>Ga0307469_10000867_pt1 | contig 11124 bp, 19 predicted proteins | sample atmos_gasesAM2C__FD_203084 | JGI IMG/M metagenome (GOLD analysis project Ga0307469, IMG submission 203084) | Hardwood forest soil microbial communities from Morgan-Monroe State Forest, Indiana, United States - atmos_gasesAM2C_515 | ecosystem: Environmental > Terrestrial > Soil > Temperate...
GCAGAGCGGGAACGGCAGCGCGCCCGTCGGGCTGATCAAAACCTCCGATGATGGCGGCAAAACGTGGAGTAAGGAGCGGCAGACAAGCGCGGGACTGGTCGGGCAGTATTCGGCGCGCATGCGGTTTACCCGCATGGGCATCTCGCGTGATCGCGTGAACGAGTTCGTGGTGTCCGATCCGATTCCGTGGCGGATCGTGGCGGCCTACATCAACAATGATCAGCGCTCGACGCGCTTGACGGCGGCGTAATGGCGACGCTGAGCCCGATTCCCGTTGAAGCGCCGTGGACGAGCGACCGCGAAAGCTATATTCCTGGCGACTGGTATCGATGGTTAGGTGAACTCGTCGCGATTGTCACATCTGGAGCGCAGCAGATTGGCTCGACCGTCAACCTGACGAATCAGAGCGCGGCGATTGCCACGACGCCCGTGCCGTTGCCGGCGCTCGCGAACGGCCTCTATCGGCTCTCCTGGTATGCGCGCATCACGGTGGCGGATGGTGTCTCGAGCTCGATGGGTGTCTCATTCAGTTGGACGGATGGCGGCGTGACGCCGACCAAAACATTCACAGCGCTGACCGGCGACACGACGACAACAGCCGATGGCAATCAAGTGATCGTGTTGGTAGATCAGAATACGCCAGTGAACTACGCGACGAGCTACGCGAGCAACACGCCGAACAAGATGCGCTACAAGCTCAGTGTGCAGGTTGAGGCGTTGTGACGATCCGCGAAGCGACGCTAGCCGATCTTGATGCGCTGGTGGAGATGGGCAGCCGGTTCATCAGCCGCTCGGTCTATCACGACAAGTTGCGGCAGAATCCGGACCGCATGCGCGATCTTGCGACGCATCTCATCGACTCGCAGGATGGTGAATTGTTCGTGGCGGATGAAGACGGGCGATTGGTCGGCATGATCGCGGTAGTCGCCTATGCCGATCACATCACGGGCGACCGCACGGCGGGCGAAGTGGCGTGGTGGGTCGATGAAGATCATCGCGGCGTCGGCTTGCGACTCTTGCGGCATGCGGAGCAGTGGGCCCGCACGCAACAGGCGACGACGTTTCAAATGATTGCGCCGACACGCGATGTCGAGCAGTTGTATGAGCACCGCGGTTATCAGCCGATCGAGCGCATTTACCGTTTGGAGCTCTGAATGATTCAGGCGATGCAAGACGTGCTCGCCGATTTGCAGCGACGTGCCGCGGACACGGAACCGCCGCGCGCCTCACTCGCCGCGCTGTCGCCGCATCTCGACGTGAGCGACCTCTACGTCTTTGATGACCTGCTGGACGATCCAGCCGACTACGAACGCATCGTCCGAGCACAAGAGTTCAAGACGATCGAGATCGGGCCCGCGACGTTTCACGGCATCGCGGCGTGTCCGGATGATGCCTTGCCGCGCGCGATCGAAGCCGTGTTTCCGCACACGCATGCGACGCTGACGTTCTTTCGGCAGAGTCCGGCAGGTCAGGTCGAACCGAATTTCATCCACACCGATCGCGACATGGGCGATTGGACGGCCATCTTGTATCTGACCTCACAGCCGCCAGCCGGCGATGGCACAGCGTTCTGGCGTCGCAAGTCGGATGGCGCACAGGCGAGCACGGCCCGAACAGACGCGGAGTTCTTTGCCGAATGGGCGACGTGGCGCGAACGGGATCTCTGGGAACCGTGGCACACCATCGAAGCGAAACAAAACCGCTTGCTGGTCTTTCCTGCGCCAGCCTTTCACTCGCGGGCCTTGTTTGATGGCTATGGCGAGCGCGGCACCTCTGCACGGTTGATTCAGTTGGTGTTCGGCATAGGACGGTTATGTCAGTAGCAACCTCTACCGCGATCGCGATCGGCACCGCTATCGGCACGGGTGTCGGCGGCGTGTATGCGGCGCACAAAGCCGGGGAAGGCGCCGAGCTCCAAGTCGGCGCGGCGAATCGCGCGGCCGACCTGCAAAAGGCTTCAAACGATGCGGCCTTGGCCTTTCAGGAAAAGCAGGCCGACCTTGACCGGGCAACGGCGAACGCGACGCAGCAAGCGAACTACAACCAGTATCGGGCGCACGAACAGCGGCTCAGCGACTTCGGCGCGGCGCTCGGCTTGGCTCCGCGGAACATTCCCGCGTATGAACCGTTGCCGTCCACGCAAACGACACCGACCAGCGGCCCGACGCCGCCCGGGCAGACGCCACAGGCCAACATCGGGAATCTCTCCGACCCGAACGCCTGGATGGCCTTGGTGAACGACACGCCGAAGTTGACGCAGTGGGTGGCCGGCGCGCTCGGACCGGCGGCACAGGCCAAGCCGGATCTGGTGTCCTATTATGTGGGCAAGATCAAAGGCCAGCCAGGCGCGAATCCGACCGAGCAGGCGGGCTCAGCGAACTACTGGATGCAGAAGCTACAGAGCGACCCGAACGTCACAGGCATCGCCTCTAAAGCCGTTCCAGGGCCATCCTCCGCCGCGGGCTACGTCTCCACCATGCCGATGGCGACGCCGGCACGGCCGATGGTCATGACCCCGGCTCTACAGATGCCGACCTCGAACTCATTTGCGTCCTTTTTGGGGTGACGCCTGATGGCTACCAGAGACGACCAGGACACCGGCCAGGATGCCTCAGGAGGCACGACCGCAGCCGGGACGCCGTGGTGGCAGGGGCCACCTCCGGCAGGCTATACGGGCGCGTGGCCGCCTCCGTTAGGGCCTGGGCAGACCTACGGGCCGAATCCCGGCCAGATCGTCACGGACCCGACGGCGAGTGGGGCGCCGACCGTCAATCCGGCCAACCCGAATCCGTATGTCTGGCCGACCGGCGTCACGCCGCCCGGGCCTGGTCCCGGCCCTGGACCTGGGCCCGGTCCTGGACCCGGCAACGGTTTACCCTCGCCGTTCACATCGCCATTCAACCCGCCGCCGATGCTTGATCTTGGTGGACCGGCAGGCTTGTCCTACATCCCGCCGACGCCTCAGTTCCATCCGCCGAGCTATACCGCGCCGGCACCGTTCACAGCGCCAAGCATGGCCGATGTGGTGAACGATCCCGGCTTCGCCGCCCCACTGCACGAAGGCCTCGGCGCGATCAGCAATTCAGAAGCAGCACGCGGGCTGTGGGCGACAGGCGGCACTGGAAAAGCCTTCAACGATTATGCGCAGCAGTATACGAATCGGTTCTACGGAGACATCTACAACCGCGCAGCCAACACGTATCTGACGAACGTGGGCACACAGAACGTGCAGCCATATCAGTTTGCGTATCAGTCGGCCAAGGATCAATTCGCGCCGCAACTACTCGGCTATCAGACCCTAGCTGCGGCGGGCCAGAGACAAAATGAGTTTGCGCAGCAGAACGCTCTGGACAAGTGGGCGCAGGATTTCCAGCAGCGGTATTTGACCGGCCGGTATCTCTTTGACGTGCAGAACGCCTGATGGCTCAGTTCGCCTACCAAAATTACAGCAATCCCTATGTGAACTCGATCAGTCAACTGATCGCGCGACAAGGGGAGATCCCGGCCCAAGCCGCACTCGCCGCAGGCAACGCACAAGCGAATGCTGCGGTGCAGAGCGGACAAGCAATCGGTGGGGCGATTCAATCCATCGGGCAAATCCCGCAGCAGATGCAGCAACTCAAGCAGCAGCAGCTGCAGCAGGAAGCGATCGCCACGCGCACCGCAATCGAGAAGCAGCAACTCGCGAGCGCGCAACGCGTCGAACAGGCACGGCAGCAAATCAATGCGCTCGCAAACGATCCATCAGTCTTCAACGACGATGGCACGTTCAATCTGAAAGGCATCGCGGGCAAGATGTCAACGAGTCTGCCAGCTGGTGCTGCTGGTCCTGTGCAGCCGCCAGATCTGACGACGATCGCGAGCATCATCGATCCACTCAACGAGCATATTGCGAAAGCGCGTGACGCACGAATGACGTGGGAGAACGCGAAGCAAAACGCGCTCGCGCGAATCGCCTCAACGGCCTACACGCTCGGAGCGCCGAACGCGCAGCAGCCCAATGGCAGTTATGTGGAGCATGCACAGGTCGGCATCGCCGCAGCCCTCAAGGCCGGCTTAATCAATCAGGACGAAGCGAACAAGTTTCTGCTGCCGATGATTGAACGGCCAGAAGCCACGCCGCAGATGCTGCAGGTCATTGCGTCGCAGAACACGCTCGCGCCGATCAAAGTCGGTGAGAAGGACCGACTACTGGATCCGTTGAATCCTCAGCATGTGCTTGTCAGCGCGCAGCCAACGATGAACGAGACAGAACTGGCGCTCGCCGCGGCAGGCGGCGATCCGAAGAAGGCGATGCAACTGCTCAAGCCTGGGCCGAAGCAGAGCATCGAAGAGGAATGGTTGGCCCGCGATCTGAGGATGGCCGTCGCCGCAAATAAAGGACAGCCATTAAGCGATGAGCAAGCCAAGGCCGTAGCCACGAAATCGATGCAACAGTATGCGGAAGCGAAATCTGATCCGGCCGTGCGCGACGCGGCATTGGCGCAGAAGAACGTCGCGCTTCTACTCGCGCAAGCTCAATTGAATCAGATGCCAACGCCGGAGCAAGCGAAGTCCGTTGCGGAAGATATGGTGAATCATCGGATCGCGCCAGAGCAGTTGGCCTCTCTGTTCAGCACGCGCGGGAAGGAAGGACTCGCGTTCAAGCTCGCCGTAACATCGGAAGCCAAGAAGCTCGATCCGCAATTCAATTTCGAGGAAGCATCGGCGTCCTACAACCTCGCGAAATCGCCAGCGTTCCAGAATACCGTTCGCTACATGGACAGCGTGCTGGAATCAATGCCGCGGCTCTTGCAGAACGCAAAAAATCTCGGGAACGGCGATTTCCGCTCATGGAATCAACTCGCGAATGCGGCGAAATCGCAATTCAATGATACCGACCTCAAGCGTCTACGCACGGATGCCGTCTTGGTCGGTGATGAAGTCGCGAAGATCCTCGCGGGCGGTGGCACCGGCAGCACGACGAGCGATGCGAAATTGAAACAGGGCATGGACATCATCAGCCAGACGGATAGTGTGCCAGCGATGGCTGCCGCCTTGGATGAAATCCAGACCTTGATCGGGTATCGACGCAAAGCGCAAACCCGCGGCACCTACATGGAAGGAACTGGCGCTGGCGCGCCCAAGCCGAAGATATTGAAACTCGTGAACGGGCAACTGGTGCCGGAATAATGGCCGAACCTCGCATGGTCCGCGGTCCGGATGGGGAACTCTATCAGGTGCCAGCCGAAGCGACCGACACGCAGATTTCCGCTTATTTCAAAGCTATTCCAGCCGCGAATGCACCGAACGCACCCAAGGCAAAGACGTGGACAGACACCACAGCAGCCCTTGCGCTGGCGAGCGTGAAGCCTGCCGTCTCAGGAATTAAGACACTAGCAGAGGAAATCGCCACACGCCCCGGATTGGCACGCACCGCAGGAACGATTGGCGAAGTTGCGGGCGGCATCAAAGGGCTCGCAGGTGGTAGTCCGCTTTCCGTAGTCGGTGGCATGATGGCCGGCAAGCGAGCAGGTCAATTGCTCGGTCAAACCGCGCAACGCATTGCCGCGCCAGTCGCGCGCGCCGCTGAAGCCGTCGAACCGTATACGCCGACAAGCGCCACGCTCTCAGGTGCGCAAGGCGTGCTCGATCTCGCGCAGATGGCCGAACCGACGCGCAAGGACATCGGATTCCTCGGTGTCGGTTCAAGCAATCCGATCGACATCAAAGATCCAGATACCGTCTTGCGCATCGTGAGGCACACGCAATCGCTTGGCGAGGCTGTCTCAGCGTTGCAGCAATTAGGGATGCCGCAAAGTGAAGCCGTTCGAACGGTCTGGAACCTCAAGGCCAAAGTTGGCGACGCCTTTTCGTGGATTAAGAAGGAGAAATAGCGTTGGCGACAGGCACCTGGGCACCGTTCGTGCCCGAACAGTTCTTTGACGATAACGGCAATCCCCTGAATGCCGGCACCATCGAGACGTTCACCGCAGGGACATCGAACCATCTCGCCACCTATAGCGATGTCGGCTTAACCGTCGCGAATGCGAATCCGCTCACGCTGAATTCCGCTGGCCGTCCGACGAGCGGCGCGATCTTCCTCACGCCTGGTCAGTCCTATAAGTTTCTGATCAAGGATTCGCTCGGCAATACGATCGCGACACCCGACAATATCTCCGCTGTGCCCGCGAGCTCGGCAAGCGTAGACGTGATCGGCACGGCAGGCGAAGCGATCACCGCGGGCCAGTCGGTCTATCTCTCAGATGGAAGCGGCGGCAAAAGCGCAGGTCAGTGGTATAAGGGCGATTCCACCAACGCCTACAGTTCAAGCATCGCCGGCTCGGTCGGCATGGCGCCGAACGCGGTCACAGCCGGCGCAAACGGCACGTTCCGCATCGCCGGCCAGGTGCTCGGCCTCAGCTCGCTGACGATCGGCTCAGATTACTTCATCGGCGCAAGCGGCGCGATTACCGCGACGCAGCCGACCAACGCACGCTGGCTCGGACGCGCAGACAGCACGTCGTCAATCGTGATGGAGCCAGAAGCACAGCCGCGCACCGCGATTGCCGGCTTAGTGCTGATGAGCAATGGCACGACCACACGGCCATCGTATCAGTGCTACGACAACAGTGTGTGCGATGTGCGACTCACGTTGACAAGCGGCACGCCCGTCACGACATCCGATGTGACCGGCGCGGCGAGCGTGTTCATCACACCTTACCGCGGCAATCGGATCGCGCTCTACGATGGCTCGGCAAATTGGCAAGTGCTCACGTTCACGGAACTGACGCAAGCACTCGGCACGCTCACGTCAGCGCTTCCCTATGACATCTTCGCGTTCAACAATTCTGGCGTCGTCGCGACGGAAATTCTCGCATGGACTTCAGCGACGGCTCGAGCGACCGCGCTCGTCTTGCAGGACGGCGTGCTGGTGAAAACAGGCGCAACCACACGACGCTATCTCGGCACGTTCTACACGACGAGCACCACGACGACGGAAGATAGCGTGTTGAAGCGCGATCTGTTCAACTACTACAACCGCACCGACCGCGAATTGAAGCGGCTCGAAACCACGGCAAGCTGGACCTACAATAGCGTGACAATTCGCCAAGCGAACGCGAGCGCCTCGAACCAAGTGGAATTCATGGTCGGTTTCTCTGAGGATGTCGTTGACGCGACGATCGATACCTCAGCGTTCTATCCGACGAACACGAACGCGCCGACGGTCGGATTCGGGTTGGATAGCACGACGGCATTCGCTGGCGATCAGCACATTGCGACGGTGCTCGGCACCGGCAACAACGGCGGCCGCTGCGGTGCGCACTACTGCGGATTCCCTGGGGTCGGCAAGCACGTCTTGTCGTGGAACGAAGCCGTGGTGAACTCAGGAACAGCCGTGACATTCGTGTCGAACACGAATAGCATCGGCGGGATCACGACGGGCTCGAGCTTGCAGAGCGGCATCATTGGACGTGTGAAGGCGTGATCGTGTGGCCGACGAGTTCGAAAGGCAGGCGATTTCGTTCGACATCCTTCGAACGGATCTCGGCACATTGCGCGCTTGGACGCAGGATGCCATTACGAAACTCTCGCGCGAAATGGATCAACGGCTCGCCGAAACGCGCACGCCGATCGGCTCGCTCTCCTCGCGGCTGGTGGAAGTCGAACAAGTCGCGCATCGACTGGATGCCGATGTGATGCGATTGAAACGTGAACGCAGCGAGAGCATCTTGCGCGAGAACGCGGCGGATCGTCGGCTCGTTCGCTGGACGGTGCGCTGGGGCGTTTGGGTTGCCGTTGTGACCGTTGCCACGGATGTCGTGGTGATCGTCGCCGCGTATGGTATGTGGAGACTGATGCGGTGACGGTGCTCAGCATCGTCACCTTCGCACTCTCAATCGCGACATTGATCTTTTCTGTCGGGGTGAATTATGCAGCGGTCACATGGCGGTTTCGCTTGGTGAACTATCGGCTACGCCAGCAGGAACGTGAACTCGATGACATGCGGAAAGTGCTCAGCGCCATTCAGCAACGCACCGTGTCATCTCGCTATACCGCCGAGGATCGGCTCGAGCCATGATCATTGAGCCAGACGTGCGCGCGGCTGCGAGGGCGTTCGGCCTGACCGAGCGCTTCGTACGATTTGCTCAGGCTGTGGTGGAAGCCGAAGGCGGTGGCGATCACATCATCCGCGCCGTGCAACTGTCGGTTCCGTCCATTCAGACGCGGAAAGATGCACTCGACGTGCTGTGTCGCTCGATTGTGCATCGACTGTGCGATTATCGCGTCGTGACCGATGAACGACTCACGGCCTTCGCGGGCTACTTCGGCAGCTTCTGGGCACCGATCGGCGCCGACAACGATCCGACCTCGCTAAACGCGAACTGGACGCCGAACGTCGTGAAGTTGCTCGCCTCAGACAACGCGTGACTGAGAACTTCTGGATCGAAGTGGTGAAAAGCCTGCCCGTACTAGTGGTCGCAGGCTATGGAGCGTTGCAGAGCCGTGTCAACGGGAAGAAAGCCGACCGCATCGAAGTCGCCAGCACGGCGGCCGTGGTGAAAGCCGAAGAATTGCACGCCGCCACTAAGCAAGTCGTCGCGCAGACGAACGGCAATATCGAATCATTGATGCAGGAACTCGCGCGCGTCCGCGAACAAGCGGCTAGGATGGAGACGTTCAACGAAGGCTTGCAGCAGACGATCTCGACATTGAGCTCGATTCTCGCCGCGCAACGTGTGGCGCCGCTCGCTGCACCTACCACGCCAGGCACCAGCGACGCTGCCCCGGTGAGCGTGAGAAAAACTGACGCTGCTCCGAACATGAACAAGGAGAAACCGTGAATCACTGGCTGCAAATCCTCGCTCAGCTTGGTCCGATCGTGCTCGCCGCGACGCCGCTCTCCGCATTGACGCCGGCTGTGATCGCCGGCATTGCTGCAGCAGAACAGTTGCCAGGCGCCACCGGCCCTGGAAAGAAAGCGCTCGTTCAGCAGATCGTGAGCGCAGCCGCGGAAGGCACGAACGCGCAGGCAGGAAGGACCATCATCGATCCAAAGCTGGCGGTCGATTCCGCCGGCCACGTCATCGATACGATCGTGAACATCACGAACATCGTCCAGCAAGCGCACGAAGATGCAGGACCGATCGTGCCCGAGACGCCGCATGTTCAGTGATCAAGAGCTCGTCCAGCAAGTCAAAGAGGCATTGGTCGAAGGCCAAGGCGTGATCGATCCGAATGCACGCGGCGCATTCTTCACGGCCGTCACGACCTCAGGCGTCAAAGGCGTGCTGGCGCTGAAAGTGGCGAACGGCTGGGATTTGAACCTCTTTGCCGAGCACGAATTCACCAAAGATGAGCATGGCGACGAAGCCGGGATTCTGCTGCGCGGGGAATGGTGATATGACGTGGCTCAGCAGATCGCTGATGGGCTCGCGACGGGCTTGGCCTATGGGCTCATGTTCGGTGGCTTCATCGTCGGCATAGCGCTCTGCGTGATGGTCGTAGTATTCGTCGGTCAGAAGCTGTTCCCATGAATTCCGCGGGGAATGGTGATTGCTAGCATCAGCCACTGCGAAGGGAACATGCCGCCATGAGTATTATTGGCCTGCTCGTCGTCGTGATTTTGCTCTGCGTCGTCGTGTGGGCTGTCCGGACGCTGATGGCGGCCTTCGCACTGCCTCAACCCATTCAAGCCGTGATCATGGTCCTCATCGTGGTCATTGTCGTGCTGTGGATTGTGTCACAGCTCGGTATGCTCAGCGGCGGGCCTGTCTTGCGTTTACGTTAAGCCCTGACACACTCCGAATCCATAGACTGAGCGCGTCTAAGAGAACATCTGCGATTGTGCCGACGAGCGCGACGATGAATAGCGGCACCATCACAGGCGCAGCGAGAATGATCAGCGCTCTCGCGATCCAGTAATTCTTCGTCGACGCGACGGACCGATAGTCCAATGTCAATCCCTCGCATCGGGCTCGATCGCGAGCGTCAACCGCGGTTCATTCTCCATCAGCACTATTGAGCCGAGATAGACGCGCGGCTTGAGCGCAATGCCTTCGGGTGAGCAGACCACGCTCGTCGGCAAACAACGTCCAGCCTGCACATGATCGACCAGCGCGCGAATCAGTTCATTGACAGTCATTGGGGAACACCTCTGCTTCTTTCGCTTTGAACTGCTGTTCTTCTTGCGCCATCCAATCCGCGAAGGCGCGCTGCATGCCGTCATCGGTTAGTAGCCGTGCGTCGCGGCGATCGCCGATTTGCGTCTTGTCGTAGCTCCAGTAAGGCGCGGCTTCGCTTTGCAGCCAGTCGAGGAACGCTGCCGCGCGTTCCTGGCCGTCGTGGTCATCATTGCCGGTGAATAGCGGGCCGAATGCCCACATCGACGTAGAACAGTAGAGGATGGCTGAGTCCTCTTGGTCATCGTAGAGCACGCGCACGCTCATGCTGTCCTCCGTGGCCGTCCACCGCGTTTCCCGTTTTCTCGAGCCGCCGCCGCTTTGGCTTCTGAGGTTTTGCCTTTGCCAGCTTTGCCGCCTCGTCTGCCTAACGCGACCGCATGCGGATTCTTACGCTTCACGGTGCGCCTCCGCTTTGCGTTCCTGATGGCTGAGCCCGCGCAAGCCTCGCCGCGGATTCGGATGCGTCTTGCGCCACGTCGCCATTAGCGCATACAGCTTCCGAGAGACTTCCTGCAGAACGGCTCGCGTATACGCCCCAGTGCCGCGGAAGGCATATTGCCGATACTGTGGCATCCAGGTAATCGAGCCGATAGCGGTGCCTGTGCGCGCAATGCAGACCTCGATCACCTCGCTGTCAGACGCGGCCGGCAGCTCGCGGAAGGCCAGCAACGGATCAGGGCGCACCGTCGCGGCATTCTTACGCACGGCGCGCATCCGCTCGTCTTGAGATGGAGCCGCGACGGTCGACGGCAGTTTCTTGCGGCGCGACGAGGTAGCCGTCCTTGTTGCGGACGCACGCGCGATTCGCACGCTCGATCGCGAAACTCGCCGCGCCTTTGATGTAGTCGATATTGTCGGCGCGCTGAATGGTGTCAAGCGCGTTGAGCAGGTCGCGGATGATCAGGTCGGCTTTAGTCATGAGTCAAGAGTAAACCCATAGCGCTATGGCTGTCAAGCG
>Ga0307469_10000868_pt1 | contig 11119 bp, 7 predicted proteins | sample atmos_gasesAM2C__FD_203084 | JGI IMG/M metagenome (GOLD analysis project Ga0307469, IMG submission 203084) | Hardwood forest soil microbial communities from Morgan-Monroe State Forest, Indiana, United States - atmos_gasesAM2C_515 | ecosystem: Environmental > Terrestrial > Soil > Temperate forest...
TGGTAGTCGCGAGCCGGTGGACTATATACAGTCGTACAACACTTGAAAATGCCGGTGTTGTATTCCGAATAGTACATGCTTACCAGCGACCCGTTATAGTGCAGCCTGATGTTGCCGAGATTCTCAAGGTATCGCAGGAAGTTGTGCATGCCCCCGTCCGTGCCCATGTCTTGCCCGCCCCAGCTGGGCTGGGGGAAGGGAACATTCTTTCCCCCGGCGACCGCCATGCGGTAGTAGGCATCTTGCGTCGGCGAGGATCGACCACTCGGACTTGTCGGCTGAGCCAGGCTGTTCAGGTCACTCCATGAGTTCGACAGCAGTGTGACCGTGTCTGCGATAATCGCGGCCGCCGCATGGGGAGTCGTGCTGTTGGTGAAGTTGCTGGTCCAGAATGGGTCCGCCGGCCCGCTGTTGTAGTTCCCCTGCACGTACACCGGGTTTTCCGACCCAACTGTGAATCCTCCGCTGCGGATCGGAGTATCCCAGCGCATGGGCAGATACGAGTTGCCAAGCGTATCCATTCCCCCGTCCACCAACTTTATTGCGTGGCGCGCGCCGGTTACGGCATTGGCCTGGCCAACGGTGGAGCAGGTCGCAATTGCTTTGTAGGGATTGGGTGGAACGGAGAACGTATTGACCTGGAAGCCATAGCCGATGTTCGCACCGCCCCAGTTGTCCAGCTTTCCGTTCTGATCCACATCTTCCGCCGAATAGCTGTAATAATTCGCAGCCTCCAGTTGTCCATCCGGCGCGCCTCCCGAAATCGCCGAATTCACCACATCTTCCAGCCCAGACTCACCCGCGGTGATGTTGCCTTGGTTGGGATCGGGCAACATGCCACGGCGATCCGAGAAATAGAGCAGATATCCGTTCTGATCCGAATAGTTCACCAGCTTTCCGCTTTGTCCTGCGTAGACTCCCTGTCCCGCCAGCCACTGGCCCAGGTTGCCTACGTCGATTTCCACGGCATTCATGATGCCATTCACCGTGCAACCAATGGTGGCATCGTCGCGCGGTTCGCCTTCGCGGGTGTCGTAGAAATTAATCGGGTACCACGCGTTCTGGGAGGCCGCCCCCATAGTATTAGCATTGTTGGCTGCGGTCGGCGAAAGCTGCTGCAGAATCAGAATCGCATGCGGATTGATGCTGTTCTGCCCGGCTACCGGAGCAGTGAGACCGATGGGACCCGGGATCGTCGGCGCTGTGTTGTAGGCCCGGGCAAACCCATACTTCAGCCACTCCTGGGTGATGCCCACCCACTTGTCTTGCATGTTCTTATACTCAACCCTGAGCCACGCTCCCTGTCCGCCTGGGGCACCATTTACGTCGGGCGGAACAGTCGTAATTTCACCTAGCAATGGCCAGGTCGACCACTTGTACTTCACCCCGGTGGGCGGGTTCAGCGGCTGTGCCCAATTTGCATCGACCGCTGGCTTGGCCATCGCAAAGTACTGCGTTCCCGCACCAGCCGAGGACCCGCTTTTGTTGTAAGCGAATCCAGCGGCCATGACGACTCCAGTGCTCGGTACAAACTGGATATCATTGGCGGGATCGGCGGGCTCATCCGCCGTAAAAGGAAGCGGGCGCAGGTCCGCCTCTGTATCCGCCAGCAGCACCCGGATCTGTGCTTTGTTGTATACGCGCGACTGACCAATGGAGCTCAGAGTGGATTCGTTCGCCAGCGGCTTGCGGAGAATCTGGATGGGATCGGTGCACGGCGGCGGAAAATCGGTGCAACTGTGCTGCACGAAGGGCAACTGCATCTTGGGTGCGCCCGTCAATCCGTTCCTCACGTAGCCCTTTAAAGCGCCGCCTGAGATCGATGGGAAGTTGATGTTCTTCGAACCCGCTATGCCGGGATATCCCCCGCTATAGCTGGCATCACCCGGCGAGCTGGGCGTCGACGCCGGCAGCGCCACACAGTTACTGCCCGAAGGCGGGAACGTGCTCAGCGGGCATCCTCCGGCCGCCGTGGAAACATACACCGTCCCGCCATACCCACTGGAGGTCGCATGCCCATTTTCCAGTTGGTCCATGATGACCTGGGTGTAAGCCGAGATCTTGTCGTTGAAAACCAAGTTCGAGCCGTCCGCCAGAAACAGATTGCCGTTGGTATGGACCCGACCTCCGAAAGCGAAATTCGGTCCCGGAAAGTAACTGCAATCGTATCCGCAGAACACCCCAAACTGAAATACTGGGATGAGTGCGACTTCCACGGTGCGCGACATGCTAACCGAAGCTCCGCCAGGACGCGTGGCGGTCACGATTAAATTTAAAGGCGTAATCTCAGCGTACAGACCCTGGTTGTTGCCGGCGCTGATCGGACGGGAAGAACTCGACGGATTCCCGTTTGCGTCGGGAGTATAGGTAATCCTGAAATCGGGGTACGTCACTCCGAGACCCGTCGGGGGAAAGTTGGTCACGTTCTGGATTTCCGTCGGCGTGGGCGCCAAGTTGTTGCTGTAAAGAGCACCCAGATCCGCCGTCAGTTTTTCGATCCCGGACTCGGCCCCGTTGAAAGCCACATTGCCTTCCTGCTCGTAACCGCTGGCGTGGCCTTCATTGGTCACCAGGAAAATCATTCCCACTGCCATCGCGGAAAGCAGCAGCATTATCAACAGTGCCGCTATCAGTGTGAAACCTCTCTCTCGATTTCTTGATTTCTCCATACTCTCCCCCCCGCCTCTCACCACCCCATCATTTGTATCGATCGAAGAAAGCCATATTCCGCGCACTCACGGATGTCGCCAACCGCATGTTCTGAGCACCCTTCGCGCTATTGGCCAGGCTCTGCCCCATTACGCTGATATTCACTTTCTGAATCAGCCCCAGCGCATCTTTCGGAAAACTCAGTGGGTCGGCCTGGTTCGGATCCAGGGCATTGGTGTCGGAGTTGAACAGGTCGTAGGCAAACTGCAGGTTGATGACGTCATCGGCGACCGGAACCGGCGTTCGCCCATTCACCTGTCGCATCAGGCGCGGTGACTCGCCGTTTGCCGGAACCGTCAAGTAGTAGGTCACAACGAAAAGCCGGTAGCCCGTGAGATGCGTGCCATTGTTAAGCGCTCGAATGTTGTTGGTAATGCCGGCTCCGCTTTGATTCAAAAGCAATGCGTCATTGTCCGCAAACGTCAGTGATCCGTTATTGAGCGCCGTGACTTCGCCGACCGCGTTGCCCAGGCTGTTGCTCAACCAGATGACGTCCCCCACCTGGATTCCGCCCACCGACGTAATAAGGGGTGGCACTGGATTCGGCGCCGGAAACGGTACGTTCACATTCAGCTGCGTTCCGGTTGAAGCGGGCGTCGGAAAATCCAGCCAGTACTGGTTCAAAGGAAAACTGTAGTCGGCATAGATGACTGTGATGCTGTCGCTGCGCGTGCCCGGAGCGGCGGGAATCACCGCTTTGGCTTCAACCCCGTTGCTATATCCGGGGAGAATTCCCGTCATATAGTTCGGGACCGCCGGCGTCCCGTTGCTGGGATACGTCCCGCCGGGCACGTGGCAGGTTGTTTGATCACATCCGTATTGAGAAACTTTGCCCCCCAGCGGTAACTGAATGCCCGCGTCCGGCAGTCCAGATCCCGCCAGACTGATGTCCTTGGTCATTAACTCAATCGCCGCACGCATGTTCTGCTGCATTTCCGTGCGCTGCACCACCAGCCTCGAGGTGGTCGTACCCATCTTGAAGAGTTGGACCATCGATCCCATCACAAGCAAGCCAAGCGACATCGAGATCATCATTTCCAGCAGCGAGAATCCTTGATGGCGAGTTCGCATATTCATGTTGAATTCCCTTGTGTTCGGCATCAGCGATAGGAGGAGATGTACGCAATGGTTGTATAGGTCCGTTTGTTCGACGAGCCCGCCTTGGTGTACCGCACATCGACCTGCACTTGCTTCAAGTTCGGATTCGCGGTGCCGTCGGGCTGCAACACCGATGTAATTGTGATTTGGCGCTCGAAATTCGACAGGCTCATCTGGTTGTCGTCGCTGGTTCCCAGAATCCCATCGGCTCCCGGCAGGTTGATACACTCAACTCCTCCTGGGCACGCCGGAAAATTCGTGTCGTCACTTGTGCCCACGAGTCCATCCGCTCCGGCGGCCAACAGTGGCTGATAGCCCTGCTTAAAAATGCCGCCCGCCGCGTTGGTGTTCGCAATCGCCCCGAACCCCAGCTGTTGTGTGTTGCGCGCGGTGTAGATGCTCTCGACCGCCTCCATAGCCTTCTGCTTGGCGACTAGGTCTTCCTGCGAATTCGCCGTCGAGGCCAATGCCAAGCCAAACGTGGCAACCAGGGCCAGCAGGCCGATCATCAGAATCGCAATTGAAATGATGACTTCAATAAGGCTGAAGCCCCCCGCGTCCGTTTTTTTGCAGCTCGGCCTTGCCATCTTGCGCGTCATTGTTGCGACCATTGCGGGCCTCCTCCCTGATTCAACAGCCGCCATCCGCGAATACGTCCGGTAGTGCCAAATACGGTAACGGCCCGCATGCTCAGGAGCTCATTCGCTTTCCCAAGGTAGATCACGCCGCTATTCGGGTTGCCATTGCCCCCGCCGGGGTTGCTCTGGTCCTGCGAGGTGCCGTCCGGCATGAACATCACGTAGTTCAGACTGCCCACGCCCAGGCCCTGCCCAAAGTCAACGGGGATCGCACCCACCCCGAACCCATCCGGCACCGTAGCCGCGGTGCTGGGCATACCACCCTGCACCATGAACTGTATGTCCGAAGGCAAGGTGAGCGTCGAGACCAATACCGGCGCGGGCGCGATCGGTGCCCCTACTCCCCAACTGGAGATCGTGATGGTTCGCGGCGCGGTGAAAGCCACGATGTACCGCCTCCGTTCCGTGATCGCCCGGCTCCGATAAGTACGCAGGGCCATCAGCGTCGTGTCATACCCGGCGTTCACATGTGCCTGATTCAACAGCGGCTTGAGGCTGATGAAGGTGATCCCGGTAAGGATCATTGCGATCGCTATCACGATCACCATTTCCAGCAGCGAAAAACCGCGACTGTTGTGACGCAAGCTCTCGTCTTTTCTACGCAATTTCAAGTTCGCAACCTTCCATTGCAGAGAAGTCATTGCCCTCTCCACCTTAAGAACCACCAGTCGAGGTCAGAGCTCGAAAGCCCCTCTTCCGATATGAGAAACCGCGGCCCGCGCCGGATGCGCGACGGAGCGCCCTCAACTCACCTCATCCTAGGGATACCCCTTAGCACCGTCAAAGCACTGCGGTACTGCAAGGTTCGTGGTCTTCAGTAACGTAATTTCAGGGCGGTTACGCGCGTGATGGCGAGTGGGCGACAGCCTTAACCGGTTCTCGTCACGATGTTTGGAGGAACTGCCTATTCCTGAGCCTCTTGCCTTCCCGCAGCGCCGTCAGGCAGCGCTTTCCCGGCTGTCGCTACGCCCAGCGGGGCGATGCCCCTCCGCGTCAGGCCTGATTACCCGGGTAACTTGTCGCTGCGCGACCGTAACTTCTACGATGATCTTGTATGTCGCTGAAGAGCCTCGTAGTGTGCGCGGAGGATGCCACGACTCAGGTCCTGCGCGGGATCCTGGAAGCACTCGGGCTGACAGTCGACCACTGCCTTTCTTCCGCCGACGCTCAGGCCAAACTTGCCGCGAATCGCTACGACTCGGTCGTTCTCGACTGCGAGAACGAATCTGAGGCCATTGAAACTCTGCGCACCGCTCGTGGTTCGTCCCGCAACGCAACCACACTGGTCATTGCCATCGCCGGGAAGCAAAACAACGTGCGCCAGATGTTCGCCCTCGGCATCAACTTCGTGCTCTACAAACCGATCTCCGAAGACCGCGCCTGGAGCAGTCTCCGCGCCGCCCGTTCGCTCATGCAACGCGAGCGCCGCCGCAACGCGCGTGTTGCACTTCACGCCGACGTTGCGCTCGACTACGCCAACGTCGAAAAAGTCCCGGCCACACTGATCGATCTCAGCGAAGAGGGCAGCGCTGTCCAAAGCGAAAAGAAGCTTCCTCCCGACTGCCGCGTCTATTTTCAGTTCGCTTTGCCCGGCCACAGTTCGCTGGTCCGGCTTTCCGGAGAGGTGGTCTGGCAGGATTTCACGGGCCGCGTGGGCATGCGCTTCGTCAACGTGCCCACATCCTCGCGTAAGGTGCTGCGCAACTGGCTGGCCAGCAACGCGCCCGCCACGATTGCCGCTGCGCCCCAGGTGCCGCGTCCGGCGGAAACCATCCTCCGCACCCCGTTGCCCACGCCCGCGGAAGCCAGCGTTTCCCGCCTTCGTTCCTCACCCGGCAATCGTCGCACCCAGTCACGCCACGCTTGCCGCCTCGGCGCCGACGTCTTTCGCCTTGGCGTGCCCGTCCCGAATCGTTGCAGCGTCTCCGACATCAGTTCCGGTGGCTGCTACGTTGAAATGCCCACACCTTTTCCGCCCGGAACCCGCGTGGAAATCGTCGTACGTACCCAGGATATGAAGTTGCGTGTTCAGGGAGTGGTGCAGACCGTGCACCAAGGGTTTGGAATGGGAGTCCAACTCGTACTGAAAACCGTCGAACACCACGACCACGTGCAGTCGCTGATTCGGCTACTCGAACAGTCTGGCGAAGGATCCGAAGTCAACTCGCCCCAAGATCCCGGGACCCGTTAGCCCTGCCTCCCATCCCAAGAGCGGTTATCTACGCCATACCCAAATTCTTTAATTGATTGTCATCCTGAGCGAAGCGAAGGACCTATGCACTCCGCGGCGAGAACAATGCTCCATCAAGTCAAGGAAACAGGGTACGGCCTTTCACGGTGTCAAGGATTCGGGAAGGGCACGGCTTCAGCCGTGCCAAGAAAATGCTACAGAATGGGCTTCAGCCCTGAGGGTCGCCTTCTTCCAACGGACATCCGGAATCTCCGGCGTAAACCAAGTCCTATCATTCTGAGCAGATCGCAAGCCCCTGAACTGTGCCTCTAGCGGCCAGCACTATGCCGCCTGCTCCACCTCTCGCCGAAAATAATCCAAAGACATCCGCAGCCCGGTCTCCAGATCAATCTTCGGTTCCCAACTCAAGAGCTGCCGGGCCTTCCCAATATCCGGACGCCGCTGCTTCGGATCATCCTGCGGCAACGCTTCATGCCGAAGTGGACTCGCCGACCCCGTCACCGACAGCACCTGTCGCGCGCACTCCAGAATCGTGAACTCGGTCGGGTTTCCGATATTCACCGGCCCATGCTCCGCCGATTGGGAGAGCCGCAGAATCCCCTCCACTTCGTCACTTACATAGCAGAAGCTGCGCGTCTGCCTGCCGTCTCCGTAAATGGTCAACCCCTCGCCCCGCAGCGCCTGTCGCATGAAGTTTGGAATCACGCGCCCGTCATTCACCTGCATGCGCGGCCCGTAGGTATTGAAGATCCGCACAATATGCGTATTCACGTTGTGATACCGCAAGTAAGCCATGGTCGCGGCTTCCGCGAAACGTTTCGCTTCGTCATACACGGAGCGTGGTCCGATCGGATTTACGTGCCCCCAATAGGTCTCCTTCTGCGGATGCTCCAGCGGATCCCCATAACATTCCGAAGTGGACGCCAGTAGAAAGCCCGCCCCATATTGGCGCGCCACCTCGAGCGAGTTGAAAGTTCCCAAGGACCCCACCTTCAACGTCTCGATTCCATGCTCCCCGTAATCCACTGGACTGGCCGGGCTGGCAAAATGAAAAACGTAATCCACCGGGCCGCAATCGAACGGTTCCGATACGTCCACTTTCTTGAATTCGAAGCGGGAATCGTTACGCAGGTGCTCGATATTCGCCATGCGCCCGGTGAGCAGGTTATCCGCCGCGACGACGGAATAACCGTTCGCAAGCAGCAGGTCGCAAAGGTGAGACCCGACAAAACCGACGCCGCCGGTCACCAGGGCGCGATGCTTGCTCATGATTTGTTGCGTTCCCGCTGCGAGCGCTCTCCCGTCGGCAATCCTTCGGGCAGCGCGGGAGCCCGCCCCACGCTGTAGTAACTCAAACCGTGCGCGGCCATTCTCTCCGGATCGTACAAATTGCGTCCGTCAATCACGATGGGATATCGCAATGCGCTGCAGAGTTGTTGCAAATCGAGCGCCGCGAATTCTTCCCACTCCGTCAAGATCAACAGCGCGTCGGCTCCGGCGGCCGCATCGTACGAGTTACTTGCAAATTGGACTCCTGCGGGCAGCACCTCGCGCGCGCGTTCCGTCGCCGCCGGATCGTACGCCGTCACGCTGCAACCTTCCTGCACCAGCGACTGGATCAGCAGTACCGCGGGCGACTCGCGAATGTCATCCGTCCCACCCTTGAACGCCAGCCCCAGCACGCCCAGCTGCTTGCCGCGCAATGTCCACAGCGCATTCCGCACCTTGCGCAGGAAGCGATGACGTTGCTCTTCGTTGATCCGCATGACTTCATCTAGCAGCCGGAAATCGTACCCGCATTCGCGCGCCACCGACCGAAATGCCATCAGATCCTTGGGAAAACACGAGCCGCCATATCCGATTCCCGGATTCAAAAAGCGCGGTCCAATTCTCGAATCCGTTCCGATTCCTCGCACCACCTGCTGAACGTTCGCGCCCACCGACTCGCAGATCGAAGCCACTGCATTGATGAACGAAATCTTCATCGCCAAGAATGCATTCGACGCGTGCTTGATCAGTTCCGCGCTCTTGGTGCTGGTTACGATCAGCGGTGGAGGAATCTGCGCCCGATCCGGTCCGGGAATCGCATCCGGCCGCTTGTAATACGAGCCGTCGCTCAAAGGCGCGTAGATCTCGCGCAACACGGCTGCACACTTTTCCGAATCCGCCCCCACCACAATACGATCCGGAAATAAGAAGTCGGTTACCGCTGTACCTTCCCGCAGGAACTCGGGATTCGAAGCCACATCGAACGAGTCCGCCGGAGCCCCGTTGCGCAAAATGATCTTCCGCACCCACTCGCTCGTGTAGACCGGCACCGTGCTCTTTTCCACTACGATCTTGTACCCATCGATCGCACCGGAAATTTCACGCGCTACCGACTCCACATACGACAGGTCCGCATCGCCGCTGTCGGTGGGCGGCGTTCCGACCGCCACAAAAATCGCCGCCGTCGCCTTGGCGGCCGCGTGCAGATCATCGGAAAACTGCAGCTTCTGCCCGCGATGCCGCTGCAACAACTCCGGCAAAAACTTCTCGTGAATCGGAACTTGGCCACTCTTCAGCGCCGCCAGCTTCTGCTGATCGTTATCCACCAGGATGACGTCATGCCCCATATCCGCGAAGCACGCCCCCGCCACCAGCCCGACGTATCCCGAACCCACCACCGCAATTCGCATGCACTGCTCCCATCCGGATGCTTCCGGCATCGATCCCTTTGCAGCCAGCCGGGAGCGCGAACCGGTCCTCTTCGCAACCAGATAAACTCTTAATTTAGCAGGTTTGCCGCGGATATCTCCCCGCAGACTAACCCAAACAAAAGCTCCTCTTTACAATTCGGGAAATGCCCAAGCATCACGCTAGACAGTGATCATTATCACGGAGAGCCGGACCGACCCATCCGACAATCTTCCCAGAGGCACACCCCCATGCCGGTCTTCATGATTGCCCTATTTGCGCTCGTTTCCTTTGGGCTGATCGGAATTCTCCTCGCCGCGGCCGTAGCCTGCGAACGCAAGAAAACGTCTAAGCCCGCCAAATCTCCCGAGCAGAAATCCGCAACCTAGAGATCTGCCACCCGAAGGTCGCCGTATGCAAAGCCCATCCCCGTAAAACCGATCCCTGCTTGAAAAATGATTTGAGATTTGCTTTTCTGCTGCCCCGTCAACACCACCTACCCTGCCACAAAATTCTTTCCCTTCCGCTCCGACCCCAACAACACGACCGTCGCCAGCGTCACAATATTGACAATTTCAAACGCCGCCAGTGCCCACGCATATCCCAGATGATCCCGCAGCGCATATTCGATGTTGTTCGTAGCCGCTGCCAACAGAATTCCCACCTGATACGCAAATCCCGGCATCAACCCTCGCACCGCATCCGGCGAAAGTTCGTTCAGGTGCGCCGGGATGACTCCCCATGCTCCCTGTACTCCGATCTGCATAAGGCACGCGCCCGCCACCAGCGGCCCCACCGATCCTCCAAAGGCCCACGCCGGAATCGCTAACATCGCAAGCGCCAGCGCCAGAAGCATGGTGCGTCTCCGTCCGAAAACTTCCGAGATGTATCCGAACGACAACGATCCCAGCACCGCCGCAAGGTTGTACAGAATCGCAATGTAAGAAATCGTGGCCCCGGGCAGCCCGTGCACCTCTCTGAGAAAGTGCGGATACAAATCCTGCGTTCCGTGCGACAGGAACATCATCAGTGTCATCAGCAACACCAGATACGAAAAGATCTTCCAGTGCCCGCGCGCCGTGCGCAGAATCGCCCACACCGTCGGCGCTCGATGCTGCTTCCACGCCTCCGACTCCTTCACGTGAAACCGGATGTAAAAAGCGAGCAGAGCTGGAATTCCTCCAATCCAGAACATCGCGCGCCAACCCCACCCTGGAAGTACGAAGCGCGCCGCCACTGCGGCCAGAAGATACCCCACCGGATAACCGCTCTGGATGACTCCCGAAAGCATGCCGCGCCAGCGCTTCGGCGTGCTCTCCATGGCAAGCGATGCACCCACTCCCCACTCGCCTCCCAATCCGATCCCGTAAATCGATCGCAGGATCAGGAACACGGTGTAATTTGGAGCGAAGCCGCACAGCAGCGCACACAGCGAGAAGAAAACGATGTTCGCCATCATCGGGCGCCGCCGTCCGTAGCGATCCGCCAATACCCCGAACAACAGCGCCCCCAGCGGACGCATGGCCAGCGTTGCCGTAATCGTCAGGATGATCTTCGACGCCGGGACCCGAAACTGCACCGCCAGCGTATCCACCAGAAACACGAGCACAAAGAAATCGAACGCATCCAGCGTCCACCCCAAAAAGCTCGCAGTCACCGCATGCCATTGATCCGACCGCGAAAGGGAAGTCTCGAACGTAGTCGCGCCAGAACTCATATGCTTTGTTTGCCGGCTCGGATTCTTAAGTACACTCCGATCAGCCCACTCTCTTATACACACTCCGTCCTCACACACCCCGTGGCGGTG
>Ga0307469_10000869_pt1 | contig 11115 bp, 15 predicted proteins | sample atmos_gasesAM2C__FD_203084 | JGI IMG/M metagenome (GOLD analysis project Ga0307469, IMG submission 203084) | Hardwood forest soil microbial communities from Morgan-Monroe State Forest, Indiana, United States - atmos_gasesAM2C_515 | ecosystem: Environmental > Terrestrial > Soil > Temperate...
GATCGGGACATCCGAACAGGAGACAGGGTGGTGGTAATTACGAGTACGATGCCTTCCGATGCCCCGTACGTGACGACCATGTACAGACTCGACAGTCCTTACGTCGTCCAAGGGGAAGTCGTATGGACTGACGAGAACGGGAACGTCGTCAGGGACTTCATGGGAAGGGACGTACGCCTTCAATCAAATTCTGCGACTGTTCGAAACGATAACATTCGCATGGGGGATAGAATCATCGCGGACACGGGTTCATCATCTTCCGTACATGTGGATTCGATTGCTAAGCGCTGACTCGTGCTACTTCAGAACCGCAACCCTTTGGCTTGCTGCGGAACGCCATCCATGGATCATGGGATCAGGCGGACAGGAATAGGTCAACGTAGGCTAGTTTAGCGCGTGCTACAAAATGACTCTAGCAGTCTTGACCAGAGCACTGCCGGTCTTCTAACCATCCATAATCGTCAGTCTCAGGGAGATTGGGGATGACAGGGCCAGATCGAAACGAACACTGACGCAACGTGATCTCGCCCTGGAGGGGGAATCTATGAACGCTGATCAACTCAAAGGGAAATGGATGCAGTTCAAGGGCGAACTGAAACAGCAATGGGGCAAGTTTATCGATAATGACTTGCAGCAAATCGAAGGGAGCTACGACAAGATTATCGGCATGCTTCAGGAACGGTACGGTGGTAACTGTGTCAGCTTGGTCCGGGAGCGATATGGCGAGAAAAAGGACGAACTTATGAAATGGGCGGACCACTGGCAGCAGCGGTCTCAGCCGGAAGCCGCGAAGGAAAGGATGCGCAGAGGGGAAGTCATCAAAAAGATATGGATTACCGAGTAAGGTCACATTTCACTTAGGTAGAATATTATGAAGCCACACTATTTGGTAATGCTCTGCACCGCTCTGGTTGTCGGGGCGGCACTCATCGCAGTGCCAGCCATCGCCGTTGACATATCCAAAGAAAAGACGCTGGTTAACGACTCGTGGCTGACGGCGAAAACCAAGATCGCCCTCGCTGCCGATTCTCGGGTCAAAGGGAGGCAGATCGAAGTTGAGACCACAGAGGGGCGGGTGATGCTCCGAGGGAAGGTCGATTCCGACACGGCGAAGCGTGAGGCGGAGGGGATCACCGCAGGGCTCGATGGCGTCAAGACGGTGAGGAACGACCTAGAGGTCGTTCCCCCTTCAGCACGCGAGGCGGAGGAGGAAAAGGATGAGGCCATTACGGCACGCGTCAAAGATCACATCTCGAAGGATTCGAGTCTGATGAAGGACTCGCGTCTCAAGGAAGCCGATATTAATGTTCATACCAATGTGGGGGTTGTCTCTCTGACCGGTGAGGTTCCGGACATCACGACCAGTGCCCAAGCGTCCTGGACGACCCGGCAAGTCCCCGGCGTGAAATCCGTGAAGAACGATCTCACGGTGAAGGAGAAGGCTTAAGGCAAACGGAAAAGCACGACCATGCCTCTGAACCAACCCTTCATCTCATGGCGTCCCGTTGCCCCTACGCTTTGCCTGGCCCTTGTGCTGGCAGGCGGTCCGATGCACATCTCGCAGGTGCGGCCCGGGTCACCGGGCGCGATGGCAAACGGATCATGGCGACCACGCTGACGTGGTTTATGCAGGTCGAAGGTGCGGGGGCCGGAGGTTTCTTTGCGACGCACCCTGCAACCAACGATCGGATTCAACGAGTGCAGGCATAGCCAAAATGTATGACAAGGAGGGAGACATCATGATCAAGGACCCTGAAACCCATAAGCCCCAAGGGTTTAATTTGCATGGACTAAATGGAATATCCGACCGGACGATGGATATGCATATGGGCCTGTATAAAGGGTATGTCACCGCCACCAACGAGTTGAATGAACATATTTTCGCTCTCGTAAAGGATGGCAAGGTGGATCACGAGGAAATACCTGCCTATTCCGAACTGACGAGACGGTTGGGGTTTGAATATAACGGGATGGTGCTCCACGAGTATTACTTCGGTAATTTGACGCAAGGGGGTTCGGATCATCCGGGAGGGCACTCTCTGTTTGCTCAAGCGGCAGAGAACAGTTACGGAAGTGTTGACCTCTGGAAAACGGATTTTTGTGGCGTGGGCATGCTACGCGGGGTCGGCTGGGCGGTGTGCTCTCTGAACCCAGCCAGCCGCCGTCTTTCCAACCATTGGATCAGTCTCCATGAACATGGGCATGTGGCAGGGTTTATCCCGATCCTCGTCATGGATGTGTGGGAACACGCGTATCTGCTCGATTACAAGCCTTCAGAGAGGGCCTCCTACATCGAGGCGTTCTTCTCCAACATCGATTGGAAGTCAGTAGACAAGCGGCTTCATCTCTGCGAGCCGACCTTCGTTGAAGCAGGCCGGGGATGAGAGGAAAGCCTTGGGCGAATCGTGATCGGCAAGATAGAAACGGGGTACTCCCCGGAAGGAGGAAATTGTGAAAGAAACCACATCGATACCGAGGCAACCTGAAACAGCAGCGCCTCGGACTTCCCGAAAGGAAGGAATCGTGAAAGAAGCCATCGGTCTGACTGATGTGAAGACGCTCCGGGCTCGGGCACGACTAGGGATTGAGGACGGCGCCATGACCGCGGGGTACAAGGCCAAGGCGGAGACGGTGATCACGCTGCTGAATGAAGCCCTCGCCACAGAAATCGTGTGCGTCCTTCGCTATAAGCGCCATTACTTCATGGCCACCGGGATCAGTTCCCTCAGCGTGAAGGGCGAGTTTCTCCAGCATGCCACTGAGGAGCAAGCCCATGCCGATCAATTGGCCGAACGTATTGTCCAACTTGGGGGCGAGCCGAATCTGTCCCCGGAAGGGATTCTGAACCGGAGCCACTCGGAATATGTCGAAGGAGAGTCATTGGTGGAGATGATCACGGAAGACCTGATTGCTGAACGGATTGCGATCGACAGCTATCGTGAAATGGTCACCTATGTCGGCACTGATGATCCCACGACTCGTAAAGTATTGGAGGGGATCCTTGCGCAAGAAGAGGAGCATGCAGAGGACCTGGCCAGCCTTCTGAAAGAGCTGGGCCCGCAAAAGCATGCTCAATGATCCAAGTCGTTAGCCGGGCAGAAAAGGAGGGGCCATCATGGGAAAGGCGTTCATTCTCTGGCTGCTGGGAGTTCCATTTACCCTGCTTGTCGTCCTCTGGGTATTCGGTGTCCTTCGATAAGACGGCGCGTGGAGGGCCTGCTGGTCTCGCGGAAGCCTGATAGCAGAGGAGGAGTCTGTATGATTGTCGAGATCGCCCTGTGTGTGGGGGCAGTGGCGTTGGCGGTGCTGGTCGGCTCGCTGGTTCCACTGTTGATACAACTCAGGAAACCCGTGGCGGAATCGGAATACCTATTGGTCCGCATGAACGTCGAGCTGCCCTTGTTGCTCAAGGAGATGCGGGCGACGACGGAGAATCTGAACGCACTCGTCGAGCATGCGCGGGGTGGGGTCGAGCATGCAGCAGTGCTGCTGCATGCGGCAGGGGCATTGGGCGACACCGTGCAACGAGTCCATGAGACGGTGCAGGGTACGAACCGATCGTTCCTGGTCAACCTGGCCAGCATAATGGCAGGGTTCAGGGCCACGACGGGCATCGTCAAGGCATACATTCATCGAGAAGGAGGGACAAACAATGGCAGATGACAGAGGCTGTTCACTGGGAACGGTGGGATTGGCTTTTGTGACCGGAGGGTTGGCAGGGGCCGCGGTGGCGCTGTTGCTGGCGCCGCAGCCGGGTCGAGAGTCACGGGAGCAGGTGCGCGGGTATGCGCGGCGAGCCGAAGACCAGGTCCATGAGCTGGCCGATAAGGCCACCCAGGTCTTGGACCAGGCGGTGGACAAGGGACGCGAGTTTATCAAAAACAAGCAGGCGGTCGTGACCGAGGCGGTCGAGGCCGGGCGCACGGCCATGCAGTGGGAGCGTGAACGGGTGTCTGGCGAAAGGAAGGCATGACGGCAGAGTGCGTAATCACAGATGATGGGCAGCGGGCGATGGTGTAAATCATGGGATCAGTCTCCATGCACAGGGCATTGAAGCAGGATGTGTCCGGTGCTCGTCATGAATGTGGCGGGGCATGATCGGTTCGGTGACACGCGTGAGCAGGATGCTGGAAAAATCCGCCAGCATCCTTGAGCCGTAACGTGTGAAGCGGGAGACACGCGAGAAAGGCGCGATCCGAAGTTCGAAGTTCCGAAAACCTTGAACTTCGGACCTCGAACCCTCCCTCGTCCCACGAGTCTCGCATCTCTCGCGCGGCTATCCTGCCGGGGTGTTCTCCTCTTGTCCAAGACGTGCAGGCCATCGACGGTTTGCTCTGCCAAAATGGTTTTTCTGCAGCATGCATGTGAAGAGAGGGAGAGAGAGACCGTGAAGACCGTGACGTTCCTTGCAAGTGTTCTGATGAGCCTGGCTCTGGTGATCGGCTGTGCAGACAGGACTGAGCAACGACTGAGGCAGGTACAGAATGAGTTGCAGCAGGTGCTTCGAACAGCATTGCGCAATGGTGACATCACAATGCAACGAACCAGCGATCATCTCACCGTCGTGATTGCTGAACGACTGCTCTTCGATGCCGGGAGTCATGAGATCAAGCCGGATGGCATCGAAGTGTTGAAGCAGATGGGGGTTCTCTTTAAGACGGCTTCTTTCAAGGAAATCCGAGTGGCTGGGTACGCCGACAAGGCCTCGACCTCTGATGGCTCCAACCAGTATTTCGAGAAGTTGGCCTTATCCAAAGCCCTTGCAACTCAAACGGTACGTGTGCTGAAGGGGGACGGAGTGGATTCGCAGAGCTTTGTTGTCGAATGGTATGGGGACATCCGTCCGATCGCGAGCAATGAGACTGAAGACGGGCGGCAACTGAATCGACGCGTCGAAATTGTTCTGTACGCAGGAATTTGACCGGACACTCTCATGACCACACTGCCGCGGTCACGGGCAAGCCATTATGCAGAATCTGGACATGACCTCCGTTCTCTTCTTGTTGTTGGGTGCTGTTGCCGCCATCGCCGTGATCTATTATTCACTTGGGATCGCCCGTGAATGGTTGGGGCAATGGAATCGTGCCACCAACGGCACGATCCGCAGGGCGGTCGTGCCCGATTCATCTCTCGATGGACACATAGCCACCCAATGGACTGAAGGCCGCCTGCGGTTGGACTTCCTTCTGGCGCTGATCAAACAACTTAGGGTCTCATTGGAGCAGGAAGTGGAAACGCTGCGCCGACTCGATCATGCCGATCCTCTGTATGAGCACGAAGCCCGTCAGATGGTCGCCCCCAACTTGCGGCGCTTTACTTTCGATCAACATCTCCGAGATGAGTGCCGAGTGCTGATCCCTCTCCTGCAGTTCTGTGCCCATGATCTTGCGGAATCTCAGGGCCTCGACATGACACAAAAGTTGAGCGTCCTGGGCGAAATCCAAGCTGCCATCAATTCGGTTGATCGCGGCTGATACGCGGAGGCACGGTCAGCGATATTTCAAGGAACCATTGGTCGGTATTCATACGCGCGCGGTGAAAGTCTCCTCGGAATTTCTCACGGGAGGTATTGTTATGAACATCACACTCGCGTTCGCGTTGTTCTCAATCCTATTGCTTGGCGCTCCAGGCTACGCACAAAACCCTTGCGTAGACTGTCTCAAGGCAGCTCAGGAACAGCTGAAGCAATGCCTCGGTAATGCCATTAGCCAAGAGGATAAGAATTCTTGTGCGGAGAAACAGCAAGCAAAAGCGAAGGTTTGTGAGAATGGTGAGTGTGTGATTGAAAGAACCAAAAGTCAAAATAACAATGACGTCCTCACACAGAAAAAATAAAGGGTCCGTGTGGTGAAAAAATGGGGCTCGGTCCCCACATACGCTCCTCCTCAAGAAATGTCCGCGTGGTCGCCTCCTGAAGTGTCACATAGATGACAGACAGACGGGCGAGTGTTCTTGTAGGATGCGCGTGGCGTATGGGATTGGCTCATGTGGAGAGGATACCTCCGCGAGTTCCTCGCGTCTGATTGCGAGTAGTTGCAAAATGCCTTTTAGGCGCTTCTATATATAATGGAGATGGTTTTGCCTAGGGGTGAGGTGATCAACGCACCCGCCAACGGGCTGCTCGCTGCGTTGCCAGGGGCAAGCAGGGAACGGCTCTTCGCCAACACGCAACTAGTCTCACTTTCAGTGGAAGACATTCTGTATCACCCCGGGGGGCCCATCACCTCGGTGTATTTCCCGCTGACGTGTGTTATTTCCATGATGATGGAGACGAAGAATGGAGCGACCATCGAAATTGCTACCGTGGGGAATGAAGGTGTGCTTGGAATGCCTGTCTTTTTGGGAATAGATGTGGCGGTATCCCTTGGGATCACGCAGGTCTCCGGTGAGGCCCGACGGATGAGCGCCAAAGATTTTAAACAGGCGGCGAAGAGTGACGAACACTTCGACACAATCCTGCGTCGCTACACTCACGCTCTTCTCATGCAAATCGCTCTTTCAGGGGGGTGCAACAGCTTACATTCAGTAGAAGAGCGATATGCCCGATGGCTGCTCATGATGCATAGCAGAATGAATGTGGATGTGTTTGGCTTCACACAGGAGTTCCTATCGAGAATGTTAGGCGTGAGCCGTGCCAGAGTGAACATGGTCACGGGAACGCTCGAAAAAGCCGGCAGGATCAAGCACAGTCGCAACCAGATCACCGTACTCGACTGGAAGGGACTTGAAGCGTCTTCCTGCGATTGCTATCGGCTCATCAAAGAAGAATTTTCGCGAGTACTGGTGTAGGCGTACTTTTGGTGCATGGAGTGTCGTTTTCGCGCGGAGTGCGTTGACGTAGAGGATGTCCATGGCACGCAAACGAACCCCGGCGTTCAATCCCCAGACGTTCCTCAGCAAATTGGGGAGCGGCAAAACGAGTCTGACGTCCCCCAAGAAGCAGGCTCTCTATTCGCAGGGGGATGCGGCGGACGCCGTGTTCTATATCCAGGCGGGCAAGGTCAAGTTGACCGTGGTCTCGCGGCAGGGCAAAGAAGCCGTCATCGCGATTCTGGAGCAGGGCAGCTTTTTTGGGGAATCCTGCCTCGCCGGACAGACTGTTCGGGCGGCGACGGCGACCGCCCTGGAAGACTCCAGTATCGTGCGCATCGACAAAGACGCCATGTTCCATGTGCTGCACAAGGAGCCCACGTTTGCCGAGCTGTTTATGTCCTATCTGCTGGCTCACTCGATTCGCATCCAAGAGGATTTGGTGGATCAACTCTTCAATTCCAGCGAGAAGCGGCTGGCGCGGATCCTCCTGCTGCTGGCCCACTTTGGGAAAGAAGGCAAGCCGGAGCCGGTGATGGCGAAGGTCAGTCAGGAAATGCTCGCCGAGATGATCGGCACCACACGCTCCCGCGTCAGTTTCTTCATGAATAAGTTCCGCAAACTGGGCTTCATTCACTACAACGGCGGGTTGCACGTGCACAGCTCCCTCCTTAATATCGTCCTCCACGACTAGCAGGATGCTGTAACAGTCTGGTCGCACTCGCCCAACTCTGGTGCGCCAAGACGCACCTTTCACCACATGGCGTTCTCGTCTTGCTCAGACGTCCTGCTATAGCCTGTTAGAGTTCGTCAGCCGTCAGCTAAGAACGAAGATTGAAGCGCAGGGTCGCCTGGCCCTTTCCTTGGACATCGGCGTTTTTCCGGCGTGTCCCTACGTATACGTGCGTGCATTTTCACTCAATCGCGGACACCTACCTACACAGTTGAGGCCCCATAAAATCAGCAACCTGTGTGCACTATTGACCAGTCTATACATCATGCAGATGTTAGCGTGGGGAAGAAATAGGAAATGTTATCCACCAACGCAGGACTTCTCACTGGCTGAGCATTCGGTGCATAGTGCACGGATGCTTTTTCTTCAAAGGAGGTTTGTGATGAACAGAGTAGAAGTAGTGAGTGTTGTCGCGTGTATGAGCATGTTACTGGCCACAGGAGCCATGGCTGAGATCCTTGGTGTTCAGCCTGGGACCTCGGATAATCCCAAAGACAATGTGCCAAAGGAGATTCAGCGAGATGGAGCAACCGTTAGCCCGGGCGGCAGTGGTCCTGGTACACGGAGTGACGAATTAGTGGGTATGAAAAAGGAGAAACCCGAGCCCGTCACCCTACAAGAGCTGGAACAACATGTCGAAGAGACTCAGGGGGGTGGAGCGGCTATCGCTGCAAAGGACCTCAAGAAGAAGAGCATGGTGAAATCTAACAAAGACATTTCTGATCAAAGCTCTCAGAAAGGCATGAAGTAAAACCTCCAAACCGGCTCAGGAGCGCAGGCCGGCATCAGTGATTCCATGAACGACGGACCGAAGAAGGATCCGAAAACGTTTCAACAGCAGAACTCGGATACCGCTGCGCAAGGTCAGGACTTGATCAATAAGCAGCCCATGGAGACGCCATAACCGGCCAATCAAACAGGAAGTAACCGGGCTTGAAGTCGGAACTATGCGCAACCCCATGCCTGCCGGGCAACCGGAAGGCATGGCCACTGGAAGGAGTCTGTTAGCAGTCCTCAAGTCATCTCGCGTAGGCGACCTCCGGGCCATTGAGGTTGAGTCACCCATTGGCCCGAAGCTCCTCGCAGGGTGTAGACGGAGAGGCCGGCTCAGAAACGGCGGTGCAGACTATGTCTATCGGGAGAACGGGTTTGCATGAGCGCGAGCCAGTCTCATCCCATTCTATTTCATTGCGCTATTCGATTAATCAGGGGCACCCAGTAGTCGATGCATGCCCGGTCCACGAAGGCCGGTCCGGCAACGCGCCGGGGGTGAGCGGATTCCAGCATACCGGTGCGTTTCTTTGGGTGCTCCTTACCGGTGCCATCGCACTTGCTGCAGCGGGTGCCGCTTTCGCACAGGATGAGCCTACCTCCGCTGCCGGGCCAGAATCGCCAGCAATACCGCAGGCCGCTCCTATCGGCCCTCCCTCCCCGGAGAGGCCGAAACAGTTTCTGAACTGGGAGACCGGGGCTGGGAAGAGCTACGTTATCCCGGCTGTCGAGCTTATCGGATACCTCTTCCTGTTGAATCAGTATGATCGGCATTTCGTCGAGCCGGAGGACATATACCGTACCGGCACCAAGTCGTTCTGGAAGAACTTGACCGATTCCAAGTGGGTGGTCGACAGCGACCCCTTTGCCACGAACCAGTTCCTGCATCCGTATGGGGGGTCGATCTATTATGGACTAGCGCGATCGACCGGCCTCAACTTCTGGGAATCGTTCGGGTATGCCTCCGCCGGCAGCCTTCTCTGGGAGCTGGGGGGCGAGACCGGGGCACCCTCCATCAACGACCAGATCACGACTCCTATCGCGGGAAGTTTCTTGGGCGAACCGCTCTTCCGGATGGCCAGCCTGTTGCTCGAGAATGACGGGGGCGCGCCCGGGTTCTGGCGAGAATTGGGCGCGGCGGCGCTCTCGCCGCCCACCGGCCTCAACCGCCTCGTTTTCGGCAACCGGTTCGACGCCGTGTTCCCCAGCCACGATCCGGCCATCTCCACACGGTTTCAGCTCGGCGCGGCCCTGAACACGCACTTGACCGGCCCAGCCACCTCGCAGTTCAAACAAAATGAGGCGACCGTAGACTTCCAACTGGCCTACGGGCTGCCCGGGAAGCCAGGCTATAGCTACACACGCCCGTTTGATTACTTCAATTTCCAATTCACCGCCTCCACCGCCAACACCTTCGAGAACATCATAATCCGGGGCCTCCTTGTAGGAGCGCCGTATGCAGCGGGCGACTCCTATCGTGGGGTGTGGGGCCTCTACGGGACCTACGATTACATCTCGCCGCAGGTCTTCCGCGTTTCGAGCACGGCCCTCAACCTCGGTACCACCGCCCAATGGTGGCTTTCGCGGGCGGTAGCGCTCCAGGGCACGGCCCTCGGCGGCGTCGGCTACGGCGCGGCGGGCACTATCCACGGCTCGGGTGAACGCGACTATCACTACGGCGCTACTCCGCAGGCGCTCCTCGAACTCCGTCTCATCCTCGGCGACAGGGCCATGCTCAACGTGACAGCGCACGAGTACTACGTCAGCGGCCTGGGATCCACCGAAGATCGGGGGTCGGAGAACATTGCTCGCGGGACGGCGTCGTTCACCGTGCGCGTGTATGACCGCCATGCCATCGCCCTCAGGTACGTCACGTCGCAACGGGATGCCCACTATTCCGACCTGCCAAGAACTTACCAGTCGGTGGAAACCTTCTACGTCGCCTACACCTTCCTCGGAAGCACCGGGTTCGGCGCCGTCGATTGGCGCTAGTGAGGCCGACGGCTGCTGAACTGAAAGACGGATTTGCGGCCTAGCAGGCTGCGGGAAAACCATTCGGCAGAGCAAAACGTCGATGGCCTGCACGTCTTGGACAAGAGGAGAACACCCCCGCAGGATAGCGGCGCGAGAGATGCGAGACTGGCGGGACGAGGGAGGGTTCGAGGTCCGAAGTTCGAGGTTTTCGGAACTTCGAACTTCGGATCGCGCCTTTCTCGCATGTCTCGCGCTTCACGCGCCGCGGCCTGTGACGCTGGCGGACTTTTTCAGCATCCTGCTAGTGACGAGGCTTCTTGTTGTGCGTAGGTATTGATCTCAACTTTCTTGTCCTTTATGCGCATGGGCGGGGCCGTGGTGAAAAGATGAAACCACGAATCACCGTGATGACCGTCGGAGTGGACGATCTGGAACGATCGCTGACGTTTTATCGAGATGGACTTGGTCTGCCGTTGCAAAGAATCATCGGCAAGGAGGTTGAAGCTATGGTGCTGTCGCATTTTTCGATCTCCAGCACGGCTTGATGCTCGCCATTTGGGCTCGCAAAGACATTGCCCGTGAGGCTAACGTTCCTTTGGGGCTCCGAGCGCCACGGATTTCACGCTCGGACACAATGTCGCGAGCAAAACAGAAGTGAACGCGGTTGACCGACCAAATCGCTTGAATCCAATAAGGCTCCGCCACAGTCAGCGATATTTCAAGGAACCATTGGGCGGTATTCATCGGCGTGCGTTGAACGTTTCCTCGGCATTTCTCCCGGGAGGTACTGTTTTGAACGGCACACTCGCGTTCGCGTTGTTCTCAAT
>Ga0307469_10000870_pt1 | contig 11111 bp, 12 predicted proteins | sample atmos_gasesAM2C__FD_203084 | JGI IMG/M metagenome (GOLD analysis project Ga0307469, IMG submission 203084) | Hardwood forest soil microbial communities from Morgan-Monroe State Forest, Indiana, United States - atmos_gasesAM2C_515 | ecosystem: Environmental > Terrestrial > Soil > Temperate...
GCAGCCTCCGGCACCGATTCTTCCGGCGGATGTTGTCGCCGGAACGCGTGATAAATATCGGGAAGCGTATCAGCGCATCACTGGCCACTTACTCGACTGACAGAGTGCCGAATCTGATGTGGCGCTTCGGCCCAAAGCGCGCTGCTACTTACACGAGTTTAGCCAAGTCCCAGTCCCATGCAGTGTCAATCTGGAGCGTGCAATCGTGAGAGACCAATTGGAATCGCTCGTGGGAATGATGGTGGAGCGCGGCATCCCCCTCGAAGAAGCCGTGACCGAATTCGAGAAGAAGTTCATCAAACGTGTGCTGGAACACCAGAACGGAAACCAATCCCGCGCCGCCAAGATCCTTGGCATTCATCGCAACACTCTGAGCCGCAAGGTGGACGAATACAAGCTCGACCACGCCCGACGCCACTCGTAGCACTGGGGCCCCGTGGGCTCAATAATTTGTGGCTTCTCGCCCATGAGACTTCGCAGGATTTTCATGAAGGGTGACAGCCGAAAATAAAAACGGCCGGCCCGTTTCCGGACCGGCCATTTTTCTTCGATTCCCGGGAGCGATTACTGCTTTCCCGCGGGCTTCTTCGGCGGGACTTTGTGCGGCGTGCGCCTACCGGGCGCAGCCTTTTCCGCCGGGATGTCTTCCGGGTTCACCTTAGCCTTATCCCAGTGAAGCATGAACGCGGGGTCGGGATCATAACTGACGAGCGTGCCGCTGAAGCGAACTCCGTCGCCCTTCTGCAAACGAGCGGCATCTGGCTGCCCGACCACCTTCACATCTAGATTTGCGGTCGTGGCGGCGTCAATCTCTTCGGGCGTTGCCCCAGTGAAGAGGAACAGCTCGACGGAATCAGCGCCGGGCTTTACTTCGATAATTTTGCCCACAACCTCAGGAAATTCGGCCCCGCAGAGTGCCAACCATGTGAGCTTCGCCTTGTCGCTGCCGGCTTTCAGATCCGCGATCAGTGTGAGGATGTTGCTGGATGCCCGGACCTTGTTGAGATCATCCGCGCTTGGGATGGTATAGGTCGCCGGACGGTCCGTCGCCCCTGCTGCAAGCTGGAGCAATTCATTCAACTGGGCATCCGCGAGGCTATCGCAGCCGGGCTGTTCGTAGGCCAGGATTTGCCTGCGGAGATAGTCCTTTATTTGGGCGTCGCCTGGGATTTTCAGATTGATGGCCTTGGCCACCGCCCAGAATCCGTCCATGTAATGGGCAGGCTTCATCTCCAGGTAAGCGAGGCCAAGACGATACCAACTGACGGCATCATCCGGCTTGATTGCGAGCGCGGCCTTAAAAGCTTCCACAGCGGCGGGATAGTCCTTCAGTTGCAGGTCGGCAAAGCCGGCGGCGCCGTAGAAAAGCGCGATGCCAGGCTTCTTCTGGTCCGCAAACTGGGCATCCGTTAACGTGGAGTCTTTGGGCTTTTTGAGATCCTGGAGAAGTTTGATCCCGAGCAGAGCTGCGTCCCGCTCCTTTACGAGCTGGTCATGCGCGTCTGGCTTCTTCGCATCATAGACAAATGGGAACAACTGAACGCGTGCTTGAATTGCCTGGAGTCGTGCCAACGGATCCGCCTTGTCACCCAGGGCAACGAGCTTGTCGGCGTACTCCAGGGCCTTGGGATAATTTTTCAATTGTGTGTAAGCGGGGTAGTAAAGCGCATAGACATATTGCATCAGGGTCGAGTTTGGAAATTTGGCAACGAAATCATCGAGCAGCTTGATTCGGGCATCAGGCTTCGTTTCCGCATTCGCAGTCTGAAAGGCGTTATATTCAGCCATCGTGTACGGCTGCTTTGATGAATCCTGCTGCTGGTCCTGTGCGGCAGCCGGTCGTGCGGGAAGAACCAGCACGACGAGAGCAATCAACAAAATTCCCTTCATGGTCAAACGCTGTCGCGTCATTTCTTCCCTGCCTCCTGGGCCAGTTTTCATGCGGTCAAGCGGTCAAATGCAGGACCACAACCCCTGCGGGATTACGGAAAATGCAAAATCTTCGGGATTATAGGGAATGCACCGCAAGGGCGCAAGGTTTAATACACCTATTGGACCGATTTGTAATTGCAATCGCCAGCCTCTTGACCCTGACACCTAGATGATAAGATGGTGAATAGAGGCGAAGTGTCGCCTGAGCGGGACCGCGCCGTGGACGAAAAAAAACCTCTCGAAGGAAAAGTCGCACTCGTTACCGGCGCGAGCCGCGGCATCGGCATTGCCGTCGCGCGGAAGCTGGGGGGTCTGGGGGCAAAGGTCAGCCTCTGCGCGCGTGACGCAAAAAGGCTCGAAGCTGCCGCAGGCGAACTCCAAAGCGAGGGCGCAACCGCACTTGCTGTGGCCGCGGACGTTACCCGCGCGGACGACGTCGCCACCGTTGTCGCAAAAACCGGTCGGTCTCTCGGTCCGATCGAGATCTTGGTAAATAACGCCGGCATCGGCTATTTTCGCCCAACTCACCAGGCCGATGAATCCATTTGGGACTCAGTATTGGACACCAATTTGAAGTCTGTGTTCCTGACGAGCAAATCCGTCGCACCTGGGATGATCGAGCGCCGCAGCGGCCACATCATCAATATCGCCTCGCTGGCAGGGAAAAATGCATTCGCAGGTGGCGGAATTTATTGCGCCTCGAAATGGGGATTGCTCGGCCTCACGGAGTGTATGGCTGAGGACCTGCGCCAGTACGGCATCCGGGTGAGCGCGATTTGCCCAGGCACGGTGGCCACGGATTTTTCGCCACATGCGGGTAAGGACCCCGCTAAGATGCTGCAGCCAGAAGACATAGCGCACGTTGTGGAGATGCTCATCACGCAAGCGCCGCAAAGCTTTATCAGCGAAGTTCTGTTGCGCCCAACACAAAAGCCGTGACTCCTCGCAGTTGAATCCTTTTCCCGCCGGGCACATCCAATCGTTTAATGTTAAACGATTTGCTCGGTGAGAAGATCGCAGGTTTGGCCGGAGCTGAATCGAAAACGATCCCGGGCAAATAGGTGGGAGGTAAATCACGATGCCATCACATTACCAGGGACGGCGAGACACAGTGCGCGCTCTGAATGCGTATATCAATCTCGCGCGAGCGACTGATTCCCTGCTAGGGCGCATGAGCCTTGAGCTCAATCAAAAGGGGCTGACCATGGGGCAATTCGGAGTGCTTGAGGCGCTGCTGCATCTCGGCCCGATGCGCCAGCAGACGCTCGGGCATAAGTTGCTCCGCAGCGGCGGAAACATCACGCTCGTGGTGGATAATCTGGAAAAGCACGGTTGGGTGCGGCGCGAACCGCAAAAAGACGATCGTCGGATGATAGTGATTCACCTGACGCCGCAGGGCCGCAAGCTCATCGAAGGCGTTTTCCCGGAGCATGCCCAGACCATCAAGAGAGAAATGAGCGTGCTCACGCAGCGGGAGCAGGAGACTTTGCGCCGTATCTGCCGGAAGCTCGGTCGGAACGGCAAAGAATCGGACAAACAAGGACAAAAGAAGGAGAATTCAAATGATACAAATTCGACCAAGTGAGGAACGCGGGCACGCGGAGCACGGGTGGCTCGATAGCCGGTTCACATTTTCATTTGCCGATTACTACGATCCTGAGCATGTGCAGTTCCGCTCGCTCCGTGTGATCAATGAGGACCATGTGGCACCGGGAAAGGGCTTTGGCATGCATCCGCACCGGGACATGGAAATCCTGACATGGATGCTGGACGGCTCGCTCGAACATCGCGACAGCATGGGCTCGGGCGCCGTGATTCGCCCCGGCGAATTGCAGCATATGTCCGCAGGCACAGGTGTGATGCACAGTGAGTTCAACCCATCGCAGACAAGGCCCGCGCACCTGCTTCAAATCTGGATCATGCCAGAGCGCAACGGCTTGAAGCCGGAGTATGAGCAGCTCGAGTTCTCTGATGCAGAATTGCGCGGCAAATTCGGTCTAGTGGCCGGGCCGAATGCGCCGGTGACGATTCATCAGGACGCGAACCTCTATATTGCGCGTCTCGACAAGAGCTCACAGGCAAGTCACGCGCTGAAGTCAGGGCGCCATGCCTGGGTCCAGGTTGCGCGTGGGACGGTGAGTCTGAACGGCAAACAGCTCAAGCAGGGCGATGGCGCGGCTGTTTCGAAGGAAACTGAGATTCGCGTGGAAGCGAAGGAGCCATCAGAAGTGTTGCTGTTTGATCTAGCATAAATTCAAGGAGGAATCATGACAGCCTTGCAAAAGCCGGCGGAGACGTCGGTGCCAGTTCACAACTTGATCCGGGATCGCTGGAGCCCGCGAGCATTTGACAGCCGGCCGGTCGAGCCGGAGAAATTGCGAAGTCTGTTCGAGGCGGCGCGGTGGGCGGCTTCATCGTACAACGCGCAGCCGTGGTCCTTTGTTGTGGCCACGAAGGACGACCCAGAAAATTACAAGAAAATTTTGAATTGCTTGGTGGAGTTTAACCAGGGCTGGGCGAAGAGTGCGCCGGTAGTTGCCTTGAGCGTGGCGCGGATGAAATTCGAGCACAACGGCGCACCGAATCATCACGCGTTTCATGATGTCGGCCAGGCTGCCGCGAATCTCGCTCTGCAAGCGACGGCGCTCGGTCTGCAAGTCCACCAGATGGCCGGCATTCTCCCCGAAAAAGCGAGAGAGATTTTCGGAATTCCCGAAGGGTATGAGGCCGTGGCTGGCTTTGCGATTGGCTACCCGGGCAATCCGGCTAGTTTGCCGGACCAGCTACGGGAACAGGAACACGCGCCGCGGTCGCGCAAGCCGCTCAATTCGTTTGTATTCACGGGGAAATGGGGTAATGCTTCGCCCGTGGTGAAGCACTGAGGGGTACCGGGCGACTCTTGATCGGTGATTTTTAGCGGTTTTTTGTGGGTATGGGCTGGGGGGCCGGAGCCCAAGTAACGTTCCTAACACACCGTTGTGCGGACGCATTGAGAATTCAGAAGGAAACCTATAGGGTATTGCTATGGTGGATGTTTCATCCTGGGACGACCTACGACCGGATCATCGCCGGCGCAGCAAGCGCGTGAAGATCCGCATCGCCGTGGTGGTACGCTCGCAAGAGAAGCGCGCGCTCTCAGAGAATACGCACACGCTGCTGGTAAACGCACACGGGGCGCTACTGTTGCTGGGAATTCCTGTATCGGTAAATAAGTTCGTGGTGCTGGAAAATCCGGCTACGGGCCAAGAAATCTTGTGCCGAGTGACGCACGTAGGGACTGAGTTTATGGGCAAGGCACAGGTGGGCATCGAATTCATCAAACCCGCGCCTGAATTCTGGGGCATTTCGCCCCGGCCGGATGATTGGAGTCCGGGACGCGCCACTGGCCGAGCGACCGAGCGAGTGACGAAGCAGCCCCTAGTTCCGAAAACCTAATTTACTTGCTGATTGGGCGGGTCGTCCCACATCAAGTGGGACATGAGCCATTTGCCGTCACCCTTCTTCTTCAACACTGCAAGGAAATTCCCGCCGTTCCGCCAATTCTCTGAATTCGCACCGTCGTCTACCCTCCAGGCCACTTCACTTCTGCCGCGCACATAGGCGAGAGTCCCTTCGCCTCCGGCCTCATCGAGCGTCTGAACAAATCTGATTATGGTTGTCTTGGCTGAGCTGGCCGGGAACCAGAACTCGTTGATGGCCGCCATTCCCACAACGGGCGAAACACCGTGATGCGGCAGCAGGACCGCATCCTGCGTAAAGCAGCGGCGGACGGTATCGGGGTTGCCGGCAAGCCATCCCATCCGGTAGCGCTCGAGCAAGGCGCGGATTGCGGCCACGTCGCTCCGCAAAAGGGATCGGCCCGGTTCGGTATATGGGGACGCATTGGTTACCAGTGCCAGAAACAAAGTTGCGAGGGAGAACATACGGGAAAAGACAGGTGAGAACATGGCTGGCCTCCGCGAGACTTGGACTCGGTAGAACGACTAGTGTTAGCGAGTTCTAAAGTGTCGGGGAGCCTGCGTGCAGGCGACGCCAATTCGGCGCGACTTTCCACTGCGCTCTAGATCCGAAAGCCTGCACATCCCAGACCCTTTCAGTTAGACAGAAGCTTTGGGGCGTGCAGCTGATGACGCGGCGAAGTACAAGACCAAACCGACCGCAACGACCGGTGACAATCCGACAATGACCGGCACGCGATGCTCGAAAATAGCGGCAGTGGTGGCGGCGGCCACATAGACGATGAATACACCGGCTTGAAGTTTAAGGTGACGACTCCTGCCGAGGGCACTAGCGGCTGGTTCCTCTGCGGGCGAAGAAACATAGGGGATGTGCAGTAAGCGGACGAGCCCGGCGACCAGACTTGTGATTGTGCCGGTGAGAACGGTGGTTGCGATGCCTGGGAGATTCAGGCGCCGCACGGCAGCGCTCTGCACACCCATCGCGACAGCGGAGAGTCCGATCAGAATGTAGAGAGTGTTTTGATTACGTGGAATCATTGGCAGGTGCAGCAGCACCGCAAACACAGCCAGGACCAGCCCTTCCACGATAACGGGGCCGACGAATGCGCGTCGCTGATCTACATCTGTACCGGCGCGGTGGGCAAGGATGGCGCCGATCATCACGCCGAGAATAAATCCGCCCAGCGCGAACAGGGCGCGGAAAGCCGCAAGAAATTGCCCCTGGCCGAAGGCAAGACCGAGCAGCACCGCATTTCCGGTCATATTTGCCGTGAAGACATGACCGAGGCCAAGATAGCCAATGGCGTCCACGGTGCCGGCTACCCAGGTGAGCAGCAGAATAGGGGAGGCCCATCCTTCTTTATCGGCGGCGATTGCGATGTTGTCAGCCATGGCGAGCTCCTAGCCCAGTCGCTGCGCCCCCGGCACGGTTGAGGTGCCTGCGTAGGCCCTGGTCCTGATTTATGGCGAGACATTATCATGCAAATATCCGCGAAGTATGCCGGCCCCGTCTTTCCTCTACCCACCGTGTGGTTGATCTCCAATTGCGATCGAAGCCCGCGTCGAGTGGAAATCTTCCGATAATCTTTCCCTATCACCTCGATAATCTTAATCAGTTTGACTGATTGGCAGATTCAACCAAGAATCTGCATGACTTGCGCTGCCGGATGGTGCGGGGAGGAGGAAGGGCGTGCCACGCCGGCGGTTTACTTCCTCCGGAATCGCTCTTCCAGGAAGATCGTCCGCACCGCCTACTAGTCATCGCTGATGTTTTGTGTACAGTAGCGAGAGTTGTTCAATCGCATCACTGGCCAGGGATGGTAAGTAAGGATGATGAAGTCCTGGGGCACTCTACTCGACATCTTCCAGAGAGCTGGGAGTGGGCGCTCGGCCGTCGTCGTGCCCGAACAAGGGCAGCGCGTCAGCTATGAGTCGCTGCGGCAGCAGACTTGGGAAATGGCAAGTGCGCTGGCCGGGGCCGGGGTTCACCGGAATGTTCGCGTCGCCATCGCCCTGCCGAACGGCTTGCCCGCAATTGTAAGTTTTTTGGCGGCTTCGATTGCTGGTACGGCGGCACCCCTGAATCCCGCCTACCGCCACGACGAGTTCAATTTCTTCCTGGAAGATACGGACGCGCGCGCGTTGATTTGTCCTGTAAAGGGGGCGGAAGAGGCAAGGCAGGCCGCGGCCGATCATAACATTCCAGTGTTTTCGACGGATGTGGATGCGCACGGCAATGTCCAACTTCATGGCGTGCACGGAAGGGGTGCGGCGACGGCACCGGCGCCAAATGATATTGCGCTGATTCTGCATACAAGCGGAAGCACGGGCCAGCCGAAGCGAGTGCCACTGCGCCACGTGAACTTGCTGGTGTCTGCGCAAAATATCGCCCACACGTACCTGCTCTCCTTACAGGATGTTTCGCTCTGCGTGATGCCGCTCTTCCATGTTCACGGGTTGGTCGCCTCGACACTGGCGACACTGCTGACAGGGGGCACAGTGGTGGCGCCGAGAAAATTTGATCCTCTAGGATTCTGGCGGATCGTCAAGGAATATAAGGTGAGCTGGTATTCGGGCGTTCCTACGATTCATCAAGTTCTGTTGGCGCGCGCCGGAAACCACGGCAGGCCGGCGGGCGCGGAATCGCTGCGGTTTGTCCGCTCGTGTAGCACGCCGCTGGCTGCAGAAGTGATGCACCATATGGAGGAAGTGTTTGGCGTGCCGCTGCTGGAAGCCTACGGCATGACGGAGGCAGCGCATCAGATGACGTCGAATCCCCTGCCGCCGCGAGCGCACAAGCCGGGGTCGGTGGGAGTCCCGTCTGGTGTGCAGGTGAGCATTATCAACGGTCATGGGCATCACCTGGGAATCGACAAGCGAGGCGAGATCGTTGTCCGAGGGCCGAGTGTATTCATAGGATATGAGAATAATGATGAAGCGAACGCGAGCTCGTTCAAGGACGGATGGTTTCGTACCGGCGACGAAGGGTTCCTGGACCAGGATGGCTACTTGCACTTGACTGGCCGCTTGAAAGAGCAGATCAATCGCGCAGGAGAAAAAATTTCGCCGCGGGAAATCGATAAGGTATTGCTAAAGCACCCGGCGGTCTCGGAAGCAGTGACATTTGGATTCGCGCATCCGACGTTGAATGAGGAGGTGGCTGCGGCGGTAGTACTGCGTGAGCAAGTGAGCGAGTCTGTGCTGCTGAAGTTCTGTTGCGAGCGGCTGGCGGAATTCAAGTGCCCCAAGAAGCTCTTCTTCGTGGAGAGCATCCCGCAAACGGCGACGGGGAAAATTCGTCGCAATGAAGTGGCTGCCGCGCTGCTGGATGCCAAGAGATGAAATATCTGATCGCGGGGGCCGGGGCCATCGGGGCCTACGTGGGGGCACGCATGGCGCAGGCGGGGCTGGACGTGACGCTCTATGCCCGCGGGCCACATCTGCTCGCGATGCAAGAGCACGGCGTCCGGGTGAAGAGTGTGGAAGGAGATTTTGAGGCGCGGCCGAAAGTAGCCGGCACGCTTGAAGAGATAGGCCCCGTGGACGTGGTTCTTCTTGGCGTGAAGGCACATGGGCTGCCGCTGCTGACGCCGCAACTAAAGCCGGTGCTTGGCCCGGACACGACAGTGATCAGCACGCAGAATGGAGTGCCGTGGTGGTTTTTCCAGGGCTTCGGCGGCGCGTGGGAAGGAACACGGCTTGAGCGCGTAGATCCAGGCGGCGTGGTTTCAGATGCGATCGAAGCGCAGCGCGTGGTGGGCTCGCTAGTATATTTTGCGACTGAGATCATAGAGCCGGGGATGGTACGGCACACGGAAGGCAATCGCATTTCCCTGGGCGAGCCGGATGGCACGCGATCCGATCGCTGCCGGCGGATTGCGGAGGCGCTGAACGCCTCTGGCCTGCGCTGCCCGGTGACGGCGAGAATCCGTCATGAGATCTGGGTCAAGATCCTTGGAAATGTCGCGTTCAACCCAATCAGTGCGCTGACAGGGGCAACGCTGGCGCAAATGGTGCGTGATCCCGGGATCTGCGAGCTCGTCCGGAATATCATGAGCGAGGCGGAGGCAGTGGCTGCGCATTTAGGCCTGGAACTGCCGATTACCATCGAACAGCGCATCGCGGGTGCGGAAAAGGTCGGCGAACACAAAACTTCGATGCTTCAGGATCTGGAAGCGGGGCGACCGCTGGAGCTCGAGGCGGTGGTGGGTGCGGTGGTGGAATTGGGAGAGCGCATGAACCTGCCGATGACTCACACGCGAGTGGTCTACTCTTGCGCCAAGCTCCTTTCGGAACGCAGATCTGCCCCTATGTCAACGCATACGTAGCATTTGATGGATGCGCCCGCATATTTTGCCCCCAGCGTTTCCATTCTCATCTTGGAACACTCCCTCCTTCGATTGTTGACACGACCTGACTTCGGCGCGGATACTTCGGCCAATGGGGGTGTGCAAGATGAAGATACTAGGAGATTCAAGTTCCGATTCGACATTACGGTCCTCCAGCCCTTCAATCAGACCCCTCTTGTTGTTGGCGATTTTTCTAGCAGCAGGTTTGTATCCCCGAACTCTTTGCGCACAAGACTCGATCGTTCTTGTGGGGTCGGGGTCCAGTGTTCCTGCTCCTCTCTACAATCGATGGGTGGCCGAGTACAACAAGCGTAAACCGGCGATCCAACTTAGGTATCTGGCCATCGGGACGAGCGAGGGGATCAAACAGATCGCGAAGGGCAGTGGCGATTTTGGAGCAGGTGAAGTGCAACTAACGGCGCCAGAGCGGACGGAAATGACCCTGATTGAGCTCCCGACGGTGATGATTGCTATCGTGCCAATGTATCACCTGCCGGGAATTCATCAGGAACTTAGGTTTTCGGGTGAGTTGCTCGCTGAAATTTTCCTGGGGGACATCAAGAACTGGAATGACCCGCAGATTGCGAAGCTAAATCCAGGAGTCCCGTTCCCGGATATGCCGATCAAGGTCTTGTACCGGCCGGCGGGCAAGGGCACGAACTACGTCTTCACGGAATTCCTATCGAAGACGAGTCCAAAATTCCGCACTCGCATTGGCGTCACTCCTTCTCCGAGTTGGCCTGTGGGAGCACCGGCGGAACGAAGTTCGGACATGGTTGATAAGGTGAAGGGCGAGATTGGCTCGATTGGGTACGGAGAGCTGCAGTATGCGGTGAAGGGGGACATTGCCTACGCCAGGGTGTTGAACGCGTCCGGAAAATATGTAAAAGCCTCACCAGAATCAATCTCCGCTGCCTGTCGCGCGGTGGAAGCACCGGGATGGGATAAATTCGCGGGTTCGCTGACGAACCCACCCGGAGCGGATTCGTTTCCTATCACCAGTTTCACGTGGCTGTATCTGAAGGCCTCTAATTCCGATGCCCGACGCGCCGGGGCACTGGGTGATTTCTTGAACTGGGCGTACACGGACGGGGAACTACTCGCCGGACAGGAAGGCTATTCCGAACTGCCACAACAACTGCTGACGAAAGTGAGGGCGAAAGCTAACTCGTTGAAGTAGGTCGCAGCAGCCGATTAGCGCGGGCCGATCGCCAATCCCCGGCAAGAAGTTGCAGGCCATTTTGCGTCAATGCAATATGGCCTGCGCTCTAACAACCCCACAAGCTACGGCTGCCGCCCGACACTGAAGCCGCAGGATGGTGCTCCGCCCTTAGATGGCGGAGCCTATCAAACCGCTAACCGCCGGGCGCAC
>Ga0307469_10000871_pt1 | contig 11107 bp, 8 predicted proteins | sample atmos_gasesAM2C__FD_203084 | JGI IMG/M metagenome (GOLD analysis project Ga0307469, IMG submission 203084) | Hardwood forest soil microbial communities from Morgan-Monroe State Forest, Indiana, United States - atmos_gasesAM2C_515 | ecosystem: Environmental > Terrestrial > Soil > Temperate forest...
TTGTTGGAGGCTGCCCTTGAACTGGGCCTTTCTCAGTATCGCCTCGATCCCTTTGTTGATGCGAACAAGTTCTCGTTTGCCTAGACCGTTAATCTGGCGGGGTGTGAGTTTCGTCGTCGTGTGAAGTCTGATGTAATAGGCGTACATTGCTCGACCGTTGGGAATCGACCAGATGCCCGGATGGTGCCGGGATTTTGGTAGGTATTCTTCTCTGACATAGTTGAGGAGCTTTGTATAAGCGGGGACAACGTAGTTCATTATCGCCTCATCGACATCTTTTGCTACTCTACGAGCTCCCTCAGTGGGAATTTCAGAGGGGATGTCTCGGACTGGTTTGTGGAGTTCGCTCTTGTCGGCTGCCGCCACAATCTGGGCTTCTAGTTGGGGAATGATCTTCTCGACAACGCTCCGAGCCTGAACATTCTTCTTTTCTATTCCCGTCCTGAGATTTGCTATGGTCTGATCAAAGACTCTGCGAAACTGTGTCAGACGACTGACGTAGTTCATGTAGTCTTGCAGAGTCTTGAATGGATGGTAGGTGATGAGTTGGGGAAGGTCGATGTGTGGGCCGGTCTGCTGGGTTATGGGCATTAGGTATGGGTGATACTTTGCGCCTTCGATCTGTAATGCGAGCTCTCTTTTGAAAAGGTCGTAGTTGAGCTGGTCTTCTCGGTCAGTGGGTTTCTTGATCCCCCTTGATTCCGCAAGGAATTTTCTGAATTGTTCGATCTGTTTTTCGTAGGCTTCGGAGGAGACATCCTCTAGCCAATTGTCGTAGCGGTGGTCCCCTAGATACGTGGCGAAAGTTGGATGCTCTTTGAGAATGAACTCCCAGTAGTGTTCGTACAGATGGTTGAGTGTCAAAGCATCGTCATCGGGTCGAGCCATTAGTTCACCTTTGCGATCCTTGATGGATCTTCTCGCAGGAAGAATAGGGGGACTAGTAGAAGGAAGCAAATGGCGGCGCCTGCTATCCAGGCAGCCGCGTAGTTGAATGATCTTGCGAAATAAGAGAAGACCAGCGGAGGCCAGAAGGACCCGGTCAATGAAATGCTGTTCACCCAACTTATCGTGAGGCCTTCATACTCTTTCTCGACTCTGCTGAGGTCCTTGGCCGCGGCGAAATTGATCGTAGATGCGGGTCCGACAGCTATCCCGCCCAGTACTGCTCCTGCGGCTGCGGCGGAGAGCGTTGGTGCTGCAGCCACCAAGAGTCCCGTTGTCATTCCCAGGCCAGAGAGAATTAGTAGTCGCCTTGGTTTTCTCGTGCGATCGTAGAGTCTTCCTCCCCATAGAGATGTGTAGATAGGGAGGACAACGATCATCGCGGCGACTATGCCCGCGATCGCGGCGGTTTCTCCTAGGCTTGCTTGGAGGTAGTATGCCATGAAGCTTGAGATTAGGACGCTGCCGAGGTTCGAACCTAGGGATCCGAGCCCCAGCACGATCAGGTTTCTGTCGCTCAGAATTCTGACAAGCTTGCTGGTGGAAAATCTGAAATGAGTATTTTCTCCGTCTTTCGGGACGAGAGCAATTACCAAAAGCCCTGTAAGCAGTCCGAGTCCTCCGCTAAGTACGAGGGTTGAGCGCCAGCCGGTGACTGATGCGAGTAGAATCCATCCGAAGAGGCCGAACAGACCGCCAATGTCGAATGCGGAATTGATGAGTCCGACGCCGGTGCCTGATTTTCCTCCCAGAACTCTGGTGATGAGTACTACTGATGGTGCGAACACTAGTGCCATTCCCGCGCCCACAATGAAACGCAGGATCGCAATCTGAAGAATGGCTGATGATACGGAAGTGCCCAGAACGGCTAAAGAAGAGACGAGGACACCTAGCGATACGGTTTTCTTAGATCCCCATTTCGCCGCGAGTATTCCGCCCGGCACCTGCATTATTCCCACGCCTAGGTAGAAGCTTGAGGTCAAAGTCCCCAGGCCTGAGACGCCGGTTTGGAGGTCGCCGCTCATCAGGTAGAAGATCGCGCCTATGTTGAGCCAGTTTATGGCGTAGACAATTCGAGCGGCGACGAGGGCTATGACTGCCCGTTGTTCCCGTAGTAGATCCGACAATGTACTGTAACTAGGTGCACTACTTTGCTAGACGTCGGAGTCTCAGGGGATTATCGTCATGTGAGTCTTCTCTTCCACTTTTGTCCCGATGTACCGGTCGCTCCACTTCTGACTCATCTCACCGTGCGTCCCTAATCCAACAGCTACGTCGATTAGGAGTAGGACCCAGTAGATCTTACTGATGTTCCGGATGAGACTGCTGCGTATGTCCATTGGCTTCCCATCTAGCCTTTGCACCCGAACGCCCATGATTTCCTTACCCAAGGTCCTCGCGTAGAGTCCCTCAGCGAGGAGGAAGTAGAGGAAGAGCACTAGAGATATTGGTCCACCCAGCCAGAGACCCCACCATGCCGCCCACACGACGGGGAACGTTCCGACAGCCGGGAAGCCTATGCCGATGAGGAATGGAATCGACACAACGATGGCAATAATCGTGAGGACAACCGCCACTAGAGCTACATCGATGATGTAGGCGATCAGTCTCCGGGCCCAATGGTTCTGGACACTCTTATCATCCCTCAGTAACTCGAAGCCCGTGGGAGATTGGATGCCCATAGTTCCCCGAACGGTTGCGCCACACTTGGAGCAAAAGGCCGCGTCTTCACGAAGCTCAGTCCCACACTTCCAGCAATAGACCAACGGATATCCACCGGTTTCGAGGCTCCTACCGTGACCTTAAACCTAACGGCCTTGGGGGGGTAACTTCCTCACGGAGACGTCAATAGGCTCTCCTTCGCCAATCACATCATGCCGGGTTGAAGCCTGTACTCGGGTGGTTTAAGGCAGGGTTACTATCATTCTAAACAGTAGGGAGACTGCGAAGCGGGAACAATTCGATGGGAGAGCCCCCCGTGAGATTAGTGGTCGTTTCAAACAGGCTGCCGTTCACAGCCAGCGGCAAAGACGACAAGCTAGTCTTTCACGCGAGTCCTGGCGGGCTAGTATCTGGGCTGACAGCGTATCTGGAGTCGTCAAGACAAGGCTCCTCTAACGGAGATTACTTGTGGGTCGGCTGGCCCGGGATCGACGTCGATGAAAGCTCTCAAGAGAGATTGAAGTCAAAGGCAGCCAAGCAACACGCCTGGCCGGTCTTTCTAGACGCTAAGACAATGGACGGATTCTATCACGGATTCTGTAACAGCACGATCTGGCCTTTGTTCCACTATTTTCCCACATATGCCAAGTTTGACGAGAACGACTGGACGCAGTATGTCAAGGTGAACGAGCTCTTCCGAGACTCGCTGCTGAAAGTGGTTCGGCCCAACAACATTGTCTGGGTCCACGATTATCATCTCATGCTTCTTCCACGACTCTTGAGAGAAGCAATGCCCGAGGTGCCTATCGGTTTCTTCCTCCACACACCGTTTCCTTCGTATGACGTGTTCCGCACCCTCCCGACAAGATGGCGTAGGGATATACTGGAAGGCATTCTTGGAGCCGACCTGATAGGATTCCACACGATTGACTACACCCAACACTTCCTTAGATGCATACTCCGCATCCTAGGCATCGAGAACAATTTTGGGCAAATACTCGTAGATGGGGAGAGGGCAGTGAGGATTGACACGTTCCCAATGGGCATCGACTACGGGCAGATTCGCGCCAGTGTGAAGACTGACAGCGTACAGCACGAAGCCCAGGCCCTGCGTGATAGAGTTGGCAACGTAAAGATCATACTGTCTCTTGACAGGCTTGATTATACCAAGGGGATCAAGCATCGGCTAGAGGCTTACGCGACATTTCTCGAGCGGTATCCTGAATGGCTAAGAAGGGTAGTCCTCATGCTTTCGGTTGTCCCATCGAGGCTGGGATCAGAGCATTACGAAGAAATGAAGGAGGAGATCGACAAACTCGTAGGGAGAATTAACGGAAAATTCGGGGCAATCGATTGGAACCCGATCGTCTATCGATACCGGTTCCTGCCCTATCATCAATTGCTGAGCCTCTTCGTTATGAGCGATGTCGCATTAGTGACGCCACTTAGAGATGGGATGAACCTGATAGCAAAGGAATACATCGCGTCGAGAGCCGATCAGAAAGGAGTCCTGATTCTCAGCGAGATGGCCGGAGCCTCGAGAGAGCTAGGCGAGGCGCTAATCATTAATCCGAACGACGAATCCGAAACTGTAGATGCCCTCAAGACTGCTCTCGAAATGTCTGAAGACGAGCAAATACTTCGTAACCGAGTAATGCAGAACCGGCTGGAACGGTACGATGTTATCAGATGGGGCCGAGACTTTACCGGCAAGCTTCACTCGGTCAAGGATCAGCAGAAAAAGTTCAGCGCAAGGCTAATGGATAAATCAACCAGAGAGAAGTTGATCAACGACTATACTAGTTCTGAGAATAGGATCCTACTCTTAGATTATGATGGCACGCTATCGCCTTTCAAAGAGCGTCCAGAGACCGCCGTCCCCGGCGCGATCCTCCTCTCCATTCTCGACACACTCGCGGAGGACCCACGAAACAATCTAGTGATCGTTAGCGGTCGTCATAGAGATCTCTTACAGAAATGGTTTGGCTCCCTCGACATCGGAATAGTTGCTGAACATGGAGCCTGGATCAGGGAGAAGGACAAGGACTGGCTCCCAGCGATCAAGGTGGAGAGCAACTGGAAGGAGAAGGTTCGGCCTATTCTTCGGAGCTATGAAGACCGGCTTCCTGGCTCTTTCGCGGAAGAGAAAGAGTTCTCCCTTGTCTGGCACTATCGGGCCGCCGATCCAGAGCTGGCATCGGTACGTTCAAAGGAACTGGCCGATGAGCTCGGCTATTTCACCGAGAACACTGAGCTCCAAGTCCTTCAGGACAGCAAGTCGATCGAAGTGAGAAACGTTGGAATCGACAAGGGAATGGCTGCGAAGCTACTGCTTTCCGAGAAAACATTCGACTTTGTTCTGGCTGTGGGCGACGATCTGGCTGACGAAGAACTCTTCAAGGTCCTTCCCGAAAAGTCCTACTCGATCAAAGTGGGACTCGCAAAATCCTACGCCAAATTCAACCTGAAAAACCATCGCGATGTCGTACAACTACTTACCGACCTTACAAAGACCATAAAGTCCTGACAAATGGACTAGAGACGCTATAACTTCATTCGGAGTGCAACTCAGTCATCGGCCGCTGATCCTGTTCGATATTGCCTTGGCATAACGACTCAGTCCGCTCTTTCGGCGTGCCTCCTCAAGATGCACACTCGCGGTTATTAGTCCCATGTGAGTGTAGGCCTGGGGAAAATTACCCAATGCTTCGCCGGTCTCGGGATCAATCTCTTCCGAGTACAATCCCAGATGGTTACTCCGTTTCGTCAACTGGTTCAAGAGTCCCTCAGCCTCCCGCAACTTTCCCATTCTCGTTAGACAGTCGACCATCCAGAAGCTGCAGACAGTGAAGGCGCCCTCCTTTCCGAGCTGGCCATCATCTATCTTGTATCTGTAAACCAGATCGTCCTTGGACAGTTCTTCCCGAATCCGTTGAATGGTCGAGGTCATCTTTGGGTCCTTTGCGGGTAGAAACCCGACGAGAGGCATGAGAAGATTCGCAGCGTCCAGGTCCTCTCCACCGAAAACCATGGTGAAGGCCTTCTTTCTCTCCGACCATCCTTCCGAGAGGATGTGACTCTTGACCTTCTTCCGAACCGGCTCCCATCTTTGCCAGTCCTCATCGTATCCGAATTCCCGAGCCATCTTGATCGCTCGGTCGAGAGCGACATAGCACCACATTGTCGACTCTACAAACAGCCTTGGCTGTCTCATCTCCCATATTCCACTATCAGAATTCTGCCACTCTTTCATCGCCTGGTCGGCTGAGTAGCGCACGAGGTTTTCGTAGACCTGCCTCGTCGTCCATCCTAGGGTGTGGAGGAAGTAGATGTAATCTGCCAATATTCCATAGATGTCTAGTTGCAGCTGCTTCGATGCTGCGTTGCCGACTCGGACAGGACTCGAGCGACGATATCCTTCAAAATGGTCAAGGGTAGTTTCAGGAATTTCCTTCTCGCCGCTGATGCCCATCATGATTTGCAGTTCCTCCTTTGAGTGCGTGCGGAGGTTGATGAGCCATCTCGCATAGTCTAGTGCTTCTCTGCTAGCTCCTGCTTCGCTCAATGCAAGGACCGAGAGAGCATTGTCCCTGATCCAGGAATATCGGTAATCCCAATTCCTCAAAGTACCAACGCTCTCCGGGAGCGAAGTCGTAACTGCCGCAACCATTGCTCCTGTCGGTGCGTATTGCAACAGCTTCAACACGAGACATGATCGGACCACTTGGGCCCGGTAAGGTCCTTGATACTTCACATGGCCGACCCACCGTTTCCAATACGCTAGGGTTCTGGTAAGTTTCCTACCGGTATCGTATTTCGCCACAGAAGTTGCCGAGCTCTTTCCCCACTTGAGGATGAAGATAGCTCTCTGCCCTTTGGATAGACTGAACTCGGTTGTAAGAGTATCCCTGTCCGGCACATGGAGTTTTAGGGATGATGCGAGATTGACCTGATGCGCTTCGCATTTCGCCATGTACCCTTCCTTGGTCTCTTGTAGGACTGTGTGTCCTCGTGCGTAGTCTAGGCGGGGTTGGAAGGTGATTCGTAGTTCGACTTCGCCCTCGCTGCAATCTACAATTCTGTGAAGTTCATCGAACCCTTTGAGTTCACCTTTCTCCATGAAGCACGGCATGAAGTCTGTGAGTTTGATCTTTCCTCGCTTAGTCTCGAAAACGGTTGTTAGGACGTTCGAGTCACCTTCGTAGCTCTGCTTGGTAGTAAAACTCTCAACGGGCGACAACTGGAATCTTCCGCCCTTCCGTGCATCAAGTATGGCTGCGAATACGCTCGGAGAGTCGAACCTTGGAGCACAGTACCAGTCGATAGAGCCGTCGAGTCCCACTAGGGCAGCAGTGTGCATGTCTCCGATGACTCCGTAATCGCTGATTGGCTTGTAGTCCGCTGCCGAATCTGGCCTGTTAGACATGGGTCACTGACTGCCGAGACGGGCCTTGAGTCGAACAATCGGGTCTCAAAAGTACTTCGAGACCCATACAACGACTCACGAGGCGCTTCTTGCCAGCTCTCTAAGTTCTGGGCCCGTAATCTGCATGATCCGCCACCCTTCTCGGAACTTTGAGCCCAGATGTTGATACACATCTATCGCCAGCTTATTCCAATCAAGCACTTCCCATCGTAATCCGTAACATTGCTCGGCAATCGCCGTCTGCGCAAGATTCGCCATTAGTGCCCGGCCGATGTCTTTGCCTCGAAAGTGTGGTCGGACGAACAGATCTTCGATAAAGATGCCAGGTCGCCCTTGCCAGGTCGAATAGTCGTAGAAGAAGAATGCCATGCCCGCAGGTTCTCCATTCCATTCTGCAATGATCACGTGAAACTTTGGGCTCGGTCCGAATCCGTCGCGGCGCAGATCTTCCTCTGTGCAGGCCACTGCGTTCGGCGCCCGTTCGTATTTGGCCAATTCTCGTATGAATGATAGTATTAGCGGAATGTCTTTCGCGGCTGCTTTGTGAAGCTTCAACATATCAGAGGGTGTCTGAACATTCGAATTATGTAAGATTGACCGGGGAGATCATGGCGACCATAAGGCTTGTTGTTGAGTGATTAGACACGTGAGTATAGAAAAACCAGCCAGAATCGCGAACCCTGTTTTCTGAGACGTTTGAATCCTGAATCTCGCAGGGTCTTGTCAAGAGTGCCCAGCGGATGCAAATAGAACAATACCCTTCCTCGTCGTTTCTGGAAGTAATTTGCAATTCTGAGCGCAATTCGAAAAGGCAATTTGGTGATTCCCTCGTCCCGGGAAACGGTGAACCCAACCATGACGTCGCTCGCCTCCATAGCGTTCTTGAGCAGAGGCCTCCATTCCGAATAGCAACAGAGAACCTTGTCCATGACCACAATGTCCGATCTTGGCAATGCTACCGTTGCCGCGTTTCCTTCCTAAAACTTCGCTCTTCCTTCGAAACCGGTGGCTAGGGCCGAATCGGTGGCAGCAATTATCATTCTTGGAGACAGGTCAAAACCGACGGCACTTTGGGCTCCGTGCCTCAGTAGCTCCATGGACAACCCGCCAGCCCCGCATCCTAGATCAAGAATGATCTTGTCTTGCGCGTTACCATCTAAGATGAACTTCAGCAGTAGCTTGCTGCTTCGAGACAAACCCTTGTTCTTGTACCGCTCGCAAAAGTCGCAAGCATCCCCATCGAATTCTCGACTAATCTTACTCGTCTCGTCACAACCCCAATCCATGGGGTTTAGCTCGCTCGTTCCAACGCCGGTCTAAGGAATATTGGTTTGGCACGAGCCGATATTAACCGGCAGAAATCCCGTGAGGACGGAGAATCTGAGAATTGAACTATCGCAGGTTGGGCAGTTCCGGGCTAAAGCTGAGCGAGTTATCACTAGGTGCATGGGTCACGTACGGAGGCCAGGTCGGCGAGGAAGTCGCTGTCAACTGTATGTCCGCCGCCCATGATGCTGGAGTGAACTTCTTCGATAACGCCGAAGCCTACGCTCACGGCAATGCCGAGACTGTCATGGGAAACGCGATCAAACGCTTAAGCTGGAAAAGAGAGAGCATAGTCGTCTCTAGCAAGGTCTTCTGGGGTGGAGACGGACCCAACGACAAGGGATTATCCAAGAAGCATGTCTACGAAGCATGCCGAAACTCTCTTCGAAGATTACAGCTAGGCTATCTCGACCTGTTCTTCTGCCATCGTCCTGATCCGAACACTCCGATCGAAGAGACAGTTCGGGCGATGGATGATCTGATTCATCAAGGTCTGATTCTATACTGGGGCACATCTGAATGGAGCGCCGCCGACATCATGCGGGCCCACGGAATAGCACGAGAGCTCGATATGACGCCCCCAACAATGGAACAGCCACAGTACAACATGCTGCACCGAGAACGAGTTGAGGTCGAGTATCTGCCCCTGTACCGGGAGATTGGACTTGGAACAACCATCTGGAGTCCGCTAGCTTCTGGACTGCTCACTGGAAAATACAAGAACGGTATCCCTTCAGGGTCACGAGCTACGCTGGAAGGGTATGGCTGGTTGCGTGAGAGTCTGATAACATCCGAGAATATTGCAAAGGTCAGCCAGCTAGAGCCGATAGCCAAAGACTTGGGATGCAGTCTTGCACAGTTGGGACTGGCCTGGTGTCTCAAAAACCCACACGTAAGCACCGTAATGACAGGAGCCAGTAGGCCGGAGCAAGTGGTCGAGAACATGAAGGCAATTGATGTCGTCGGTAAGCTGGACTCAGGAATCATGGAACGGATAGACGATGTTCTAGGAAACAAGCCGGACTCGGACGAGTCATGATCCAAGACCTCGTTGTTGGTCCAGATTGAGTCTAGTCTCTTCGGAACTGGAAAAGAAATTCGAAGAACTACGACGCGAGATGTTCCGCTATAGTCGAGAGAGGCTATATGCTTCAAGTAACCGAAGCTGACGTAAGAAACCTTCTCCCCTTCCCAAAAGCCATCGGACTGGCCAGGGAAGCATATGCGAAACTGGCCAAAGGAGAGGCCATGGATCCTGAACGTGTCCTGCTAACGGTTCCAGGTGGAGCCTCAATGTTCTTGATGCCAGCACACGTTCTTGGACAAAGGACGATGTCAGTTAAGATTGCCAGAGTAAACGCGGAGAACCCAGCGCTCTCGCTTCCTACCGTGATGTCCGATGTCCTCGTGTACGATTCACGGAGCGGTGCTTTGAAGGCTGAGATCCCAGGCGAGGCATTGACCGCTATTCGGACCGCTGCGAGTTCTGCTTTAGCCACCGATGTTCTGGCCCGTAAAGATGTCGAATGCCTAGGGATGCTGGGTACGGGTCGTCAGGCAGAGGCTCACGTCCCTGCCATTCAACAGGTAAGAGACATATCCCGAGTGATCGTCTATTCCAGGAATAAGAGTAAACGGGAAGCTTTCGCCAAGCAGATCTCAAAGGACCACAAAGTGGAGACCCTTCCCGCAGATTCTCCAGAGAGAGTCGTGAAAGAATCTGACCTGCTCGTAACCGCGACCACGTCTCGCACTCCAATCTTCAAAGGAGAACTGGTCGAGAGTGGATCACACGTGAACGCCGTTGGAGCTGCGGAACCTGATGCTAGGGAGGTTGACACGTTACTGGTGAAGAGATCTACGCTAATCGTTGATTCGCGAGAGCAGGCCCTATCCACCTATGGAGACATTGTCATTCCAATTAGAGAAGGGGCTATTTCGGGGACCCATATCAGAGCCGAAATAGGAGACCTCCTAGTCAAGAAACAATCCATTTCGCCTAGCAGGAACGACATCACACTGTTCAAGGCTGGAGGACTAGCAGTCTTAGACGCAATTGTAGCTGACTATATCATGTCACAGATCGAAAGATAGGGCCCATAACTCGATCTAACTGTTAACGTACTTTCTTCCTATAGGAACGGAAGACGAGTATGTCGTAAAGGATCTTTGAGAAGCCTCCAGTCAGTATGGGCAGCGATGAAGCGCCAATCATGAACATGAATGCAGTGAGCGGACCGCCTAAGGTCCCGCTCAGGCTCCTAGACGTATTCGTGACAGCGTTCGCCGGCACTCTCTCTTGGTCCGTGAACAACTGCGCCATGAAAGCCTGTCTTGTCGGAACGTCCATCTGCGATATGCTCTGTCTCAGAAAAAGGAAGACAATGGCTCCCGAAAGTGACCCAGCGAGCGGGACTATGATCAGAAAAACGTTGGACAGTAAGTGAGTGGACACCATGGTTCTGAGATTTCCAAGCTTCTCAGCCAGAAGCGGCGCTGCTAGGGTCGAGAAAGCGGTGACCACATTGACTGCGAGGAAGATTACCCCCAGACTCGCCAGCGACACTTTGTAGACTTGGCTGAACCAATAGGACAAGACAAACTGAGACACGAGACTTCCACCGAACGCGTCGATCGAGTAGAAGAATGATATTTTCGTAATGTCCCTTCTCGCCTCTGGACGGACGTTACCAAGACCGATCTTTCTCGGTCCGGTCGCCGGAGATTCAATATTCCCTAACTTACGAT
>Ga0307469_10000872_pt1 | contig 11106 bp, 8 predicted proteins | sample atmos_gasesAM2C__FD_203084 | JGI IMG/M metagenome (GOLD analysis project Ga0307469, IMG submission 203084) | Hardwood forest soil microbial communities from Morgan-Monroe State Forest, Indiana, United States - atmos_gasesAM2C_515 | ecosystem: Environmental > Terrestrial > Soil > Temperate forest...
ACGCAAGACGCACCGTTTCTTGTTAGCGCCGTCATGGGCAATGTGTATGGCAGAGAGTTGGCCTGGGCGTTTGTGAAAACGAACTGGGAGAAAATGGATCACATGTTCCCCAAACAAGGGCTGCGCCGTATGTGCGGAGGGATTGTCAGCCTTGCTACACCTGAACTCGAACGCGACGTACGGGACTTTTTTAGCACGCGTCAGATCGACCTTGGCGGGAAAACGTTGGATCAATATCTTGAACACCTGAGGATTGCTGTCACGGTCCGAGAGCGAGACAGCCTCGCCCTGCTCACCTACCTGGATAGGTACCGAAAATCGCTATGAGCGAAGAAGGACCTTGTGGACAGTGGTGAAGGGGACGGGCATGAGCCGGACAAGCCTTCTCATTATTAGATTGCCCCATTGACCTAGCCACCCACAGGAGCGACTTGAGGCGATTCGCCGCTCTATAGTAGGCTGGAGGCCTAGAGCCTGGCATCACGCGAGGTGGCGATGGTACCGATTCAGCGCCTGTTGCTAACTGGCTTGGTCCTTGTCAGTACAGGATGGCTGATTGGGTGCTCCGGCAAGGGATCGAACCAAGACTCACTACCATCGTTACCCCAATCCAATAGTCTGCGGCTTCAACCGATCAGTACCAGTCTCAGTTCCCCGGTCTTCATGACTGCGCCTCCCAATGACTCCACACGCCTCTTTATCGTCCAGCAGGGAGGCTTGATCAGAATATTTGATGTCGTTGGAGGGTCGCTCCTCACAGACCCGTTCCTCAATGTCAGCAGCCTTCTGTCGACAGGTGGTGAAAGAGGGTTGCTAGGGATGGCATTTGATCCCCAGTACGCTGTGAATCGCCAGTTCTACATCTTTTACACGAACACCGCCGGTGACATTGTCATCGCGCGGTACCTTAGAAATGCGACGAACGTAAACCTTGGCGATACCTCTTCAGCCACCACCCTTCTGACGGTGGCACATCCAAACTTTTCTAATCACAACGGCGGCATGCTGGCATTTGGCCCGGATGGTTGTCTGTATGCCGGTCTCGGCGACGGAGGAGGTGCTGGTGATCCGAATAACAACGCGCAGATTCTATCTTCGTTGCTCGGGAAACTCCTTCGACTCAATCCCGATACAGGGGAGGCCTGCAACAACAATGGCATCATCAATCCGTTTATCCTCGTCGGCGGCCTGCCGCGAATTTGGAGCCTAGGCTTAAGGAATCCGTGGCGTTTCTCCTTTGACCGCATAACAGGGGATCTCTATATCGGTGATGTGGGGCAGGATGCGAGAGAAGAGATCGATGTCGCCGTTGCCCCTAACGCAGGGCGTCAGGCCAATTATGGCTGGCGATTGATGGAAGGATTTCTTTGTTTCAACCCCTCCATGAATTGCAACTCCGGCGGCCTGACGTTGCCGCTGCTCGATTATCCCCACCTCAGCGGAGCGTGTTCAGTAATTGGTGGGTATGTGTACCGAGGATCTGCTATGCCGGCGATGCAAGGCACGTACTTCTACGCAGATTTTTGCGCGGGATTTGTGAGGAGTTTCCGTTACCAGAATGGTCAGCCTACAGAGCAGACAGAATGGCCCTTACTCAGTCCACCGGGTGGTTTTGTGACAAGCTTCGGTGAGGACGCTGCAGGCGAGCTCTACGTCATGACCCAAGGCGGTGGCCTGTTCAAGGTCATTCCCAATTGATGTACTGGGCAGACTCTCGAAAGGGGGATTGCCGGTTGCTTTCATAAATCTATAGAATCGGCTGCCAGAACCGATCAGCAGAGGAGCCCTGACAGACCATGCTCACCTGCCCTTGCCCAAAATGCGGGACACGAAAGACCAAACTCGCTCCGCGCCACGGGGTGGCTGATCGGCTCCTCGGGACCTTGACCGTCTATCCCTTTCGCTGTCAACTCTGTGCCCATCGCTTCACCACCTTCCTCGGCAAGCTCATGACCAATCCTCGCCGTAACTATGAACGTGTTCCCGTCCAGTACCCGGCACAGGTTCGTCCCATCAATGACCCAAGCCGGCGCGTCGTCGTCGAAGGAACGCTGTCGAATTTGTCTCTCCGGGGGTGTCGCGTGCGCACGAGTCAACGTATTCCCATGGGATGTCGCGTGATGCTGGAATTTCATCCTGCCGAGTACGATGATCCCATCATGGTCGACGGGGCCATTGTGCGCTCCCGTTGTGCCGAGGGAATTGGGCTTCGCTTTTCCAGTTTTCTCGGATCCGAAGAGCGACGCCTTCGCCGCATCCTCGACTTACGCCTTCCCGATCACGCCATCTGAGCGTCTATTCGACTTCTTATCTATGCTGTCTGAAATCGTCGTTGAGCGTTACTCGTGTCTGAGCACGGCCAGAGGCCGTTGGCCGAGAATCCGGTAGGTGCTTGCAAAACCCACTATCAGTGTCAGTACCATCGTGAGGAGGAGGCCGGTGCCAAGCACTCGTGGATGAATGCTCCAAGGAAGATCAAATAGATATCGCAACACGGTCCATGACAAGATACTTCCGAGGGTCAATCCGATCAGCCCGGCCACGATGCCTAGCACGACATACTCAATGGCAAAGGCGCGTGCAATCAGTCCACGGGTTGCGCCGAGGGCCTTCAGAATGACCGATTCGTAGAGACGCCGGTAGCGTGTGGCCGCGAGTGCTGCCGCCATGACCAGCCCCCCGGCAGCCACACAAAATAACGCCACCGCCCTGATCGCCAGCGAGAGACGGTCGAGAACCCGCGCGAACCCATCAAGTACGTCGCCGATATGGATCGCACTGACATTCGGAAATGAAGCGACGACTGCCTGCTGCAACGGTACCTCTTGCTCTGGCAGGACCCGCACCGTCGCCACATAGGTAAACGGCGCCCCCGCAATCGCACCTGGGGATAAGATCATGTAGAAGTTCGTCGAGAAATTTCCCCACTCAACTTTGCGAATACTGCTCACCGTCGCCGCCACCGTGGCCCCCTGAATATCGAACTCCACGATCGAGCCGATGGTGAGGCCTAAGTGCATGGCAGCGTCTTCTTCCACTGATACCTGTGGGGTCGAGAAGACCTGCCCAGGCTTCCACCATTCCCCCTTGACCAGCTGATTGTCTTTCGGTAGCTGCTCGAGGAACGTCAGCACATACTCTCGGGTGAAATACCACTGTTTCCCACGCCCCTCTTTGCCTTCCGCGCGCTTGTCCTCCTTCTCCACTCCCTCTTCTATCGTGACGACACGGCCATCGATGGCATGGAGTCGCGACCGTACCAGCGGGGTGAGTTCTGGACGCGCTCGGTCGGCCCGCTGAGCGACCAACGACACGAACTCCTTCGATTGATCAGGCTGAATATCGATGAAGAAAAACGTCGGAGCATCCGCCGGTCGATTCTCCTGTACTTGACGGAGCAACGCCTGTTCCACCAACGACACCGTGACAATCACCATCACGCCAATGCCGATGGCGACCATGATCCCTGTCGCCTGGCTTCCCGGCCGCACGACATTACCCAGGGCATAGCGAAGACTCAAGACGCGGGGTAACGGCATCCAGGCCAGCCCTCGCACGAACATCCGCGCGCAGAGAAAGAGGACCGTGATGGCGACAGACAATGCACCGAGAAACAGGAAGCCGATCGTCCACGAGCCGGCCTGCCAGATGGAGAGTGCGCAGAGCCCGAGGATGATCCCTCCGGCCGTGCCGACATTCCATCTATCGGCCAGCCCCCATCTCACCCACCATCGTGACGGAAGCGTCTCCTGTTCGGCCGTCGACTGTTCTGCATCGCGCCGGAAGATTGCCCCCGGATGGATATCTCGAATCTTCAACAGGGGCCACAGAGTAAACAGCAGTGTCGATAACAATCCCAGCAGCGCCCCTTTCATCAAGGGCCAAATTGAGGACCACGACAAATCTAACGAGACACCGAGTTGATCGAGGAGGTCGGACATGAACAGGCCTGCCATGAGGGGAGGCAGCCCTCGTTGGAGTGCGATCCCAAGCAACATCCCGGCGAGGCTTCCGACACAGCCCAAGAAGATGGCTTGCACCACATAGGTCGAGACGACCGTGGCCGAATCCGCGCCGACGGCTTTCAAGATTGCAATCGTCCGCAACTTGTCCCGCAAGAACGCATGAATCGAGGTTCCGACCCCTAGTCCGCCGATGAACAACGCGGTCAAACCGATCAGCCCGAGATAGCGGGAGAGTTGGTCGAGAAATTGCCTCAACTGTGACTGGGCCGTGCGATAGCTGGATACACGCGCAGAATCTGCCGACAGTCGGTCTCGCAGTTCGGAGAGGAGCGGCTCCAGCGGGATATCGGAAGGCGTCTTCACGAGATACCGTTCTCGCACCCGGCTTCCGGGCTTGATCAGCTTCGCCGCCTGGAGTCCTTCCTGAGAAATCATTACTCGCGGGCCCAAGATGAAGGCATTGGCCATTCGATCCGGCTCGGTCCGTACGACGCCGGTGATCAGAAACATCGCATGACCGATCTTCAATCGATCCCCGATCGAGAGGCCCATCCGTATCAGCAGAGACTCCTGCACCACCGCCCCAAAACAGGAGCGCCCACCGCAGCGGCGCTCATCCGGGTGGAGGAGGAAATCCGGCGATTGCGCCGGGTCCAGTCGAATCGTCCCGTACAGGGGATATGCCGATTCAACGGCTTTGAGTTCGATGATCTGCGTCGATTGGGTCATAGAGGGTCCTGAAGTCGAGCGTGCGGCCATGGCCACGAGTTCGCTCACATGGGTGAAGACCATCTTTCGCGTGCTCAGCGAGTCCAACACCGTCTGTCCCCCGGGACTCAGGGGCCGCGTCAATCGAATTTCAAGATCGCCGCCTAACAGCCCCCGCGCTTCTCTCGTCACGGCGCGTTCCATATTCGTGCTGAAAAGGGACACTCCCACCAAGGCTCCGACGCCGATCGCGATGCAGGCGAAGAAATAGAGAAAGTGCCGCCAGGCTCCCCTGGTTTCGCGCCAGGCCATTCTGAAGATAAAAGGATTCACAGGGGTGACTCTGCAATCCGATGGTCTGAGTCGATGAGGCGGTCGGATTCAACGCGGCCGTCTCGCAACTCAATCACGCGCTCCATCGAAGACGCGAGCGCTCGATCATGCGTGACGAGGACCAAGGTGGTGCCGTAATCACGATGGAGAGCATGGAGCAGATGCATCACATGCTGGCCCGTGGCCGAATCTAGATTGCCGGTCGGTTCATCGGCCAGCAGAATCGGTGGGTGACAGGCAAAGGCTCTCGCCACCGCCACCCGTTGCTGTTCGCCGCCAGACAGCTGGACGGGATAGTGATGTAAGCGTTCTCCCAGGCCGACGGTCTGCAACAGCTCCGTCGCGCGATCCTGGGCCGTACGAATCCCTGCCAACTCCAACGGCACCAGGACATTTTCCAGGGCGGTCAGGGTGGGAATCAGATGGAAGGATTGAAAGATGTAGCCGATGTGATCGAGACGATACCGCGCCAACACGCTCTCGCGCATCGTCGAGATCTCTATACCGTTTAACATGATAGAGCCGGACGTCGGGCGGTCCAATCCTGCGATGAGGCCCAGCAAAGTGGACTTCCCGCTTCCGGATGGGCCGACGATGGCTACCCGCTGTTTATCCGGAATCTCAAGCGTAAGATCGTCGAGGATCGTGATCTGATGGCCTCCGCCAGCCAAGCGCATCGTCAGGTGAGAAAGAGAAATCATGTCGTCGGTCCGCCCTCCAGAGTATCGTCCACGTCGAGCCTATATTATACTGGATGACGATGCACCGCTCATGGATTCTCACAAAACTATTTTCCTGGCTCTGTTTCTCCTTTGTCCTCCTCTTCGGGTATGAGTACGGTAACGCACTTCCCGCGTCGACACCATCGTCGAGCCCCTCAAAGACCCAGATACCAGCTGAACGCCCGCGCATCGTCGCCTTCGGTAACAGCCTGACGGCTGGCTTAGGTGTCGCGCCGGATCACTCATATCCCGCGCACCTGCAGCGAGCGCTGGATGCAGCGGGCTATGCCTATCGGGTCGTGAATGCGGGAGTCAGCGGAGAAACAACCGCCGGCGGAGTCCGGAGAGTCTCGTGGGTTCTGAACAACAAGCCGGTCATCGTCATTCTTGAACTTGGCGCCAACGACGGACTGCGCGGCCTCAGTCTGCAGGAGACGAAAGCCAACCTTGAACGGATCATTCAACAGCTCCAACAGGCCTCGGTCACGGTCGTCCTAGCAGGAATGAAGCTCCCTCCGAACTATGGACAAGACTATACCGCAGGGTTTGAGGCGCTCTACCTCACCTTAGCGAAGCAATATCGCGTGACGCTGATTCCATTTTTTCTCGATGGCGTGGCAGGCTCGGCATCGCTCAACCAGGCCGATGGCATTCATCCGACAGGAGAGGGCTATCGTCTGATTGTTGAGAGGGTCTTCCCAACGCTTGAGCCACTGCTCAATCGAAATCGGTGAAGGCGGTTTCGGAAGTATGAAGGGGGCAGGGTGTCCTGCCCCCTTGCTTCAGACTGAAAAAGAAACGTCGAGCGCTCGACTATTCCGGCATGCCATGGTCGTTGAGCCGCTCTGGCAAGAGAGATGGCTTGGCTTTTAACCCTCCCGTGAGCTACGACCCAGCTTGATTGCCAGCCGCAGCGGCACCAACAGAGTAGATCAAGACCGCGCCAGGCGTTGGCCCAACAGTAACCGTCTGTTTAATCAGATTATCCGTCGCATTGATGATGGAGACAGAATTGTCTGTGCTATTGGAGACCACGATGTACTTGGCTTCCCCGGCTCCCAGCGCCAACACATCCAAACTATGTCCACCAGTCGCCACCAACGGGATCTCTTTTAGAAGGGTGAGCGATGGAACCGCTGCCGTCAACGTCGAAGCATCGAAGGCAAAGAGCCGATCCTTCTTGGTCGCCGTGGCGGTATTGCCCGCCAGAATATAGAAGCGCTTCCCATCTGGAGAAAATTTGAATGATCCGACTGAAGTACCATCCAACTCGGGGATGATGAAATCGCTTCGTGGGTTGCCTGCTGTACCCAGATCGATCACTCCCAACTTCGTTCCCGTCGGAGGGGTGGCGTCGCCGCGCAGCAACAGGAAACGGCCATCAGGGCTGATCCCGTACGCGGTGTATGGCGATCCCGTAAGATCGAACGTGTTCGTAATCGCCAAGGTCGTCGGGTCGACCTCGACGATATTGTGATATCCATCAAGAATGCTGTAGACCTTCTTGGTGAGTGTCGACCAGCGAATCCCGTGTGGGGCGGAACTGTTGGGCGTAAACGCCGTGGTCAATGGAGTCGCCGACTCATCGTCGCAGGGCGCAGCTTCCTTTGTCGAATTACACAAGTCGATCCGCCCGATGAGCTTGCGATAATCCGCGGAGGCTTCGTTATCGTCGATCACGGCCATTTCACCGGAAATTTCACTTGTGACAAATACGCGCATTGGGACTCCCGCTCCGGATGAAAACGTCGCCACCTTATGGCCGAGGGCCAGGAGGCAGGTGGTTCCCAAGACGACGGGCGGATGGCCGCCGGGACCAAGGTGGGAGTTATGCAGCGCCGTGACCGATCCTCCCCCTTGCGCCGCGCAGTTCACAAGGTCAACGCCCGGCGTGAGTGTACCCCCGGCATTGTCGCCGTCGTTCATTGACCAGATCACTTCGGCATTGTTCAGGTCACGATAGATATGAACAGGACGAGTGCCTGTGACAAGATTGGTTTCGTGAATTGGGGTCGCCGCCGTCAAGGGATCGATCGTGGCCACTTTGTTAGCTGCTCCAAGATTCAGAAAGATCCACTCGCCTTTAGTGTACTGCATGTCGCCCAACGCGACGTTTTCGAACTTAGCAGCGTTGATGGTGCCAACGACAGCATTGCCGGAATCCCCCTTCAACGCCACGCTGGTCAACGTTTTATCGCCTGTGTTGTTGACGAAGACCAGCGGGCCTGACAGTCCCGCGCTGGTAGAAGTTTCCGCCGTGGTGTTGTTCGTCGCGCCGCCATCTGAGCAGGCCACCAGCCCTCCCAGGGCGAGGCTCAGTAGCCCACCGATCATACAAAAGCCGTATATGCCATTATGTTGGTTGTAGCCTGTCATGCTTCCTCCACACTCCATTAAAAGGGCTTGTTGCTTGGACGACTAATTCTGCCTGTGCCGCTCCCTCACCACCTCGATTTGTCGGGAAAGTTTGGGGGCGGGAATCATTCTAGTGATCACAGAGCGAGAGATGGAGGGGCTCGTGGTGAACCGCATAAGAAGTTGAGAGCGAGGGGCTCTCCTTCCTGTTGAAACGTAAGAGTGTAAACCACAAGGAACAGGGAGCTATTCGTGGCCGAGGGTGCTCCTTCCCCCGATTCACTTCCCGCACAATGCCAACTGCAATGGCCGGGGGCATGGGCAGTGGTTCGCAACGAATTGTGGGGGCAATGGGCTTGGCCGGGATGTGCCGCAACCACCACGGGCAAGACGAGCAGAGTCGCCGCCAACGTGGCCACCAGACTGAACCGTGCCACGTAGCTTTTTGTCGCCATATTTCCGGGTGTCGTCAGGCCCATATGTCTCAGCCCCGCATCTCTTCGTGCCCTGATCGCCAGAGTCGCGTTAGAACAGCGGTTTCGTCGTAAAGTACTTCGTCATCCCGAACACATAGCTGGTCTGCATCTGCAGGTTGCCATTGAAATCCCGATAAACAGGAATTTGCGCGATGAAATACATCTGAGCGTAATCAAACACGTTGATCGACACACCAGCCGAATAGCCAAGGTACGAGAAGTTCGTCGTCGGAACCTCCCGGTCCGTGACCTGAAGATCGATGGGAAGCGGTCTATTGATGGGGGGACCCGCCAAGTAATACAGCGAAGCCTGCATATTATCCTTAGTCTTGTATCGGTAGTTTAATTGTTGTGTGATCGTCAACCAGGGCAGCGTGACCAGATTGAACCCCCCGTTCAAGGCATACTCTTGACCGAATTGGTACCCGTCGCTGTTCCGGAGGTTATAGCGCCAGGAGCCTTGAAGAAATTGATTGAGGCGGTGAGGCATCAGTTCATAGGTCTGATAGAAGGAGGGTGCAAAGCCCCAGGCTCCCCGCCCGACCTGCAGCGTGGATTCCGCCAGTTGGCCGCCGGCGCCTTTCTGGTCATAGTCTCCCGTGGGGAAGAACACACCCATTTCGAGGACCAGCATACTGCTCAAGGTCGGCAAGACGTTATATTTCAATTTCCCCATCACATCGCCGATCCCTGCATCGCTGAAATTCGACGTCGTGCCGGCGCCGAACTGACCGACCGAGCTGACCCACTTATAGGGAACCATCACTTCTAAGCCTATGCGGTCTGTGAGCCCATAGTTCAAATCCAGCGTCGCGGTTTGCACGCGGGTATTGAGTTGATTCACCTGGGTGTTGCCCAGGATTAGTTGTTTTGTCTGTTGATTGGCGTACGGGATAGTATTCGCCCCCTCGGGTGGCACACCGGACGGGGTGTTGTTATAGAGCAGATTCATGGTGATGACACCAGCCGGCGACACTTGCTGCTGCGAACCGATCACCACGAAACAGCTGACCGAGCCACAGGAAGCGCTTACAGACAACGGCCATGCCATCAGAGTGGTCAATGCTAGAACACACAATAATTGAACAGAACGCCAACGCAATTTGTGCGTCATGGTTCGACGATCTTTCTATTGACTAGACAACAGAAAGCCGAGACCAGCCACTGTCGCTAGACTAGATTGTTAAGGGAGAGATGAAGACTGTTATGAGTTTGCAGGAGGACCGCGGAAGAATCTGAGTGTGGCAACTGCAGGACGGACTTCATCAACACTGTATGTCTCAAGCAGATCGAGTAGCTGCAAAATTGAGTCGAGTTGAATAGAGGAGGTTTCGATACTCTGTCCTGCTCCGCAGAGCCACGAACAGAGTGAGGAAGAGTGGACCGCCGCCTTGTGGTGGGCATGCTGCGCCTCATGGGCCACCATCGCCGGTGAAGCGAGCGCGGGCACCAGCAGCAGGCACGCCACCAGAGGCAGAACGAGGAGCTGTCGATTGAATCGAATCACGCCATCCTACTTCGCCGCTGCCGCCTGCATCGGCTTGTTTTCTTGAATGCGCTGGACCGTTTGAACAATCTTGTCCTCGGTCAGCAGCCCGCCCTTGATGTATTCCTGGACTCGTCCTTCTTGGTCGATGAAGACGCTCACGGGTAGTCCGAACACGCCGAACTGGTTGGCCACCTTATTGTCGCGATCCATCAGAACCGGGAATGTGTGGCCGTACTGCTTGATATGCTCGCGCACCTTGGCGTCGTCTTCCAACTCATTGACAGCGAGAACGACAAACCCTTTGCTCCGAAGCTTATCGTAGGTTGCTTGCATCGCAGGCATTTCGGTTGTGCAGGGCTTGCACCAGGTGGCCCAGAAGTTCACGAGCACGATCTTGCCGCGATACTGGCTGAGGCTCTGGATCTTGCCATCAAGATCGGCGAGTTGAAAGTCTTCAGCCTGCATGCCCACCGTCGGGACTCGGGAGCCCATGCTCCAGCCGTCGAAGGGGGGCATCACCATCAACGCTGCGAATAGTACGAGCCCCATAAACATACTGTTGGTTCCTCTTGGTCGCATGTCAGCCTCCTCTCCTTTTACCGGTCTGCTCACTATGGGTTCAGCATTTGAAACGAGCGTGTCAGTCCAGCGACATAACTGGTACCCTGCGCCAGACTGTTATTGGAATCCCTTGCCACCGGAATCGCCGAAAAGAAATATACAGAGGTCATTCTCGTCCAGGCAGAGTCAACCAATCCATCCAGGCTCAGGTTAAAGCCCGGTGTGAATGAAAGGAACGTCGACCCAGTTGTGGGCACCGATCGGTTTTGAATAGTGGGGTCAATTAAGATTGGTTCACCAGGGAACGGTGTATCTGCGGGTGTGGCGGAGCGGTACAGCGAACTGCTGAAATTGTCGTGCACCATATACCGATAGTTGAACTGCGAAGACACCACCAACCACGGAACCGTCACGAGATTGAGACCAAGATTGAAATCCCACTGATCCCCGAACTGGTATCCATCGTTGTTTTGGAATGTGTGCCGGTAACTCGCTGA
>Ga0307469_10000874_pt1 | contig 11088 bp, 8 predicted proteins | sample atmos_gasesAM2C__FD_203084 | JGI IMG/M metagenome (GOLD analysis project Ga0307469, IMG submission 203084) | Hardwood forest soil microbial communities from Morgan-Monroe State Forest, Indiana, United States - atmos_gasesAM2C_515 | ecosystem: Environmental > Terrestrial > Soil > Temperate forest...
CCGAGCGAACTCTCTACCAAGTTGCTGCGCCTCGGCGTACAACGGGACAGGAGTGCCGTCCGCTCCAACCAGCGTGCCATGATATTGCTCTTGGCCGTTCAAGGCGCTGCGCCACTGCCAATAGCTCACCACATCCGCGCCGTGGCCGAGGGCATGCCAGGCCATGGCCCGGACTTCACCTTTGTCGAGCGACTTATTGACGGGCGCCCAGTTTACCGAGCCAGGCTGCGTCTCCATGACCCAGAAATTCTTGTTCTTGAAGCCGCGGGTCAGGTCGTGAGCAAAACCGTTCTTTGCGGCATCGAGGTGGCCCTGGCCTACGTAGTCGTCCCAGGCGGCGAGGTCGAGATCCTTTTCCACCAGGTAGTGATCGAAGCCGTCAAACCAGCCCATGGTGTTGGTGGTGATGAACTGCTCTGGATCGGAATGGGCGCGAATCACATCCAGTTGATTCTTCTGGTAGCTGCGCCAGGTGTCGCTGACAAATCGCTTCCACGCCAGCAGGAGCCCGGGATTGCCGTATTTTGTCTGGATCGGAATTTGGCTCCAGTCAAATATGGTTTCGCTCCAGTATGACGTCGTCCAGCGGGTATTCAAATTGTCGAGCGTGCCGTAGCGAGCCTTGAGCCACTGCTGGAATTGCGCCTTCGTAGCAGGATCAAAGGAAACGTCCGCGTACTCGTTGTCAATCTGCTAACCCAGAACCCAGGGATTGTGTCCGAAACGCTTGGCCATCTGTTCCGCGATCGTGCGCGCCAGTTCGCGATATTTGGGATTGGCAAAGTTGAACTGCTGGCGGTTTCCGTGTTCGGCGCGGTGACCTTCCTCGTCGATCCGCAAAGTCTCCGGATATTTCTGCGTAAGCCAGGCCGGCGGGGCTGCGGTAGGCGTTCCCACCACGGTGTAAATTCCGTGCTTCGCGGCAGCGGCGATAGCGTGGTCCAGCCAGGCGAGGTCGTAGTGCCCTTCGCTGGGTTCCATCCGGCTCCAAGCGAACTCACCTACTCGCACCATGTGGATGCCAGCCTGCTGCATCAGGGTGAGGTCTGCGTCCCATCGTGACTCCGGCCACTGTTCCGGATACCAGGCGGTTCCCAGCATGATGGGCGGAGCGGGCGGCACGGTCTGGGCGACCAGCGTGGTGGCGAAAAGAACCAGTACGGCACCAGCCAGCCGGAGTGCGAGAATTGGTGGCTGCGATGATCGGACGAGATCCATCAGAGTGCTCCTGAATTATTTGCCCTGACTGTGCAGAGGTGGCGTTGAGCGGCAGTGTGTTCTAAAGCTTTGTCCCACGCCGACCCAGGGCGAGCATGACCCCACCAAACACCAGCATGATAATTCCCCATGCGAGGTTGATGTTGATGCCGAGCGAGCGTTGATAGATCGCGGGATCGCTCATTGCGCCGTAGGCGATGAGCAATACTCCAAAGATCGAGAACAGGAAACCAATTGGCAGTCGAATGTCGAGCCCCATTATTTCTCCTACCAGCATTTCTCCTACCTGAAAATAATGTTGAGCAATGCCGTGGCCGCCAGCACCACGACGGCTAGCACCGCAGGCCTTTGATACCAGCGAAGGCCCCGCTGCGTGGGGCGTTCGGTGAGCGAGTACACCAGCCCCACCAGCTCTTTTTCGTCATGAGCCCGGGTCAGCAGGCTCACCAGAATTGTCACCAGGCAGCAAGTGGTCCAGGCATAGATTGCAGTCCAGAAGTTTTGCGCCATTTCGCTGGGGTAAACGTGCATGATGGCGAGCCATCCGCCCTTGACTCCGGGAATGCCCCCCTGTGGGAGCGTGAGACCGTGGTGCAGCGCGGCGGCTACCGTGCCACTCAATAGTCCGGTGAAAGCGCCGTGGCCCGTCGTGCGCTTCCAGAACATACCCAGAAGAAAGGTGGCAAACAGCGGTGCATTGACGAAGGCAAATACCAGCTGAAGCATGTCCATGATGTTATTGAATCGCGTCGCCATGTAGGCCGCGGCCACGGAAAGGGCGATGCCAAAGATGGTGGCCATTCGGCCCATCCAGAGGTAATGGGCGTCGCTGCCAGTCTTGTTGATATAGGACTGATAAATGTCATAGGTCCAAACCGTGTTGAAAGCGGTCACGTTCCCCGCCATGCCGGACATGAAACTGGCCAGTAGGGCAGTGAGGCCCAGGCCCAGAATCCCGGTGGGAAAGTAATGCAGCAGCATGTTTGGCGTGGCCAGGTCATAGTCGAGTTGAACCTCGCCATCCTGGTCGAGGATGGGCTTGCCCGAGGCGTCAACCTTGGCTGGAACCAATCCTTCCCCGCGGACCGCGGCTGCGGCATGCGTGCCCGCCAGGCCCGTGAGATCTTGCCTGGGCAGTGCGATGGCAATCAATCCCGGCAGGATGACCAGGACAGGGAAGAGCATCTTGGGGAAGGCAGCGATCAGTGGCGTGCAGCGTGCTGAATTCATGGAGTTGGCGGCCATGGCGCGCTGGATGACAAGAAAATCCGTACACCAGTAGCCAAAAGACAGCACAAATCCCAGCCCCATGGTCAGTCCGAACCATTCCACCCCCAGGCGATTGGTGTGCGCGCTTCCCATACCGAGCCAGGAATGTGTGTAGGTCGGATTGAGAGTGGCTTTGAGCCCGCTCCAGCCGCCGACATTTTTCAAGCCGAGATAGACCAGGGGCAGGAATCCGGCGACGATCAGGAAAAATTGAACCACTTCGTTATAGATGGCGCTGGTCAGCCCGCCGAGCAGGATGTAGCCCAAAACAACCAGCGCCGAAATGACCAGAGAGAAGTGGAATATCCAGGCCTGCGGCAGTCCCAGCCATGCGAAGGGAGCGTCGAAAATATGCAGTATCTGGATAAGCTTCGCCATCGCGTACATGGAAATACCGGAAGAAAACAGTGTCATGACGGCGAAGGAGACCGCGTTGAGCCCGCGAGTTTTCTCGTCAAAGCGCAACCGGAGATATTCGGGTACGGAGCGCGCCCGCGAGCCGTAGTAAAAGGGCATCATGAAGACGCCGACGAAGACCATTGCCGGGATCGCGCCAATCCAATAAAAGTGGCTGGTCGAGATGCCATACTTGGCTCCGGAGGCGCCCATGCCAATGACTTCCTGCGCCCCTAGGTTCGCGGAGAGAAAGGCCAGGCCGGCGACCCAGGCGGGAATAGAACGTCCCGCCAGAAAAAAATCTGTGCTGGTTCTTACATAGCGCTTCAGGACCGCGCCGATGCCGAGCACGAAAACGAAGTAGACGATCATGATGGTCCAATCGATGGTCCTCAACATGAGTCCGTTCTCCTCCGTGGCCTGGGTGGGCCGGGGCTGAGCCCTCGCGGGCTCGGCGGTGTAAACGATTACAGGCTTGCCTTGGATTTGTCAACGCATTTTGCCCGGTGGTGGCTTGAAGGTAAATCTTAGTTGCACGTGGGGGCGCGGGAGTCCCGGCCCGCACTCGGGCTGCAGGGCGGCTGCCTGCAGGAGCCGAACGCTGGTGTCCCATTCAAGCCTTACTGCACAATGATTGCAGGTGGGCTGCCGCGCTTTCCGGAGTGATATCGCGCTGCGGCATGCCCAGCATTTCAAATCCCACCATGAACTTACGAATGGTGGCCGAGCGCAGCAGCGGCGGGTAGAAGTGCGCGTGGAAGTGCCATTCGTGGTGCGGATCGCCGTCGGTAGGCGACTGGTGAAAGCCCATCGAATAGGGGAAAGGAACATGGAAGACCTGGTCGTAAGTTGATGTCACCTGCTGCAGAATTTCCGCTAACAGAACTACCTCTTCCCCGTCTAGTTCGGGGAGCTTGCCCAGATGCCGGCGGCTGCAGATCAGCACCTCGAAAGGCCAGACCGCCCAGAAAGGTACCAGGGCAACGAAGCCTTTGTTCTGACAAACCCGGCGGATTTGCTGGTCGTCCTCGAGATGGATGTAGTCACAAAGCAAACAGCTCTGATGAACCTCGGAATAGGCCTTCTGGCCGGTTAGTTCTTTTGCGGGGATGTCGGGAATCGAATTGGTAGACCAGATTTGGCAGTGGGGGTGAGGGTTGCTGGCGCCCATGGCGGAGCCGCGGTTTTCAAAAATCTGCACGTGATTGATTTGCGGCATCGCTCCCAACTCCTGGAATTGCCCGGTCCAGGTATGGATGACGGTTTCGATGTCCTTGGATTGCATGGTGGCCAGGGTGAGGTCGTGGCGGGGCGAGAAGCAGATCACACGGCAAAGTCCGGGTTCGCCTTCGGCAACGATTAGCCCACGGTTTTTCAGGTCCAGGCGATCGTGGTGTACAGCGGGCTTGAGCGCTGCAAAGTCATTGTCGAAGACGAATGTGCTGGTGTATCGCGGATTCAGGACTCCGCCGACCCTGGAGTTTCCGGGGCAGAGGTAGCAAGATGGATCATATTCCGGTTCTTTGTGAACCGGAACTTTCTCCAGCTGACCTTGCCAGGGACGGCCAGCGCGATGGGGCGATACCAGCACCCATTCGTTGGTTAACGGGTTGAGTCTGCGATGTGGATCTTCGGTAAGCTTCAAGCAGTTGGCTCCGACTGGTGGTTTACAATGTACGCCCAGCCCTAAAAACATTATCAAAACGTTGATTTGACAGGGAGCAGACGGGGGCCTATCGTTGCAAATGCTGTAATCGCTTACATATGCATTATTTCACATCCCCGGGTTCAGCTTTACACCGCTATTGTTTTTTGACCTCTGTTTCGTCTGGGATTGCGCAATGACGTCGGCAGAATTGACTCGGCGCTTTGAGAATTCATTTGGATCGAAACCCCGGATTTTTTGCGCGCCCGGCCGGGTCAACTTGCTGGGAGAACACACTGACTACAACGATGGATTCGTGATGCCCTGCGCCATCGGCTTCTCCACCCGGGTGGCGATTTCCTCCCGTCCGGACCGCAAGCTAGTGATCCAGTCGGAAGAGTTTTCAGAGAAATTTGAATTCGATCTTGATAGTTTGCCCAACCGCGGCCAGGGCCTGTGGAGCGATTATGTGGTGGGCGTCGCTGTCATGCTTCAGCAGATGGGACATAGGACCCCGGGTGCCAGCTTGCTGGTGCGGGGCGAAGTTCCCATTGGGGCGGGGCTCAGTTCTTCGGCGGCGATCGAGGTGGCCAGCGCACTGGCGCTGATGAGCCTCAATGGGGCGAAGCTTTCGTTGCCGGAAGTAGCAAAACTGTGTCAGAGAACGGAGAACGTGTTCATCGGCGCGCGCGTCGGAATCATGGACCAGTTCATTTCCTGCCTTGGCAAAGCCGGGCACGCATTGTTACTCGACTGCCGCTCGCTCGAGTTCAAGCTGATTCCCATCCCGGAGGGCATTCGCCTGGTGATCTGTAACACCATGGTGAAACACGAACACGCCAGCGGCGCCTACAATCGGCGGCGCGAAGAATGCGACGAGGGAGTAAAGATCTTGACCGGATGGTACCCGGGAATCCGCGCCCTGCGGGATATCTCAGTCGAGCAACTGGAGCGGCATGTGGCCGAAATGCCTCCCACCATTTACCGGCGTTGCCTGCACGTCGTCGCGGAGAATCGCCGCGTGCAGGAGGGCGCCCAATACCTGACCGACGGGGAAGTAGGCCGCTTCGGCGAGCTGATGCGCAAATCGCATCGCAGTCTTCGCGATCTCTTTGAAGTGAGCTGCCGGGAACTCGATGTCATGGCTGAGATCGCGGAATCGCTGGAAGGGTACTGTGGCGGGCGAATGACCGGCGGGGGGTTCGGTGGATGCACCGTGAACCTGGTCAAGAGCAATGCGGCCGAAAAATTCGCAGCACAGATAGCGGCGCGATATCAAGCAGCCGTCGGGATCAAGCCCGACATCTACGTCTGCTCAGCCGCCAATGGCGCAAGCGCTGGCTAGCCCTGCCGGTTGGAGAGTCTTTCTTTCCACGCTTCCTCAGATCAGCCGCGTCGAACCTCGCAGCACAAGGTGAGTCGGGATCGTGTAGTCGCCATGCCGCCTTTCTTGTTTTCCGAGCAGGGCCTCCAGCGCGGCATAAGCCGTGACTGCAAGCTGAGTGCGTGACAGGATTACCGTGGTCAGCGGGGGCTGGGTCAGATGCGCAAAAGATATATCGTCGAAACCAACCAGTGAGAAGTCGTCAGGAACCTTCAATCCCGCCTCGTGAATCGCACCCAAAGCTCCGATCGCGGTGAGATCGTTCGAAGCGATGACCGCGGTGGGGGGGTGCGGCAGCTTTAGCAGATTCTTCATGGCGATGGCGCCGCCTTCGATACGATGGTCTCCCTTTTCGATCAGCGCCCGCTCGGAGAGTCCAAGGGACTTGAGTCCGGAGAGGAACGCGGCGCGCCGTATTTTCACCGATTCCAGGTTCATAGGACCGGTGATAAATGCAATGCGGCGGTGATTCAGGGAAAACAGATGAGCCAGAGCTTCGTGGATCCCTTGGGCATAGTCGATGCGAATGTTCGCGCTATAAGCACTGCTGGTGCCGGTGTCCATGAAAACGGTGGGGATGTTTCTTCGCGTCAGTTCGGTGACTAGCGCGGGATCGGCCTCGGAAGTCATGATCGCCACGCCATCCACCTTGCGTTCCACCATGCGCCGGATGCAACCCGCCATGCGCTTTGGGTTGTAATCGGTGTTTCCAATAATGACTTCCTGCCCGCCCTGCACCGCCTGGTCTTCAAAGCTTTTCACCAGTTCAGGGAAAAAAGGGTTGGTGATATCGGAAATGATGAGCCCCAACATGCGGCTTCTTCCCGACACCAGTGTGCGAGCATGGGTGTTGGGATAGAAATTCAGTTCTTCGATAGCCCTCCGCACCCGCTCCGCGGTTCCCGGCTTCACCTTCTGCGAATCATTGATCGTTCGGGAGACGGTGGCGGTGGAGACTTTAGCTCTTTTGGCTACCTCTTTAATATTCATGCACGTCCACGAGGGAGGTCTCTCAGGGAAGAACTCTATTCTAGCAACGACGGCGGGGCAAAGGAATTAAGTGTCGCCGGAGTAGGACGCGCGCACACTTTGTCCGCCCCCTTTGAATTTGATCTTCAGTCCCTGACCTTTGCCGTGGGACGGCGCGGCCCGGTCATGAAAGCAGAACAGCGCGAGTAAAACGTCAAAGTGCGCGCGAGCAGGCCGTGTCCGCCCCACCCGGACATGTAAGCGTTTACAGTTGCAGCCCAATGTTAGATAATGCACCCCGCGATCATCTCGGGAAGGCACCTCACGGGGGAAACCATGGACCGACGCAACTTTCTCAAGAGTACCGGTAGGTTCATCGCGGGCGCGACCATCGCCCGCTCCGCTTTTGCCGGCGCGCAAGGCGAGACAAATCCAGCCCTGGGCCGGCTTGTACTTCCTATCAACCGGAACTGGCGCTACCGCCCCAGCGTCGTGGAAGGCGCCCACACACGTGACTTCGACGACTCCGGATTTGAGCGCGTGGTCGTTCCACATACGAACGTCCGCTTACCCTGGCACAGCTTTGATGAAAAAGTCTACCAGTTCGTTTCCTGTTATCGTCGCCGCTTCAAGCTTCCCCCTGAGGCCAGGGGACATCGTGTGTTTGTGGATTTTGAAGGCGTCATGACGGCGTCCACGGTTTGGATCAACGGCACCCGCCTGGGAGAGTACAAGGGCGGGTACACGCCTTTTTCCTTTGACCTCACCCCGCACCTCGATTTCGACGGTGAGAACGTCCTGGTCGTCGATGTTGACTCCAGCGAACGTGCTGATATCCCTCCATTCGGCTATGAGATTGATTACCTGACCTTCGGCGGAATTTACCGCGAAGTTGCTCTGCGGATTGTTCCCTCGACCTTTATTGAAAATGTGTTTGCCAAGCCGAAAGAGGTGTTGACGGCCCATCCGGGTCTGGATGTCGATTGCTTCATTGAGCACATGGAAGCGTCTGGCGAATCGATCCGGGTGCAGGTCGTTCTCCGCGATGGTGACCGGGTGATAGATAAGACCTTCCAGCCCCTTCCGCCCTCTCCCGCATCGGCCGAGCCTGTCACCCACACCGTTCACTTCACGAATCTGAACTCCATAAAATTGTGGGACCTCACCCAACCAAAACTTTATACGGTCGACGTCATGTTGTGGCGCGGGCCAGATCTCTTGGACAAAGTTTCTCGGGCCATAGGTTTTCGCGAAGCCCAATTCACCGACCATGGTTTCGCGCTCAACGGAAAAGTTATCAAGCTGCGCGGTCTGGATCGCCACCAGACATTTCCCTGGGTTGGTCAGGCAATGCCGGCCCGGGCGCAGCGCCGCGATGCGCTCATCCTGCGCAACAAGCTCAAGACCAATATTGTCCGAACCTCGCATTATCCGCAGTCCCGCCACTTTCTCGATGCCTGCGACGAGATTGGGTTACTGGTTCTCGAGGAAATTCCGGGCTGGCAGCACATCGGCGACGAGCCTTGGAAGCTGATATCCATCGACAACGTGAGCCGCATGATCCGCCGCGACTGGAACCATCCTTCCATAATTTTGTGGGGCGTGCGCATCAACGAGTCCAAAGACGACCACGATTTCTATGTCCGCACCAACGCCCTGGCCCACAAGCTTGACCCGACCCGCCAAACCGGGGGCATCCGCTACTTCCAGGAGTCAGAATTTCTGGAAGACGTCTTCACCATGAACGACTTCGGTTTTCCGCTGAAGCCGCCAAATCACCCGCGCTATCTGAACACTGAGTTCGTGGGACACACTTATCCCACCAAGACCATCGACCAGGTGGAACGGCTTACTGAACATACCTTGCGCCACGCTCGCATCCACGACCAGCTGGCTTCCAACCCGCAGTACGCCGGCGGCATTGGCTGGTGCGCCTTCGACTACAACACGCACGGCGATTTCGGTTCCGGCGACCGAATCTGTTATCACGGCGTCACCGACATCTTTCGCGAACCCAAACCGGCGGCGGGTTTCTACAAATCGCAATGCGACCCTGCCGAAGAAGTTGTGCTGGAGCCGGCCTTTCACTGGGCCCGGGGTGATGCCTCCGTCGGGTTCTCGAAAGCAGTTGTGTGCTCCAACTGCGATCAGGTGAAGTTGTATATCGCGGACCAACTGGTGGCAACCATGGATCCCGACCGAAAACAATTCGCCCATCTTCAATACGCTCCCTTCGTAGTGGAAATGGCCGAACTCTTTCACAAATGGGGCGACCTGCGCCTCGAGGGCTATATACAGGGCAAGCAAGTCATCGTTAAGAAATACTCCGGCAAGGGCATCGATCAGAAGTTCACGCTCTTGCCCGACGACACCAGCCTGATCGCAGACGGCGCCGACACGACCCGCGTGGTGCTCCGGGTGACCGATGAATTTGACGCTATCCGGCCATTTGCCAACGACGCCATCAAGTTTGATCTGGAAGGCCCGGCTGAACTTATCGGGGACAATCCGTTCTCGTTGATAGGCGGAACCGGAGCCGTTTGGATTCGGGCCAAAGAGCAGGCCGGAACGGTACGACTGACCGCCACGCATCCCGTGTTGGGAAAGCAGCGGGTGGAGTTTGCGATTGCTGCGGCCGCCCCGGAGGCAGTGTAGCCGGAGATCAAAGAGTGCGCACACTCCAAGCCGCGAAGCGGCGCAAGAATGCAGCCCCGGGCGCAAGCCCGGGGTTAACTAGCGAAATGATGTCCAGCCCCAACGGGGCGTAAGAAAGGCTTGCGTGCGGGGAGCGCTGTACGCGGAGTTTCGCTCCGCCGGACGGACGGGGACGTCCGTCCCTACGTGGTTTTTTGGCGTAACAAATCCTCGACGTCGCCAATCTTGTCTCCCAATAAATTCAGCTTGCGGGCCAAGCCTTGAATTTCGGACTCGGCGCGGCGGTTAACATCGTAGTCAAGCTCACCGCGCAGTCGGTCTTTTGTGTCCTGCCGGTTCTGGCTCATCATGATGACCGGCGCCTGAATGGCCGCAAGCATGGAGAGGAAAAGGTTGAGCAGAATAAACGGGTAGGGATCCCAGGCCTTTCCCCGCAGGACGATATTCACTGCGGTGTAACCGGTGATGGCCAGGGCAAAGGTGATGATGAAGGTCCACGAGCCGCCAAAGGCGGCAACCCGGTCAGCGATGCGTTCGCCGAAGGTCATGTCTTCCTCGATGATGTCGTTGGGGTTGCGGCTGGCCCGCAGGCGCACCAGTTGCTGGGAGGCGTGAAACTGGCGGCCCAGCACGGTCAGCATGTCCATCCCGGCATGAGGTTTGCGATGCAGCAGGTGAGCGATGTCGTCGCGGTCCACTTCCAGGCAGACAGTGTCCGCGACTGCGACGGCCTCGGTCTGATGAGGCGTCTGCTCGAGCATGGAGGCAAATCCAAAAAACTCGCCTTCCGCCGGCTGGTCCACTACCACTTCCTGCTGGTCCTCATCGACCATCGTGACCCGAACTGCCCCGGAGATCATGACATAAGCTTGTCCGCCCGGATCGCCGATTTTCCAGATGCGTTGGCGCGGAGCAAAGGTCTTGACTTCGACCTGGGCCGCTAGGACCGCAGTCTCGTCGTCGTCGAGCAGGGCAAACAGGGGAACACGTCTCAATGTCTCTGGGCTGCACGCCATCGATCACCTCGTCAGGCAGAGTGGACCGCGCCTGATCCGTCCAAAAGGATGTCATAAAGAAAGAACGGCAACAACTGGCGAGATGATTTCGTGGCAGCCTGTGCGACGTTGCGGACGTCTGGTTTTTTTTGGCGTCCTTTGCGGCTTTTCTTCGCGACCTTTGCGGTTAAGGATCTCTGCGCTTAGGCGAGAGTCAAACTTTTTACCGCAAAGGTCGCGAAGAAAGACCGCAAAGGTCGCAAAGAAAAACTACTTCTGCTCCCCGAATACGCGGGAATGAAACTCCATGACTTCGTCCATGTGGGACAGGAAATAGGTCAGGCTATGGTCGCCAAGGTAGAGATGATATTCGTGCTTGATTCTCTCTGCTTGTAGTTGCTGGTGCAAGGCGGCCGCGCCATCCTCAAAACCGAAGTCATCCTGCTGGCCGCAATTGAAGTAGATAGCGAGATTTCGCAGGCCAGGTGCGTTCTTTCTGGCGAGAAGGAAAATATTGTTCTGTTGCCAATGCGACACGTCGATGGGTTCGCCGAACG
>Ga0307469_10000875_pt1 | contig 11084 bp, 4 predicted proteins | sample atmos_gasesAM2C__FD_203084 | JGI IMG/M metagenome (GOLD analysis project Ga0307469, IMG submission 203084) | Hardwood forest soil microbial communities from Morgan-Monroe State Forest, Indiana, United States - atmos_gasesAM2C_515 | ecosystem: Environmental > Terrestrial > Soil > Temperate forest...
GAGGCGGTGGAGCACGGCGATCAGGCGGTCGATGTCGGCGAAGTGGAGGCCGGTGGTGGGCTCGTCGAGCACGTAGAGCGTCTGTCCGCGCGACTCCTTCGCCAGCTCGTAGGCGAGCTTGATGCGCTGCGCCTCGCCGCCGGAGAGCGTGTTGCTCGGCTGGCCGAGCGTCAGGTAGCCGAGGCCGATGTCGTTCAGCACCGTGAGGCAGCGGGCGATGGCAGGATGGGGCGCGAAGACCGCGGCCGCCTCCTCCACCGTCATGGCGAGGACGTCGGCGATCGTGTGGCCGGCGTAGCGGATGGCGAGCGTCTCTTCCGTGAACCGACGCCCGCCGCAGACGTCGCAGCCGACGTAGACGTCGGGGAGGAAGCTCATCTCCATGCGGAGCCGTCCCTGTCCGGCGCAGGCCTCGCAGCGGCCCCCGGCGACGTTGAAGGAGAAGCGGCCGGCGTCGTATCCGCGGAGCCGTGCGTCCGGGACCTGGGCGAAGAGCCGGCGGATGTCGTCGAAGCAGCCGACGTACGATGCCGGGGTGGAGCGCGGCGTGCGGCCGATGGGCGTCTGATCGACCTCGACCGCGCGTGCGAGGTGCTCCACGCCCTCGAGGGCCCGGTGCGCACCGACGCGGCCGACCGAGAGCCCGAGGGCCCGACGCACGCTCTTGTAGAGCACGTCGTAGACGAGCGTCGACTTGCCGGAGCCGGACACGCCCGTGACGCAGGTCCAGGCCCCTAGCGGGAAGCTCACGTCGATGCGACGGAGGTTGTGCTCGGCGGCCTCGCGCACCACGAGCCGTGGGGCGCGCTCGAGGGCGCGGCTCGGACCGAGACGAGGCCGCGGACCATTCAGGTACCGTCCGGTGAGCGAGGCGGGGATCGCCGCCAGCTCGGCCGGCGGGGCGATGGCGACGATCTGCCCGCCGTGCACACCCGCGCCGGGGCCGAGGTCGACCACCAGGTCCGCACGCTGGATCGTGGCCTCGTCGTGCTCGACCACCAGCACCGTGTTGCCGCGCGCGCGCAGGACCTCGAGCGTGTCGAGCAGCATCGCGTTGTCGCGGGGGTGGAGGCCGATCGTCGGCTCGTCGAGGATGTAGCAGACACCGCGCAGGTTCGAGCCGAGCTGCGCGGCGAGCCGGATGCGCTGCGCCTCGCCGCCCGAGAGCGTGTCGGCGCGGCGGTCGAGGGTCAGGTAGGCGAGGCCGACCTGCTCCAGGAACCGGAGCCGCGGCACGATCTCCCTGAGCGGGCCCTCCGCGATGGGCGCCTCGCGCGGCCCGAAGCGGAGCTTCCCGATCGCGGCCCCGGCCACTGCGACGGGCAGCGCGGTCAGCTCGGCGATCGTCCGCCCCTGCAGCCGCACGGCCCGCGCACGCGGATTGAGGCGCGTGCCCTCGCACGTCCCGCAGCGTCGCTCGATCGAGTAGGCCGCGAGCACCTCCGGGTCCGCGTCATCGAGCGCGCCTGCGAGGAGCGCCATTACGCCCGGGAACCCGGGGCCGCCCTCCAGGACGAGGCGCCGGTGTCGCACGCCGAGCTTCCCGAACGGGCGATCGAGCGGCACCTTCTGCTGGGCGAGCACCCGCAGGAGCTTGCGCTTCTCGCCGCGTAGCTCCGGGCGCTCGAAGGGGAGGAGCGCGCCGTTCTCGAGCGGGCGCGCCGGGTCGACGATCGCCTCGGGATCGAGCACCACGTCGACGCCCGTGCCCTTGCACGCGGGGCACGACCCCTGGCGGCTGTTGAAGGAGAACAGGCGCGGGTCGAGGGCCTCGAAGCCGAGGCTGCAGCGCGGACAGAAGAGCCGCTCGGAGTAGAGGCGCTCGGCGCCGTCCGCCTGGACGATCACCGCGCCGCTGCCGTAGCGGAGGGCCCGCTCCACCGACTCGCCGAGCGTCGGTGCGCCGGCGTCGACGCTGGCGACGACCAGGTCGATGTCGTGCTCGCGGTAACGGTCGAGCAGGCGGACCTGGGCGAGCGGGACGCGGCGGCCGTCGATGCGGGCCTCGCGGAGGCCGAGCTTGCGGGCGCCGGCGAGGATCTCCTTGTGGTAGCCCTTCCGCCCGCGCACGGCCGGCGCGAGGAGCGTGAGGCGCTCGCCGCGCAGCTCGCGTCGCACGCGCTCGATGATCTGATGGCGGGTCTGCGCGCGGATCGGCTCGCCGCAGCCGGTGCAGTGCTGGACGCCGAGCTTCGCGAAGAGGAGGCGGAGGTAGTGCGAGATCTCCGTGACGGTGGCGACCGTCGACGTGCGCCCGCCGCGCGACAGGCGCTGCTCGATCGCCACCGTGGGAGGTAGACCGGTGAGCAGATCGACGTCCGGCTTCGCCATGACGTGGAGGAACTGCCGGGCGTAGGCGGAAAGCGTGTCGAGGTAGCGCCGCTGGCCCTCCGCGTAGAGCACGTCGAAGGCGAGCGAGGACTTCCCCGAGCCGGAGAGCCCCGTCAGCACGATCAAACGGTCGCGCGGCAGCTCGACGCTCAGGTCGCGGAGGTTGTGCTCGCGCGCGCCGACGACCCGGATGTGGCCGTCGGCCACCGCGGGCGAGGCGACGACAGCCGTGCTCCCCTCGGCGACCAGCGATCCCGCCTGCAGCACCTCGGCGAGGAAGCGGCCGGTGTGGGAGCCGGGCGTCGCGGCGATCGTCTCCGGGGCCCCGGCGGCGACCACCCGCCCGCCCTCCGCGCCGCCCTCCGGCCCGAGGTCGATCACCCAGTCGGCGCACTTCACCACCTCGAGGTGGTGCTCGATGACGAGGAGCGAGTGGCCGCGCTCGACGAGCCGCGCGAAGCAGGCGAGGAGCCGGGCGATGTCCGCCAGGTGGAGGCCGGTGGTGGGCTCGTCGAAGATGAAGAGGGTGTGGGCCTTGCCCTCCCGGCCGAGGTGCGCGGCCAGCTTCACGCGCTGCGCTTCGCCGCCCGAGAGCGTCGAGAGCGGCTGGCCGAGCCGGAGGTAGTCGAGGCCGACATCCGCGAGTGGCACCAGCCGATTCGTCACCTCGGGCACGTCGGCGAAGACCTCGCGCGCTTCCGCCACGGTCAAGTCCAGGACCTCTCTGATGGATCGGCCGCGGCAGCGGACCTCGAGCACCTCGGGCTGGAAGCGCGCGCCGCCGCATTCCGCACACGGTACGTAGACGTCGGAGAGGAACTGCATCTCGATGCGCTCGAAGCCCTCGCCCGTGCACGTCTCGCACCGTCCGCCGGCGACGTTGAAGGAGAAGGTGGCGGCCGTGTAGTGGCGGAGCCGCGCTTCGTCGGTGCGCGCGAAGCAGGCGCGGATCGCGTCGAAGGCGCGGAGATAGGTGACGGGATTCGCCCGCGGCGTCGTGCCGATGGGCGCCTGGTCGACCATGATGACCTCGGCGATGCGCTCGGCGCCCTCGATGGCCCGGCACGCGCCCGGCGTGCTGACCGGCGCGCCCTGACGTTTCTTGAGGCCGCGGTAGAGGACGTCCTCGACCAGCGTCGACTTCCCCGAGCCGGAGACGCCGGTCACGACCACGAAGCAGGCGAGCGGGATGTCGACGTCGACGTCGCGCAGGTTGTTGGCGCTCGCTCCGCGGATGCGCAGCGCGAGGCCGGGGAGGGGACGCCGCCGCGCGGCGGGGAGCGGGATCGTGCGGCGTCCGGTCAGGTAGTCGGCGGTGAGCGAGCGGCGGGCCTGCGCCAGCGCGGCCGGGGGTCCCGCGAAGACGACCTCGCCGCCGCGCTCGCCTGCCCCGGGACCGAGATCGAGCGTGTGGTCCGCGGCACGGATGATCGCCGGATCGTGCTCCACGACGACGACCGTGTTGCCCTGGTCGCGGAGGCGGTGGAGGATCCGGATGAGCCGTTCGGTATCGCGCGGATGGAGGCCGATCGACGGCTCGTCGAGCACGTAGAGCGTGTTCACCAGCGCGGAGCCGAGGGCCGTGGTGAGATCGACGCGCTCCAGCTCGCCGCCCGAGAGCGTGCGCGACTGCCGTTCGAGCGTGAGGTACTCGAGCCCGACCGCGACCAGGTAGCCGAGCCGGCTCCGGATCTCGTCGAGGACGAGGACGGCGGCCTCCTCGGCCTGGCCGGCGGGCAGCTCGAGCGCGTCGAAGAACGCGGCCGCCTCCCCGATCGGCAGGCGGGCGATGTCGGCGATCGTCTTCCCGCCGACGCGGAAGTCGAGCGCCTCGGGCCGGACGCGCGTCCCGTCACACGCCGGACAGACGCGGTACGTGCGGTAGCGGGAGAGGAAGACGCGCACGTGCATGCGGTACGTCCGCCCCTCGAGCCAGCGGAACCATCCGCGCACGCCCGGGTAGTGGCCCTTGCCGTCGCCATCGAGCACGAGCTCGCGCTGGCCGGAGTCGAGCTCGCCCCAGGGCACGTCGAGCGGGACGCCGCGGCGGCGACAGAACTTGGCGAGCGTGTTCCGCTCCCACGACGTCGCCTTCGTCGACCAGGGCTTGATGGCGCCCTCGAGGATCGTCCGCCGTGGATCGGGGATGACCAGGTCGAGGTCGAGGTCGATCACCCGGCCGAAGCCGCGGCAGGTCTCGCAGGCGCCGAGCGGGCTGTTGAAGGAGAAGAGGTTGGGAACGGGATCACGCACCGCGAAGCCACAGGCGGCGCACTCGAGCGCGGCCGAGAAGCGCTCCAACCGGTTCCCGGCGTCGGGAAGCACCACCGCGGCGCGACCCCGTCCGTGCTGGAAGGCCTGCTCGAGGGATTCCACCAGGCGACTCCGCATGCCGGGGCGGAGCTGGAGGCGGTCCTGGACGATGGTGACCAGCCCGTCGGTGACCGGGGCTCTCTCGGCCGCCTCGATCTCGATCAAGCCGTCTGGCCCCAGGGCTCTCACGTACCCCGCGGCGAGGAAGCCGGTCCGCATCTCCGCCCAGGGAAGGCGCGCGGGGGCCGTGACCGAGAACGTCACGAGCGCGCGCCCGTCCGCATGCGTCGCCAGCAGGTCGTGCGCCGCGCTCTCCGGCGTATCGCGTGCCACGATCCGGTTGCAGGACCGGCAGTACGGGACTCCCACCTTGGCGAAGAGGAGCTTCAGGTGATCGTGGAGCTCGGTCATCGTCCCGACGCTCGAGCGCGAGGTCTTCACCGGCCGGCGCTGGTCGATCGCCACGGCCGGCAGGATGCCCTCGATGCGCTCGACGCGGGGCTTGTCCATGCGGTCGAGAAACTGCCGCGCGTAGGTGGAGAAGCTCTCGACGTAGCGGCGCTGGCCTTCGGCGTAGAGGATGTCGAAGGCGAGGCTCGATTTGCCCGAGCCGGAGACGCCCGTCACGACGGTCATGGCGTTCAGCGGCACGCTTACGTCGACGCCCTTGAGATTGTGCTCGCGGGCGCCGACGACGACGATGGCGGAGGGGTCCATGATGTGCGAGTCCGCGCGAGGCGCGCGGAACCGCCGAGTATACCGGCGGCGCACTTTCGCGAAAGGGCAGCGGCGGGCGCTGCTGGTGCGCGCGGAGCGCGGGCCGGCTAACGTCCGCTGGCGGCCGCGGCGAGAGCGGGCCCCGGGATCACTGTCAGGCCCGAGCGTGCGACACGTGCGGCGGGCGGCAATGCGCCGTAGCCGATCTCCTCGTCCTCCTCTACCACAGCGCCGGGGCCGATGACGGCGCGGCGGACGCGGGCGCGGCGGCCGATGCGGCAGCCGTCGAGGAGGACGGAGTCCTCGACCTCGGCGCCGCTCTCGATGACGACGCCGTGGCCGAGGACGCCGTTGATCACGACGCCGCCGCGGATGACGGCGCCGTCGGAGACGAGCGTGTTGAGGGCCTGGCCGGCGCGGCCGGTGGCGTCGGCCACCACCTTGGCGGGGCCGAGGCCGCTCGGGACGGGCAGCACCGGCCACGCGGGATTGTAGAGGTCGAGCGCGGGCCGCGGTGTACAGAGATCCATCTGCGCATCGTAGTAGGCCTCGAGCGTGGTCGGCTCGTGCCAGTAGGCGCCCGGGCCCTGTGCGCATCCGGGCAAGCGGGTGTCCAGCACGTCGTAGGCCATGACGCGGATGGCGTCGGCGAGGCCCTGCAGAAGCGCGGCCTCGTCCCCTCCCGCGTCGTGCGGCACGGCCGCGAGGAGCGCGTCGAGGCGCTCCGCGCGGAGCACCATGTCGCCCGCCCACGAGAGGGCGAAGGCGCGACTCCCCGGCGCCGTGGCGGGCAGGACGGGCGCCCGCTGCACCTCGTGCACGCGCTGGTCGCCCGCGACCCGCAGCACGGTGCGGCTCGTCGCCTCGCTCACGGGAACCGGCAGCGCCGCCAGCGTCACGTCGGCGCGCAGGTCGCCGTGTGCGTCGGCCAGCTGGCGGAGATCGAGCTGGAGGATGTGGTCCGCGAGCAGGACGACGATCGAGTCGGGGCGATGGCCCCGGATGAGCTCGCGACAGGCCGCCAGGGTCTGGCGGAAGCGGTCGGGACGGCCCTGGCACGCCTCGCCCTCCAGCGGCAGGAGAATGGGTGAAGCGGATGGCGGGCCGCCCAGCTCGGTCCGCGCGAGATGCGCCCGCAGCTCGGGTCCCGCCGCGGGAGCCATCACGTAGATCGACGAGGCGCCGGAGTTGCGCATCGTCGCGAGCGCGAAGTCGATGAAGCGGTACTTCCCGGCAAACGGCGTCAGCGCCGCATCATCCGCCATCCCGATCGCGTCGAGCGGGGGACCTCCCCCCGCGACGATCACGCCGAGCATCCGCCGCTCCATCCCCACCCCCTCCTCGCCTCGTCCTCATCGTCATCCAGCGGACAGCAGCCGCTCCTCGATCTGTGCGACCGTCGTCGCCAGGCTACGGTCCGTCTCGAGCCGCGCCCCGATGGTCCGCCACGCATGCAGGACCGTGGTGTGGTCGCGGGTGAACCGCGCGCCGAGCTCCGCGAACGGCCGCGCCATCAGCTTGCGGGCGAGGTACATCGCGACCTGCCGTGGCAGGACCAGCTCTGCGCGGCGACTCCGCCCGCGCAGCAGGCGCGCCGGGCAGCCGAAGGCGGCGGCGGTGGCTTCGATGATGCGGTCGACGTCGAGCGCCGGGGCGACGCGCAGCTCCGGCAGCACCTCCTCGGCGAGCGCCTCGTCGAGCGGGCGGCCGCTCAGCCGGGCGTGCGCGGCGAGGCGGGTGAGGGCCCCCTCCAGGCGCCGGACGTCGCCCGCGATGCGGGCCGCCAGGCGGGCCACCAGCCGCGGCGGGAAGTCGATCCCCTGGGTGCGGGCCTTCCGTTGCAGGATGGCGAGGCGGAGCGCCGGCTCGGGCAGCTCGATGCAGGCCACCTCGCCGCCCTCGAACCGCTCGCGCACCCGGGCCGCGAGCTCCGGCATGTCGCGGGGCGCCCGATCCGAGGTGAGGACGAGCGTCCGGCCGCCCTCCACCCACTCGACCAGCCCTTCCATGAGGCGCTCCTGGAGCTCCTCCTGGCCGGCGAGCGAATGGACGTCGTCGAGCAGCAGGGCGCCGAGGGGGGCCAGGTCCCGCCAGAAGGCCTCGTGACCGTGGCGGCCGTAGGCGGCCACCAGCGCGCTCACCAGCTGGGCAGCGGGCAGGCAGGCGACCAGGGTCCCGTTCGCGTGCAGCGCATGAAACACGGCGTGCAGGAGGTGCGTCTTGCCGACCCCGGTCGGCCCGTGGAGGAAGAGCGAGGTGCCGAGCGTCGCGCTGCCCAGCACGGTGGCGGCCTCATAGGCGCGCGCGTTGCTCTCGCCCACCACGAAGGTGTCGAACGTCTGCTCGGCATTCGGCGCTCGCGTCGGGATGGGAAGGATGGGGGGCGGCGCGGCCACGCCGAGCTGGACGACGCACGAGCGACCGGTCGCGGCCGCGAGGGCCTCCTCGATCGCCGTGAGGAAGTGGCGGGCCACCCAGTCGCGGGTCGTACGATCGGGCGCGAGCAGCGTCACGGTGCCGCTCGTCCGCGTGCAGGAGAGCGGCGCGATCCAGGCGGCGAAGTTCCGGTCGCCGACGCGGACCCGCACGCGCTCGCGCGCCGCAGCCCACATGGCCTCCACGTCGCCCCGCTCGAGGGCGCGCTCGCGTTGACTCACCGGCCCACCGTCACGTCCACAGCTGTCGAGAGGAAGCTTCGTAGCTTGTGCGAGCACGCCCGTCCGCCCCTCACCCCACCTGTGCTGCACCGTGCGCCGCGCGACCTGCACTCCGAGCGTGACGGCCCAGCGGGTATCCGCACGCCCGGCATGTTCCCTGCGAGACGGCGCACTCATAGTCGCATCACATCCAAATGGCAAGGTGAGAAGCGGAGCGCGGCGAAAAAATTTCGGCGCCGACGTCGCTACTGGTACGCGACCGTCCGCGAGCTGATCACCTGCAGGTCGGCGATCAGCTCACGCACCGCGCCGCGGAGGTCGCGCGCGTTCCGCCGGAGCTCACGCTCGAGCTGCAGGCGCCGGCCATCGCGCAGCGGACGGCTCCGTAGCTGCAGGTACGCGCGCTGCATCTCCCCGCGGCGCGCCAGGAGCCGATCGGTCTTGGCGAGCGCGAGGAGGCGCACCCGTTGCTGGGGCAGATCGTCGGCCACGGAGAGGAGACGGGACAGGAGCCCGACGTGATGGCGGCCGATCTGCTCGGCGAGCCGGGGATCGGCGCGCACCGTCATGAAGCAGAAGCCGGCCTCGAACTCGCGGAGCGCCGCCTCGATCTGCCGCCCCTGCAGCTGCAGGTCGCCGCGCGCCACGCGCGCGCGGCAGCGCCGGAAGCGTGCCCCCTCGAGCGCCGTGATCGCGGGGGTGATCAGCGGACGCGCGAGCAGCATGATCAGGCCGCCGAGCAGGATCACCGCGATCGGCAGCAGGAGCAGCGCGACGATCAGGGTGGACATGTCCGGACGGTGGGCCTCTCTCCGGCATCCACAGTAGGGGAACGCCCTCGGCCTGACAAGTCCGCTCAGAGCAGGACGCGGTAGTCGAGCGTGGGGAAGAGGTTGTCGGTCTCTTCGAGCGTGCCGAGCGCGAGATCGTCGACGGCGTCCCGCTCGACTTCGTCGCAGAGCCGCTCGACGCGCAGGAGATGATCGCGGGTGCGGCACACCGCGTAGTCGACGGTGGTATGGCGGGACATCATGAACGCCCAGTCGCTCGCCTGGGCGAGCAGGAGCTCGCGCAGCGCCTGGGTGAGCGCGCGGCGCGTCCGCTCGTCGGCGCTCGGATAGCGGCGACAGAGGGCATGGAGCCGCTCGGCGGCCGCGTGCAGGTGGCGATAGATCCAGTCGTTCTCGCCCGCCAGCCAGACCTCGCTGTAGCCCTTCCAGCCCCAGGTGGACCCCGAGGGCGTGGCGAGCTGCACCGTCGGGTGGCGGTCCAGGTCGTCGCCCGGGGTCGCGGCCACGATGTCCCCGGCCGTGGCGAGCCGGCGGAGGACGAGCTCGAGCCAGAGCGGTCCCTCGAACCACCAGTGCCCGAAGAGCTCCGCATCGTAGGGGCAGACGATGATCGGCGGCCGATCCATCGCCTCGGCGAGCCACTCGACCTGCCGCCGGCGGGCCTCGACGAAGTCACTGGCGTGCGCCTCGGCGCGCTCGCGCGCACGGTCCGGGTCGTAGGGTTCCTTGTGGTCGTTCTTCCCCGTGATGCGGTGGTACTTGAGCCCCGTGTGCAGCCGCTGGCCCGTGGGCGGCAGGTAGGGCCGCACGTACGAGAGCTCCAGGTCGAAGCCGATGTCGCGGTAGAAGTCGCGGTACCAGAAGTCGCCCGGATAGCCTTCCTCGGCGCTCCATACCTGCTTCGAGCTGTCGGGATCTCGCCCGAAGACCGCGACGCCCGACTCGCAGGCGATGGGCGCATAGACGCCGTAGACGGGACGGGGGCTCGCGTGCGCGATGCCGTGCGTGTCCACCAGGAAGTAGCGGACGCCGACGCGGGCGAGCTCGACGTCGAGCCCGGGGTAGTAGGCGCACTCGGGAAGCCAGAAGCCCTCCGGCCCGCGGCCGAAGAAGCGGCGATACTCCGCCGCGGCCACCTCGACCTGGGCGCGCACGGCGCCCGGCGTGACGTCCAGCAGGGGAAGGAACCCGTGCGTGGCACCGCACGTGATGATGTCGATCAAGCCTCGCTCCTGGAAGGCACGGAACGCGCCGATCAGGTCCTGCTGCCAGTCGGTGAGAAAGGCGGCGCGCGAGCGCGAGAAGCGACCGAGATACATCGCTGCCACCCGGTGGAACGCCGGGTCGCCCCGGGTGCGGCGCTCCTCCTTCTCCGCCAGCTCGACGAGCCGGTCGAGGTGGCGCAGGTAGCGGGCGCGCAGCAGCGGGTCGGCGAACATCCCGAGCAGGGTGGGGCTGAGCGAGATCGTGAGGCGCGTCGGCACGTGATCGCGCTCGAGCGCGTCGAGCATCTCGAGGAGCGGCAGGTACGTCTCGGTGATGGCCTCGTAGAGCCAGCGCTCCTCCAGGAAGTCCTCGTGCTCCGGATGACGGACGAAGGGCAGATGGGCGTGGAGGAGGAGTGCGACGCTGCCGCGGGCCATGGTGTCTTCTAGCGCGACGAGCGGAGGGGCGCGTGCGTCTCGCTCGAGCGCGTCGCGCCACTCCTCGGATCCGCGGAGCCGTCGCCGGGCCCCGGGGGGCTCGGCAGCCGTTCGCCGTCCCATCCGGCCACGGTGCCGGTGGGTGGCGCATGACGTCCGAGCCGCACCCATCGCACCGTCGTGTCGGGTGAGGGCTCCGGGCGGGGCAGGGTGACCGTGTTCGAGCGCGCGAGCGGCAGGAAGCGCCCGCCCGGAGTCCGGAGGCCGATCTCGGCCAGATACGACGCCGCCGGCCTGACCAGGTTCAGGTAGAAATGGTCCGCGCCGGGCGTGACCTCGATGTCGAACGAGAGCCAGGCGTTGTCCCCGGTGAAGGTGATGAAGCTCACGTCGTAGACACGCAGCACCTCGCGCGCGCCCTCGCCCTCCGCGCCGAGCACGCGAAGCGCCCGGAGGCGGGTCATGGGCGTCACCTCCCAGTACGTGAACGCCCACCACGGGTCGCGGGGGAGGAGGACGATGCGATCGTGGCCGTACGCGCGGGGGAGCTCTCCCGGCGAGCGTTCGGGCGACGGCGGGCTCGGGCCAGGGCCGAGGTAGAACTTGGCCTCCTCGATCTCGGCCTGCGTGCC
>Ga0307469_10000876_pt1 | contig 11080 bp, 8 predicted proteins | sample atmos_gasesAM2C__FD_203084 | JGI IMG/M metagenome (GOLD analysis project Ga0307469, IMG submission 203084) | Hardwood forest soil microbial communities from Morgan-Monroe State Forest, Indiana, United States - atmos_gasesAM2C_515 | ecosystem: Environmental > Terrestrial > Soil > Temperate forest...
TTTGTGACTGCTGTCCTGATCGACTGTTTTCAACGTAACCCCCAACAAATTGGAGAGATTCGCGCAACTGCAATTCGAACGCTCTATGGTCTCTTTAGACCTGCTAGTTGGTGGGCGTTTGGAGTCACTGCGCGACGACAGCTGGCCTCCATCAGAATCCGTTCAGTCATTAGCGTCTTGGGTGGTCGAAAAAGAATTTGCCTCCATTCCAGTAGGACCATTTCCGATTGCCGAACTCGCCTCGCCGGGTTAGTTGGATTCAACACTGTGGGCCCCGTTATTGGAAGCAGCAGCGGAGATAGATTTCACTTGTACGTCGTCAGGAAGGATTTCCGAAATTCCTTCGCGCCCCACTTCTATGGAAGGCTCACGACTGGGACTTCCGGGACGGTCATCGAGGGGAAATTCAGAATGCATTTTTTTGTCAGGATATTTCTGAGCATTTGGTTCACTGGTGTGATAGCCATCGGAGGAAGAATTGTGATTTTCTCCATTCAAAACCTTGTAGCGAGTCGCCCAACCGAAGACGCGTATGTTGGCTTTTTCTACCCGGGAGCGCTCTTTCTGTGCGGTCTGCTCATGGTTTATTGGTGCAAAACGCTCGGCACGGATGATGAGGCTCAGATTGTGACGTTCCTACAGCGCACCCTAAACGCCCAACCCTAGATTTACAATTCTGTTCATAAGAGGCAGGGTCCCGCAAAATCGCGTTACAGGAAACTGAACCACATATCGGAGTGTGCGAAGCGGACTGATCAACTCTTTTTGTCGGTTGCGGTCGTCGCGGTTTGCCCGGAGCGCATGTTCCAAAGGAGTTGGCGCATGATGCCAACCCAGATCACTGCATCGCGGGCGGGCAGATTCAGGCGGCGAACCAGGCGGCGGATTCTCAGCTCCGCGTCGGCCACGCGGCGGCGGGTCAGGTAGCCGCTGGCGAACAAGTTCTCGAGTAGCACCGCGGTGAAACGCTCAACCTCCTCTGCAGTCGCGAGCGGCAGTTTTTCTCTTTGCCGCGCTGCCTTCCCGTCGCGGATTAACTCATACAGGCAGACCGCTACAGCCTGCCCCAGATTCATCGAAATATTTTCTTCGCGCGTGGGGATGCGCATCAGCCAATGACAGTGGCTCATGTCGTCATTCGAGAGGCCGAATTTCTCCGAGCCGAACAAGAGCGCGACGCGATTCGAACCTGAACCAAGCGGCTTGCGAATCAAGCGCGCGCCGTCCTCGAGTCGCCGCAAAGTGTGCTGCAACTCCCGGTGGCGCACCGCCGTCGTTCCCACCACCAATGTGCAGTCAGCCACGGCTTCGGCCACGCTCTTGTACTCCTCCGCGGCAGCAAGCACTGCCGAGGCGCCCACAGCCGAACGTGCCTCGCGAAATCCCGCTTCGTACGGACTAACCACTCGCAGGTGGCGGCAGCCGAAGTTACTCATCGTGCGCGCGGAGGCGCCGATATTGAGCGGGTTGCGCGCAGCCACCAAGACGATGCGCAAGCGGTCGAGATCAGTCGGAGCGGGCATGGCCGTTCATTCTAATGCAGCCAGGGAGAAGCTTTCTTCAGGAATGTTGCGCACTGCAGAAATTTGGCATAGCCGATGCGCGCACATTCGCACATTCGCGCCGCAGTGAGCCATGACACGATGAACGAGTGTTCTTCGGCACTCCTTGGAGTACAATCCTGAGCCAACGACAAGTTTCAGCTGAATCTGAGGACATCATGGGGCAGGGAAATCCGCAATTTGAGCGTGTCATTTGGATCGTCCTCGATAGTGTAGGCATCGGCGAGCTCCCCGACGCAGCCGATTACGGCGATGTGGGCCGCGACACGCTCGGGCATATTGCACGTTCGCGCCCGCTGCATCTCCCGAACCTTGTCCGGCTCGGCCTCGCAAATATCAAACCACTCCACCACCTCGCTCCGCCCGATCATCCCGCGGGTGGTTATGCAAAAGGGGCCACTCGCTCGCCGGGAAAAGACACGACCACGGGCCATTGGGAAATGGCGGGCATCTGGTTGGACCGGGCGTTTCCCGTATATCCGAACGGATTTCCGGCGCAGCTCATCGAAGAATTCGAGCGCCAGATCGGACGGAGCACCATCGGCAACAAGCCTGCCTCGGGTACGGAAATCCTGAAGGAGCTCGGGGAGAAACACATCCAGACGGGCTCTCCCATCGTTTACACCTCGGGCGACAGCGTGTTTCAGCTCGCCGCCCATGAAGACGTGATCCCCGTGGCGGAGCTTTATCGCATGTGTGAGATCGCGCGCAAGCTGCTCGACGGGCCGAATCGCGTCGGGCGCGTGATCGCGCGGCCATTCACCGGCACACCTGGAAATTTCCGGCGCACGGAGCGTCGCCACGACTACGCGGTTGAGCCGCCTCGCCCAATGCTGCTCGACGTTCTGGCCGACCTGAAGGTGCCAGTGTTCGGCGTCGGGAAAATCCACGACATTTACAACGGCCGTGGTGTGGCTAAGTACGTCACCACCAAACACAATGTGGACGGGATGGCTAAGCTCAGCGAAGCTCTGCAAAATCAAGAAAAAGGGCTGATTTTTGCCAACCTGGTTGATTTCGACATGCTCTATGGCCACCGCAAGGACGTAGAGGGATTCGCGCGCTCGCTCGAAGAATTCGATTCGCTGCTCGGGCCGTTTCTCACGCGCCTGCGGCCATCGGACCTTTTGCTGATCACCGCGGACCACGGCTGCGACCCCGATCCCGTAAATCCCACCACGGACCATTCCCGCGAGTATGTTCCCATCCTCACCTGCACGCCGCGCACCACGTACGGGAGAAATCTGGGGACCCGCTCGACGCTGGCAGACATGGGGCAGACCGTGGCGGAGAATTTCGGCGGTACCATCCCGCACGGGACTAGTTTTCTGGAATTGATTTCAAGCTAGAGAACGCCGGCCCGCAGGGCGCACGCTCCGCGATTTCAGCCGCGGCGCATGAATTAAACATCTAATCGCCTTGGGAAGGTTTTTGCGCGTAGTAGCCGGTGCGCGTACGGACGCTCAGTTTCGGCCGTTCTTTCGGCGGGATCAGCTGGACCTGTACCTGGCGGAATGTTCCGTCCTTCGCCGTGTTCGTCGGATAGTAGCCCAGAGTGTACTGGTTGCGGATGTCGTGTGCCACCTGCGTGCAGATGGCTGTAACTTGTTCGAGGGTGTCGGGGAAGTAGGCCACGCCGCCGGTGACGGAGGCTATTTGCGTCAATTCTTTCTTTGAATTCCGGATCATTTTCTTGTCGCTCTTGCGGTCCTGGTCGCTGAAAACACCGATGGCAAAGATCTGAGCATCGGTCTGCTGGGCCACTTGCACGGTGTACGCCAGTGTCTTGCGGCTTGCGTCGTCATCACCATCGGTAATCACCAGCAGGACTCGCTTGTCCTTGTGTCCTTTTTTCAAATGATCGAGCGAGCCGATCACCGCGTCATAGAGGGCCGTGCTGCCGCGCGCGTCGATACGCGAGAGCGCCTCGTTCAACTCCCGCTGGTCACTGGTGAAATCTTCATTTAGGTCCAGGTAATACTCGTCGTTGAAATTCACCACGAAGACTTCGTCCTGGGGATTGCTGGTCCGCACAAACGTGAGCGCAGCGGCATTCACTTGCGCGCGTTTCTCGCGCATGCTGCCGCTGTTGTCAATCACCAGCCCCATGGTTACCGGAACGTCTTCGCTCGCAAACGCCGAAACCTTCTGCTCCACTTTGTCTTCGAACACGCGGAAATTGGTCTGCTTCAGGCCGGGCACGAACTGCCCGTGATCGTCAGTCACCGTTGCATGCAGCACCACCAGGTCAGTGCTGACGCGAATGTGCTGGCCCTGGTCACTCTTCTGGTTGGATGAGGGCGCTCCAGGAGGTGGTGGCGGCTGAGGCGGCGCCAGGCCAGGAATTTGGGCGCGTACGCAGGGCGCAGCCGTGGCTAACGCAAGAATCAAAACAAAATTGCGAAGCGACGCGCCCTTAATGGCCGGGCCCGAAGTAGCCCGACTTTGCAAACACAGTGAGCGGCGGGAGCCCCTTCGGAGGGTGGAGCTTGACTTTAATCTTGCGCCATTTGCCGTCACGAGCCCTGTCCGTCGGTCGGTAGCCAATGACATATTGATTGCGCAACTCCATGCTAATTTTCGAAGCGATGTCGGGCAGCTCGCCCACCTGGCGGACTGCGAAAGTTCGCCCGCCGGTCATCGTCGTCAAATCGGTCAACAACGCCGGGCCTAGCTGCTCTTCCGGCGTGGGGCCGCCACCTGGCGTGTAAAGACCGATGGCATAAATCTGAACATCCGCTTCCTTCACAAAGCTGCGGACGTCCCCCTGAGTGTACCGGCTATGATTATCGCCTCCGTCAGATATGATGAGCAACGCTTTCTTGGCGTTGTGTGCTCCTTTCATCTGACTCAGGCCCAGGTAGATTCCATCGTACAGTGCGGTGGCTCCGTGCGCGGAGGTAAACATCAGCCGGTTTTGCAATTCGTCAACACTCGCCGTGAATGGGCTGGCCAGCTGCGCGCGGTCGTTGAAATCCACCAGGAAGAATTCATCCAGCGGGTTGGCGGTGCGGAAAAATTGCACCGCGGCCAGGCGCGACTTATCGATCTTGTCCGCCATGCTTCCGCTCATGTCGAAGATCACGCCGATGGAGATTGGCACGTCCTCGCTTGAGAAGCGCACCACCTCTTGCTCGACATTGTCTTCAAACACGCGGAAGCTGTCTTGCTCGAGTCCCGTCACCAGCCGCCCGTAGGGATCCGTCACGGTCACATTGACTAGCGTGATCTCCACTTCCGATTTCAGGGGCTTGCCGCGCTGGATTCTCTGAGTGTTGTTCGGATCTGGTGTGGGGCCGGGCGTAGCATTCTGCGCCCAGGAGGATGATACGAGCGCCGAACATAGCAGGGAAGCGAGGGCTGCATTCCGCAGTCCCATTCGGAGCATATGCCAGGCACAAGCCGCCACCAGCCTCCCGCCAACTGCCGGCTGTACTGCGCGGTCTTCCAAAGTGCCCCCAACCGTCCCGGGCCAAGGACGCCACCCAATATCGCTGTCAGCGATTCTAACACTCGCCAATTTCAAATCAAGAGCGATGTGCGGTGGATGTTTGCCCCTCATGGTCCCTGACTGCCCCGTGCTAGTATTTATTCCCGTCATGGCCGACGCGCTCAGGATTTCAAAATGAACTCGAATTCCGGAAATGTGCTGGCAATTATCCCGGCACGGTTCGGTTCTTCCCGGCTGCCGGGTAAACCGCTTGCTTCCATTGCTGGGAAACCTATGATTCAGCACGTGGTGGAGCGAGTTCGTCGCGCACAGTTGGTCAAGAGCATTTTGGTAGCCACTGACGATGAGCGCATCAAGCGCGCTGTCGAAGGCTTCGGCGGCCAAGCCATTCTCACGCGCCCCGACCACCGCACCGGCACCGACCGCGTTGCCGAAGTCGCCGCTCACGTTGACGCCGGAATCTACGTCAACATTCAAGGCGACGAGCCGCTGATTGACCCCGCCACAGTGGACGCCGTCGTCTCCGCCATGCTCGAAGACGTATCGGTTCAAATCGCCGCACCCTGCGCTGCTATCACGCAACCAAACGAGATCATGGACCCCAACATCGTCAAGGTCGCGCGTGACTTCGACGGCAACAGCCTTTATTTCTCTCGCGCGCCGATTCCGTGGGTTCGCGACACCAAAACAACCGTCGCGGCCCGCCACTGGAAACACATCGGCCTCTATGCCTTCCGGCGCGACACCCTGCTGGAATTTCCCACGCTTCCTCCAGGCGAGCTCGAGCACATCGAGCAACTCGAACAGCTCCGCTGGCTCGAGAACGGCTTCCGCATCCGCACGGTCGAGACGGATTACGATGCCGTCAGCGTAGATGTCCCCGCCGACATCGAGCGCGTCGAAAAATTGCTCCGTGAACAGCGCGGTGCCTCCTGATCGACTGATTTAGGAGAAAATCAAATTTTAATTCGCAATTTGACACGCGCGCGATTTCTGCCCATAATATTGAGTACGCTCATTCTCTCGGAGGAAGTCGAGCGCCTTGCGGGTCGCCCCGAAATATATCTTTGTAACGGGCGGCGTGGTCTCTTCCCTCGGCAAAGGCGTGGCGGCGGCCTCCATGGGCTGCCTGCTGGAAAGCCGCGGACTCCGAGTCACCCTCCAGAAGTGCGATCCTTATCTAAATGTTGATCCCGGCACCATGTCTCCCTATCAGCACGGTGAAGTTTTCGTCACCGACGACGGCGCGGAGACCGATCTCGACCTCGGCCACTACGAGCGCTTCACTTCTGCGCGCCTTACGCGCGCTCATAACTGGACCACCGGCCGCATCTACGAGTCCATCATCGCCAAGGAGCGGCGCGGCGATTATCTCGGCAAGACCGTGCAGGTGATCCCGCACGTCACCGATGAAATCAAAGCTGCTTTCCGCAAAGTGGCGGACGACGCGGACGTAGTGATCGTCGAAATCGGCGGCACCGTGGGCGATATCGAATCGCTCCCGTTCCTTGAAGCCATCCGCCAGATGCGCCTCGAGCTCGGCCCGGAAAATGTCGTCTTCGTTCATCTCACGCTCGTGCCCTTCATCTCCACCGTCGGCGAGCTGAAGACCAAGCCCACGCAGCACAGCGTTAAGGAATTGCTCAGCATCGGGATTCAGCCCGACATTCTGATTTGCCGCAGCGACCGCCCGCTCGTCAGCGACCTGAAAGCCAAGATCGCGCTGTTCTGCAACATGGCCGAGTCGCGCGTCATCTCCGCGCCGGACGTTGGCAATATTTACGAAGTGCCGATGTCGCTCGCCTCCGAAGGCCTCGACGAACAAATTCTGCGCCTGCTCCACATCGAAGCCCCGCCGCGCGACCTGAGCCGCTGGCTCGCCATGCTGGAAACCCTCGAGCACCCGCAGGGCGAGGTGCGCATCTGCGTGGTTGGAAAATATGTCCAGCTCGAAGATGCTTACAAGAGCCTGCGCGAGGCGTTGATGCACGGCGGCCTGGCAAATCATCAGCGCGTGGTGATCGAATGGGTCGAAGCAGAAGAACTTGATTCACCGGCCGTAGCCGAGCGCCGCCTGCGCCATGCCGACGGCATTCTCGTTCCCGGCGGATTCGGCAAGCGCGGCATCGCCGGAATGGTTCACGCCATCACCTACGCGCGCGAGAAAAAAGTCCCGTTCTTCGGCATCTGCCTCGGAATGCAGTGCGCCACCATCGAGTACGCGCGCCAGGTTTCGCACCTCGAACATGCCGACAGCACAGAGTTCGATCCTTCGACGCCCAACCGCGTGATTTATAAATTGCGCGAACTGCTCGGCGTGGACGAAATGGGCGGCACCATGCGGCTGGGCGCGTGGCCCTGCAAACTCGAGCAGGGTTCATTCGCGCACAGAGCCTACGGCACGCTCGAAATTTCCGAGCGCCACCGCCACCGCTACGAATTCAATTGCGAGTACGAAGAGACGCTCACGCGCGCTGGCTTCCGCATCACAGGAAAAACTCCCGACGGCGTGTACGTTGAAATCATCGAAGTCCCCGATCACCCGTGGTTCCTCGGCTGCCAGTTCCATCCCGAGTTCAAGTCCAAGCCGCTCGCGCCACATCCGCTTTTTGCCGCGTTCATCCGCGCCAGCCTCGAGAATCGCCATCACCGCCTCAGCCTCGCCGCCGAAAGCCGCGCCGCAAATCCTGCCGATTAAATCTGCTTGTGAAAAGTTCAGCAAATTCCTACGACGTAATCGCCAAACATTACGATGCGGCCTACGCATCCAAGCTTGACTTAGTGATTTGCCTTTTTATCTGGATCTGGCACGCCGATCTCGCGGCCCCGTCCTCGAAATCGGCTGCGGCACCGGGCGCATTTTGCTTCCGATCGCGCGCCATGGAAGTGAAATTCACGGCGTGGACAATTCCTCGGCGATGCTCCGGATTCTCAAGTCGCACCTCTCTAGCGAGCCGCTCGAAGTACGCAAGAGAGCGCACCTGCACAGGGGCGACATGCGCAGCTTCCGCCTGAAGAAAAAATTCCCACTGGTGATGTTGCCCTTCCGCCCGCTCCAGCACATGTTCACGCTGAAAGACCAGCTCGCCGCCCTCAAGACCGCCGCCTTTCATCTCGATCGCCGCGGCACGCTCGCGTTTGACGTGTTTTATCCGAAGTTCGATGCGATTACGTCAGGCATCGGGGAGGAAGTAAAAGAGCTCGAGTGGTCAGAAGGTGGAGAGCCCGCCAGAGTGGTCCGCCGCTTTTTCCGGAAAGACTCGGTGGACAAAATCCATCAGAAATTCAGTTTCACATTCATCTTCCGCACCTACGATGGAGAGCGGCTCGTCCGCGAGGAATCCGAGCCGTTCGCGCTCTCCTATTACACCTACCCGCATATTCAGGCGCTATTCCAGTTGGCCGGCCTCGAGATCGTCAAAGAGTACGGCTCCTATGCCAAAACCCCTCTCGACAATTCAGCCGACCAGATGATTTTTCTCCTGAAGAAGTCGAACTCGAACCGATCTTGAGTCCCGCTCACCGGGTTGCCTTGAAATTTCGATGGAAAGGCTCGCATCAATTCTATTTTAGGAGGGTGGGAGCTTTAGCATCGTCTGTGGATTTTCTCTCACACTGAACTTGTGAAGCCGGCCTGTAAATCAAGAACGGGAGAAGGAGGTCCTTCTCCCGTTCTTCCGTGCTATTCGTCGTCGACGTCTTTGAATACACGTTCCGGAGCCGCCTTGGCCGCGGCGGCTGCGGTCGCGGCCGCGGGTTGGGCGTACGCCGGGATGGCGCAGCCCGCTGCATCGCAGCGGACCTCGGGGAAGGCGAACAGAGATTCATGCCCTTCCTCATCCACCGCAGCGACGGAAACGAAGAAGGGATCGCCCGGGTTGAGGCCCAGGGTTCCCGGACTGATGACGCGACTACTGCCATCACCACCGACAGTAACTCGCTGGTGATAGAAGTTTTCGGTAACCGGGCGCGCGGCTACGACGATACGTGTCCCTTCGCCACTTCCACGCGAGGCTTGGAAGCTGACCGTCACGCCGTTCACCGCGTCGCCGACAGCCGAGAAATTAGCGGGAGCGATGGGAGCGCGCGCCAGGCTAGCGGCGCTGGCGGCGATTACTTGCGCGATGCGCGCGGCGTAGTCGGGAGTGATGAATTGAGGGAGATCGAAAGGAGTATGTTGATGAGCGGTCAGGAAGCTCTTGCAATTGTCCGGAATATTGGCCGGAGTGGGGCAAGGGAGCTTAAGCTGACCGCAGCTATTGTCTGGCGGAGAAGGCGAGCACTCGTGGGTCTCCATCAAACGGACAGCAGGAAAGCCGTTATTGATGAAAGAGACGTGATCGCTTGCGCGACCGGGGCGATCCTGGCGCAACTCGACCTTGGGAGTCATGGAAGGGACATAGGCGCCGCCCCAAGTGGCTACGTAGCGCATCAGACCGCGCGACGGGGAGGTATTGTCGGTGGTGCCGTCGGGGTCGGTTGTGAATTGTTCGCGCGGAATACCGGGGGAATAGAGGCGGAAGTGGAAGAAATCGTCGCCGCTATTCGTGGTGTTGTCTCCGCCGGGGATGTCGGTATTGATCATGGCCACCACTTGCGGGTTGACGAAATACTTTGAGAGATGGGCGGCAATGGAGGCGGAGCCGAAGAGTCCCTGCTCCTCACCGGAGAAGGATATGAAGACGACAGTGTTTTCAAATTGGTGTCCGCCAAGAACGCGGGCGACCTCCAGAACCACGCCCGTTTGCGCACCGGCGTCGTTGCCTGCCGGGGCGAAGTCAACCGAGTCGAACACATTGATGGTGCGGGAATCGTAGTGGCCGCCGACGATTACCAAGCGCTCCGGATGCGTCGCGCCCAGCCTCCACGCGATGACATTAAAGGTTGGGGCGGTGGGGCAAGACCCATGGACAAAGGGATCCCGGACGACCTGAAGGCCCGGGATGGCGCTGTACTTGCCGAAAACGAATTCGCGGGCGGCAGTGACGCCTTGTCCCGGTGCAGGTGAGTCAGAACAAGACTGGTGAGTGAATGTGTTGGCGAGTGTGTTGGAGGTATTTTGAATCTGAGCCGGATCTATTTGACTTATCATCGCACTGATTTCGTCATCGGTCCTGACGCCGTTGTCCGGACCGAAACCGGCAAGGACGGCGGCAAGAACGACGGTGAGCACTACTCCGCAGACGATCAGAGTTCGATTCATGGTGAGTCTCCTCCGCAGATAGTTCTTCGGTGTCTCGAAGTTGCTGTTTGAGGCTGGGAAGCCAAAACAAACGTACGGGAGAATGTATCGCTGGCGCGCAAACTACACCTTTTTGAGAAGTGCTGCAACTGATAAAAATCAACAGGAGCGCTTTATCCACAGCCTTGGCGGGGTCCTTGCTTCAAGGTGCGCTGGATCAGGACCACGTTCGCTGTGCGCAGTGCAAATTGGCGGCAACCACTTGACTTTGCTGTTCCGCCGCATAACTCCCACCAAGACGGCCAGTGTCCGCGATCGTGCAAAAACTGGTCTAACGGCCAGTACAATTACGCCTCGCCTTGTGCGATGCTAATTCTGGAGGCTTGTCGAATGACGAGCGCGGCAGCACCTGTCGGGCGCCCAGGCAATTCCGCCGCATTTCTAATCGCGAATCGTAGATTAGAAAAGCCGCTAAGCCATTCAAAACACACGAGGGTGCATGAGTCTAATCGCGAAAAATTCCGCGACGCGCCCGTCAGCAAGCACAGATGGGAAATAATGTCTGGGAGTGGGGCGAAGAAAAGGCCCTGGCCGCCGTGGCGGCTAATCGCAACACTGCCGGAATTAGAATTCGAGCTAATGAATTGGAATCAAAGGCATTTAGCATTTTCTAATCGCAACAAAAAACCGCTTTCTCGGTTCCACACTCTCTTTACTCTGAGAGCGCCGCTGTGCGGCGGTCGAAGGGCTGGAGTCACCCCTCAAACGTTGCAATTGCTGTCGAACCTGCATAGGCTTGTGCGTTCTGTACAGGAGCCTCCCCGGGCGATGGCGGAAAAGGGGCAATTCTCGATCGGCTAAATTCGTATTGGCAAAGGCGCGCCG
>Ga0307469_10000878_pt1 | contig 11062 bp, 5 predicted proteins | sample atmos_gasesAM2C__FD_203084 | JGI IMG/M metagenome (GOLD analysis project Ga0307469, IMG submission 203084) | Hardwood forest soil microbial communities from Morgan-Monroe State Forest, Indiana, United States - atmos_gasesAM2C_515 | ecosystem: Environmental > Terrestrial > Soil > Temperate forest...
GCACGCATCAGGGGCAGCCGGGCAGTCGCTCCCTGCACCGCAATCGAGGCGACCACGTCCCCATGCCGGTTGCGCACCGGCACCGCGACGCAGGCAACGCCGAGCACGTATTCCTCGTTGTCGACGGCGTAACCGACGTTAACGATTCTGTCCAGCTCCGACTCGAGGACCGCGCGGTCGGTAATGGTGCGCTCGGTGAATCGCTGCAGCGGCATCAGCCCGAGCAGGCGCTGTCGCTCGGGGGCGGCGAGGTGAGCCAACAGCAGCTTGCCGCTGGCGCAACAGTGCGGCGGCAGCGAGTCGCCGCCCTCCGGGAGATACAACCGCAGCGGCCACGGCGCTTCGATGCGGTCAAGGTAAATGAGGGCGCCTTTCTTCAGCACCGCAAGGTTGCAGGTTTCGGTGATCTCACTGACCACGCGCCGCAATATCGTGCGGCGCTCGGCGGCGGCGCCATCACTGCGCAGAACATCGAGGGCGAAGCGCGACAGGCGCTCACCGATGATATAGGCGCGACCGCCGGGCTCGCGGGCGAGAAACCCCGCTTCCTCGAACAACGCCAGGGCCCGGTGCAGCGTTGGCTTCGGCAACTCCGTGGCCTGCATGAGTTCCGAGAGGGTGACGGCGCGACCCGCGCGCACCAGGACCTCGAGCACGCCGAATGCCTTGAGCGTGGAGGAGGTTTCACTCGCGATTTCTGCGGACTCGGCCGAGAGCGACCGCACGCGGCTACTCATGTTCATGTCTTCATGTCGTTGAGTGATCCATTCCGGTAAACGGGACACAACGGACGTTACAAAGAAATGTGTCTTGCCCTGCTTGACGGGTATTGTAATATGCTGCGCCTCAAAGAGACAAACCATCTCGTCTGAAGAAATCTCTGCAACAGGAGCAAGCCGGTGACCCAGCCGCAGAAGATGGGGCCCTCTGAGGCGCTCGTAGAAACGCTCGCCGCGAATGGTGTCACGCACGTATTCGGGATCGTCGGTTCGGCGTTCATGGACGCGCTCGATATCTTCCCGGCCGCGGGCATCCGGTTCGTGCCGGTCGCTCACGAGCAGGGCGCGATCCATATGGCCGACGGCTACGCGCGCGCGTCGGGCCGCCACGGTGTGTGCATTGCGCAAAACGGACCGGGAGTCACGAATTTCGTCACCGGAGTCGCGGCCGCTTACTGGGCTCATTCGCCCGTTGTGTTCATCACACCGGAAACCGGCTCCCTGACGATGGGGCTGGGCGGCTTCCAGGAAACCGAGCAGCTGCCGATTTTTTCGAAGATCACCAAGTACCAGGGGCACGTCAACCATCCGCGCCGCATGGCCGAGATCGCCGCGCGCTGCTTTGACCGCGCCATGCTCGAGATGGGGCCTGCCCAGCTCAATATTCCGCGCGACTTCTTCTACGGCGAGATCGAGGCGCGCATCGCCAAGCCGATGCGCATTAACCACGGGCCGGGTGACTCGGCGGCACTCGATGCCGCAGCCGAGCTGTTGGCCGGTGCGAGCTTCCCGGTGATCGTCGCCGGCGGCGGAGTCATCACGGCAGGCGCCGCGGCCGAGGCAATCGCCCTTGCGGAGCTGCTCGGCGCGGCCGTGTGCAACAGCTACCTGCACAACGATTCGTTCCCGGCCTCCCACGCGCTCGCCGTCGGTCCCCTCGGTTATCAGGGCTCGAAGGCTGCCATGAAGCTCATTGCGCAGGCGGACGTGGTGCTCGCCCTGGGCACGCGCCTCGGGCCCTTCGGCACGCTGCCGCAACACGGGCTCGACTATTGGCCGCAGCAGGCGAAGATCATCCAGATTGACAGCGACCCGCGGATGCTGGGGCTCGTCAAGCCGATCTCAGTGGGGATTCATGGCGATGCACGTGCCGCCGCCGCTGCCCTGATAGAACGGCTCAAAGCTCGGCGGCTGGCAGGCGCCGCGAGTCGCGCCGAGCGGCTGTCACGCATTGCTGCCGACAAGCGCGCCTGGGAAGCGGAGCTCACCGGATGGACGCACGAGCGCGATCCGTACTCGCTCGAGGTAGCGGCCAACACCCAGCGCATGCACCCGCGCCAGATGCTGCGGGCACTCGAGCAGGCCCTGCCCCCCGACGCCATGGTGTCAACGGACATCGGCAATATCTGCTCGGTCGCCAACTCCTATCTGCGTTTCGACCGGCCGCGGTCGATGTTTGCCGCCATGAGCTTTGGCAACTGCGGATATGCATTTCCGGTCATCTGTGGCGCGAAGGTCGCCTCACCCGAGCGTCCGGCGTTCGCCTACGTTGGCGACGGCGCCTGGGGCATCAGCTTCAACGAACTGCTCACCTGCGCCCGCGAGAAGATCGGCGTGACGGTGATCGTCTTCAACAATGAACAGTGGGGCGCGGAAAAGAAGAACCACGTCGACTTCTATTCGAGGCGCTACCAGGGGGTCAATCTCGAAAACCCCAGCTGGGCCGCGGTGGCGCGCGCTTTTGGCTGCGATGGCGTGAGCGTCGAGCGGCTCACCGACGTCGCCCCTGCCCTGCGCGCGGCCGCCGCCGCGCAGAGTGCCGGCAAGACGACGGTGCTGGAGATGATGCTGACGCAGGAGCTCGGCGATCCATTCCGCCGTGACGCCCTGTCCAGGCCGGTCCGGTACCTCGAGAAATACCAGAAATTCATGTGACGCCGCCGGCGTGCAATTCCCGCGCGAGCCCCCGCCGATGACCCTGCCGAGCCCAGCGTCCAGCGGGCTGCGGCGCTCGCTGCGGCGGCGGCACATGCAGATGATCGCACTCGGCGGAGTCATCGGTGCGGGGCTGTTCGTCGGCAGCGGGGTGGTCATCGGTGCGGCGGGACCGGCCGCCGTAATCTCGTTCGCCCTGACCGGTGCGCTGGTCGTGCTGGTGATGCGCATGCTCGGCGAAATGGCGATCGCCTACCCCGCGGTCGGCGGATTCTACGAGTACAATCGCCTGGCACTCGGGGAACTAGCGGGTTTTCTGACCGGCTGGATGTACTGGTACTTCTGGGTGATCGTCGTTGCCCTCGAAGCGGTCGCGGGGGCAAAGATCCTTGGCACCTGGTGGCCGACGATCGCGCCCTGGCAGTTCACACTCGCGCTCATGGCCGTGTTCACCATCGTGAATCTGCTGTCGGTGCGCTCCTATGGTGAAGCGGAGTTCTGGTTCGCCTCGATCAAGGTCGCTGCGATCGTTGCATTTCTTTGCGCCGGCGCACTCTTTGCCCTCGATGCCTGGCCGGGAGCGCTGGGAGGTGTGTCGCACCTGACGGCGCACGGCGGTTTCATGCCCAACGGCATCGTACCGGTCCTCACGGGGGCGGTCGCGGCGACCGGATTCTATTTCGGTGCTGAGATCGTCACCATCGCGGCTGCCGAGTCCGCGGAACCCGAGAAGGCCGTCGCGGAGACGACGCAGTCGGTCATCTGGCGCGTGCTGGTGTTCTATATCGGTTCAATCTTTCTCGTGGTCGCCATCGTGCCCTGGAACGATCCCACGCGCATGGCGCGGCCATACGTCAGCGTCATGGAGGTGCTGCAGGTTCCGGCGGCGGCCACCGTGATGAGTATCGTCATTCTGACGGCCGTGCTGTCGGCGTTGAACTCCGGCCTGTTCGCTTCTTCGCGCATGCTGATGGCGCTCGCCCGGCGTGGCGACGCACCCGCGCTAGTCTCCACGCTCGATGCACGCGGCGTGCCGGTGGCCGCCATCCTCGCCAGTACGGCATTCGGTTATGTGACCGTCGCGATGAGTTACCTGTCGCCCGACAGGATCTTTGCGTTTCTCGTCAATTCCTACGGTACCGTCGCGATCTTCGTCTACGTGCTGATCGCCGTGGCCGAGCTCAGATTACGCCGGCGTCTTGAGAACGAGATGCCCGAACGGCTGCGGATGCGCATGTGGGGATACCCGTGGCTCACGCGTCTCGCGATCGTCGCGATGCTCGCGATTGTGGCGGCGATGTCCGTCATCCCCGAGCAGCGCGCTGCCCTGCTATTCGGCCTCGTTAGCGTGGTCGCACTGCTCGGCGCCTACGCGCTGCGCCGTCTGGTGCGCACGCAGGCGCCACGCTGATGCAACTGCTAGTTTTCAACGCCGGCAGTTCCTCGCTCAAGTTCGATCTGATGGAGGTGCAGGGCGAAGGACCTGCACGCCGTCTCAAGGCCGGCGCTTTCGTGGACAGGGCCGACGGATCGGGGCAGCTCGCGCTGCAGACAGACGGGCCGGCGCCACCCCTATCGGCGCCGATTCGCACCCTCGCCGAGGCCGCTGACTTCGTGCTCGCGTGGCTGTCGCAGGTAACGGTGCACGGTCGCGACCTGCTCGCGGGCGTCGAGGCGACCGTGCACCGCATTGTCCATGGCGGTGAGACCTTTCGAGCGACCACGCGGCTCGATGACTCGCAGCTCGCGGCACTTGCCGAGCTGGGCGCGCTGGCGCCGCTGCACAATCCGCCCGCCTTGTCGGTGGTGGCGACCGTACGAGCGCGCCTCGGCACCGGCCGCCCCGTGATCGGTGTGTTCGACACCGCGTACTACGCCCAGCTTCCGGAAGCAGCCTATCGGTATGCGGTACCGAAACACTGGCATGAGGCTCTTGGCGTACGCCGCTACGGGTTTCACGGCACTGCGCACCGTTACCTGTGCCGCGCGGGGCGTGCGCGGGTGCCGACCGGCCGGCCCACGAGCCGGGTCATCAGCCTGCAGCTCGGACGCGGCTGTTCAGTGACCGCGACCCGCGATGAGCGCGCGATCGCGACCAGCATGGGATTCACGCCACTCGAAGGTCTCGTCATGGGCACGCGCTCGGGGGACGTCGATCCCGGCGCGCTGCTTTACGTCATGGAACGCACCGGCATGACCGCGGCGCAAATGCGCGGCGAGCTCAATGCCGACAGTGGTCTCCTCGGCCTCTCCGGCCGCAGCGCCGACATGCGCGAGCTGCTGGCGCTCGCGCAAGGCGACGCGAGCGCCGCGCTGGCGATCGAGATATTCTGTCGACGTGCCCGGCACTATGTGGCGGCGTACATGAGCGAACTCGACGGGGTCGATGTGATCGTGTTCGGCGGCGGCATTGGCGAGCACTCCCCGGAGATTCGTGGGCGGATTCTGCGCGGCTTCGAGTGGGCCGGCATCGAGGTGGATGCGGAAGCGAACGTCGCGAGTGTTGGCCTCGATGGCAGCATCGGCGCGCCGACCAGCCAGGCCGCGGTCGAAGTGATTCGTGTCGACGAGGCCAGCGTCCTCGCAGGCGAGGCAGCGTGGCTCCTGGGGCGCACCACTTGAGGGCACTGCTCGGCGCCACCCCGCAGCCACGTGTTGCTCGTTAGCCACAGCCGGGCGCCGCGCGGATGCATCCCGTGCGAATGGACAAGAGTAAGTTGTCAGGAGGTTGTCAAGAGTGAGTAATATTAGAGCCGGACACTAGCGGCTTGAGCGCAAGCGCGCGCGTGGGGAAATTACAACGAATTCTCAGGGGGCAGCGCAATGAAGCCTAATGCGAAGATCTCGGCGGCGGTGGCGGCGATACTGAGTGCGCCGGGCACAGCGATTGTCTTTGCCGCACCAGCCGATACGGCGAGCGCCACGACCGCGGGGAGTGGGCTGCAGGAGGTGATCGTCACCGCCCAGCGCCGCTCGGAGTCCATTCAGGACGTGCCGATCACGATCCAGGCGATCACGGGCGACCAGCTCGGGAAGCTGTCGGTGACGACGTTCGACGACGTCGTCAAGTTACTGCCGAACGTGACCTTCAGTGCCAACGGCCCGGGTCAAGGCAACATCTACATGCGCGGCCTGTCGGTCGGCTTTGCTGGCAGTCAATCCTCGGCTTCGATCAACCCGTTCCCGAACGTCGCGACCTACCTCGACGAGCAGTCGCTGACCTTCCCGGGCCGCAACCTCGACCTCTACATGATCGATATGGAGCGCATCGAGGTGCTCGAAGGGCCGCAGGGCACACTCTTCGGCGGCGGCGCCGAAGCGGGCGCGCTTCGCTACATCACGAACAAGCCGAAGCTCGACGTCACCGAGGGCCGCGCCGAAGGCGGCTACAGCACGACGGCGCATGGCGATCCGAACTCGAGCGCGAATGCGGTGCTGAATCTGCCGCTGATCCAGGGGAAACTCGCGGTCCGGGGCGTCGTCTACAGCGAACGTCGCGGCGGCTACATCGACAACGTTCCGACGGCGTTCACCCGCAATCCGAACGTCGATCGCGGCCCGAGTGCCTACAGCTCGTCGTACCCCGCCCAGCTCGCCACCTACTACAACTACAATCTCGTCGAGCGCGCGCAGAACCCGACTACCTACCAGGGACTGCGCCTGGCGGGGCTTTACCAGATCAACGACGACTGGAACGTCCTGGTCCAGGAGAGCTACCAGTACCTGGACGCAGAAGGCATGCCGGTGCAGCTCCCGGTGAGCCTCGGTCTCACGCCGCTGCAGCCGCTCCAGGAAAGCTCGTTCATGCCAGCGTGGAACCGGGACAAGTTCAACAGCACCGCCTGGACCGTGAACGGCAAGTTCGGCGACCTCAAGGCCATCTACGCCGGCGCGTTCCTGAGCCGCCACGTCGATGCGAACATGGATTACTCGAACTACACCCGCACCGCGGGTGGGTTTTACTACTCGTGCACCGGCGGCGGCGGGTCGGGCCACGGCCCCAACGGCCCGCCGATCTGCTACTCGCCGGTCATGGGCTGGAATGACTACTTCGAGAACACGCACGTGAGCCACGAGTTACGGCTCTCGACGCCGGACGACTGGCGCATCCGCGGCCTGGTCGGGGCGTACTGGGAGAAGTTCGAGATCAAGGACGACATGAACTTCCTGCAGAAGACCATCCCGTCCTGCACGCCCGCGAATCTCGCGGCCGCGCTGGCCGGCGGTCCGCCCTGCCTCGGGAACGTGACCCCGGTCCAGGCGGCACTCGACCCGACGACCCGTAATGACAACACCAACTTCGGCGAGGATCTGCGGCGCGGCTACAAGCAGACCGCGGGGTTCGCATCGGTCGACTTCGATCTGATTCCGAAAGTGCTGACGCTGACCGGCGGCACGCGCTGGTACCGGTACACCGAAGACGAGGTCGGCTCGCAGTATTCTACCCCTGTCGGCTGCACGAACATACCGAACGGCCAATGCATCGCGACGCCGATAAATCTCTCCGATCACCACACGACCTACACGGGATTCAAGAGCCGCGGCAACGTGACCTGGCACATCACGCCGGATGCGATGCTCTACTACACGTACTCGCAGGGCTATCGTCCCGGCGCGTTCAACCGTGTAACGGGCGGTCGGACGCAGATCTGGGTCGACGCGAGCGGCAACCCGCTGCCGAATGGCGTGATCGCGGGCGCCACTGACAGCCGGGCAAGACAGTTCAACAAGCCCATCAGCTACGCTCCCGACTCGCTGCTGAACAACGAGATCGGCTTCAAGTCGGAGTTCCTGGAGCACCGGCTGCTGGTCAACGCGTCGATTTACCAGATGGACTGGAAGGACGTGCAGACGCTGATCTACAACCCGCCCGTGTACGGCAACACGACCTTCGGACTCACGGGCCCGACCTACCGGATCAAGGGCGGCGAGCTGCAGCTCGCATTCAGGGCGACCGAGGCCCTGACGCTCGCGGGAAATATGTCGTATAACGATTCCAAGCAGTCGACCTCGCCGTGCATTCGCTCATCGGGCGTGACTCCGACGACGCCGGGCAATCCGACCCCGCTCGGTGCGTGTATCACGCAGGTGCGCGACGGCGACCATAACGTCGTGGTCCAGAACGCGCTGGGTGCGATCGGTTCGACCCCGGCATTCTCGCCGAAGCTGCAGTACAACCTGCGCGCTCGCTACGACTGGAGCGTGTCCGACTACAATGCGTTCCTGCAGGTCGGGATGAGCCACGTCGACGACATGGAAAATGAGCCGAGCAGCTTCCAGTCGGGTGAAGGCGTCGTCGTCCCGACCACGACGTGGTTGCGCTACAAGATGCCGGGCTACAACACCTATGATGCGTCCCTGGGCGTCGCGAAGGGGGCATGGGACGTGCTGATCTTTGGCCAGAATCTCTCGAACAAGAACGCCAGCACGTTCACGACTTCGGGCCAGGACATCAGGGCCGAAGTGCCGCTGCGTCCGCGGGTTCTGGGCGTGAAGGTCGGCATGAAGTTCTGATCGCTGACCTGCACCGCGAACCGTGACGGTTGCGGTACAATCGAAGGGCGGACCGCAATGTCCGCCCTTTGTTTTTCGGGTGCTGCCATGACCGTGATGCCGCAGCCGGTGGCGGCGCCGGCCAGCGTGGAACTCGAGGTTGAGAGGATCCGTGGCCTCCTGAAGGAGCGCCGCTTCCAGCAGGCCGTCAGCGCCGCCGCAGCGTTACGCACGCCGTATCCCGAGAACCGGGACGTCCTCTACCTGCTCGCCCTCGGACAGCGGCAGTCGCGTCAGATCAAGGATGCCCTCGACACGCTCGCCGACATGGAGCGCCATCACCCGGGTGCGAGCCAGCTCTATCAGGAGCGCGGTCACTGCTACGTCGCGGTCAAGGACGCGCCGCGCGCGATTGAGGCGTACGAGCGGGCGGTTCAGATCAACCCCGCTCTGCCCGCCGCCTGGAGCATGCTCGAGGGGCTCTACAGGATGGTCGGTGACGAAGAACACCGCCGGGTGGCCGCCGCGCACGCGAACAAGCTGAAATCGATGCCGCCGGAGGTCATCACCGCGACGGCTCTGTTCTGCGAAGGCGAGCTGGCGGCCTCCGAAAGGCTCATCCGCGCGTTCCTGCTGCGCCACGGCGATCATGTCGAGGCGATGCGCCTGCTCGCCCGCATCGGCGTGGCGCGCGACATACTCGACGATGCCGAGGTGCTGCTGGCCGCGGCGCTCGACATGGCCCCGGATTACCTCGAATTGCGGCGCGACTACGCCTGCGTCCTGCTCGATCGCCACAAGCCCGCCGAGGCCATCGCCCAGCTCGATGGGCTGCTGAAGCTCGACCCGAAGAACATCGACTACCGGACGCTGCGTGCGACGGCGACCGTCGGGCTCGGCGACCACGAAGGTGGCGTGCGCGGCTTCAGCGACGTGCTCGCGGATACGAACCCGCAGTCGCGCCTCGCGGCCGACCTGCACTTGTCGATCGCGCACTCGCTGAAGACGCTCGGCCGGCGCGCCGAGTCGATCGAGGAGTACAAGAAAGCGATCGATGTTCGGCCGAACTTCGGCGACGCGTACTGGAGCCTCGCGAACCTCAAGACCTACGAGTTCTCCGCCGAGGAGATCGCGCGGCTCGAGGCGGCCGAGGCGGACCCCTCGACCGCGCTGATCGACCGCTACCACCTGTGCTTCGCGCTCGGCAAGGCGTACGAGGACCGCAAGGTGTACGAGGTGTCCTTTCGCTACTACGAGCGCGGCAACGCGCTGAAGCGCGCCGAGAGCCGCTATCGGCCGGAGCTCCTGGAGCAGAACACCGCGAACCAGAAGCGGATCTGTACGCGCGAGTTTTTCCGCGAGCGCGACGGCTACGGTGCGCCCAGCCGCGAACCGATCTTCATTCTAGGGCTGCCACGCGCGGGCTCGACGCTCCTGGAGCAGATCCTCGCCTCGCATTCACAGGTCGAGGGCACGCAGGAGCTCGCGAACGTGCCGCGCGCGGTGCTCGACCTGCAGGGCTACAACCCGGACCTGAACAACCCGCGCTATCCGGGGTGCCTGCTGACGATGTCAGCGGACGACTTGCGCGCCCTCGGCGACAAGTACCTGGCGGACACGCGGATCTACCGCTCCGGCCAGCCCCACTTCATCGACAAGATGCCGAACAACTTCCGCCACATCGGGCTGATCCACCTGATGCTGCCGAACGCGAAAATCATCGACGCACGCCGCGAGCCGATGGCCTGCTGCTTCGGCAACCTCAAGCAGCTCTTTGCGCGTGGCCAGGAGTTTTGCTACAGCGTCGACGACATCGCCAGATACTACCGGACCTACCTCGAGATCATGGCGCACTGGCAGGAAGTCCTGCCCGGGCGGATCCTGCGCGTACACTACGAGGACGTGGTCGAGGATCTGGAGGGCAGCGTCCGCCGGATCCTCGACTACTGCGAACTGCCGTTCGAGCCGGCCTGCGTCGAGTTCCACAAGACCGAGCGCAGCGTCCGAACCGCGAGTTCCGAGCAGGTGCGCCAGCCGATCTATCGCGACGGACTCGACCTCTGGCGACACTACGAGCCGTGGCTCGGTCCGCTCAAAGACGAGCTGGGCGACGCACTGGTCAGTTACCGTCGCTAGAGCAGAGTGGGCAATCCGATGACTACCGAACCGTACCTGCTGACCCCCGGACCGTTGACGACCTCGCTGCGCACCAAGCAGAGCATGCTGCGCGACTGGGGCTCCTGGGATGTCGACTTCAACAAGATCACCGGGCGTGTCTGCGAACGTCTGTTGCAGATCGTGCACGGCGCTGGCACGCACGAGTGCGTACCCATGCAGGGCAGTGGCACGTTCTCGGTCGAGGCCGCGATCGGCACGCTGGTACCCCGTGCGGGACACGTGCTGGTCCCGCAAAACGGCGCGTACTGCCAGCGCATCGCCAGAATATGCCGGGTGCTCGGCCGCAAGCTGACGACCATCGATTACCCGGAGGACACACAGGTTGCCGCCGGCGACGTCGAGCGCGTGCTCGCCTCCGATCCCTCGATCACGCACGTGGCGCTGGTGCACTGTGAAACCAGCACCGGCATCCTCAACCCGCTGCACGAGATTGCGCAGGTCGTCGCCCGTCATGGCAAGGGCCTGATCGTGGATGCGATGAGTTCGTTCGGCGCGCTCGAGATTGATGCGCGCACCACGCCGTTCGATGCGGTCGTGGCCGCCTCGGGAAAATGCCTCGAGGGACCACCGGGGATGGGCTTTTGCATTCTGCGCCGCGGCGCGCTCGAACGCAGCGAGGGCAACTGCCATTCGCTGGCGATGGACCTGTATGACCAGTGGGTCTACATGCAGAAAACCACGCAATGGCGCTTCACGCCGCCGACACATGTGGTGGCGGCGTTCGATTCGGCGATCGC
>Ga0307469_10000879_pt1 | contig 11062 bp, 11 predicted proteins | sample atmos_gasesAM2C__FD_203084 | JGI IMG/M metagenome (GOLD analysis project Ga0307469, IMG submission 203084) | Hardwood forest soil microbial communities from Morgan-Monroe State Forest, Indiana, United States - atmos_gasesAM2C_515 | ecosystem: Environmental > Terrestrial > Soil > Temperate...
TTCGCCGCCGAGCATCGGTGACAGGCCGCGGTACGTGAGCGACACGGCACAGTCGACGTGCTCGGCCTCCGTGAAGGCTTTGCGCGGGTCGGCCATCGCGAGTGGATCCGTCAGGAGGGCGACCTTGCCTTCGTACGTCACGCGGAGTTCCTTGAACGGTTCGATCACCTCGAACCGCATGCCGCCCGCGTCGAACGCGTCGTTCGACTCGATATGCGGACGCCCGTACATGAAGGCGACGGATCCGTCCGGGAGATAGATGCAGGTCGTCATCTCCGCGTAGCCCTCGTTCGCTCGGTTCCCGAGCCGGAACCACGCGCCCACGTTCGGCTTGGCGTCGTAGACGTTGAAGTACATCGACTCGTTGAAGGTCTCCGCCTCTTCGAGGGCGTGCATGTATTCGTCCTGCGGGTCCAAACGGATGCGCATCTCGGTTGCCTCCACGTGAGCGGTCTGTGCCACGATACGCAAATGGCGAGAGGGGACGATCTCCTGCAACCGCTCACCGAGTTCTGCTCGAAGCAGCTCGGGCATGCCGTCACGATCGAGGATCTGACGAGGCTGTCCGGTGGTGCGTCGCGGGAGATGTGGTCGTTCACCGTCGACGGACGCCGGCTCGTCCTCCGGCGGGAGCCGCCCGGCGTCGTCCCGCTGACGGAACGGAGCCCCGAGGTGGTCCTGCTCCAGCGCGCCGCGGCCGCCGGCGTTCCCGTTCCCCCGGTGATCTGGACGGCGACCGCCGAAGAACTCGGCTCCCCCGGGTTCTTCATGGAGCACGTCGAGGGCGAAACGATCGCGCGCAAGATCCTCCGCGACGCCGCCTTCGCGCACGCGCGTGAAGTCATGGCGCGGCAATGCGGCGAGATCGTCGCGAAGATCCAGACGATGCCGATCGACGGCCTCGAGATGCCGGCGACGAAGCCTGCGGAGGCCGTGCTCGAACAGTTCGGTTCGCTGCTGCACTCGCTCGGCGAGCCGCATCCCGTGTTCGAATTCGCGATGCGCTGGCTCGCGGAACGGATGCCGTCCGGCGATCGCATCGTGATGGTGCACGGCGACTTCCGCAACGGGAACTTCATCGTCGGCGAGGAAGGGCTCCGCGCCGTGCTCGACTGGGAGATCGCACACCTCGGTGATCCGTGCGAGGACCTCGCGTGGGTGTGCTGCCGATCGTGGCGCTTCGGCGCACCGGGCGAGGTCGGCGGCTTCGGCAAGCGCGAGGACCTCTACGCGGGCTATGAGGAAGCTTCCGGCATCCCGCTCGACCGCGACGCGGTGCGTTGGTGGGAGATCATGTCCAGCGTGAAGTGGGGCATCATGACGATCCTCCAAGCGTTCACGCATCTGTCCGGGAGCCGGAACTCGCTCGAACACGCGGCCATCGGACGGCGCACCGTCGAGACCGAACACGACGTTCTGGAGTTGATGCGAAGTGCAAGATAGGCCGACCGCGCAAGAACTCTTGAAGGCCGCGCGCGACCTCTGCGAACGCGACCTGCTTCCGGCATTGACCGGACGCGTGCAGTTCCACACACGAGTGCTCGTCAACGTCCTCGCCATCCTCGAACGCGAATGGGAGCAGGAAGAGCCGGGGGTTCGCGCGGAGTACGTGCGGCTGCAGCAACTGCTCGAGTTGGACGAAGTCCAAGGAGAGGTTCCCGCGCCGCGACACTCCGCAGAGCCGTCGTTCGCCGAGATCCGCGAACGCGTGCGCACCGCCAACACCGAACTCGCAGAGAAGATCCGGAGCGGCGAGATGGACGACCGGTTCGACGACGTGCTCGCCGCGCTCGAGGCGACGACGAACGACAAGCTCGCTATCGCGAATCCGAACTGGTTCTAGGCTTCTTCCGCGGGTGCGTCCGACCGCTCCACGCGGTTCGCCCACGCCGCGTAGGGGTCGTGGTCGATGCGCGGACTGAGCGCGTTCCGGCCCGTGAGCGCCTGACGGAGCATGATCGCGGTGTACGCCCGTTGCGCCTCCGTCCGCAACCCGATGCCGTGCAGCTCGCGGTCTTCGTCGACGAGGTAGCCGCCCCGTAAACGCCAGTACATGACGGCGAACGCACCGAGCGCGCCGACGATGCCGACCCACGATGCGCGTCCGGCGAGCAGGAGCCCGTCGAGCATCAGCCAACCGAGGAACGCGACCAGCCAGAAGATGCGTTCGAAGTCGGTGAACCCCGCGCGGTCGACGGCATCGCGCAGCCGACGAGCTTCGGTGTCGGTCGGAACGTAGGGCATCGTCCGGAGCTTACTGGTCGCGACGACGCGAACGCATGCGGTCCTCGGCACGACGCAGCGCGTCGCGGAACATCGAGGACGGCGAACGTCCGCCCGTGGCTTTCGCGCGGATCCCGGAGACGAACCCGACGATGGACGCCAGCATCAGGAAGAAGCCGGCGACGCCGAGTGGTAGTGAGCGCAGCGCGGAGAGCAGCAGCAGGAGCCCGACGACGAGACCGACAACCGAAAGTCCGATGAGCCGGCGGGAATCGTGGACGGGCCGGGGCTGCGAGACGTTGCGTACGAAGTCGGGGTCCTCGGCTTCGAGGTTCCGAGCGATCTCCGCCAGGATCCGTTGTTCGTGATCGGAGAGAGACGGCTCATCCGCGCTCATGAGGCTCGAGTATATCCCTCAAGGGCGGAAACGACTGCCCGGGGCACGAGATGGTCAACCCGCTCGCCGCGTCGGACGCGCGCTCGCACCTCGGTCGCCGAGAGGGCTTCGTCCCCGGCCCGTTCGAAGACCTCCGCGGGCTCGAGCCACGTGAGCCCCGGCCGGTCGGCCGCCGGAAGCGGACGAGGGACGACGACGAATCGCACGCTGGAGAAGGTTCGCTCGACGCCCGCAGGTCCGTCCGTATAGAAGGACGGGTCCTCGAGCTGCGCGAGCTTGTCGGAGCCGATCACGAAGGTGGCGGCGGATCCTGCGGCGGCGAACGCCTCGGCGACGTCCACGTACGTTCCGCGGTTCGCGACGGCGAAGCCGAGCCCGTGATCGGCAGCGACCGCGCAGATCACGTCGAGGCGCGCTTCGATCGGAAGCAGTTCATCATCGGGCCGCGCGAGCAGGGTTCGCGTAAGACACAACACTCCGGACGAACCCGTCGCGCGTGCGGCCGCATCCACGACGGCGAGGTGCGCGTTCGTCGGTGGATCGAACGCGCCGAGCAGGACGGCGACCGTCGGCGAAGTCGGCTCGACGATCATCCGAACGTGTGGGGGGTCTGTTGGGTCGAGTGCGTCCCATGCCGCACGGGCGTCGATCAAGAGCCGCGCTTGGACCACTCCGTCGCGGCTTTCACGATCTCGGTGTCCGTCCACGCCGCAAGCGGCTTGCGGAGTGACACACTGACACCGACGACCCGTGTCGGCGGCGATGGCTCCTTCAGCTTCCGTCGACGGAGCTCCGCGATGAGCGGTGACGATTCCCACGACGCCTTCGCCCGCTCGAGCTGCCGGTTCGCGTAGTTCGCGATCTTCTCCGCGAAGACCTTCAGTTCCTGATCCGGACGCTTCGCGAGCTGATCGACGAACGACACCGGCTGATTCGCGTACGCCACGGGCGGGGCCGAGGTGAGACCGGACGGCACCTTTAACTTCCGAGAACGAAGCAGTTCCGCGAGCGCCGTCGTGAACCCGTCGTCCGACGCCGCCGGACGATTCACCGTGCGCTTCGCAACGGACGGCTTCTTCGATGACGTCGGACGACGCTTCGCGACGGGCTTCTTCGGGCTCGGCATACCGACAGCATGCCTGATGGACCTCGGATAGGATGGCAACGTCGTAGGGGTGTCCGTCGTTGTACTGCTAGGAAAGAGGTGACGGCCGCCCACGCGGCGCAACCGATGCTGAAGCTCAACCACCTGCGACGCCCCCTGACACGATCGGCTGCTGCCGTGGTCGCGGGGGTCCTCCTGACGGCCCTGACCACTCCGTGGGCGGCGGGCTCGACGGACGAGTTCATCGCCGGGAGCGGGAACTCCTATGCGCAGGTGATGCGCGTCGGGCCCACGGCCGGGCGACTCTCGCTCGCCCCCGTCCTCGGCGTCACCCTCGCGGACTATACGGACACGGTCGCGCGCGCGGAGAGTGAGTCCGCGGATCTTGCGGCCATCGGTGTCGCCTCTCCGTGCGCCGACGCGAAGGTCCCGCGTCTCCGCGTGACGTCGGACGACCCCGGCGCGGCGCAAGGCAAAGAAACGATCTTCGCCGGACAGAAACAGAGCGGACTCGGCGGTGGCGTGGGAGACCTGACGGCGAGCGCGACGAAGGCGCCCATGGCTGTCGCCGGATTCAAGATGTCGTCGTTCGACATCCCCGGCGTCATCGGGATGGGCGGCGGCGAGTCGACTTCGACATCGGGCATCGTGACGCGCAACCGTCAGAAGGTCCGTCGCGGCACGGCCGACGTCACGATCAACACCTTCAGCCTCGGCCTCGTGACGCTGAAAGGTATGCACTGGAGTTCCGTCCAGGAGACCGACGCCAAACAGCATCGGACGATCACTGGTTCGTTCACGATCGGCGGCGCGAGCATCGCCGGCATCCCGCTCCCCGTTGCGAACGGAAACCTCAACACCGTGCTCGGACCGATCAACGCAGCACTCGCACCGACGGGCTTCGGGATCGTCCCGCCGGCCTTCGACAAGACCGGCGGCATCGCCGACGTCTCTCCGCTCTCGATCCAGATCGTCGATTCGCAGCTCGGTCGCCAGTTCCTCGCCCCGGTGCTCGCCGGCGTGGAACCGATCCGGGAACCGCTGAGCCAGCAGCTCATCCCGATCCTTGAGCAGCCCGCGCAGATCGTCGGCGGGAACCCCAACGACTGTTCGCAGACGACGGTGCCGGACCTGACGGTCGGGGTCCTCGTCGCGGACCTCTCGGTCGGCATCGCCGCCGGTTCGTCCCAGCTGCACGTCGACCTCGGCGGTACCGACGCCTACACCGAGGGTCAGCGGTTCACGAACCCCTTCGACTTCAACGTTCCCCCGCCGCCGGCATCGGCACCGATCCCTCCGAAGACGATCTTCACGCCCGGAACCGCTGGAACGCCGGCGATCCCGGGCGTTGCGGGTTCGACGGCGGATACGACGCAACTGGCTTCGGGTGAGATCCCGCAGTCGGACAAGACGATCCCCGGCGGAAAGGGCGGTCTGGCCATCGCCGTCGGACTTATCGGATTGATCATCGCGGTCGTGCTGGCGGGGGCCGACTGGTACTGGATGCGCGTACACCGAACCGCGTAGCACACACATGCAGACAGAACAGAGATCGCGCCTGTTTTCACCGACGCTGCGTCGCATCGTCCGGTCGTACGGCATATTGATCCTCATCGCGATCGGCTTCCTGCTGCTCGCGCTGTTCGTCCACGAGACGCCGAAGATCGTGCCCGCTCAGGGGATGGGAGCCCTCTTCGGATGAGCAAGCTCGAGGAGCGCGACGCGCCGACGCGAGAGATGCGTCCGGTGCCGGGATCGGAGCCGACATCGTTCGCCCGCGTGCTGCGCGGCTACGGTCCGCTCGTCGCGTTCGCGGTGCTGTTCGCGATGATGGCCGTGCTGCTGCCGACGAAACTCCGCAATACGGGAAGCGGCAGCAACTCGCTCGCGAGCCAGCCGCTCCCCTCGGTCGCGCCGGTCACGACCGCCGCCGCCACGGCCGGCAAAGCCGGAACGAAGGGCTCGTCCGGCAGCTCGCGCACGCTCGCCGGGCTCCCCGGCGTGAAGGCGAACTGCCCCGGGCAGGCGCAGCAGGTTCCGGGTGACCCGTATTCCCCGCCGTGCATCGCGTTCTCAGGAAGCAACGGCGGGGCGACATCGCGGGGTGTGTCCGCGACGGACATCACGATCGCCTTCCGCGTGCTGAACGAGAAGGGCTTCGATCAGACGCTCGCTGCTCTCGCGGGAGCGAAGATCGCCGACACACCGGACGATGTGAAGCGCACCGTCCTCGCGTACGAGGACTACTTCAACAAGCACTTCCAGTTCTACGGACGGAAGATCAAGATCGCCTTCTACAACGGCAGGGGCTCGAGCACTACCGAACTGCTGGGCGGCGGACAGGCGGAGGCGCAGGCCGACGCGATCCACGTCGCGCAGGAGATCAAAGCGTTCGCCGAGCTGAACGGCGCGACCGCTCCGTTCACCGACGCTCTGGCGCAACAGCACGTGCTCGCGTTCGGGACGCCGTACCTGTCGGCGAAGTGGCACCTCGACCACCGGCCGTGGAACTGGAGCATCGCCACCGACTGCACCATCGTCGCCCAGACGGCGGCGGAGTACTACGTGAACCTGCTGTACGGGAAGAACGCCGACTTCGCGGGCCCCGGCACGAAAGGCAAGCCGCGCGTCCTCGCCGGGCTCTCCCCGGAGAACCCGTGGTACGCCGAGTGTCACAAGGACTTCGAGAACACGATCCTGCGCGAGTCCGGATATCACGTCCCGGTGCACATCAACTACCGCCTCGACATCAACTCGATGTCGAACCAGGCCGCGAACGTCATCGCGCAGCTGAAGTCGTCCGGCGCAACGACGATCTTCTGCGGTTGCGACCCGATCTTCCCGGTCTTCCTGACGACCAAGGCGTCCGAGCAGAACTACTACCCCGAATGGGTCGTCGTCGGCGTCGCGCTGACGGATCACGACCTCGTCGGACAGCTCTACGACCAGGACCAGTGGTCGCACGCTGCCGGGGTCAGTTACGCGGGCGACATCATCCCGCAGCGCGCTGGACTCGGATACGCCGCGTACAAGTCGGTTCGCAGCGACGAGCCGGCATTCTCGGCCGAGCTGATCTACGCGCAGATGTACATGCTCGCGCTCGGGCTCGAGCTCGCCGGGCCCCATCTCGATCCGTACTCATACGAACGCGGCATGTTCACCTACCCCGGCGGTCACGGCATGTACGGCACGTGGGGCTTCCCCGTGGGCGCGTATACGCCGACGCGTGACGCGCGGATCATCTGGTGGGACCCGAACCGCGTTTCGATCTACAACAACAAGAAGGGTGCGTACGTCGACGCGTACGGCGGCAAGCGGTTCGCGATCCACCATCTCCCGAAGGGAACGCCCGACATCTTCACGAACCATTGAGTACCGTCCGCTCCCCCGTCCGGCTCTATAACGCGTTGACGCCCACGCAGCGCAAGGTCGCTGCGTGGATCGTCGGCGTCCTCGTACTCGGCACGATCTGGGCGATCAGCGCGAAGATCTGGCCACGGTCAGCTCCGCTCGGCATCGTCCTGCAAGGCGCGGTGTTCGGCACCGTTACCGGGCTACTCGCGATCGGCCTCGTCCTCATCTACCGGACGAACAAGATCATCAACTTCGCGTACGGCGCGATGGGCGGCGTCGGCGGCGTGCTCGCGGTGATGATGTACACGCAGAGTCACATCAACTACTTCGTCTCGATGGGAACCGGACTCGCGGTTTCGTTCCTCGTCGGCGCGATCGTCGAGATCACGACCATCCGTCGCTTCGCGAAGTCGACGCGCTTGATCCTCACCGTCGCAACGATCGGGCTCGCGCAGGTGCTTGGTGGCCTGCAGCTGTACATCAATCAGTGGTTCCACTCGACCGGCCTCATCGGCGGGTTCAACACGCCGTTCAACTTCCACTTCACGATCGCGCCGGTGATCTTCAACGGGAGCCACGTCCTGATCGTCGCTGCCGTGCCGCCGATCATCCTCGCGCTCGCGTGGTTCATGCTGAAGACGAACGTCGGGATCGCTGTACGCGCGGCTGCGGACAACTCCGACCGCGCGCTCCTCTACGGCATCCCGGTCAAACGGCTGTCCACGATCGTGTGGTGCGTCGCCGGAGGCCTCGCGGGACTGACCTTCATCCTCAAGGCTCCCTTCGCGGGAGCGACATCGACGGCCTTCGGCAGCGCCGAGACGTTGCTGCTGCCGGCCCTCGCTGCGAGCGTCGTCGCACGGATGGAGTCGCTGCCCGTCGCGTTCGGCGCGGGTGTCGGACTCGAGATCCTGAGCCAGCTGACGTTCTGGAACGCACACAAGGACTCGGTGAGCGATGTCACCTTCCTCGTGATCATCCTCATCGCACTCCTCGTGCAGCGGGAAAAGACGTCGCGCGCGATGGAAGCCGGGAGCACGTGGTCGATGGCGTCGGTGCTTCGTCCGGTGCCGGATGAACTGAAGAACCTTCCGGAAGTGAAGTACGCACGCTACCTCGGCGTCGCGGTCATGCTCTTCGTCGCGATCTACGTCCCGCTGCACGTCGAGGCGAGCACCGTCAGCCTCATGGCGACCGGACTCGTCTGGGGTATCGTCGCCGTCTCCCTCGTCGAGCTCACCGGATGGGGCGGACACATCTCCCTCGGGCAATTCGCGATCGTCGGCGTGGGCGCGATCGTCTACGGCAACATCGCGATGCACACGAACGTCGACATGTTCGTCATGCTGCTCATCGCCGGTGCGGCCGGCGGCGTGATCGCTTTGCTCATCGGTCTTCCGGCGCTCCGCATCACCGGTCTGTTCCTCGCGGTGACGACGCTCGCGTTCGCCGTCGCGCTCGACAGCTTCTTCCTGAACCCCACGAACTTCCCGAGCTTCATCCCGGGAAGCATCAAACGTCCGGACCTCTGGGGCCGCTTCCCGCTCGAGAGCGAGTGGGTCATGTACTACGTGTGCCTCGGCTTCCTCGGGATCACGATCCTCACCGCGCTCGGCATCCGGCATTCGAGATCGGGCCGGACGCTGCTCGCCACCCGTGACAATTACCGCGCGGCCGGAGCGTCCGCGGTGCCGACGACGACCGCGAAGCTGACCGCGTTCGTGCTCTCGGGCGTCGTTGCCGGGATCGCCGGCGGGCTCTTCATCCTCATCCTGCGCGGCGCACGCGCCGGCACGTTCCAGCCGGACCTCTCGATCGACGTGTTCTCGACCGCCGTCATCGGAGGTCTCGGCTCGATCTTCGGAGCGCTCCTCGGCGTCTTCTCCTTCCGCGTGCTGGAACAGCTGGTGTCCGGACAGCTCCGCATCCTCATCACCGGCGCCGGACTGCTCTTGGTGCTGTCCGTCTTCCCCGGCGGCCTCGGGCAGGTCGTCTACAACCTCCGCGACCGAGTACTGCGGAAGGTCGCCGAGCGAAGGGGGATCCTCGTCCCGAGCCTCGTCGCCGACAAGCGCGTCACGGAAGAAGACCAACACGCGGATCGATCGGAGCTTCTCGAAGGGGCGCTCAAGTGAGCTTCCTGAAATGCACCGACCTCGACGTGTCGTACGGTCCCGTCCAGGTTCTGTTCGGCGTCAACTTTGACGTCGAGGAGGGCGAGATCGTGGCGCTCCTCGGGACCAACGGCGCCGGGAAGTCGACGCTGCTCAAAGCGATCTCCGGACTGCTGAAGCCGGACCGCGGCACCGTCGAGTTCCAAGATCAGGACATCACCGGCAAGTCGGCAGACAAGACGGCGGCCCTCGGCCTCCTGCAGATGCCCGGCGGCAAGAGCGTGTTCCCAACGCTCACCGTCGAGGAGAACCTGCGCCTCGCAAGCTGGCTCTTCCGCAACGACAAGGCGCGCATCAACACCGAGCTCGAGAAGGTGCTCGACATGTTCCCCCGGCTGCGCGAGCGTTACGGACAGCTCGCCGGGAACCTGTCCGGCGGCGAGCAACAGATGATGTCGCTCGCCGGCGTGTTCATGAACGAACCGACGGTGCTCATGATCGACGAACTGTCCCTCGGGCTCGCGCCGACGGTCGTCGGCGAGCTGATCGAGGTCGTGCACCACGTGCACGAATCCACGGGCGTGACGATCATCGTCGTGGAGCAGTCGGTGAACGTCGCGCTCACGCTCGCGAGGCGTGCGGCGTTCATGGAGAAAGGCGAGGTCCGGTTCGAGGGCCCGACGAAGGACCTGCTCGAGCGTCCGGACATCCTTCGCTCGGTGTTCATCGCCGGCGCGAGTGCTTCGTCCGGTAACGGTTCATTGGGGTCGAAGACATCGACGAAGGCCAAGCGCACGTCGCCGCCGCCGGATGCTCCGGTCGTGCTCGAGTGCCGCGAGGTGTCGAAGACGTTCGGCGGGATCCGCGCCGTCGACGGAGTGGATCTCACGCTGCGCAAAGGACAGATCGTCGGGCTCATCGGCCCGAACGGCTCGGGCAAGACCACGCTCATGGATTGCATCTCGGGATTCCTCGAGATCGACGGGGGCCGGATCCTCGTCAACGACCAGGACATCTCCGAGATGGCGCCCTACGAACGTGCGGAAGCCGGGCTCGGACGTTCGTTCCAGGAAGCGCGTCTCTATCCGTCGCTGACGGTCGTCGAGACGGTCGCCGTCGCGCTCGAACGGCACATTAAGTCGAAGGACATCGTCGCGGCCGCGATGCATCTGCCCGCGACGTACGAGTCGGAGCTCGAGGCGTCAGTGCGTGTCGAGGAGCTCGTCGAATTGATGGGGCTCGTGGCGTTCCGCGAGAAGCTCACCGGCGAGCTGTCGACGGGGACGCGCCGCATCGTCGACATCGCGTGCATCCTCGCGCAGGATCCCGAGATCGTGCTGTTGGACGAACCGTCCGGTGGCGTCGCACAGAAGGAGACGGAAGCGCTCGGCCCCCTGCTGCAACGCGTGCAGGAGTTCACGGGGTGCTCGATCCTCATCATCGAACACGACATGCCGCTGCTCACGTCGATCTGCGACCGCATGGTCGCGCTCGAAACGGGATCCGTGATCGCCGAGGGGACGCCGAAGGAGGTCCTCAATCACCCGCGCGTGATCGAGAGCTACCTCGGGACGGACGAAGCGGCCATCAACCGATCCGGCGCTTCGAAGCCTCAGCGTCGACTGCGGAAAGCAAAGACGTCTCGCTCACGTTGACCCGGTAGTTGGGCGCGGGCGCTCGTTCTCCGCTCCACCATTCGGCCTGCGCCGTTACGTGTCAGACGTCGGTTAAGTTCGCGTCGGGCGCCGGCCTGCCATGAGTCGCTGCGCCCGAGCACCCGCGCCCAACGGAACCACTTTGGACGCTTCAGGAAATCGCTATTCCACGATCTCGGAGTTGTACTTCCGGTAGATCGCGGGTTGGTCGGGG
>Ga0307469_10000880_pt1 | contig 11061 bp, 15 predicted proteins | sample atmos_gasesAM2C__FD_203084 | JGI IMG/M metagenome (GOLD analysis project Ga0307469, IMG submission 203084) | Hardwood forest soil microbial communities from Morgan-Monroe State Forest, Indiana, United States - atmos_gasesAM2C_515 | ecosystem: Environmental > Terrestrial > Soil > Temperate...
CCGCAAATCGCCAGCAGCCGCGACGGGGGGGTGTTGATGTCCTGGACGCTCGGCGCCGCCTACCTCGTTACCAATGACTGGCAAATCGGCGTTCGCCAGGCGATGGCGGCCAACCGAAACACTCCGAACAGTCAATTGCTGTTTGAACTCGCCGGCCGATATTAAGGAGGCGATGCAGGACGGACGCCGTCCGCCCTGCATCGCGTTACTGCAGCGGGTTAGCCCAGTTGCGTTTTGACGACATTGCCCGATTCGGATTCGCCGGCGTTTGTGCGATAGCCCGACGCGTCTCCAAGCTGCTGCTTGACGACGTTGTTTTGCTCGGATTCGCCCGCATTGGTGCGGTATGGATCCGACGCGCTGGCAAGCGCGAGGCCGGCGACGGCGGCAAGAGCAAGTGCGGCGATAGTGCGTTTCATGTTCAGTTCCCTTTCAAGTTGGGTTGAGTTGATGTGGTACGAACCGGACTTTAGGGAATGACTGAAACGCCGGAAGTGCGTTTGCGCACCTCAAGGCACAAGATGGATCAGCCCTCCAGCTTAGCCCTGCGCCAACTCGAGTTGTTCGAACAGCTCCCGCCTGAGAAGCTCGCTACGCTCGCGCGCGAGTGCGCTTGGCGCAATTACGAGAACGGGCAGCGCATCATTTCGCGCGAGGCCCGTGACCGAGATGTACATCTGCTCGTTTCGGGTCGCGTGAGAGTCACTGCGTACTCGGGCGCGGGCCGCCAGGTGACCTTCACCGATGTTGCCGCCTGCGAGATATTTGGCGACATTGCCGCCATAGACGACGGGCTGCGTTCCGCGGACGTGATCGCCCTCGAAAGCTGCCTGGTCGCCCGTATGCCGGCCGCGGTATTCCGCCGCCTGCTGAGTGAAGAGCCGGCCGTCGCCGAGCGTCTGCTGCGGCGGCTTGCGAGCCTGGTGCGCCGGCTTTCCGACCGCGTCTTCGACCTCAGCACATTGGGCGTGCAAAATCGTATCCACGCCGAGCTCCTGCGTCTGGCACGACGAGCTGGAGTAACAGGCAACACAGCGCGCATCGATCCGGCACCAAAGCACGCCGACATCGCAAGTCAAGTCAGCACCTATCGCGAGCAAGTGACGCGCGAGCTCTCCCTACTCATGAAAGCCGGGCTCGTCGCCAGGGACGGCCGGGTTTTGCTGGTGCGGGATTTCAAGCGGCTGGAGAGGATGGTCGAGGACGTCAGATCCGGTGCGTAATCGCACTTCTTGCCTTGCGACGCTTCCTTACAGTGAGGGACGCAGTAGAACGGTCTCAATTGAAAAGGAGCGTAAACATGAAGCGGATGATGGTTGTGCTCTTTCTCGCAGTGTTCACCCGCGCTGCATGTGCCACCCTCGATTCAGTGCGCCCGCCGCCAAAGGAGGGGGAACGCATTAACACCACTGTTGAGGAGACCACCGACGCCCAACCGTGAGTTCAGCGTTGCGCGATCGCGGAATACTGCGGGTCGTCCATCACCATGACCTCTCTGACGATCGCATCGTGCGAAAACTGCACGTACAGGTCTTTCGGCCAGGCGCCACCGGCGTACATCTTGTAGGTCCAGACTTCGCGCTCAAGGCGCCGGAATATATCGACGCGATACGGCGGGCCGATCAGATCGCGCACATCGTCCGCGCGCGACACGCCGGGTCGCAGCTTGGCAACGTTTTCGTCGGTGAGCCGCTGCTCGAGCGCGCGCAGCTTTCCGTCAGACCCGATGCGGGCGGCATACATCTGCCGGCCGTAGGGCAGGCGCGAGTAGTAGCGCACGGTCTCGCCGCCGGGACCTTGACGCGTGTCCGCCGCGGGGCCCATGAGCGCCTCGACCTCCTCGGCGCTCGACTGCCCGGGGACCAGCCCCCGCCCGGAAAATCCCGCGCATCCCGTGAGCGCGAGCGCCAAAAGCAGCCCGGCAATAGTTTTCATGTTAGTTGCGGTAGTATGTGTTCTCGGTGCATGCGCGGTGCGTCTTGACGTCGAAGTCCGACTCGGGCTCGCCGGCGTCGTTCGTGCGCTGCGGCTGCGCCGCCAGAGCCAAGGCGGTGAAAGTTGCGAGACAAAGGGCGAGGATGATTCTTTTCATGATCAGGTTCCTTTAGGGTTGGGTTGACTGCGGCCCGGACTCTAGCGGAGCACTGAAAAGCCGAAAGTGCGTTTACGCACCCGAATCGCGGCCGCAATGATCCTGCGTAGCGCGGTCTTCGCGTTGCTGGCTCTGGCGGCGGGCCTCGCCCAGAGCCAGCAATATCCCACCAAGGTGGTGCGCATCATCGCGCCGTTCGCTCCCGGCGGCGGCACCGACTTCATCGCGCGGCTGATCGCGCAGAAGCTCACCGAGCGGCTCGGCCAGCAGGTGATCGTCGAGAACAAGCCCGGCGCCGGCGGCAATCTGGGCGCCGAGTTCGCGGTCAAGTCGGCGCCCGACGGCTACACCCTGCTGCTGGTGGCGGGCAGCTACACGGTGAACCCGAGCCTGTACAAGCTCTCGTTCGATCCGGTGAACGACGTCACGCCGATCATCCAGCTCTCGCAGGGGCCGTTCGTGGTCGCCGTGCATCCTTCGGTGCCCGCGAACAGCCTGAAGGAGCTGATCCAACTGGCGCGGCGCCAGCCGGACAAGCTGTCGTACGCGTCGGCCGGCGCGGGCAGCATCACGCACCTGGCGAGCGAGCTGTTCCTCGACATGGCCAAGATCAAGATCGTTCACATCCCGTACAAGGGCACCGGTCCGGCGCTGAACGACACGATCGCGGGCAGCACCCAGCTGATTTTCGGCAGCGTCTCGACCACGCTCCAGTTCATCAAGTCCGGCCGCCTGCGCGGCCTGGCCGTCACGACCCCGCGACGGATCTCAGCGCTGCCTGACCTTCCCACCGTCGCCGAAGCGGGGGTGCCGGGTTACGAGGTCGTGCTCTGGCACGGCCTGGTGGCGCCCAAGGGCGTGCCGCGTCCGATCGTGGACCGCCTCAACCGCGCGGCCAACGAAGTGCTGAAGGCGAAGGAGATGGAGGACCTGCTGGCTACTGACGGCGTGGCCCCGGCCGGCGGCACGCCCGATAAGTTTCGCGCGGTCATCAAGGCCGACATCGAGCGCTGGCGCGGGGTCGTGAAGCAGGCCAACATCAAGGTGGACTAGAGCGTCGGGCCGGGCTGCCCGAGCGCGTGCTCGGCGAGCTGCAGGACGAGCCAGTCGTACGCGTCGTCGACCGAGTCGGTGCGGTGCATCAGCTCGACGTCGCCCGCGTCGATGGTGCCGTGGCGCACCAGCGCGTCGAAGTCGATGACCTGCCGCCAGTACTCGGTGCCGAACAGCACCATCGGCAGGGGCTTGCGCATCTTGCCCGTCTGCACCAGCGTCAGCAGCTCGAACAGCTCGTCGAGCGTGCCGTAGCCGCCGGGAAACACGATCACCGCCTTCGCCAGGTAGGCGAACCAGAACTTGCGCATGAAGAAGTAGTGAAAGTGGAAGGCGAGCTCGCGCGTGACGTAGGGATTGTCGAATTCCTCGGTCGGGATCGAGATCGTCAGGCCCACGTTCACGCCGTGCGCCTCGGCCGCGCCGCGGTTGGCCGCCTCCATGATCCCCGGCCCGCCGCCGGTGCACACCACGAAGCGGCGCTCCTTGCGGTCGAGCTCCTTGGACCAGCTCGTCAGGCGGAAGGCGAGGCTGCGCGCCGCCTCGTAGTAGACCGACATCTTGAGCGCCATGCGCGCGGCCTCGACGCCGGCGCCGCCGGCCTGCGCCGCGCGCAGCGCCTCTTCCGCCGCCTCGCGCGACTTCAGGCGCGCCGAGCCCATGAACACGATGGTGTCGTCCACCTTGTGGTAGTCGAACCGGCTCTTCGGCTCGAGGTATTCCGCCAGGATCCTCAGCTCGCGGGCGTCCTTGCTGTTCAGGAAGCCGGGGTTACGGTAGGCCTGGACGGGCCGCTTGGGGCGTTCGGTCATGGCAGGTCCGCATCGGTTGCAGAGTTCATAATCCTACGATGGACTCGGCGCCCAAGCCGTTGCGTTTGCACGTCCCGGATGCCGCGCTCGCCGACCTGAAGGAGCGCCTCTCGCGCACGCGCTGGCCCGATGAGCCGCCGCTCGGGCCGTGGTCGACGGGAACCAGTCTTAAGTATCTTCAGGATCTAGTCCACTACTGGAAAGCCGACTTTGACTGGCGCGCGCAGGAAGCTCGCATCAACCGCTTCCGGCAGTTCAGCGTGCCGATCCGCGGCATCGAGCTGCACTTCATCCACGAGCCGGGCAGGGGAGCGGACCCCATGCCGCTCCTGCTTTCGCACGGCTGGCCGGGCTCGATCGTCGAATTCAACAGGATCATCCCGCTCCTCACCGAGCACTTCACCGTGGTGGCGCCTTCGCTTCCCGGTTACACGCTTTCCTTCAAGCCCGGGCAGAAGCGCTTCGGCGTAGAGGACATCGCCGATACGTTCGCCGAGCTGATGACCGAGGTTCTCGGTTACCGGCGCTTCGGCGCGCAGGGCGGCGACTGGGGCGCCTTCGTTTCTTCCGTTCTGGGATGGAAGTACCCCGAGCTGCTGACCGGCATCCACTTGAACCTCCTGGCGATGCGCCGGGATCCGCAGATCGCTTCTTCTTCCCCGGAGGAATCGGTCTATTTGAAACAACTGGCACACTGGCTGAAGGAAGAGACCGGCTACCAGTGGATCCAGGGGACCAAGCCGCAGACCCTCGCTTACGGCCTCGGCGATTCGCCGGCGGGGCTCGCCGCCTGGATCGCCGAGAAATTCCGCTCCTGGAGCGACTGCGACGGGGTGATCGAGAACGCGATTCCGCGCGACGACCTGCTGGCCAACATCTCCCTGTACTGGTTCACCGGAGCGATCGGCTCCTCCTTCTGGCCCTACTACACCCGCATGCACGGGCCGTGGCCGATTCCGGAAGGCAAGACGGTGGACGTGCCGACCGGCTACGCGGAATTTCCGAAGGAGATCCTGCGGCCGCCGCGTTCCCTGGCCGCCAGGACCTACACGAACATCCGCCGCTGGACGGAAATGAAAAAGGGCGGCCATTTCGCCGCCCTGGAACAGCCGCAGGCTCTCGCCGCGGAAGTGACCGCGTTCTTCCTTTCTCAGAACCGGTAGCCGACTCCGATCGAGTACACGTCGGCGTGTCCCTTGCCAGTGTCGTCGCTGCCGATCTGCGCGTAGCGATCCCAGCCGGCCCTGGCGAACACGTTGCGGTTGAAGTCGTACATCGCCCCGGCGCCGATGAGCAGGCCGGTCCTCGAAGCCGAGGCATTGCCCACCGCTACCGCGCCGGTGTCAGAGCTCGCCTCCAGGTCGGTCTTGGTGCGCGCCACGCCGGCCTTGCCGTACACCGACCAGCTCTGCGGCAACGGCAGGATGCCGATGCCCGACAGCGAGAGCGCGTGCGCCTTGTACTTGCCGCTGATCGTGTCGGCCGCCGGGCTCGACGCCGCGGCGCTGTAGTTGAAGTCGCCCAGGCGCGTGTAGGCGCCTTCGAGGGCGAAGTTGCGGTTGAAGAGATAGCCGACGCTGAAGCCGAGGCTGGTGTCGCTGCGGTCGTTGCTGCTCGAGGCGCCGATGCCCTGGTTGGCGAGCGCGTTGTCGAAGTCGCCGCCGCTCAGGCCGAGGCGGCTGCGGCCAAGGTCGATGCCGCCGTACCAGGCGCTGTCGACGCTTTGCGCGCGAACCATGCCGGCGCTGATCGAGAGCGCGATCGCCGTGCTCGCAATGATGGCTTTCTTGTACATCCGTGCTCCTTGTCACTTGTAATGAGCGTCGATGCGCCCGATGAGAGGAGCATCGCCGCACCACGCGTAAAGGCCGGTCGCCATCGCGTAAAGCTGAGTAAAAAAAAACGGCGCATCGTCTGGGGAGGAGGAGGATGCGCCGGAAGGGTGCTACTGGGGAGAACTGGACGCAGGCTAAGCTGGCGCCGCGTTAACTGCGGTCAGCCCTGCGTAAAGCTGGGTAAAGCGATTTCCATGCGCAGGCCGCCGCCTTCGACATTGGCGGCGCGGATCTGTCCGCCGTGCGCCTCGATCGCGCGCTGCGCGATGGCGAGGCCGAGGCCGAAGCCCTGCGCGCCGCCCGCGTCGCTGCCCGCGCGGTAGAACGGCTCGAAGATCCTGCCGAGCTCCTCAGGCGCGATGCCGGGGCCGCGGTCGGTCACGCTGACGACGGCGCGCGGCGGATTCACCTCCAGGCGCATGGCGATGTCGACGGTGGATCCCGGCGCGGTGTACTTCACTGCGTTGCGCACGACGTTCTCCACCGCGCGGTGCAGGAGCTCGGCGCGGCCGCGCACGATGGCGCCGCCAACCCCGTGAAACGAGACGTCGCGCCCGGCGGCCTGCGCCTCGAAGCGCGCGTCCTCCGCCACGCCCGCCACGACCTCGGCGAGCTCGACGGGCTCCGCGGCGGGATTCACGCTCTCCAGCCGCGCCAGCGTCAGGACTTCGCCCACCAGCTCGGCAAGGCGCGTGGCTTCGCGCTCGATGCGCTCGAGCGAGGAGTCGAGCTTCTGCGGGCTCTGGCGCACCAGGCCGATCGCCGCCTGCAGGCGGGCGAGCGGCGAGCGCAGCTCGTGCGACACGTCGTGCAGCAACCGCCGCTGCGCCGTGACCAGCTTCTGCAGCTGCTGCGCCATGCGGTCGAAGTCGCGCCCGAGATCGGCGATCTCGTCGCGCCGGCGTCCCATCAGCGGGCGCACGCGCGTCTCGAGGCGCCCGCTCGCTGCGGCGTCGAACGCCCAGCGCAGGCTGCGGATCGGCCGCGCCAGGTACCAGGCGAGGATCGCGCTCACGGCGAGGCTGGTGGCGGCGCCGATCACGATCAGCATCCACGGCGACACCGGCAGCGGCGGCGGGGGCGGCGCGAGGGCGGTATGCGGAACGAACAGCAGATAGCTCTCGCCGCCCGGCGCGGCGACGACTTGCGCGGCGCGCGGATGCCCGGATTCGGCAGCCAGCTCCCGCGCCCGCGACAGGGCGCCTTCCGGCACCGCCCGGCCGAGCAGATCGTTGCCGGCCGCATCGACGGCGAAGACGCGCACCCTGCGTATCTGGCTCGTCTCTTCCATCCATTCGCGCAGGGCGGCGACGCCGCCGTGCCTGAGCGTGGCGGCCGCCATGTCGGTGGCGAACACCTGCGGCGGCCCCACGGCGAGCTGCGGCTCGGCCGACTCTCTCGCGTAGCGGTGCCACCACACCGCGGCGCCGCTGCCGGCCGCCGCCGCCACCAGCGCGAGCCAGAACGCGAAGAAGATCTTCCAGAACAGGCGTCCCACGCGGCTCACTCCTTCGCCAGGTGATAGCCGATGCCGCGCACGGTGTGGATGAGCGCCGAGCCGTGGCCGAGCTTCTGGCGCACGCTGCTCAGGTGGACGTCCACGCTGCGGTCGAAGCGCGCCATCGGGCGGCCGAGCGCCTGCTCCGAGAGCTCCTTCTTGCTCACCACGCGGCCGGCGTTGCGCATCAGCACCTCGAGCACGTTGAACTCGGTGCCGGTCAGCTCGAGCGAGCGCCCGTGCCACTCGACGCGGCGCTTCTCGGGCCACATGACGAGCCCGCTTACCGACAGCGGCCCGCCGTCGGGCTGCGGCTGCAGGCGGCGCAGGATGGCGCGCAAGCGCGCCACCAGCTCGCGCGGCGTGCAGGGCTTCGGCACGTAATCGTCGGCGCCGAGCTCGAGGCCGACGATGCGGTCCACGTCGTCGCCGCGCGCCGTGAGCATGATCACCGGCACGCTGCTCGCCTGCCTGATGCGCCGCAGCGCCTCGACACCGTCGAGCTTCGGCATCATCACGTCCAGAACTACGATCTGGTAGGCGCCGCCCGGTGCAAGGCGCGCCGCCGCCTCGCCGTCGTGCACGGCGGTGACCGCGAACCCCTCGCGCTCCAGGTACTCCTTCAGCATGGCGCTCAGCTCGACGTCGTCGTCGGCCAGCAGGACCTGCGTGCTCATGGCGTCGAATGATACCGATGAGACCTTTGCGAGGTCCTGTCTTTACCTAGATTTACCCAAGGTTTACGGCGCTTGATGGCGGCATCGCGGAAAGTGTCGCGGTCACACAAGGAGGCGTTATGACCCGTCACAGCAACCCGCATGTTCGCAGATTTCTCATCGCCAGCAGCCTTGCTTTCGGCCTGGGCTCCGGCGCCCTGGCGCAGTCCGACGAGAGGCCGGGAGCGATGCCTTCCCACGGGATGCATCGCATGCTGCGCCACCTCGATCTGAGCGACGCGCAGCGCGACCAGGTGTTCAAGATCTTCCACGACCAGTCGCCGGCGATGCACGAGCGCATGAAGGCGGCGCGCGCGGCGCGCGAAGACCTGCAGAAACTGGCCGCCGCCTCCGCGTTCGACCGCCAGCGCGCCCGCGCCATCGCCGACACGGAGGCGAAGGCGATCGCCGACATGGAAGTTATGCGGGCCGAGAGCCTGGCGCGCGTGCGCGAGGTGCTCACGCCGGAGCAGCGCGCGAAGCTCGACCAGATGCGCGAGCACCGGCGATGAAACGACGCCAGTGGATTGCATTGATTGCCGTTCCCCTGGTAGGCAATGCTTTTGCACAATTCGGCGGAAGGCGCGGCAGGCGCGGCGGCGATGACCAGAAGAAAGGCGGCGAGGAGCCGCGGGTCAGCCAGATCGAGGTGACGCTGCACGAGTTCCACGAAGACCTCAAGCTCACCGACGCGCAGCAGCCAGCCTGGGAAAGCTATGTCGCGAAGCTGACGGCGCTCGCGAGCGATGTCGCGAGGGAGAGCCGTTCACGCCCTCCACAACTGGGCCTCGAGCAGCGCATCGACCGCATCGTCGACTCGGCGCGCAATCGCCTCACCGCGCTCGAGGACATCGCGCAGTCCGCGAAGGCTCTCTATGCGGGGCTGACGCCCGAGCAGCAAAAGATGGCCGATCCGCGCCTGGCGAACCTCATCGCGATGCCGCTGGCCGCCAGGTCGCCTTTGTCAGCGAATTGAAAGGAGTCGCGCGCATCATTCGCGCATGGCGATCAGCCGATGGCTTGGAGCAGCCGTGATCTCGGCTGCGGCCGCGCAGGCGCCGGCGCAGATGCCGGTGAGCACCGACGGCACTGATCCGAGCACCTGGAACCTGAAGCTCGACGCGACGCGGGCGGCGCCCAAGAACCACAGGGTCATCTTCGAGAACGCCGACATCCGCGTGCTGTCGGTCAGCGTGCAGCCGGGCGAGCAGGAAGCGCTGCATCATCACCGGCGGCCGAGCGTGATGGTCATCGATTCGCTCGTCAAGCTCGAGGATTACGACGCGAGCGCCGAGCCGATCAAGCTGCCGCTGCCCGAAAAGCCCGAGCTGCCGGTCGTGCTGCGGCTCCCGCCGCAGGCCGCGCACTCGATCAGGAACGTCGACAGCCGGCCGTTCCACGCCATCCGCATCGAATTCAAGAACGGATTCCCGCCACCGCCGAAGTAAGTCAGGTCCTGTGGAGGCTGGGCGATTGCATTCATTCCACCTTGACGTTGCCCGCCTTCACGACCCTGGACCACAAGGCGTATTCGCTGCGAATAAGGGCGTTCAGCTCCTCGGGCGGGCTGCCGATCGCGATCGAGCCTTGCTCCAGCAGGCTCTCCTTCATCTCCGGCGCGGTGACGATCTGCGAGATCTCGCGCTGTAATTGATCGACGATCGGCGCCGGCAGCCCGGCCGGGCCGAGCAGCGCATACCAGTAGTCGATCTCGAACCCCGCCAGTCCTGCCTCGGCCGCGGTCGGCACCTCCGGCAGGCCGGGAAAGCGATTGCGGCTGGCGACGGCAAGCGCCTTGAGCCGGCCGCTCCTGAAGTGCTGCAGGCCCGACAGCACGGCGGGAAAAGTGACCTCCGTTTCCGCGCCGAGCATCGCCGCCATCGCCGGCGCGATCCCTTTGTACGGCACGTGCGTCATGCGGATCCCGGTGAGCTGCATCATCAGCTCGCCGGCGAGGTGGACCGGCGTGCCGACGCCCGACGAGGCGAACCTGACCGCGTCCGGATGCGAGCGCGCGTGCGCGATCAGCTCGGCGAGGTTCGCCGCCGGGAGCGAAGGGTGCACGGCGACCGCCACGGGCGCCGTCGCGACGAGCGTGACGGCGGTGAAGTCCTTGCGGATGTCGAAGGGAAGATCGGGATAGAGCGCCGGATTGCTGGCGTGCGAGGAAAACGCGAGCAGCAGCGTGTAGCCGTCGGGCGCGCTCTTCGCCACGATGCCGGTGGCGATGTTGCCGGCGGCGCCGCTGCGGTTCTCGACCACGACCGGCTTTCCCCAGCGCTCGGTCAGCTTCTGCGCCAGCTGCCGCGCCAGGATATCGACGCCGCCGCCCGGCGCGAATCCGACCAGCAGCCGAACTGGCTTGGCCGGATATTGCGCGCCTGCGGGAAGCGAGGCGATCAGCAGCAGGGCAGGCAGCAGCGCGCGCAAGAGCTGTCTCATGGGCCTGCTCGTCATGTTACCAATGGATACAAATGCTCACCCCTGTCCTGCGGGACGGGGATACCATCGCCGTGAAACTTCGAAGGAGCCGATGATGAAGACGATCCTGCCGGCGCGACTCGCCGGCGCGTTCCTCGCGGCGGCCGTGCTGTCCGTGTCCCTTGCCCATGCGCAGGAACGGCGCGAAAGGCGCGAGCCCGAGCGGGAGCACGAGCGCGAGCGCTTTCACACGCCGCACTGGGTCTTCGACGATCGCTTCCACCACAATCACTACTATCCGGCGGTCGGCTATGCGGTGGACGTTCTGCCGACGGGAAACGTGGTCGTCAACTTCCGCAGCGGCCGCTTCTGGTTCCACTCCGGCGTGTGGTTCCAGCAGGCCGGCCCGCGCTACGTCGTCGTGAGGCCGCCGGTCGGCGTCCTGGTGCCCGTGCTGCCCCCGGCCTACTCGACGGTCTACGTCGCCGGCGTGCCGTATTACTACGCCAACGACGTCTATTACATCCAGCAGCCCGGCGGCTATGCGGTCGCCGAGCCGCCGATGATGGCGAGCCAGAACCCGCCGCCTCCGGCGCCGGCACCCGCCCCCGGCAGCGCCACGCCGCCGAGCTCC
>Ga0307469_10000881_pt1 | contig 11052 bp, 11 predicted proteins | sample atmos_gasesAM2C__FD_203084 | JGI IMG/M metagenome (GOLD analysis project Ga0307469, IMG submission 203084) | Hardwood forest soil microbial communities from Morgan-Monroe State Forest, Indiana, United States - atmos_gasesAM2C_515 | ecosystem: Environmental > Terrestrial > Soil > Temperate...
AACGATGGGCGCCCGGACGGTGCCGTTGGCGGTGCGGATGTCGACGGTCTCGCCCGTGGGCTTCACGCTCATCCGGCGGGCGGCGGTGGGGGCGAGGACGCAGTAAGTGGCGCCCGTGTCGAGGAGGAAGAGGCCGCTGAAGCTCCCGTTCACGGTGGCGTGCACCTGCCAGGTGCTGCCGTTGCCGTCGAGTGGCACCTCGCGCTGGAGCCCTCCGGCCCAGTCGGCCGCGAGCGGGACCGAGACCAGGAGCGCGAGCAAGGCCAGGAGGAGGACCCGGCCCCTCATTCGACGACCGGCGGCTCCGCGGGTGCCGAGTGCTCCCCCAGACAGAGGCGGACCTTGCGGACGAGGTCGAGGCCGCTGAACGGCTTGGTGATGTAGTAGTTGGCGCCCATGGCGAGCCCCTTCTCGATGTCGGCCGGGGTCGACTTGGCGGTGAGGAAGATGACCGGGAGCGTCGCCGTCGAGGCCAGCGACCGGATGTGGTGGAGCACCTCGTAGCCGTCGACGTCGGGCATCATGATGTCCAGGATGACCACATCGAGCGCCTCGCGGGCGATCACGGCGAGCGCTTCGCGGCCGCTGGTGCACTTGAGCGCCTGCATCCCCTCGATGCGCAGGCGTGTCTCGACCAGCTCGGCGATCAACGGATGGTCTTCGACCACCAGGATGCGCGGCTTGCGGTCGGCGTTGGACATGCGCGTCGCTCTCCTCTCTAGACGAGCAACCAGCCGTGGGGGGCGAGGAGGACCGCCGTGACCACCCCGAGACCCAGCGGCACGGCGTAGGGGATGGGAGCCAGCGGCTCACTGCTCGCCGCGTGAGTGAGATGCGCGGTCGACCCGGTCGCACCGATGAGCCAGAGGAGCCGCGCCGAGGCGCGCACGGCCGGGCCAGCTCGCCCCATCGATGCGGCGGCCGCAAGGGCCACCACGAGTCCCATTGCCATCCCGAACAGCAGGGCGTTGAGGGCGAGACGGGGGCCGAGCCAGGCGCCCGAGACGGCGGCGAACTTGAGGTCCGCCGCGCCCACCGCGCCGACCAGGTACGGGCCGAGCAGCGCCGCTCCGCCGAGGCCGAGCCCGGCGATCGCCGCTCGCAGACCGATCCCTTCGTCGGCGGCGGCGCTCGGCAGGGCGATGAGCAGCCACGTCCCCGAGAGCCAGTTGGGAATGCGCCGCTGGCGCACGTCCCACAGCACGGCCAGCCCGACGTAGAGGAGGAGGGCTACCGTGGTGAACACGCCGGGCGCCATCAGGCGATCCCGTAGCGGTCGAGCTTGCGGTAGAGCGTCCGGCGCGACAGACCGAGTCGGCGCGCGGCCTCGACGCGCTTCCCTCCCGAGGCCTGCAGCGCGCGCAGGATCTGCTCGCGCTCGGCAGCCTCCAGGCTGAGATCCGGCATCAGCGGCGTGTCGCCGGTGGTGACGGGACGCGTCTCGAAGAGATGGGGCGGGAGATTCTCGGGGAGGATGGTGCTCCCCTTCGAGACCACCATCGCCCGCTCGATGACGTTGGCGAGCTCGCGCACGTTGCCCGGCCAGGCGTAGCGCGCGAAGATCTCGAGCACGGAGGGTGCCGGTCCACTCACGTTCCGGCCCAGCTTCTCGCTGAAGATGCGGATGAAGTGGTGGGTGAGCGGCTCGATGTCGTCGACCCGTTCGCGGAGCGGCGGAAGGTGGATGGCCCCCACGTTCAGGCGGTAGTAGAGGTCGTCCCGGAAGGTGCCGGCCTGCACCATCGCGGCCAGATCCCGGTTGGTGGCCGCCACCACGCGCAGGTCGATGTGGATCGGATCCGGGGAGCCGATGCGCTTGATCTCGCGGTTCTCGAGCACGCGCAGCAGCTTGACCTGGACCCCCAGGGGCAGCTCGCCGATCTCGTCGAGGAAGATCGTGCCGCCGTGCGCCGCCTCGAAGAGGCCCTTGCGATCGCGATCGGCCCCGGTGAACGCCCCGCGCGTGTGCCCGAAGAGCTCGCTCTCGAGGAGCGTCGGCGCGAGCGTCGTGCAGTTACAGATGACGAGTTGTCGATCGCGGAGCGGCGAGAGCTCGTGCAGGGCGCGCGCCACCAGCTCCTTGCCGGTCCCGCTCTCGCCCGTGACCAGCGCGGTGGTCGGGTAGCGCGCCAGCCGCTCGATGAAGGCGAAGACGCCCAGCATCTGCTGCGAGCGGGCCACCATGCTTTCGAAGGTGACGCACCCCTGCAGGCGCTGCTCGAGGATGCGCGTGCGGTGCTGGAGCTGGCGTTTCTCGAGGACGGTCTGCAGGACCCGTTCGAGACGGCGGAAGTCGATGGGTTTCTCGACGTAGTCGGCCGCGCCGAGGCGGATCGCCTCCACCGCGTCCTTGACGCTCGAGTAGGCGCTCATGAGGACGAGCTGGATCTCGGGATCGCGCTCCTTCAGATGACGGAGGAGGTCGAGGCCGCTCATCCCCGGCATGCGGACGTCGGAGAGGATGAGGTCGATGGGCTCCTCGGCGAGCATCTCGAGGGCCTGCGGGGCGCTCTCCGCCGACTTCACCCGGAAGGCCTTCTCGGTGAGGAACAGCTCGAGGATCTTGCGGATGTCGGGATCGTCCTCGACCACCAGCACCTTCGCGCGGTCGATCCCGTTGGCTCCGGCAGCGTCGGGTCCCAGCATGGTATGCGTGTCCGTCATGGGCCAGGGGCCGCGGCCGGATCGGCGGCGGCTCACTGTGTCAGCCCTGACGCAAGGGGCGTGCCGTGTGCCGTCGGCGCCCGCGCGCGCTGTGCCGCCTTGGCACGGTGGGGAGAAAGCGCTGTTGGCCCGCGGCGTGAGGCGCCTCGGGAGCCCACTCGGTCGGCATGCGGGTCGCGCACCGCGGGACGGCGCGGGGCGTCGTCAGATTGCCGAAGTGATAGGTTTTTGCCTCTCCCGCGCGACGGCGGGGCGGGTCGACCGCGCGTGGGCCGCTAGCTGGTCGCCCCGCCGGCAGACTGCTTGGAGCCGTGCGAGAAGACGTTCCGGACCTGGGTCCCGATCGCCAGCAGCGCCACGATGGCCCCGAGCGCGAGCGTGCCGATCAGGATGGCATACTCGGTCATGCCCTGGCCGCTCTCATCGAGCAGGAGTGACTTCATGCCGGTCATGGTGGTCCTCCTGGAAGCAAGGGCGGTACCGCGTGCCGCCCCCGCGCCGGGCGCCGCACACTCTCCCGGAGGACGGTGTGCCAGGCGGAGCCCGGGTGTGTCAGCGGCGCGGGGGTCCCGGACTCACTCGGCCGGTAGCCCGGCACGCCGCAGCACGTCGTCGGTCAGCCCGCGCTTGCGCGCCAGGTCCTGGATTGCTTTCCAGGCCAGCTTGCTCGGCTCTGCGTGAGCGTTCTCCCAGCGATTCACCGTCGAGACCGTGACGGCGATCTCGTGGGCGAACTCCTCCTGCGTCATGCCGAGCTTCTGACGAAGGCTGCGAATCAGATTGCCCGCATTGTCTTCCATAGTCGCATCCTTTGTTTCGGCATCGGTGCCGCGCGTGAGTGGCGTGGGGAGGGCGGCAGCAAGTGACGTGCCACGGGCGCAGGCAAAGAACGACGGAGGTTCCCCGCGCTAGGCTGTGCCAGCTGCGGCGAAAAAGTGTGTCCGCGGTGAAGAATCGTCACCCGCTTCCGGGGCCGACGGCGCCTGTGGTACGGAGCCCGCGTGGCCCCCTTCCCTCTGACGCGGGCGGTCGCGGCGCTCTGCCTGGCGCTGGTCGGCGCGGTCGCGGTGGCGGAGGAACGGGCGACTCCCGAAGACACCGTGCGTCGTTACCTGCAGGCGATGAAGGACGGGAAGTTCGACGTCGCCTACGACCTGGTCTCGAGCGCGATGAAGGGCGGCAAGGACCGGGAGGTGTGGATCAAGGAGCAGAAGGCCCAGATGCAGTGGGCCGACGTCAAGATCTTCGAGTTCCAGGTGTACCCCGGGAAGATCGAGGGCGAGCAGGCCCGGGTGCCCAACGTCCTCTCCTCACAGGATCGCTTCGTGAACCAGCTCGGGCTGACCGAACACGAGCTCTACACCCTGGTGAAGGAGGACGGCGTCTGGAAAGTGGACCAGCAGTTGATCGTCGAGCCGGCGGAGGTTCCGAAGTGGTTCCCAGAGGGCAAAAAGGGTGAGGCCAAAGGGGGCACGGCCGTGCCCCCATCCCATTGACAGCGGAAGAGCAGGTCTGTTACGCCCGCCTCGGGCCCGTAAATTCGCGGCCCCGGAGGAGGGGCGTCATGCGTTGCTGGTCCATCTCGAGGAGCCTCCTGCTCCTGGCGTTCGCGCTCGGCTGTCACCGAGAAGTCGAGATGCTGCCCTTGCTCGAGCGCACCATCTACACCACCGACCGCTTCTACGACATCCAGGCGCTGTCGGGCGACCATGCCGTCGTGGTGGGATACGCCGGCAAGATCCTCGAGACCACGAACGGCGGCCAGACCTGGGAGCGCCTGCCGAGCGGGGTCGACTCGGCGCTCTATACGATCCGCTTCACCGACGCGCAGCACGCATGGATCACCGGCCAGGACGGTGTGATCCTGCATACCGAGGACGGCGGCAAGAGCTGGCAGAAGCAGGAGTCGCATGCCGTCTTCAAAGATCGTGATGGAACTTCACAGGATCTCTACCTGTTTGGTCTTAACGCCATCGACAACGACCACGCCTGGGCAGTCGGGGACCGCTCGATCCTCACCTCCACGAATGACGGGGGAAAGACCTGGCGGGCGCGGGCGGTACCCATGGAGACGGACCTGTCGGGCGGCCAGAGCCTCGCCACGGCGGATCCGATCTTCTACGACGTCATGTTCACCGACCTGCAGCAGGGCTGGATCGTGGGCGAGTTCGGCAAGATCATGCATACGACCGACGGTGGTGAGACCTGGCATGAGCAGGAGCGGAGCCTCATGGAGGGGACGAGCACCATCGACGTCCTCGATCTCCCGACCCTGTACGGCGTGCACATGACGAGCCCCCAGCATGGCGCGGCAGCGGGCCTCGAGGGCCACATCGCCCGCACCCAGGACGGCCAGCGCTGGACGTTCGACAAGATGGAGGTCGAGTATCCGCTCGTCGACCCGCTCTTCCGCGTGGTCGAGCTGCCCGACGACTCGGGCTGGGCGGTGGGGGCGGCGGGCGAGGTGGTGCGGCGTGCGCCCGGGCAGCAGGTCTGGCAGCGCGCGCACCTCGGTCAGGACGTGCTCACCTGGCTCCGCGGCATCAGCTTCTCCGACCCGCAGCACGGGTGGATGGTGGGTGGATTCGGACTGATCTATCGCACCACCGATAGCGGCCAGACCTGGCTGCCGTCGCAAGGGTGAGAGAGGGGAACCCTCATGAGCAGCGGAACGACGAGCGAGCAGGAAAAGCGCGCGCTCTACTGGCTCGGGGAGCGGCTGATCGACTACCGCCACCCGGTCATGATCGTGGTGATCATCATCACGGGGTACTTCGCGTACCTGAGCTCCCAGCTGAAGCTCGAGACGAGCTTCGGGGACCTCCTCCCCCAGAGCCACCCCTTCGTCCAGATCCACAACAAGTACGCCCCCACCTTCGGCGGCGCGAACAACATCCAGCTGATGGTCGAGGTGCGCGACGGAGACATCTTCACCGTCCCCACGCTGGCGCGCATCTACCGCATCACCGAGGAGATGGACCGCGTCTACGGCGTGAACCACAACCAGATCGACTCGATCGGTCACCGCACGACGCGCTACCTGCGAGCGCAATCGGGCGGCTTCCTCAAGGCCGAGCCGGTCATGCTCTCCGTGCCGAAGACGCCCGACGACGCCACCCAGATCAAACGCATCGTCCACAACACGGAGAGCATCTACGGTATCCTCGTGTCCCTCGACGACCGCGCGGCGCTCGTGCGTGCCAACTTCATCGAGGCCCGGCTCGACCACCGCCGGACGTTCGGCGAGATCAACGAGAACGTGATCGCGCCCTTTCAGGAGGGATGGATCGGCGCCATGATCAAGGGCCGCGATCCCCTCAAGGCCGACCAGAACGCGCCGGCCGTCGTGGACACCGTCTACCGGGGAACGGCGGCAGCCGACGCCGGCATCAAGGTGGGCGACACGCTGGTCTCCGTGAACGGCAAGCCGGTCAGCAACCGCTCCGAGCTCGCCGCCGCGGTGAAGCTGTACAAGCCCGGCACCGAGGTCAGCCTCGGCGTGCAGCGGGGCGACGCGACCGAGACCGTCAAGCTCACCATCCCCGAGCGCGACATGGACATCTTCGTGGCGGGCGAGCCGCGGCTCTACGGCTGGGTCTACAGCTATGCCACCGACGTGTTCTGGATCCTCACGGTCACGTACTGCCTGGAGTGGATCCTCCGCTGGATGTACTTCCACGACTGGCGCGGCGCCCTCCGGCCGACCCTCACCGGACTGATCGCGGCGTTCTGGGGCCTCGGCTTCGTCCACCTGATCGGCTTCGCCCTCGATCCGCTGATCCTCGTGATGCCGTTCCTCATCACGGCACGCGCCGTGAGCCACGCCATCCAGATGCACGACCGCTACTACGAGGAGTTCGAGCGACACGACTGGAACCAGCGGAAGGCGATCGTCGCCGCCTTCGCGGAGCTCTTCGTGCCGACCTTCTCCGGCATCGCCACCGACGCGCTCGGCGTGCTGGTCATCATCCTGGTGCCGATCCGGATGCTCTTCAACCTGGCGCTGGTCGCGTCGTGGTGGATCCTCGCGATCACCGTCGCCGAGCTGCTGCTCAACCCGATCGTCTACTACTACCTCCGCGCCCCCGACCCCGAGGTGGTGCTGGCCCGCGACCGGGGCTGGTACAAGGCGCTCATCAACCGCATCACCGACTGGAACCTGTCGGGGACCGGCAAGGTGACGGTGCTCGTCTTCTGGGGCGTGCTCACCATCATCGGTGCCTACCTGATGCGTGGCCTGATCGTGGGCGACCCGACCTCCGCCTCGCCGCTCGTATGGTCCGATTCGCCCTACAACGTCTCGCACGCGCACATCCAGGACAAGTTCGGGGGCGTCGAGCCGATCATCGTGGTCGCCGAGGGCCACGACCGCGACGCCATGAAGGACCCGCAGGTGCTGCGCACGATGGAGAAGTTCCAGCGCTACCTCGAGCGCGACCGTGACGTGGGCTACAGCTTCTCGCTCACGGACATTCTGCGGGCCGTGAACATGGTCTTCCACGAGCTCGAGCCGAAGTGGGGTGTCATCCCGAACACCTCGCGCGACGTGGCGCAGACGTTCTTCATCTTCTTCTCGGGCTCGCCGCCGACCGAGACGGCCAAGTACGTCGACCCGAGCTACACGACCTCCCACGTGACCTTCTTCGCCCGCAATCACAAGGGCGACAACATCAGCCGCATCATCAAGCGCTGCCAGGAGTTCATGGCAGCGAACCCGATGGAGAAGGCGGACTTCAAGCTGGCGGGGGGTCTGATCGGCGTGCTCGCCGCCGCCAACGACGCGCTCGTCCGCAACGACCTCCTCATGAACATCCTCGGCTTTGGCACGATCTACGTCATCGTGCTGTTCACGTATCGTTCGTGGGCGGCGGGGATATACTTGCTCGCCCCGCTCGTGATCTCCAACATCATCATCAACGCCGCGATGGCCGTCCTCGAGATCGGCGTCAACGTCAACACGCTGCCGCTGGTCACGGTGGGGGTCGGCTTCGGAATCGACTACGGCCTCTACATCATGAGCCGGATCATCGAGGAGATCCGGGTGAACGGCGACCTCGAGCTGTCGATCCGCGAGGCGCTGGTCACCTCGGGCAAGGCGGTGAGCTTCACGGCCGTCTGCATGGTGATGAGCACCGCGCTCTGGACGTTCTCCAACATCCGCTTCAACGCGGTGATGGGCGGCCTCCTGGCGGTGTGGATGTTCGTGAGCTTCTTCGCATCCGAGACGCTACTGCCCGTCATGATCTCGTACTTCCGGCCCGGGTTCATCGTGAAGGAAGCGGCTCGGGCCCGGGAGCGGCAGCCGGTGGCCGCCACCGCAGCCGCGGTGAGCTAGGGGACCGCCATGGGACTCTGGGAATCCGTGATCATCGTCACCCTGTTCAGCATCGGCGTCATCGTCATCGACGAGTACATGCACGCTCGTCGCCGGAAGCGGCGCGAGCGTGAGGGCGCGGCGCGAGTCGGTCACTAGGACGCGCCGGCCTGCAGGTTTCGACGAGCCGGGGACGGGCGCTGCGGCGCTTCCCCGGCCGGCACCGGCGAACGAAAAGCCCGAGTGGCGGCGTTCGCGCCTTCGGACCAAGATGGCGGGCGCATGAGCCGGCAGCGCAACCCCGCGTAGTGAGATGATCGTCGCGGAACATCTCACGAAGTACTACGGGGCGACCCGGGCGGTGGACGACGTCTCCTTCAGCGTTGCGCAGGGGGAGCTCGCCGCCCTGCTCGGACCGAACGGGTCGGGCAAGAGCACGCTGCTCCGCATGGTGACGGGCTACTTCTCGCCCACCGCCGGGCGCGTGTCGGTCGGGGGGATCGACATGGGCGGGGCGCCGCTCGCCGCCCGGCGACGGCTCGGATATCTCCCGGAGCAGGTGAGCCTCTACCCGGAGCTCACGGTCCGGCGGACACTCGCCTTCGTCGCCGAGGTCCGGGGACTGTCCGGAAAGCCGCGGCGCCGGGCGGTCGACGAGGTCGTCCAGCGCTGCGGCCTGGCCGAGGTGGCGGAGCGCCGCGTCGGCACGCTGTCGAAGGGCTTCCGGCAGCGGGTCGGCCTCGCCCAGGCGCTGGTCGGCGACCCGGATGTCCTGGTGCTCGACGAGCCCACCGTCGGCCTCGACCCGGTACAGACAGTCGAGATGCGAGGTCTCCTGCGTGGCCTGACGGGCCGAACGGTGCTCCTCTCGACGCACATCCTCTCCGAGGCGAGCGCGCTCTGCTCGCGCATCGTGATCGTCGATCGCGGGCGCCTGGTCGCCGAGGACACGCCCGCGGGGCTCGGACAGCGGCTCGAGGGCCTCGGGCGGCTGGTGGTACGGGTGGAGGGTCCCGCGCCGGAGATCGCCAGCGTGCTGGCCGCCATGCCGGGCGTACTCCGTGCCGAGGCGATGCCGGCAGATGCCATGCCCGGGGTGCGCTTCCTTCTGGTCGGGCCCGATCTCGGACCGGTGCAACGGCAGATCGGTCCGGCCGTGGTGGGACGGGGCTGGACGCTGCTCGAGGTCCGTGCCGAGGCCCCCACGCTGGAAGATCTGTTCGTGCGCCTCGTGCGCCCGACGGGCCACGACGGGAATCGGTAGCCGCGATGCGGAGCTTCGTCGCCCTCTTCCGGAAGGAGCTGCGGTCGTACTTCGGCTCGCCCCTCGTCTATCTCGTGGCCGCCGCCTTCCTCGCCTACACCGGCTACTACTTTCACTCCGACCTCCTCTACTTCGTCACCTTCGGGTTCGGCGTGAACATCATGGAGAATTTCTGGCAGCTCCTCTTCATCGACATCCGCCTGGTGCTCATCCTCGCGGTCCCGCTCCTCACCATGCGGCTGCTCGCGGAGGAGCGGCGCCTCGGCACCCTCGAGCTGCTGCTCACGTATCCCCTCCGGGACGGCGCCATCGTGGCGGCGAAGCTGGGGGCGTGCCTGGTGGTGATCGCGCTGCTGCTGGCGGGCACGCTCGCCTACCCGGTGTGGGTCTACCGTATCCAGCCCTTTGCGCTGTCGCCGCTCGTCGCCGGCTACGTGGGCCTCCTGCTGTTCGCCGGGACGTGTGCCTCCTACGGGCTCTTCATCTCCTCGCTGACCGACAGCCAGGTGCTGGCCGGCTTCCTCACCGCCCTGCCGCTCCTCCTCCTCTGGCTCCTGTCGTGGAACGAGGCGGCCACCGCGGGGACGACGCTACCCCTGATGCGTGCGCTCTCGCTCTTCAATCACTTCCAGCCGTTCTCGGTCGGTCTGATCGAGGCGCGTGACGTGTTCTACTTCCTGTTCAGCGCGGGTGCCTTCGTGTGGGGAACGCTCCGCGTGCTGGAGGCCCGACAGTGGCTGGGGCGTCGCTGAGCGCCTGGACGCAGCGGCTGCGCCTGGCACTGGCCCTCCCGGCGCTGGTCGGCATCTTCCTGCTCGGGCAAGCGATTCTCGACGCCCGAACGATCCGCCTCGATCTCACGCCGGAGCGTCGCTACACGCTCTCCGACCACGCGAAGAAGATCCTCGACGGGCTCCCCGCCGACGTGCGGGTGATCGCCTTCCTGCGCGCGCAGGACCCCCGCAACCTGCTCATCCAGGACCTGCTCCGCCAGGTCGCGCTGCGCAGCCCGCGGGTGCACGTGGACGTGCTCGACGTCAACCGCAGCCCCGCAGTCGCGCGGCAGTACGGCGTCGATTCGTACGGCGCGATGGTGGTCGAGAGCGATGGACGGCGGCGGATGTTCTCGAATCCGCGCGAGGAGGTGCTGCTCGCCGCGCTCCTGCAAGTGACCCGGCAGGAGCGGAAGGTCGTCGGCTGGGTGGTCGGGCACGGCGAGGGCGACCTGGTCGACACCGACCGGCACCGGGGCTCGTCGACGGCGCGCGCCCTGCTCGAGCAGGAGTACTTCGACGTCCGGCCGGTGACGCTGATCGGCGATGAGGTGCCGGTCGAGGTGACGGTGCTGGTTATCGCCGGTCCGCAGAAGGACTTCCTGACCGAGGAGCTCGGGGCGCTCGATCGCTACCTCCAGCGTCCCGGGCAGGCGCTCTTCATGCTCGACCCGCTGCGCGTGCCCGAGCTGGCTCACTTCCTGCGGCGCTACGCCGTCGACCTGCCGCCCGACGTGGTGGTCGACCCGGCCGCGCGGCTGTACGGCGGGGAGTTCCTGACCATGCAGATCCCGATCGAGCGCAGCGGCCACCCGATCCTCGCCCCGCTCGACGCCTCACCCCTCTTCTCGCGCGCCCGCTCGGTGGCGATGCTGCCGGTCGAGCCCGATACGGCGGTGGGCGTGGCGTTCCTCCGCGCCGGCGAGGAAAGCTGGGCCACGACCGACACGAGCGTGCTGCGCACCGGGGCAGCCCATTTCGTGAGCGGGCGCGATCACCGCGGGCCGACGGTCGGTCTCGAGGTGGCCTTCCGCACG
>Ga0307469_10000883_pt1 | contig 11031 bp, 11 predicted proteins | sample atmos_gasesAM2C__FD_203084 | JGI IMG/M metagenome (GOLD analysis project Ga0307469, IMG submission 203084) | Hardwood forest soil microbial communities from Morgan-Monroe State Forest, Indiana, United States - atmos_gasesAM2C_515 | ecosystem: Environmental > Terrestrial > Soil > Temperate...
AAGATAACTGAAGGCGGCGGTGAGTAGATAAAGATTCAAGGATTTTGTGGACCGCCGGCTACCGCAACGTCCCCCGAAAGCGAGAAGCGGTGCAACTTGGTATAGCATGAACCGTTTCGCGAGAGTTGGCTCTGATACAAAAAGAACTCGCGGGCCGTCATGGTACCAAACTCCGGTTTCCCCAGTGCAGAGAGTTTTTCCTGCAGCCGTTGGAACACCTTGTTAGGCCGATCACTATCCTGTCGTCTCGGCGGCCCGGAACCCCCGCTTTTACGCGCCAATGTCAGGTGAGGGCTAAAGGCACGCTCCTCTTTCGGAATCCCCAGCGCGGCGGTCTTCTCATCGATCGCGGCTGCCAACCGTTGAAGCCCCGGGTCCGCCTGGATCCCAATCCAAAAAACTCGCGGTGACTTCGCCGTAGGGAAGAAGCCGAAACCAGAAAAGGTCACGGCGAAAGGCGGCTCACGCACATCGCTGAGCGCTTCTTCCAAACTCGAAACCATCTCCTCGGGTCTCTCACCAATGAATTTCAAAGTAATGTGCAAAGACTCCAGACGCGCCCAACGCGCATCTGGAGCAAAACCGGAAACGCCGTCGAGAAAGCGTCCAAATCGCCCCCGGATCTCATCGTCGATATCGAGTGCAATAAAAAGTCTCACCGGATTTCCAGCAGGGAGATTTCGCTTGGTCGACGACCGACGACCGACGACCAAGAACCAACGACCGCTCTACATCAACTTCCTTCTCAGCATATCCAACGCCATCTGCGACGCGAACCAGCGCACCCGCTTCCGGTCTCCTGGAAACTTTCGTTCTTCGATCTGCGTCCCACGTTCGGCCGCTAGCGCGTGATAAACCAGCCCCACTGGCTTTTCTGCGGTCCCACCGTTTGGCCCCGCCACTCCTGTAATCCCGATGCCGAGCGTTGCCTTGCAGCGCTTGCGAATTCCCTCCGCGAGTGCCGCCGCCACCTCGCGGCTGACCGCACCATGCTTGGCGATCAGCTTGGCGGGCACATCCGCATATTCGGTCTTGACTTCATTCGAATACACGACGGCACCGCCCAGAAAATAGCGCGAGCTCCCGCTCATACTCGTGATGCGCTCCGCCAGAAGCCCGCCTGTGCACGACTCGGCCACCGCCAGAGTGGCGTTGCGCATCTGCAGGTAGTAGCCCACGATCTGCTCCAGCGATTCGCCCTTGGTTGCGTACACAGCGTCTTCCAGTTCGTCCTCGATTTCACCAGCCAAATCGTCTACTCGCTGCTGCGCTTCTTCCATCGAGGCCGCACGCGTGAACAAGTTGAACTGAACGTCGCCTGCCCCAGCGAGAATCGTGGTCTGCACATCCGTATAACGTTTGTAGATAGGCGCCACGCGGGAGTCCACCAGCGACTCGCCCATCATCGCCACCTTCAAAACGCGGGTCGCAATGTACGCCGGAGGCAGCTTGACGCGCAGCCGTTCGAAGCATTGCTCGTCGAACATCGCCCGCAGCTCAAACGGAGGCCCCGGCAAAAGAATGATCAGGCGATCCCGGCCTTCGTACTTTCCGCTGATCCACTGACCCGGCGCGGTGCCGTTAGGATTCGGCAACACGACCGCCCCGGCGATCACATCGGCCTGCTGGAAATTGTTGGGGGTCATCTGAGAGCCGCGCGCCGCAAACCGTTCCTTCAGCGTTTCCAGAATCTGTTCATCACGATGTAGATCAAGGCCCAGGGCCTCGGCGACCGCCTCGCGCGTCAGATCATCTTCGGTAGGCCCGAGCCCGCCCATGAAAATCACGATATCGGATCGAAACAGCGCGTGCTGCGCAACCGATAACAAGCGGGATCGGCTGTCCCCAACGATCGTCTTGATGACAACTTCCACCCCTAACTGATTGAGTTTCTCGGTCAGGTAGAGAGAGTTGGTGTCTTGCCGGAACGGCGTCAGAAGTTCCGAGCCGATGGCGATGATTTCAGCGTTCACGGCTAGCAGTCTAAATGATGAGGCGCAATAGGAAGGACAAAGGTGAAAGGCAAGCTGAGGGCGACTATGCCAGCGTCAGTTGCCTTCGGAGACTTTCCACAACCCAACCGATCAGTGCGTAGGTAGCCACATTCGACAGCAGCACCCAATACAAGGAGACACCAAAATGGAAGTAGCTACCCACCAGAACGATGGGGCAACTGAAGCGGGCGAGAGTCCAAGCCATGGGCGCCGTCGCCATAATCGGGACGGGAGCCCACGCAAGCGCATAAATCCACCACCCAACCGCCACGAGGAGCCCGATACTCGCCCACGCCGCAATTCGTCGCTTCAAACTACCTCACATCAGGTCACGCACGGATGCTGGCCGCGGTGCCCATCTCTTGCGCGTTGTGTGGGGAAGAGTGAGAACCCACTGTTCGTGCTTCGTATCAGTGCCTCAGCCGTGCCGCTTAAACCTAGGTTCGGCTCGCGCGAAAACTAGTCCGGCAACAACGGCCACCCCGCAATATTCCACGACAGATGATGCACCGCCCCGGTCGTCGCCAAGACCGCAGACCGTCCCGGAGCAAACGACAAGCCGACAAGATTCTGTCCTGCCACTTCCAACGATGCCTTCGCGTCCGGCGTGATCTTCACGATCCCGCGCTTGCCGGAAAGCGACGCCGCCACATAGAGATTCCCATCCGCGTCGAACGCCAAACCCTGCGGCCGCCCCAGCCCGCGGAAAAATGGGGTCACCGTGCCATGCGTGTCGATGCGATACACCCCATCAAAGCTCGACGTGGTCGGTCCCGTCACAAACAAATCCCCGGTAGGTCCAAACGCCAGGTGATACGCGGACACGCTGGGCTCGAGCGTCGCGAAAACGAACGTCTGCCGGTCGCGGCCAATCTTGAAAATCGTTCCGCTCCGGTCGCCGACGTAGAGATTCTGCTCGCGGTCAAAGGCAATCCCGGTTGCGACTCCCATGCCCTCGGCATACGAAGACATGGTCCCGTTCGGCGCCACACGATAGACCGTTCCATCATGCCGCGACGACACGTACATCTGGCCTTCGCGATCAAACGCGATCGCCGTGGCATTCATCAGATTGCTGAGAAATGGCTTCACCGTGTAGTTGGTATCGATCTTGAACAACGACACGGGAACCTGTTGGCCGCGGCTGCCAGAAAACGTGACGAAGATGTTACCTTCGCTGTCGAGCGCGGGATTGGTGACCGGGTGAAGATTTTCGGCAATCGGTACCGCCACCCGGACGACCTGCGGATTGCTTACAGCCCCATTGGCGGCGACCACGACCGGGCCGGAAGTCGCACCCTCGGGCACGCGCGCGACGACGAATGCATCCGAGCTGATCACAACCGCGCCATCAATATCACCAAACTGCACGCGCGGACGCTTCAGTTCCACCGGGCGCAATCCGCTGCCGTTGATGCGGATCTCGCCTCCAGGCAAAGCCGCGCTGGGGGATACGTTCTCAATATGGGGCTTCCCGTTCACGGTTTTCTTGCCCAGCAGTGAAATCGCCATTGGCCCAGCTTACTCGGTGTCGTGTTTAGATGCTCGCAGGCTAGCGGCCGAGCAGGTTGAAATGCAGGAGAAGCTGCATAACCGCCAGGCCGTAAAGCCCGGCAGCAACATCGTCGACCACGATTCCCGTGCCCTCCGGCAGCCCTTCCAGTTGCCGTACCGGCGGTGGTTTCACGATATCGAATGCGCGAAAAAGAATAAAGCCCGCCAGAAAAGATTTCCAAGCCAGCGGCGCGCCAATCAAAGTAATCAGCTGGCCGGCAGTCTCGTCGATCACCACGAATTGTGGGTCTTTCAGCCCCGAAGCCCGTGCCACCAGGGTAGCCGCCGGGATGCCCGCTGCCACCGCCAGCAGGACAAGCGCGACGTTCACCGGAATCACCCACGAACCCGGCAGAAAATGGGAAGCCCCCGCCCAGACAACGACCGTCGCCAGCGACCCCCACGTCCCCGGACCGGGCTTTAGCCGGCCCGCCCCAAAGAATGTAGCGACCATCGTTGCCCACAAGGGAGCCACGCCGTTCGCTTCGATTTGTGATGGAGGTGCGATAGGAGTGCTACTCGTCATCATCGGACCGGCCGGCATCCGACTCCACTTCGAATTCGTCGGCAGTGTCCTTCAGGGGAGAAGAAATCACGTACTGCCCGCTGGCCCACTTGCCCAGATCGATGGTGCGGCAACGCTTGCTGCAGAAAGGAAACTCCCCGTCCGTGTTCTTGACCGGTTTCTTGCAGATGGGACACTTCAATTGAGAGCGTTTCGCCATCGGAGCTCACAAACGAGAATATCGAAAGTTGGACCGTGCTATCTCAACCCCGCAGTGCATAGCGACCTGCATGTTTCGGGACAGCCGTCAGTACCCGAGAGCACGACCACCCCGCAGACAACATCGCGCTGCCACCCATTCGCCAAACACGGGCGGCCCATGTCCCAGGCTTACTCCTGGTTCTGACGTTCGAACCAGTGCGCTGTGACCGCTCCAAAAATGAAGCCCCCGACGTGTGCCAGGTAGGCCACGCCGCCGGTCTGAGAGTGCGCCACAGTGCCCGCGTGCACAAGTTGCGTAATAAACCAAAAGCCGATCAAGACCGCCGCGGGGATAAATGTGACACGCACGAAAATAAAGATGATCAGAAGCGAACGAATCTGGTCGCGTGGGTAGGTCACGATGAACGCGCCCATCACCGCGGCAATCGCCCCGCTCGCACCCAGGTTCGGGACCGTCGAGTGGGGGTCGGCCAAGACCTGCGCCAGCATTGCCACCACCCCACCAGTCAGATAGAAAGCCAGATAGCGGCCTCTCCCCATTGCACTTTCGATCTCGGGACTGAAAGCCCACAGGAAGACCATATTCCCGATAATGTGCGACCAACTGCCGTGCATGAACATGGCAGTCAGAATTGTGATCAAGTGATGCCCCGAAGTAATCTGGGCGGGTATAGCGGACCACTCCAGTACAAATGCATCGCCACGAGTCAGCTCAAGCACAAAGACACAGACATTGGCGAAGATGATGCACCCGGTGACGACGGGAATACTGGCAGGGCGTCTTGACGCATCGCCCAGCGGGATCATTCCTCCCATTTCATTTTCCTCCGTTCGCGGAGAAATGTTTCCTGGATGCTACACGATCCTCGCCACCACATCGTACTCGTGCGCTTCCGTAATCTCGCACCGGTAGAACGTCCCAAACTCCGGCTCCACACCCTCCGGAAAGTCATTCACCAACACCTTGCCGTCGATCTCCGGAGCGTGCATCGCCGTGCGCCCTTCCAGCAGCAGATCGGTTTCTTCTGACGTTCCTTCGAGCACCAGATCAAATTCCTTCCCAACCAGCGCCTTCTTCCGCTTCTTGCTGATCTGCCGCTGAATCTGCATCACGCGCTTGCGTCGCCGCTCGATCTCTTTCGCAGGGAGCTTCTTCTCGAGCCCAAACGCGTCGGCGCCGTCCTGATCCGAGTATCCGAATGCGCCCATCCAATCGAACTGCGCCGCCCGCACAAAGTCGCACAGCTCTTCAAATTCTTTTTCGGTCTCGCCCGGAAAGCCGACGATGAAGGAAGTGCGCAGCGTCACGTCGGGAATCGTTCGCCGCATCTTCTCGATCGTCCGCAAAAACACATCCGCGCCGCCGCCCCGCTTCATGCGCTTCAGAACGGACGGGGAAGCATGCTGCAGTGGCACATCGACGTAGGAGCAGATCTTTTCGTGCGCTGCGATCGTCTCCAGCAAACGTCCCGTGATCTTGTTCGGATACGCGTAAAGGAACCGCACCCAGCGCAGATCCTCGATCTTCGCCAGCTTCTCGAGCAGCAGCGCCAGCCCCTCCTTCAAGCCGAAGTCTTCGCCATAGCAGGTCGTGTCCTGGCCAATCAGCGTGACTTCGCGGACTCCGCGCCGGGCCAGTTGTTCGGCTTCCGCAATCACCGACTCAAAGCGCCGCGAGCGAAACTTCCCCCGCAGCTGCGGAATAATGCAGAAAGTGCAGGGATGGTCGCAGCCCTCGGCAATCTTGATATACGCAGTGTGCGAGGGCGTGGCCAGCACGCGGGGCGTGGTTTCGTCGTACAAATAGTTCGGTAGATCGGCGATCGCCCCAGCCCAGCTTTCCCGCGAAAAACGTCCCGCCGCCTGGCGTGCGTCCCCTTCGGCTCGGGAAGTCAGAATTTTGAACGGCGAATGCGGATCCTGCGCCGGCGCCACTCCTGCTGCCGCCAGAATCTTGTCCAACTCTCCCGTCCCGACCACCGCATCCACCTCCGGAATGTTCTTCCGGATCTCGTCGCGGAACCGCTCCACCAGGCAACCGGCGACCACCAGCTTGCGCACCCGGCCCCCGGCCTTGTGCTTCGCCATCTCCAGGATGGTGTTGACGGACTCCTGTTGCGCGCTCTCGATGAACGAGCAGGTATTGACGACGATGACTTCCGCGTCCTCGGCGTGCTGGGTCAACTGGGCGCCCGCCTGGGTCAGCATGCCCATCATGACTTCCGAGTCCACCAGATTCTTGGGGCAGCCCAGGCTGACGAAGCCAACCTTTTTCGGAGGCGCGGCTTCTGACGAACCAGTATTTTCGCGGTCGAGAAGCTCTACGGTAGTGTTCTTATCTGCCATGCAATCTGACTATTTTAACATCCGCACACGAACGCCCCTCGCGGCACTCCCGTTCCGGACAACGGGTACCCAACAAAGCAGTAAGGGCGAGTCGTGAAATGGCGGAGGGCGTGCTACCCTATCCCGAGCATAATCCAAACAGCTCAGCCTTCACTCTGGAGGAAAGATGTCCCCGAAACGGCTTTTGATGACAGCCTTGGTGACAGTAGCCATCCTGACGGCCAGCGCTTTCGCTCAGAAGAATGAACTCACGGGCATCATCGGACGAACGTTCATCAGTGACCAGGGTGTGAAGAATCTCAACCTCTTTAACAACAACATTCATTTCGGCGAGGGTTTGACCTTCGAGGTGAACTACGGACGGCACCTGTGGGATAACGGTTTCACCCGAATCAGTTTCGAAGTGCCGGCGGTGATCAACTTTGATGAGGATCTGAACTTGGTCGCCAATTCTGTGCCAGAAGCCTTCTCTTCCTACTTCGTTACGCCGTCGCTGCGCGCGAACGTGTTTGCGTCGACGGCCGTCTCTCCCTGGCTCAGCGCCGGTGGCGGCGTCGGCCATTTCAACCCATCTTCCAATCTGGTATTCGGCGGCCCGAGCGGCGCCAAGAGTACGACCACCGGAGTCATGCAGATTGGGATTGGCCTTGACGTGAAACTCATCAAGCATTTCACGCTTCGAGGAGAGGCGCGCGACTTTTGGTCCGGCACGCCCGACCTGCTGGTCGATACCGGCAAGAGCCGTCAACACAACTACTTCGTGGGCGGCGGAATCGTGTGGCACTTCGGAAAGAGCTAAGCGACTCTATTTCCGATCCGCCGTTGTGATCTCTTCGTATAACTCTGGCAACCGGCGCGCTTCATCCGGCGATTCTCCAAATCTTGCCGCCTCGTAAGCCCGTGTAAAGTTCTCAACTCGCCCGCGCATGATCGGGTCTTCGATCCGCGTCAAAAATTCCTGCGGAGTCTGCACTTCGGCTTTCGTCCATCCTCGCCGGTCCAGCCACTTCAACATTCGCTGGTACCACAGGGCCGCGGCCCGGCTGGGCGCATTCTCCGGATGCACCGCCAGATTTCGCTCCCCCATCCAGCGCCCCAAACGGCCCAGGTTGATCACCAACAGCAACGAGACGCAAATCAGAACGGCCAGGCCGCCCCACCGCCGCGGCGATTGAGTAAAACTTCGCTGCGCGTGTCGCGTTCGCTCGAGCATTCTGGCGTACCAGCGTTCCGCCCGGCCTCGTAGCCTCTCCAGAAACGATCGGCTCCCCAGCATCGCATCTTCGCCCAGGGATTTCTGGTGGCTGGCGTCGTAGTTCACCACCCACTCCCTCCAGAACGAAGCCATTGCGTCAACGTAGAGGCTGAGACGGTCCCACCCTGTGGCGCTTCCTAGCGGCGCTCCGGGTGTCGGATCGAAGCTGACCCATCCATAGCCGGCAAAGTACGCCTCCACCCACGAGTGGGCGCTGCTGGCTCGGATCACATAATTTCCGGTGAGATCGTTGAATTCCGTCGTGCGAAAACCGTTTACCACGCGGGAGGGCACGCCCAAGGTGCGTAGCATGATGGCCATGGACGAGGCGAAATATTCGCAGTGCCCCTTCTTTCGGACAAAAAGAAAGTCCGCCAGCGGATCTTTCGGCGTCGTACCCGTCAACTCCAGCGTGTACCCGAAATGCGAGGCCAGGTAACGTTCGATCGTCGTGGCCTGATCATACGAATCCGAGGAGGATCCCACGATCTGCTTCGCGAGCCCAGGAATCCTCGGATCAAGTGGCGGTAGCTGCAGGTAGTCGGCCATCTCCGCCGGATTCGGCCCTGAGGAACTTCGCAGATCCTGCGGCCTCGGCTCCACGATATCCGACTCGGCATCGTACAGGCTGATCGGATGGCTGGGATCCAGATCGTAAACCGCGCCGCCCCGCTCCGTACTCACCGAGCGGTACACGCCATTCAGGAATCGCGGCTTGGTCGCCAGGAAAAAGATATTCGTGCCGATGGGCTCCATCAGCACCCGGTAGCGAATCACACGCGATGCCTTCGGGCTCGTTCCGCCTCCCGTGCGCCATAGCGCGTAGCCCCCGTCCGCCTGACGCGCGATCGGATACTGCTCCGTCGGATTCGACCACGTCTTGCCATCGAATCGGCTCAGCGAAATGCCGCGCCATTTCAGATCGTAGCTCCCGCGCGCGTCGCCATCGATTTGCACATGCATCACGACTGCTTTGGATTGCTGGATCTGCCCGATCCGTCCCAGTTGCACGTGGTCGCTGAACCCGGTCGCCATGTCGTTGCCTGCGGCGAACGATCCCAAATATCCCGCCGACATGCGGGGCAGCAGAAAGAAGATCACCGACGCCCCGGCCAGGATCAACACCACCAGCGCCGGCGATGTCCCCGCCAGAAAAAACGCCATGCGCCGGTAGGTCATGCGATCGCTGGGCTCGCGCGCCGGAATGGTCGCCGTCTGCCCCGACCGGCGCATCTCCATCAGCACAAACGTGACCACCGCCATCACCATGAAGGCCGCGAAGGCAAACAGGAACACACTATCCACCGTGAGAACGGCCGCCGCCAGAACCATCAGGAACGCCAGCACCGCCAGCATGTAGTAATCGCGCTCCTTGTGAACGGAGAACACTCGCACCACCATGCCAAACAGCACCAGGTGCACGGTGGCGGTCAGAAAACTTCGCGAGAACAGCGCATAATCCGCCGCAAAAAAGGCCACGTACGCCAACGTCAGGAAGTTGGTCCACCGCGTCGACATCTGGAAGTCGCTGCGCTTGCTCAGAAGAAATCCGCGCACCAGCAGCGCAGTTCCCACCAGCACTACAGTGGGAGCATCCAGTGTGCCCGTTCCTGCCAGCGTCCCGAAGCCGGTCAGCAGCAGCAGGTACAGGGACACCTGGAAGTAGCGCTCGATGGCGACCGTGAGTGTGATTGCGGACTTGTTTCCGGCCGGCATGGAATCCATCTATTGTTCGCTATCAGGCCCGCGAAGGGAAGGGTACGTTGGTTCCCACAACGGATGGTAGACTACACAGGGTCAGGTATCGGCCCCGCGCGACGCGTTCTCGCCAACCCCGCCAGGTCCGGAAGGAAGCAACGGTAACGAGCTCTTGCGTGTGCAGTGGGTTCCCGGTGCCTGGCTTTTTCTACTTCAACAATCCCGCCGACCCACTCTATCCAGAAACTGCAGGTAGCAATAAACTCCCAGCCGTAGCTTTCAAGAATTGTCATCCTGAGCGTAGCGAAGGACCTCTGCATTTCTTTGGATTTGCCACGACCCAGCCGGCGCAGGACAAAGCCATGGTTTTCGGCAAGACGATCGACACACAGCGCAACTTCACGAAAGCTCGTGTGAACCTAAAGCGCGTTTGAACCTGATGCTTGGCGCGCTCAAAGTAATTGGACCTGCCTTGAGCCGAAAGTAGCGCACATAAGGCCACTTTCTACAGCAAACACCCGATTCGAACCAGGCCTTGCCCGTTTTATTCCTTACGTCGGTGAGAATCCTCATTCTTCTTCCTTACACCCCGTCTCCGACCGTCGAGACTGGCGAAGACGTCCAATCGTCGTGAAAGCAGCGTTCCGGCCGTTCGCTGTGGAAGCTTGTGGAATATCGGAAAAGCATCGGAAAGCTGACTACTGCTGCTCGCCAAAGGGATTCGCTGCCGCGAAAGAACGCGGCGGAGGTATTCAGAAGTTTGTCTGCCCAAATGCGCGAAAGGGGAGGATTGCATGAAAGGTTTAACGATGGTGGGCTTGATTCTGGTAGTGCTAGGGGTGCTCGCGTTCGTGGTTCCAATCCCTCACAAGGAAGACCACGGCGTCAAGATCGGAGACGCGAAGATTGGTGTCCAGACCGAGCACAGTGACCGCGTTCCGCCCATGGTCGCGGGCGTGCTCGTGCTAGCCGGCGTGGTGTCGATGGCGGCGGGCGCGCGCAAGAACGCTTAAGAGGTGCCCCGCACGGCAGGCCCAATGGCACAGTAATCGAAAGACTGCATCTCACTGGAGGCAGTCTCTCGATTTCTGTTGGGGGGAGAACTCGTTTCTGCCTAGCCCATGATCCCCAAGGTTTGTGTGGGGAAGTTGGCGAGGTTGGGGAAGATCGATGGCAGATCCGCCGGGGCCACGCCGAACCATGCGGCCAGCGTCGCCGCGTATTGATCGACCGAGGTCGTCGGAACCCAACGGCCCTGCCCGGCGCCGTCGTCGGGGCCATTGACCGCAAGCGTGGGGAATGTCCCGTAGAAATCGCCGCCTTTCACGGCGCCGCCCATAATCAGGTGATGGCTGCCCCAGGCATGGTCTGTGCCGTCGCTGTTGGGCGAGTAGGTTCGGCCGAAGTCGGATAGCGTAAATGTCGTCACGCTGTTCGCTATCCCCATCTCCACCGTC
>Ga0307469_10000884_pt1 | contig 11031 bp, 17 predicted proteins | sample atmos_gasesAM2C__FD_203084 | JGI IMG/M metagenome (GOLD analysis project Ga0307469, IMG submission 203084) | Hardwood forest soil microbial communities from Morgan-Monroe State Forest, Indiana, United States - atmos_gasesAM2C_515 | ecosystem: Environmental > Terrestrial > Soil > Temperate...
TGCGTGTGAGCTCTGGCCTGGGTCTTAACGATGGATCTGATCATGGCTTGATTGAAGAGTGCACTCTTGCGAATATCCTGGCTCAAACAAGTATCGATTGTGGTTATTTCCTGAATCTCCGGATTGCCTCGGGCGAATCGGCTGCTTTTCATATCCGGTGCGACCTCTAGCACCGGAGACGGTATAAGTCCCCCGTAGATATCCCGCTCCACGGTGATGGTGAGTGGCAGAATATGTGAAGTGGTACCCTTCCACGTCGGCATACCTGGGATTGTGCCAACATCTTCGGTGACCTGGCATTCTCCTGCCGTGGCCAGGCTTGCGGGGTTAATGGTCGCGATGAGGCTCACGGCGGCCAAACTAGACGGGAGCAGGGTAAACAGCCTCCTGTTTTCCGACTGCTGTGCTTTCTGAGCGAAGTAGGACGTCATAGAGTCCTCCTTTCTCTTCTGATCGTATAGCGGCATTACACACGACTTCAGCATGGCGCACGATCAGACAGTGTCCAATTCCGATACCAGATATTCAGTGGTTTTAGTGTAGGACGTTCCCTACGAGTCTGAGGAGGGCCCGGGAAGGAGAGAATGGGAAGGAAGGGAGGAGGAAAGACAATGGGTTATACGATCACACGATGTTCGAGTACATACCTGGTTAGGTCCGCGGTTGATTTGAGATGGGTTTCTCCACAATGCATGCTCGAAAGGTACTTACACGTTTCACGCTCAATGAGAGGGCTTCAACAATGTGGATGACGTTATTGCTATGGGCAATCAAGCCCAACACCTGGAATTCGCGATCTGACGGCCTGCGTGAGGTGGCTGATTGGCATCACCCTGCTGGAGTTGTGTGGCAATGAGAACGGCGACGAAAGGGCGAATGTACTTTCCGCCCGCCATGATTTTCCTTAACGTGCTCAAGATCCGCCGCATAGTCAGGTATGATGCCAATGTGGATTGTTATCGTGTTTCCAGATGTGAGGGTGTCTCACGGCCTAAGTGAGAACCTGGCTGAAATGAGGATGCCTGGTAGCGACGACCGGCAGAGTCGAGCAGCGGCTGGGCTGGAAGCAGCTGTACGCCGGTACCGGAGTTGTCTCTAGCATCCCAGTTGAATGGCTCTCTCTTTTCTTTAATCCCCTTCGCACTCTTGTAGACTAGTTCGTCTGTCTCCAAGTCATATTCTGGAATCTCCTGGCTCTCCCACCTTTTCACGAAATACTGGTAAGACAATGGTACAGACCATGGTCTTGCTGAGTGTGCCTGAATACGTATTCAGGCATAGTTTTGATATCCTGAGTCGCATGATAATGCTGTACCCAAATGTGATCTCCCAGAATCACCAAGTTGACATGAGGGTAGTCAGGGTAGAGCTTTAGCTTGATATTCTTTTGAGTGGCCTTCAGTGATTTAAGAAACTCCACCGCACTTTGAGCCTGCTCGCGCCAGTCGGCAATCATGGCCCTCGAGCCATGGAGAGTTGCCGCGCGCATTCGTGCCTCTCCACTGTGTGGGTTCAAGAGCAAGATCTTCGCTTCAAGGCAATCCTTGAGGACGTCGTGCAAATCCCCCTGTGGATCAACAAAGGTCTTGCTGCCTGTCGAACCGATCATCATGACATTCCTTCCAACGCCGTGGTTGTACTTCAAGCGAGCAATTGTTCGCTGCGTCAGATGATCCTTTTTACAGATTTACAGACAAATAGCGCCAAACCCGCATTCTTTGACATCTTGGCAATTTTCCTGTCACCGACACTACTCCACAAATAATTCAGCAACACCATGAGCAAGAACGCGATGGCTATTTCTGTGGTGACGATGAATTCTGTTTGGTTTTGCAGGCGAGCCCGATGGGCTAGAAACGCTTCGGCCATCAAAGGCAGAAAGACGGCAATCCAGGCGCTCAGGCTGACCAGCGCGATGTGATACAAAACGCGGACTGAGCTATTGGTCGATCCTCGCAGGGTGCCAGATAGGGATTCTTTCACCGCGTGGGCACTTCTCCGGAAGACCGCAATCCACGATGGCATATTGATATATCCTTTCACAAAACATTGGTCACGCAACAGCCGTCTAACCGGGAGCCGCTCGCTGCGCTGGTCACCCATATATCGCGATCAATACATTTCATTTCAGGTCACCGATGGTGAATCGTATTGGTTCCGAGGCGTTCGACACTGCATGCTCGGCGGTCCTGGTGAGCGCCACATGACATGTGAGGACTGTATAAACCGCCTGACCCTTTCCGGTGCGGCTCGTCATGATAGAAACTATGCGTGATGCGAATCGTAGCGCCGACCGGACTTCAGAAATCAGGCATGTTGCGATCATCATGAGTCAACTCCAGATAGATGCAGTCCATCAGGGAGCTGAGCCTCACAATGATCACGACGGCAGACATGATGATGCCGCATATCATGGCGGCTTCTTTCCTTTCTGACTGTGCCCCCTGACTCAATCGCTCCATCATCCTAGAACCAGACACAATTTCGCATATGTCTGGCAGGTCATCGATGATGAGCAGCCGGTTCTTCATGATGTTGTCCCTGGTCGATGGCCCACTCTTGGTTCATCGGGCGAATTTGATAGCTCAGGCCCACTCGACGAAGTGCAATCAAGTTCTTTCGGCTAAGCCGGTCAATTGCGAGAAACAATTGCGCCCAACTGAAGTCTGGTCGCCCAATGATGAGGTCTTCCATCATGAGCACCTCATATCGTCGAAGTATGTTCAGAATGGCCTGTTCTGCGTCCGTATTTGCTGTGCCCATGACGTGTTCCTCCTTTGCCATCCCATTTCTGATCCCCGGTCGATGCCCGGTTTCGTTCGATCAACGATCGCTATTCCTTCCTCTGCACCGACCCGCTGCATTGCGGGCGTGGATTTCCACTCCACGCCCGGCTCCATAGCCATGGCCAGCACACTCAACAGGACACGGGAATCAGATGATTGACGAATCCAGGCACAGGCTCCTCGTACCGCCGCCATGTCGCTCAGATACCGTGTCTCCGAATAGAGGATGACCGGGGTGTCGGGCCAGCTCATCCGACTCTGCGCCAAGAACTCACGCCCATTCAGGTGGGGCATTGGGCCATCGGTCACCACGACATCACCTCGGCGCTTTTGCATTTCCCTTAACGCGTGCAGACCGTCACAGGCCTGGACAACGGGGAACCCGGCCTGTTCTCACACACGGGCCGTCTCCTGCCGCGCGCCCTCATCGTCGTCCACCACCAGTACTCTTTTCCCATCGCGCATCACTGTGGTCCCCCTTCCGATGGAGCGGGTGCCGACGACTCCGCAGCGAACGTGCCTACGGGCTCCCGCGGCCGATGCGTGTGCACCGGACCTTCGACGTCGTCGCAATGGCAGTATCGGCCTTCGATCACCACCATGGGACAAACCAATTCGCGCATCGCATCCGCGAGCTCGGTAGCCAACACCCCTCCGCAGCGCTGACAACTCATCTCCAGTCCTCCCTTCGCTCCAGTAGGTGCTGGCTCCATGAGGCGCCTCCGCTGTCCTTGGCTGGCCCATCATGGTGGCTCTACGCGATGCCCTGAGTGGCCCCTGCATCGCAGTACACACCATTGCCGCATCGAGAAGGATAAGAATGAGTCGTTCGTGTGTGTAAGAACTGGCCGGGGCCGTGTGTCAGAATGGTCTGACAGCGACGTACGCACGCACGGAAGGGCGACAAGGGGTGGAGGCCCGCGGCTCGGGAACTCCCGTAGGACGTCCCAGGACGGACCAGCGGTTGTGGTCATTCCACGATGCGATGCTGAACAGCATAGCGCGCCAAATCCGCATTCGTATTGAGATCCAGTTTCACCAGGATGCGCGAACGGTAGGTGCTGATGGTTTTGACGCTGAGGGAGAGTTGATTCGAAATGTCAGTAATCGTGTTTCCGGCGGCGATCAAACTGAACACCTGGTATTCACGATCCGACAGGGAACAGTGCAGGGGCTGCTCGCTGTCGCCGTGTTGCTGCAGGTAGGCCGCAAGGAGTTCAGCCGCGTTGGGCGTGATGTATTTCCCCCCCTTCCAGATTGTCTTGATGGCATGAACCAATTCCTGCGGCGCGCTGTCCTTCGTCAGATAGCCCGCGCCCCCCGCGCGTAACACCCGCACAGCAAACTGGTCCTCTGGATGCATGCTCAGCACCAGCACGGGCAGGCTCGGGTACAGCCGTTTCAGGTCGTGTAACGCCTCCAGCCCGCCACGCCCCGGCATATTCAGATCCAGCACGACCACGTCCCATCGCTGTTTCTGCGCGTGCTCAAGCACCTCGGGGACATTCGACGCTTCGCCAATCACGGCCCCAGGGAATTCATCGAGTAGAATCTGGACCAGGCCGCGGCGCAGGTACGGATGATCGTCTGCCAGGAGAATGTTAATCATCAGGTGGCCGATACAGCGGGATCCGGACGGTGACCGTTGTTCCCGTTCCCGACGTGCCCCGAATGTCGAACGTCCCGCCCTGCTGTTGGGCGCGCAGGCGCATCCCCAGCAGACCGAACGCGTTCGGTCCGGACTGCTCGACGTCCGTGATTCCCCTGCCGTTATCCCTGACTTGCAAGGACACCTGCTCATCAGCTTCTTCCAGCCTGATGTGCACGTGAGCGGCTTTTGCGTGCCGCGCCACGTTCGTCAAGATCTCTTGGAGAATACGGAACAGCGTGGTTGATTGCTCAGGCGCCACAACTATTTTGTGAGGCGACGTGGTGGTTTCACATGCAATCCCAGTCCGAGTATGAAACTCTCGCGCCTGCCATTCGACCGCAGCCGCCAAGCCCAGCTCGTCCAAGACGCCGGGCCGCAAGGCCGTCGCGATATCACGCACCGCTTGAATGGTCGAGTCAAGGAGTTCCAGCGCCGAAGCCAGCCTTGAAAGTGCAGCGGAAGGCTCGACCAATCCAATCGATTCTGCAATCCGCTTGTAGACCCATGCCACATCCAGTTTCAATCCCGTCAACGCCTGCCCCAGCACATCATGCACTTCCAGCGCGATTCTCGTTCGCTCTTCTTCTCGCACCGATTCCAGGCGCACGGCGAGCGCCGCGAGTTGGTTGCGAGACGTGAGCAGTGCCTCTTGCACGCGCTTCCGATCGGTAATGTCCATCGAATAGCCGATAATCCCAATGGGAGCATCGGTGTCATCCCTGAGCACCGTGAGGGAAAGCTGGGCAAATCGAATTTCTCCGGACTTGGTCCGTCTACGAACCTCGACCTGATGGATTCCTTTGGCTTTCACAGGGTCAATGACCTCACGCTCGAGGAACTCACGGTCTTCCACCGGGTAGACGAATGAGATATGTTTGCCAAGTGCCTCGTCCGTCGGATATCCAAGCAACTTCTCCGCCCCTTTATTCCAGCTCTTCACGTAGCCGTCCAGATCGACGGAGATGACCGTTTCCTGGATCTGATTGATAATGTCGGCCTGCCTTCGTATCACCTCACCCGCTTGTCTTTGTGCCGTGACGTCGGTCCAGAGCCCGATGATTTCCTGTGGGGTTCCGTCCGCTCGCCGAATCAACACCCCCTCGTCTCGAAACCAGCGGTACTCGCCGCTGCGTATCTGCCAACGGTATTCCGTCGCCAGACTGCTCTCTTGCGAGAGCTTCCCCAATTCCATGAGGGCTCGCTTCTGGTCGTGGGGATGAAGCCGCGAGGCCCAGAAGGATGAGTCCTCCAAGAAGCAGCGTGGAGCGAAACCGGTCAGCGCCTCGATGTTCTCACTCACCCACAATGCACCGTAGTCTCCCGAAGGGTTGGCAGAGTACATCACAACAGGCAAGGTGCGCAAAATCAATGTTTGGTGGGCCTGGCCCGCACGCAAGTCTTTCTCGGCCTGCCTGCGCTTCGACAGGTCGTAAAAAATCAGCACTCCGCCCCCGACGGCAAACATAATAGTCAAGCAGGTTCCGCCTATAATGAGCGCATACGTGAACGAGGCCGCCCCGTCTGCCTGCTTCGACCAGTTGAGCAACAGAACCTGCTCCTGGTCCCGCATCTTACCGAGCACCATGAGGATCGTGTCCATGGTCTCTTTCCCGGCGTGCTGACGGACTACGTACTCATGCGCTTGTATCCTTCCAGCATCCCTTAAGTCGATCGCGTGTTTGAGTTGTGCCAATCTCAGATCGATCAGACGACGCACGGCAAGCAGGTGTGCTTGCTGGATTTGACTATCGCGAGTCAGGTCAGTCAGGTTGTGCAGCACTTCTTCTATGCGGTGGGCCGCCTCGCGATAAGATTGCAGGTACTGGTTCTCACCGGTAAGCAGGTCGAGCCGCTGCTTGTCTTCGACGTCCTCCATCAGATACAGCAGGTGCTCGATCGTTTCCCGCACCTGATGGGTTTGCGCTACCCGGGCTTCACGATTGATGAGGTCGGTCGTGCTCCAATACGAGGCGAACCCGATTCCAAACAGCAGGATGAGTACCGCCCCGAGGCCCACCGCAATCTTCTTCTCTAGCGACATGTTCATGCTGAACCCCGTTGCCTAGTGGGTCAACCTACCACGTGGTGAAACGCGTAGAGGCCGCTGCACTGACCTGCCCCCAGTTGTTAGGCCACGGTTCAAGTTCGTTCACGCATTGCGATCCACCCACTAGCCAGTGCAAATAATTTGAGGAAATCTGATCCCACTAGGAGCCTCGCAGGTTCGGTCAGAACCTCAGCAGGGAGGCCCATTCTAGGAGCGAAGCGAACTAAGGCGCAAGGGCCGCCAGCAAGCCTCAGCCGCCGCCATTCTCCCGCCAGGGTTGGCGTGGTCAATGTTCCCTGTGCTCATCAAGAGAAGATAAAGGAGGGTCCAATAGAAGCTTGCTTGGTAGGGTTAGTTGTGTCCACCCGCCCCGCTTGATCTCATTTCTGCTTCACCTCATCCTTGCCCCTGATCTGTTCATACACGGTTAGCGGTAGAATCTTCTTCAGCACCAACTCAACTTTCTGCTGGTATGTGAGGTTCTTGTTGATCTTCTCCGGGTAGGCTTCGCCAATAGCTATGATTAAGGCCCAAACAAGCGGGACGGAAACGACGAATACTATGACGGCAAGCAGAAAGCCTGCTCCGACGAGTGCACGTAGATTGGTCATGATGACGCCTTCTTGCCATTCGCCTGTGAACGTCCGCTCTGTGAGAATAATAACGGCGCGGGGCGGCGCGCGTATGTGCTGGTCAATAACCGGGCTGAAGGAAACGCTCCGCTGACCGTGGAGGGACTTGTGGCGATGTTATCAAAGTAAAGGCCCGGTTCCTTTCGGAGCCGAGCCTTCATGGTCGCACTGAATGCGGCCAGGGGAACATGCGCATTCATAGTGCTTCCATAGCGGTTTCTAAACCAACATCACTCTATTAGATCCCCGACATCGGGCCTACGTATGGTAAGGCCTACTGGAGGAGCCATGGTTGTGGACCGCTCCACCCTTCCACTTCAGCCCTCGTCATGCCCCGCTTCCGTTGTCCGCCCGCTCCGCTTGCAGTTGCCATTTCACTTATAAGGCAGCCACATGAGGTATCGGCATCACGTTCCCGGTTGTCTGCCCCGTCTGGCTAGATGTTGCGCTAGCGTACGCAAACCGCGAGCTAAGTGAAATCTGATAGGTCGAGTAACTGAGTTGGCGAAGCACCACCCGTCCGTCCCGCGACATACAATCAACGGCGACGAATATTTCTACCCATCTGAAATTGGGAAGGTACGTGACGATTTCGTCAAAGGAGCACGGACCGCTCCGCAGCTTTTCCATAATCGCTTCTTCTATGGGCAGCATGGCGTCAGACCTCCGGTTGAAGTGAGGTATGATCACGGGTGGGCCGCATAATGCACTGATCGCGCCATGTGGGAAGTAGGAAATGCGCTCGTCGTGGTGTAAGAATTGGCCTACGACACCCGCGAAGAAGCGGGCCGAGCCGTATACCAAGATCGTGGAGGAACTCCCACAAATGCGACCTGCCCCCTATTAAACCAGGTCGGCTCTGGAGTGAGGATTCCAGCTGACGAAAGGAGGGAGCATGGCACGAACAGGGTATACGGCGGAAGAGATTATCGGGCAGTTGCGGACCATCTAAATTGAACTGGGCAAAGGGCTTGCGGTGATCGAGGCCTGCCGGAAGCTCGGCATCACCGAGCCGACGTACTATCGGTGGAAGAACGAAGACGGCGGCTTGCGCGTCGAGCGAGCCAACCGGCTGAAGGGCTTGGAGCAGGAGCATGCGCGACTGAAGCGGTTGGTGGCCGATCTTTCGCTCGACAATAGTCTCGTGAAGGAGGTGGCCGCGGGAACCTGCTACGCCTGGCCCGACGCCGAGAAGCGGTGTGCCATGCGCAGGCCACGCGCTTGGTCTCCGAACGCCGGGCGTCGCGAGTGGTCGGGCAATGCCGGGCCACCCAGCAGTGTCCATTAAACCGGGGGAAGATCAGAAACTCGAACTTTGGCTGGAGTGAGGTGGCGTTGAGCAGAAAATGAGCACAATCGGCGCTACCCAAGATAGACGAACTCTTAACCATTATCCTTTTCATTACGTATTGACCGACATTTACAGGAAGTCGGACGTTCCCTATCATCTCGCCCTTGCAAAGGAGGTGATCCATGCTGAAACGTCCAGTTTTGGTCCTGGGTACGCTTTTGTTAGGTGGCGTCGCGGTAGTGGCAGCTGCCCCCCCGCAATTTCTTCCGAATCTCTTTCCCTTTCCCAATTCCACGGGAGTCCTGGAAACTTTCAACACGACGGGAAAGGTGGATCTCACCGGTCCGTTTTTCCAGAGTCTCGGCACCAACGACCGTAGCTGCGCGACTTGCCACCAGGCCAGCGACGCCTGGACCGTGTCGGCCGCGCACGTGGCTGAACGGTTTGAAGAGACTGCAGGCCTGGACCCGATCTTTCGCACCAACGACGGCTCCAATTGTGATCATGACATCGACGTGTCGACGGTGGAAGGCCGCCAGAATGCGTACAGCCTGCTGATCAGCCGCGGCTTAATTCGCATCCCACTCAAGGTGCCTGTCGGAGCCGAGTTCGACGTGGTCAGCGTCAGCAACCCGTACGGGTGCAATGACACCTCCACGCTGTCCATGTATCGGCGCCCGCTTCCTGCTACCAACCTACGGTTTCTGAGCACATTGATGTGGGACGGGCGCGAATCCTCCCTACAGACCGGCACGAAACCGATCACGTACGCCACCAACCCCAGCGATTTGCGGTTCGACCTGGCGCATCAGTCTGTGGATGCCACCAACGGCCACGCGCAGGCCGCCACGCCGCCCACGTCGCAGCAGCAGCAGCAGATCGTGGCGTTTGAAATGGCGCTGTCCACAGCGCAGGTCATCGACTCCCTTGCGGGCCCGCTCAACCACCAAGGTGCCACCGGCGGGCCCGTGGCGCTGGTGACCCAAGACTTCTTTGTGGGCATCAATGATCCGCTGGGCCAGAACCCCTTCCCTACCACGCCATTCAACCCGGTGATCTTCACGTTGTTCAATGCCTCCTGGGCCAACGCGTCCTCCGATGGCGCCGCCGCCCGCCGCGCCAGTATCCTGCGTGGGCAGACGCTGTTTAACTCGCGCACCATCAACATCACCGACGTCGCCGGAATCAATGACGTCATCGGCAAGCCGCTCGCGGGGACATGTGGCACGTGCCACGACGCGCCCAACGTCGGCAACCACTCCGTGTCGGCGCCCCTGAACATCGGGGTCGCCGACCTCACGAATCCTCTAGGCGTGAGCTATTTACCTGTCATTACGCTCCGCCAAAAAGCTGATCCGACCAAGGAAATCTCTACCACCGACCCCGGCCGGGCGTTAGTGACAGGAAAATGGGCGGACATCGGCAAGGTTAAGGGACCGATCCTGCGGGGGTTGGCCGCGCGGGCGCCGTATTTCCATAACGGCTCGGCGGCTTCGTTCCAGAGGGTGATCGACTTTTACAACATCCGCTTCGCCATGGGACTCACGGCGCAGGAACAGGCCGACCTGGTGGCGTTCCTGAGTGTGCTGTAATCACAGCCGCTGGGACCGCAACTCGTGTGTTGCTGACGGTGAACATACCCATCCTGTGGCGCTCGGCAAAATCCTTCTGAGCGCCGCAGGGCTCAGCTACGACTATCCAGCGTGAGCGGCAGTGGGGCACAAACCTCTTCGACGCGGAAGCACCCATTGCCCCTGGTCCAGAATTCTTCAGACCAGTCAATCTAGTAGCGGCCATAATGTTTCACGAATTTCTGTCGCGTCAGGCAGATTCAAAAACAACTGTTAATGACCAACAGCAGTTCGGTTCACTCATGAGTCGATAACCTTTTTGAAACTTTCGTGAATCGAATCAAAAATCTGTTTTCTGCCACATGGATGTAAACCTTATTCTCAGGTGAGCATAAAATGAGCACAGCAAGGGATTCCCAACGGACTCAGAATAGTTGACGCGACTCTTCCGGATTACTCAAACTTAATGGCGATCCCTTTAACGGTCGTACATGTGAACGAATAGACATTGTAAATGGGAATAAAACCGTACAGGCTTGTTTCAACACTCACGTTGAGCAGAGCATCTCCACCTTTTTGTTCCAAAGCCTGATCCACGGCATGGGCGAAATCGCCCTGTCCCCAGGGAATGATCGCAAGAACGAAGTGGCGGCAAGCTTGTCCCTCGACTGGGCCAAGTTCCTGAAATGTCCTGCCAGATTTTAGCAGGGCGGCGGGGTCGGCAGAGCTCCTTGTCACAATCCCGAGTGTCCCGGATGAACTACAGCCAGCCAGAAGTATAACAAAAGTTGCGATTAACCACAGTGAATGTCGCATTGGCCCCTCCTGCGTTGAAATCTTAATTCCCTGCTTCCATCCCAAGCCTGCGAAGCCTCAAATTCTTGGGCAAGACTTGGTCTCTTAGGGAGCGTGGTCCGCTTCCTCCGACTTTTGTGCTTTCTTAATCCATTCCTCCTGAGCCGCCCTAGCCTCCGCTTCCGCTGCCAACGAGGAGGTAGGCCCTCGCACCCTCCCGTTCGCCATTTCCACCGAAAAATCATCAGGAACACAGGC
>Ga0307469_10000885_pt1 | contig 11030 bp, 9 predicted proteins | sample atmos_gasesAM2C__FD_203084 | JGI IMG/M metagenome (GOLD analysis project Ga0307469, IMG submission 203084) | Hardwood forest soil microbial communities from Morgan-Monroe State Forest, Indiana, United States - atmos_gasesAM2C_515 | ecosystem: Environmental > Terrestrial > Soil > Temperate forest...
CGCATCGGCGCGCTGGCTAGCATGCCGACCGAGTCCGACTGCCGCTTCCTCGAGAGCCCGCCGCCAGTGCCGCCGGTGAAGATCTTCCAGGTCGTGTACCGCCCGGGCCGGCCGAAAAAAGGCGCCCCCCCCGCCGCAAGGACGGAAGAAAACACCTAGCCGTCGCGGTCCGGCGTGCCGCAGCAGTCCTTCGCCGCCCTGCGCCATCCGGGCTACCGCGCCTATTTCATCGGCTCGGCGCTCGCCATGATGGCGGACAGCATCGAGCACGTCATCAGCTACTGGATCATCTTCCAGAAGTTTCATTCGCCGGCGCTCGGCGGCTTCGCGGTGCTGTCGCACTGGCTGCCGTTCCTGTTCTTCTCGATGTACTCGGGCGCGCTCGCCGACCGCTTCGACCCGCGGCGCATCATCCAGCTCGGCATGCTGCTGTTCATGGCGGCCTCGCTCGGCTGGGGGCTGCTGTTCCTGACCGGCTCGCTCGAGATGTGGCATGCCGCGGCGCTGCTCGTCGTGCACGGCTTCGCCGGCGTGCTGTGGGCGCCGGCGGCGCAGCTGCTGATCCACGACATCGTCGGCGAAAAGGACCTGCATAGCGCGATCCGGCTCATGGCCACCGGCCGCTACCTGGGGCTGCTGCTCGGCCCGGCGATCGGCGGCCTGATCCTGCTCGCAATGGGGCCCGCCCACGGGATCCTGTTCAACATGCTGATCTACCTGCCGCTCATTGCGTGGCTTTGGAAGGCGCCATACGGCGGGCGGAAACCAGCGGCGGCCTCGCGCGGCTTCGCTGAACTGCTGCCGATGATCCGGAACGCGGCGCAGAGCCGCGTGATCGTTTCGATGACGCTCCTCGCGGGCGGCGCGTCGCTGCTGGTGGGCAATGCCTACCAGGCGCAGATGCCCGAGTTCGCGCGCGACCTCGGCCACGGCGACGCCGACCTCACCTACAGCATGCTGCTCGCGGCCGACGCCGCCGGCGCGCTGGTGGCCGGCCTGGTGCTCGAGAGCCGCGGCCTGCTGCCGCCCCACCCGCGCACCGCATTCCTGCTGGCGATGCTGTGGTGCGTCGCCATCGGCAGCTTCGCTGCGGCGACGTCCTACCCGCTCGCGCTCGCGCTGCTGTTTACCGCGGGATTTTTCGAGCTGTCGTTCAACGCCATGGCGCAGACCCTGGTGCAGGTGCACGCGCCGTCCGAAGTCCGCGGCCGCGTCATCGGCCTGTTCGCCATGGCGAGCCTCGGGCTGCGCGCCTTCAGCGGCGTGACCGTAGGCCTCGGCGGCAGCCTCATCGGCATCCACTGGTCGCTCGCCGCGAGCGCTGCGGCGCTGCTTCTTCTTACCATGGCGCTGCTGACGTTTACATGGCAGAGATCCCAATGAAAGGAGTGATCGTGAACGATCAATGGAGTACCGGGCTGATGGCGCACCTCGGGATGCGCATCCTGGAGGTGGGGGCGGAGCGCGTGGTCGGCGAGCTGGAGATCGGCGAGCACCTGAAGACGACCACCGGGGCGGTCCATGGCGGCACGCTGATGGCGTTCGCCGACACGATCGGCGCCGTCGGCACCTCGGCGCTGGGCCTGAAGACCGCCACGCTCGAATCGAAGACCAACTTCTTCGCGGCGGCGACCGCGGGCAGGCTGCGCGCCGAATCGACCGCCCTCCACAGGGGCAAGCGCACGCATGTCTGGCAGACGCGCGTCACCGATGACTCGGGCAGGCTGCTGTCGCTCACTATCCAGACGCAGATGATCCTGTGAAATACGCGCTCTACTACTGGCCTTCCATTCAAGGCCGCGGCGAGTTCGTCCGCCTCGCGCTCGAGGACGCGGGCGCCGATTACGTCGACGTTGCGCGCAGTGCGAGCGGCATGCGGGCGATGGAGGACATGCTCGAGAGCGCTTCGATCAGGCGGGCGCCTTTCGCGCCGCCGTTCCTGCGCGCGGGCGAGCTGCTGATCGCCCAGACCGCGAACATCCTCTCCTACCTCGGGCCCCGCCTGGGCCTTGCGCCCAGGGGCGAGGCCGGCCGGCTATGGCTGCACCAGCTGCAGCTCACGATCGCCGACTGGCTGGTCGAGGTGCATGACACCCATCACCCGATCGGCAGCGGCCTTTATTACGAGGACCAGAGGCCCGAGGCAAAGCGGCGCGCGGCGGACTTCAGGACCGAGCGCCTGCCGAAGTTCCTGCGGTACTTCGAGAAAATGGACCGCAGGGCCTTTTCCTACGTCGATCTCTCCCTCTTCCAGATGATCGAGGGGCTGCGCTACGCCTTCCCGCGGACGATGAGCGGCCTGGAAAAACAGGTCCCCCGTCTGGTCGAGCTGCACGACCGTGTCGCCGAGCGGCCAAGACTCGCGAAATACCTGCGCTCGAAGCGCCGCATTGCGTTCAACCAGCAGGGGATCTTCCGCAGCTACCCCGAGCTGGACGCCGCTTGAGCATCATCGCCGCGGTACCATCGCGTTCCTGCCCATGCCCCCGGTCACCCAGGCGCTGATCGTCGTCAACGTCGCCGTCTTCCTCCTGCAGACGGCGACCGACCTGCCGCTCATCGAGTGGTTCGCCCTCTGGCCGGCGGGCTCCGGCCTGGAGGCCGGCCCCGGCTTCGAGCCCTGGCAACTCATCAGCTACAGCTTCCTGCACGGCGGCGTCGCGCACATCCTCTTCAACATGTTCGCGCTCTACATGTTCGGCGGCGAGATCGAGCGGCTGTTCGGCTCGCGCTTCTACCTCGCGTACTACTTCGCCTGCGTGCTCTCCGCGGCGGTCACGCACCTGATCGTCACGGGCTGGATGGGAGGCACGCCCTACCCGACGGTGGGCGCCTCGGGCGGGATCTACGGCCTGCTGCTCGCGTTCGGCCTGTACTTCCCCGATCGCCGGGTGATCCTGCTGTTTCCGCCGATTCCCATGTCGGCGCGCACCTTTGTCTTCGGCTTCGCGGCCCTGGAGCTGTTTTTCGGCATCACCGGAACGGCAGCCGGCATCGCCCATTTCGCCCATCTGGGAGGCATGCTGGGCGGCTGGCTGCTGATCCAGTACCGGCGCGGTCGCTTTCCCTTCAGAAAATAAACTGCACGCTATTTGCCCTTCGCGACGGCGTCGATGAAGCCGTGCTTCACGAGGCGCAGCTTGTCGTCGCGCACCAGGCCGATGCCGGGCGCGTGAAACTTGTACTCGCTCAGACCCAGATCGAGTGCCGAGCTCTCCTTTACGCGCATGCATCGCTGGAACGTCCCGGCCGGCGTCTTGCAGGTGTCGCTGAGGCTGAGGATCTCGGCGCGGTCCATCGCCACCCCGGGGGCGATCTCCTGGTAGAACTTCATCTTCGTCTTCGGGCTGCCGGGCATCATCAGGCCGGCCCGGTTGCCCTTTCCCGCCAGCCAGGAGCCGTCGGTCTTGGTGACCTTGCCGTTCTCGTAGAAAGCGACGTCTTCGCCGAAATAGAACACGTCCTTCGTCTGCTCGCAGATGGCAAAGTAGTTTCTGGCGACCTCGTAGAGCTGCCCGTCCTTCCATTCCCTTTCCTCGACCACCCGCGTCAGGACGCCGTCCACCATCTGTGTCTCGTTAAGCACCGTCTTTTGCAGCTTCACGTCGCCGCCTTGCAGGACGAGCTGGTGGCCCGGCTCGAGGATGAAGTACTCATTGCGCCCGGTGGTCTGCAGGGTGCAGCCTGAAATGCCGAACTCCTCCTGCCACTCGGGCTTGGCCTTGCCCTGCCCCGCGGCCAGTGAAACCGTCAGGATCGCCGTCACGGCGAACGCGCATTGCAGTGCCTGTTTCTTCATGAAATCCTCCTTGTCAGCTCAGTAGAAAAATTTCGCCACCAGCGCGAAGGCGTTGTTGGCGCGGCGAATGCTCGGCTGCACGTCGGTGCCCTCGTCCCGGTTGAATGCCTTGCCGGGGAAGAACCATCCCATGCGCAGGTCGAGGCCCAGGCGACGCACGCCGAACAGGTTGCGAAACCCCAGGACGATATCGACTGCCTGTCCCACCTGCTTGCTCTGCTGCCCGGGCACCTGGTTCATCAACGCCGTGAGCGCCCATGACCGGCTTTCGTCCGCGATCTTGTCCAGGCGGTAGCGATGAAACACGAAATCCAGGGAGGTGCTGTGATCGGGACGGAAGCCGAGGCCGACGGTGGCGACATGAAGGTTGCTGAGCTCGGCTTCGATGGCCTCGCCGTAGATGTTGAACAGGGCGACGCCGCCGAAGCGGCTCTCGTTCGACTGCAGACCGGTCTGGCGGAACTCCGTGTTGGTCTTGTCGTTCGGATTGTCGTCGCCGCTGCCGAAGGCATACCCGAGCGTGAAGTTCGGCTTGAACGGCAGGCTGTTGAACCGGTAGGTACCGCCGAGGTCGAACGCATGCCCTTTGAGCCGGTGCGAGGCCTCGTCCTTGCCGCGCACCGCCGCCAGCTCGCTCCAGTAGCTGAGGCTCTCCGACGGCGTGCCTTGCAGCCGTACCCCGATAAGCGTGGGGCGCCCCTCGCTCTTGGCGCGGTCGTCGCGGGTAATCCAATAGGCGCCGAGCCGGTGGTTTTCGAAGCCACGATAATCGGCATACAGCATGTAGGTGTCGATGCGGTCCTTTGCCTGCTGGACGTGCGGGGCAAGGTCGAGATCCGTCCAGATCTCGCGTCCGAAGGAGGCTTCCGCCCGAAACCTGCCTTGGCGGTAACCCGCGCTGACCATGTCCATGGACGTGTCATAAAGCCAGTGCCGGTCGTCCTCGTAGTTGCGGCGCCCGACGCTCAGCGAAAACGGCGAGCCGGGGCGCCTGAAAGTGACGAAGCCCTGGTCGACGAGCAGCGACACGTGCCGCTTGCGGGGCGAGAGCTCGGCCGGCTCCCTGATCGGGATTTCGCGCTCGAGGACCATCTCGAGCGTCGCCTCCAGCGAATCGGTCGGCCGGTAGACGATGATGCCGTTCACCTGGGGCTTCACCAGGCTGACGTTGTCCCGTACCCGCCGGTCGAGGTCCGGGTCGCGGCGGTAGGTCGCTTCCGCCTCGCCGCTGTAGGAATATTGGTAAGTCAGCCGCTGCGGCGGCGCGGCCTGCCCCGTTCCCGGCAGCCGAAAGAGCAAAGGTGAGGGCGCTGCCGGCTGCGTGCCGTAGCGGCGCTGCTCGCGCGTCTCCTCGGGCGCGCCGGGCCGATCGGCGCCGGTGTCTATCTGCGCCGCGACCGAGGAAGGGCCCGAGCCCAGCGCCAGGGAAAAAGCCGCGCAGCATGCCTTGCCGATCTTCCGCGGCATTCGTCCAGGGCCGCTGCTAATTCGCGAGTCCCAGCCCGGGTTCGCGCTGCGCCGGCGCGCCGGCAGCGAGGTACAGCGCCGGCAACACGAACAGCGTCATCAGCGTCGAAGCGACCAGGCCGCCGAGCATCACGATCGCGGTGGGCTGCACGATCTCCAGGCCGGGAATCTGCCCCCGGACCACGAGCGGCAGAAGCGCGGCGAGGATCGCGGCCGAGCTCGTCAGGATGGCCGCCAGGCGCTCCCGCGCGCCGCGGATCACGAGTTCCTCTCCGAACTGCAGGCCTTCCTGCACCTCAAGCGACTGGTAATGGCGGATCAGCAGAAGCCCGTTGCGCACCGCCATGCCGAGCACCGCCAGAAAGCCGACGATCGAGCCGAGCGAAATGCTGCCGCCGCTGGCGAGCGCCGCGAGAACGCCTCCCGCCATGGCCGCCGGCAGCGCAAGGAAGGCGATGAGCGCGAGGCGCCAACTCGCGAAGCAGGCTTGCAGCAGCAGGAATATGCCGATCGCGACCGCGACAGCGATCCAGAGCATGCGCTGCTCGGCCTGCTGCCGCTCGGCGTACTCGCCGAGAAGCTTCGGGTTGTGCTCCAGCGGAAACTGCATTTTGTCGAGCCGGTCGTCGATCTCTTCGGCGACCGAGCCCAGATCCCGCCCGGCGACGTTGGCGACCACGTCCACGTAAGGCGCGATGGCCTCGTGCCTGAGCAAGGTCGGCGTGGGAACGATCCGCACTTCGGCGACGTCGCCGAGGCGCACGTTCTGCCGGTCCGACTTGCCGACCCAGAGCTCGCGCAGATCGGTGAGGCTCTGGCGCGTTTCGGGCGCGCCCCAGACCACGACGTCGTAGATCTTCTGCTCCTCGAACAGGAAGCCGACGGTGAGCCCCGAAAATATGGTGGCCGAAGCGCGCCGCACGTCGCCGGGCTTGACGCCCGCCTTGCCGGCGGCATCGAGGTTCACCCTGACCTGCACGTGCGGCTCCTCGACCTGGTCCTCGGCGCGCAGATCGGCGATGCCGCGAATGCCGGCAAGCTCGGCTCTCACTTCCTCGGCCGTCTGGCGCAGGATGTCGCGGTTCGGGCCGTACAGGCGCACGACGATCGCCGTGCTCGCGCCCGTGAGCACTTCGCTCACCTTGTCGCGCAGGTAGGTGTGCATGCTGCGCTCGCTGCCCGGATAGCCCTCGATGGTCTCCCGGACGGCGGCCACCGTCTTGTCGTAGTCCGCCGCGGGATCGATGCCGACCCAGATCTGGCTCGAATTGATGCCGACGACCTGATCGCCGGTCACCGCGCGCCCGACGTGCGCGCCGACATTGCGCACTCCTGGAATCGTCTTCAGCTCGCGGCTCACGCGCGAAGTGATCCGGTAGGTCTCGGCATACGAAGTTCCAGGCGCGGTGGTCCAGTTCACCAGCAGCTCGCGCTCCTTCAAGGCGGGCAGCAGCGACTGCCCGAGCAAGGGCCACAGGGCAATACCGCCCACGACAGCGACCGCCGCGGCGAGAAACAGCTTGCGCCGCGCCGCGATCGCCCTCCGCAGAACGTCTTCGTAGCGGCCGCTCAGCCTGGACAGCAGGGGCGGCTTGCCCGCAGCGCGCCCGCCCTTGCCGAGCAGCATCACGCTCAGCGCCGGCGTGACGGTCAACGCCACCAGCATCGATGCGGCGACCGCGAGCAGGTACGACAGCGCGAAGGGCTCGAAGAACGAGCCCGAAACTCCGCCCATGAAGAAGATCGGGATGACGGCGAGCATGACGATCAACATGGCGTACAGCGACGCGCTGCGGGTTTCCAGCGTGGTCTGGAAGATGATGTCAGCGATCGATGCGCCGGACCCGTCGTGGTGCGCCTGCAGGCGGTGCATGATCCTTTCAGCGTCGACCACGGCATCGTCGATGACGACGCCGAGGGCGACGATCATGCCGGCCAGGATCATGCTGTTGAGGGTCGCGCCGGCGAGCTGCAGGGCCAGCAGCGCCGCGAGCAGCGAAAGCGGGATGGCGATGGCCGCGACGAGCGCGGTGCGCCAGTTGTAGAGAAACACGCCGATGACCGCGACGACGAGGAACGCCGCGGCAGCCAGCGCGTACGCGAGATTGGCAATCGATTCCTCGATGTAGGAAGCCAGCCGGAACACCGTGCTGTCGACCTTCACGCCGGGCAGTCCCCGCTTCAGCTCGGCGAGCGCCTGCTCCACCCCGCGCGTCACCTCCAGCGTGTTCGCGGAAGGAAACTTCTCGATGACCAGCATGAGCCCGCTGCCATTGTTGACGAATGCGTCCCCGATCAGGGGCGGGTGCGCAAAGGTCACCTCGGCGACGTCGCCCAGCGCCATGGTCTTGCCCGTCATGACCAGGTGCTGCGCGCCGAGCACCACCTTAGCCATGTCCTCCGGCGAATTGATCGGCATCTGATGATGCACGCCGAGCCTCTGGTTCGCATTGTCGATCCAGCCTCCCGTGCCGGGGGCCGAGCCTTTCAGGAAAGTCAGCGGCGAGACCCATAGCGCGTCTCCCGCGGCGGCAATGACGTCGTCCTGTAGCACCCGCGCGTCGCGCAGCCGTTGCGGATCGATGTGCACCTGCAGCTGGCGCAGGCGCTGCCCCCAGATCGCCACGTTCGCGACGCCGGGCACGCCCAGCAGCTTCGGCTTGATGGTCCAGCGCGCGAGCAGCGAGAGCTCCGTCGGCTCGACCTTGTCCGAGGAAATCCCGACCATCATGAAGCGGCTGGTCGCGGAGAGAGGCTGCAGAATGACCGGCGGCGTGGCGACGTTGGGCAGCGTGTAGGCGAGGGTCAGGCGTTCCTGGATCATCTGGCGCGCCTTGACGATGTCGGTGCCGCGCTTGAACGTCATCACGATCGACGACAGTCCGGTGACCGACTTGGAGCGGATCGACTCGAGCCAGGGCACCCCGCTCAGCAGCTCTTCCAGGTTCAGCGTGATGAGGCTTTCCACTTCCCTGGCCGAGAGCCCGATCGCTTCGGTCTGCACCTCGACGACCGGCGCCGCGAACTCGGGGAAAACGTCCACCGGCATCCTGTAGAGCCGCTCGGTTCCGAACGCAATCAGCGCCGCGGCAATGCCCAGCATCACGAGGCGGAACTGCAGGCTCGAGGCGATCATCCAGCGAAACATGGTCCGATCTCCCTTCTATGCGTCGGCGCGCCGGCTCATTTGCCGAAGCTCATTTGCCGAAACTCATTTGCCGAAGATCTCCACGCCGTAGAGCAGCGCGGCGCCCACCGTCACGACCGAAGTGCCGGGCGCGGGTCCGTCGGTCAGCACCGCCACATCGCCCACCACGCGATCGACCCGGACGCTTTGCCGCTCGAAGACGAGCGGCTCCTTGCTGACGTAAACCCAGGCTGCGCCGCGCGCGTCGTAGAACAGCGCGCCGTACGGGATGACTTTCTGGCTGTCCTCCGCGCCGGCGAGCTGCAGCTCGACGCGCATGCGCTGGTTGACGGCCAGCCCGTGGTCCTTGCCGTTGACGACGTAGTAGGTCGTGAGCATGCTGCGCTTCAAGTCCTCGGCGGGCGGCATCCCGGAGGGCTCGGCCAGCAATTTGGTGGCGGGCTGCTCGCGGGTGGCCAGCGCATAGAGGCGCGCCGGCTTGTCCTTGGCGAGCCGGTCCCATTCCGCGGGCGACAGGGCAACGGCAATCCAGGCCTCCTCGCCGCCCGCGGCCGCTTTGCGCAGCGCCGGTTGCGCGGCCGGCTGAATGGGCTTGCCTGCCACCTGTTGGGCAAAGGCGCCGAAGCCTCCCGGGCCGCCGAAGGCGAGCTTGGGCGCCGGCGCGGCTTCCGGCGAGGCCATCACCAGGCCGCTCACCATCTGCCTGCGCACGATGGGCTGCTCTTCCACCTTGCCGGTCTCGATGCCCAGGCGCGCCGCCGCCTTCGCCGAAAGGATCACGCGCTTTGCCGCCGAGCCTGGAATCGCCTCGAGCTTCGCCGCGGCGCTTTTCGTGGCCGCCGCAACACTGGGATCGGCCGCCTGCGCCTGCGCAAACACGCCGAGGATCGCTCCTGCTGCAAGCGCAACGAGTTGTGCATTCATGCTTTTTCTCCTTCGTATTGAGAAGCGTTGCTCAAAGCGGCGGCACGATGCCGTCCTTGCCGACGAAGACGAATACCGCCGCATAGCCGCCGCCGCCCGCGTTCTGGGCGCCGACGAGCACGCGCGCGCCGGCCTTGAGGAGCGCTTTGTCGCCGAGCGACATCTTGAGAACCGGGGTGTCGCGCGAGATTTCCACGTCGGTCTCCTCCTGGTCGGTGGGGCCGTACTTGATCGAGATGACACGGTCCTCGAGGTCGTCGACCCAGCCGTGGGTGATCACGGCGTTCGGCGTCAGGTCCCACTTGGTGTGCCCGACGGCGATGCCTCGCAACGGCTCGTCGATGATGCGCAGTTCGAAGCCCTTGTGCAGCCAGCTGAGCGAGTCGCGATAGATGGGGCTGAAGGTGTCTCCCATCCTTTCGGAGACCGCCCCGACGTACAGGCCGAAATCGACGTCGGCGAAGCTGGCCTTGGACAGGGCAAATACCGCGAAGCCCTCCGGCAGCGCGAAGTTCAGCGCCTTGCCCTCGCCGGTCCTGATCGCCACCGAGGATGCGTCCACGCGCGTGATGACACCGCGGAAGCGCTCGGGCTCACCGGCGTTGTTCTGCGCGCTGGCGGGCACGCCGAGCGCCGCAGCGATGAGCGCCGCCGCCGCGAGGCGATGCAGGCTGATCAATCCGGGCCGTCCATAGTGACGCGTCATGCGGCCTCCATGGCGGTGCGGCCATCGGGTGCGCCAAACCGCAGGTAAAGAATCGGGATGACGAAAAGGCTGAGCAGGGTGGAGGTGACGAGGCCGCCCAGGATGACCACCGCCATCGGGTGCTCGATCTCGTAGCCCGGGATGCTGCCGGCGACGATGAGCGGCAGCAGCGCGAGCCCGGTGCAAAGCGTGGTCATCAGGATCGGCGAAAGGCGTTCGCTCGCCCCGCGCAGCACCAGCTCCACGCCGAAGGGCTGTCCTTCCACGCGCTCCAGATTGCGGTAGTGGTGGATGAGCAGGATGCCGTTGCGCGCGGCGATCCCCAGCACGGTGATGATGCCGACCAGGGAGCCGAGCGAGATGACGCGATCGCCGGCGAACGCCGCGAGCACTCCGCCTACGAGGGCGGCGGGCAGCGCGAGAAATATCAGCCCGGCGAGCCGCCAGTCGCGCAGCGAAACGTGCAGGACGAGCAGGATCGCCACCGCGACCAGCAGAGAGAAATGGAGCAGGTTGCTCTGGGCGGCCTGCCGCTCCTTGTACTCTCCGAGCAGGTGCGGGTAGTAGCCGATGGGAAAGCTCACTTTGGCGAGGCCGGATTCCACGTTCTGGGCGACCGAGGCGAGGTCGCGCCCCTTCACGTTGGCGTGCACGTCGATGCGCCGGGAGTTGTTCTCCCGTCGGATCTTGTTGGCCGTGGGGACGAGCTCGATATCGGCGACCTCGCCCAGCCGCACCCGGCCGCCATAGGGCGTGTCGATCAGGAACTCGCCCACGCTTTCGATGCTGCCGCGCAACGACGCGGGCGAGGCCACGAAGATGTCGTAGACCTTGCCGTCACGGTGGATGTCGGTGACTTCGATGCCCGACATCATGGTCGCCGCGACGCGGCGCACGTCGCCGGGCTTCAGGCCGTGGCGCCCGGCCACGTCGAGCTTCACCTTGACCTGGATCTGCGGCACTTCCACCTGCTGCTCGACATGCAG
>Ga0307469_10000886_pt1 | contig 11028 bp, 10 predicted proteins | sample atmos_gasesAM2C__FD_203084 | JGI IMG/M metagenome (GOLD analysis project Ga0307469, IMG submission 203084) | Hardwood forest soil microbial communities from Morgan-Monroe State Forest, Indiana, United States - atmos_gasesAM2C_515 | ecosystem: Environmental > Terrestrial > Soil > Temperate...
TGGCTGGTGTGGCGGAGTTGGCAGGGCGACTCTCTTACTTCCGATACTTCGATCGCGGGCAACCGATCGAAGCTCTTAGATCGCAGATTGCGCTAGCGAGCGGAGGAAGAGAAGCTCTTAACCGCAAAGGACGCCAAGGTACGCAAAGGTCGCACAGCATCCTGACGAATAGCCTAGTTCGTCTGGCCCCAGGCATCCTGTTGGATGCTCCGTGAAGAAACGTCTCACATTGATTGCCCGATATCCGGATTCGCACGCCGTTCTTTGTGTTCTTCGCGCACCCTTTGCGACCTTCGCGGTTAAGACTTTTTGATTTCAAGGCAGCCAATCCGCAATAAAAACATTGGTCTCGTGCGGAACTTTCCCGTTGCGCCCCGAAATCCACACCAGCTTCTTGCCATCCGGACTGAACATCGGGAATCCATCAAAACCGTCGGTGGACGTCAGCCGCTCGAGGTTCTTCCCATCGAGATCGATGCCGTAGAGTTCGAAGTTCCCCATCCCGCCGGTGGATCCCACGTTCGATGAAAAGATGATGTGCTTGCCATCCGGATAGAACGCTGGTGCGAAGCTTGCGGCGCCGAGATCGGTGACCTGCCGCTTATCGCTGCCGTCAGCCTTCATCGTCCAGATTTCTAGATAGGTGGGGCGAATCAGGTTCTGTTTGAGCAGATCTTTGTAGTCCGCGATTTCCTGCTCGGTTTTGGGATGGTGCGCGCGGTAGACGATCAGTTTGCCGTCTGGCGAGAACGTAGGGCCACCATCGTAGCCGAGTTCGTGGGTGAGTTGTTTCACGTTCGAGCCGTCGGCATCCATCGTGTAAATGTCGAGGTCTCCATTGCGGATCGAGGTGAAGACAATCTTCTTGCCATCGGACGAAACAATAGCCTCAGCGTCGTAGCCAGGTTCTTTCGTGAGCTGCTTCAAGTCCGAGCCGTCGGGCTTCGCGGTGAAGATGTCGAAGCTCGGGTAGATGGCCCAGACATATCCCTTCGAGTAGTCGGGTTTGGCCGGGCAGTCGGGGCTGCCTAGGTGGGTGGAGGCGTAGAGGATTTTCTTGCCATCCGGATACCAGTACGAGCATGTGGTACGGCCCCGGCCGGTCGATACCATATGTTGATCGCTGCCGTCGGCGTTCATGATGAAAATCTGATCGCACTTCAGCGGCTCGCGCGTGGACTGGAAGATGAGCTTCTTGCCGTCGGCCGAGAAGTAGGCCTCGGCATTCTGTCCTCCGAAGGTGAGTTGTTTGATGTTGCGGAGGTGCTTCTCTGTTTGAGGCGCGGGCGCCAGTGCCGTCGGGCCAGAGGGAGCGTTTTGTCGGGCCGCCGCGGCCAGTAGTAGCACGCCCAGAAAAAGCACGGGAAGAGACAGCAGAACAGTTTTCATGGGTAGTTCGCGCAAGTTTAGCAGGGATTGGCCTGAAGAATGGAGAGCCGGGGTCTTGCCCCCGCGTGCTTCAGAATCGCGGTCCCTTGGGAGGATTCATAAGACTACTTTCTCTAGCGGAGCAGCCGGACACGGGCAACGCTAGCGAGCAGCGGTCGTCAAAAGACTTTAACCGCGAAGGGGCGCAAAGGACGCGAGAGAACCCGATCCCTGGAATGGGTAGAGAACTTCTTTGCGAACTTGGCGACGACTTCGCGAACTTCGCGGTTAAAAGGTTTGCGTTGCGGGATACAGACGCTTAAGAAGTGGAGACCGCGAGGTCATGTGCCGTAGGATGGCAAGTCGGAGTGGGCAGAGCTACTTCCGGAAATGTCCCATGATCGCCTCCGCCTGCGCGTGGGTTACGACTGCTGATAGCGCGGCCGCGTCGGCTTGCTTCACCGCCTGAACGCTTCCGAAGTGCTCTAAGAGGCGGCGCGTCGTACTAGCCCCGACACCGGGAATCTCCAGCAGTTCCGTGGAGCGGTCGCGCATCTGGCGCCGTTTACGGTGGAAGGTGACGGCGAAGCGGTGAGCTTCGTCGCGGATCTGCTGAATCAGGTGCAGGACGGGAGAATGGTGATCGAGCGCAACCGGTTCGTCTTCCTGTCCGTAAACGTAGATGATCTCCTCGCGCTTGGCGATGGCGGCTAGCGGCTGGTTGATGATTTCCAGCGACTCCAGGGCCTGGGCAGCGGCGTGCAACTGGCCAAGGCCGCCGTCGATCAGGATCAGGCTCGGCATTCTTTTCTTTTCTTCCTGGAGGCGCTTGTAACGGCGCGTGACCACTTCGCGCATGGAAGCGAAGTCGTCGACACCCGTGACTGTCCGGATGATGAACTTGCGGTAGTCCGACTTCTTCATCCGTCCTTCTTCCCACACCACCATGGAGGCAACCGTCTCCGCGCCCTGAATGTGTGAAATGTCGAAGCACTCGATGCGTTCGGGGCATTCAGCGAGCCCGAGTGCGTCTTGCAGAGCTTCCTGAATCGCTCGCGTGTTCGGCTTCATTACGCGAAAGCGCTGATCGTAGGACTGCTTCGCATTGTTGCCCGCGAGGTCGATGAGGGAACGCTTCTCGCCGCGGGATGGAACTTCGATGTGCACACGAGTGGCGCGCGCGCCCGCACTGGCCAGTTGCTCGGAGAGAAGTTCTTCGAGCATCGTGCGATCCTCAAACTCAGTCGGGACATAGATGTTGCGCGGCACATACGGCTGGCCGAGATAGAGCTGGGACAAGAAAGCGGAGAAGAAAGCCGAGGGGTTGAAGTCGTTGGAGCCGGGCGCCGAGACCACTCCCGTGTTCACAGAGATTGCCGGAGGGGCCAGATCCCCGTCGACCGCATCGGTAGGCGGGCATGCAGGCACGTACGAATCTTCCGTTCCCGCCTGCACCACATCCGCAACGCTGGATGTCCCAACCGCGGCGTCGATGGGCAAGACGCCCGTCGCGCCACCGATGGATTCCGCGGAGCCGCCTGCGCCCAACCCAAATTCCGGCAGATCTTCCCAGAAGAATTCGCGACGATCGACGACTTTCCCTCCACGCATGTGGAACAGGTTCACGGCCAGCATGCCGTGTTCGTAGTGATAACCGAACACGTCCGCGTCGTCCCCCTCGACGCCTGCCATGCGCTGCTTCTCCTGCAGTTGCTCCACGGTTGAGATTAGATCGCGATACTTCGCAGCGCGTTCGTACTCCTGCTCGCTGGCTGCGGTTTCCATGCGCTCGCGCAACGAGCGAACTAGATCCGTCTGGCGGCCCTCCAGGAACAGCTTCACGTCGCGCACCGCCTCCAGATAACTCTCCGGTGTAGTCAGCCCTTCCACGCACGGTCCCAAACAGCGCCGGATGTAGTACTGCAAACACGGTCGCGGATGAAAACGGTTCAGATCCACCTTGCAGGAGGGAACCAGAAAGTGGCGATGAATCAAATCGACGATCCGGTATGCGAGATTGGCAGGGAAGTACGGGCCGTAATAGGCGCTGCCATCTTTTCGCAATCGCCGCGTCACGTACACCCGCGGAAAGCGCTCGCCCAGCGTCAACTTCACATAGGGGTATGTCTTGTCGTCGCGCAGCAGGATGTTGAAGCGCGGTTTCCGTTGCTTGATAAGGTTGTTTTCAAGCGCCAGCGCTTCCTTGTTGTTGGCGACCACGATGTAGTCAACATCCACCGCCTCGCGCACCAGGGTGCCGGTCTTGGCGTCGGTCCAGCGCCCCTCATGGAAATAGGACGACACCCGGCTCCGCAGATTCTTCGCCTTCCCGACATAAATGACGTCGCCCTCGGCGTTCTTGTAGAGGTACACGCCGGGCTCGGTCGGGATAGTGCGGATTTTCTGAAGGAGATCCACGGAAGGTTCACATTTTAGATGAGAAACTCATACCGCTAGGCGCAGGCTCTCCCGCATCCCATGTGAACCAATGCAAACCCAAGCCAGGCAACGGTCGTTGCTTGCAGCCACGCATCCCCTCAAGGCCCTAAGAATCAGTCACCTCCGTGCGTGACCGTATAAAATTTCTATCCCCCGTGTTTCCTTTGCTCTACGTTTGATGAAGGATAACTATTTGCAGCATCTCACAAACCATTGCAGTACAATGCTTTACCGTCGTGGCTAGGATTTTTGCAATTGGCATGGTCCGTGCATTAGTAGGCGGCGGGACGCGAAAGTTCATGGCCCCCTGGGACTCAAAGTAAAGCTAAGATCTTAAGGATGAATAGAGAGGAAGGAGCCCTCCAAGATATGACTCGCACTTCGTTAGTGATTCTCTTAGCGGCCGGCATGGTCGCTTCTGTGGGTTGCAGCAGCAAGAAGTACGTTCGCAATGAGACGACCCCGCTCATCAACAAAACGAACGAACTCGACGACCTGACCGCAAAGAACAGCAAAGACATCAAAGACGTCGATGCTCGCGCGCAGGCTGGAATCCAGGCTGTGCAGGCGAAGGCTGCCGAAGTCGACCAGAAGGCCCTGGCTGCCGGCAAGACCGCCGATGATGCGCAGACCACCGCCAATGCCGCTACCAAGCGCGTTGACGTGTTGACCACCACGGTCGCGAATCTTGATAACTATCGCCCTGTCGCCGAGACCTCGGTGCACTTTGGCTTCAACAAAGACAACCTTACCAAGAAGGCTAAGGAAGCCCTGGATCAGTTGGCCACCGACGTTCCCAACACCAAGGGCTACATCGTGACTGTAGAAGGCGGGACGGATTCCGTCGGTCCCTCCGACTACAACTACGATCTCAGCCAGCGCCGTGCCAATGCTGTGATTCAGTACCTGGCTTCGCAGCATAGTGTGCCCGCACACAAGATTTATCTGATCGGCTTGGGCAAGGATAAGCCCGTGGATTCGAACAAGACCTCGGAAGGCCGTGCGAAGAACCGGCGCGTGGATGTTCGTCTGATGACGAACACCAGCGGCGGCGATAGCCCGGCACCCGCGCAACAGCCCGCGGCCCCGACGGCTAGCACGAATCCGCCGAGCATGTAACCAGTTCCCTCCTCCCCGGAGGATCTTCGCCAACACAGGCCACTCACCCCCATGAGTGGCCTGATTTTTCTATTGGGTGGCGCAGTTACTGCGCCCGCGTGCCGTGCAATTGCCAGATTCGCGCTTTCCATTGCTTCAATGGAGCGACGGGCGTCCCGCCCGTCAAGGCCGACGAGGATGCACCGCCCAGCCACAGATGCCGATAGCTGTTACCTGACGCTCACCGCTTCGGCGCCAGCGCATTCCCCGGCTTTGGGACCTCTTCAATGAAGCCGGTCGCGTAGGGCGGGGCCTCCGCTGCTCCAGAGGCTACGTGGACATGCTTTCTGCGATCGTCCCTGGCGATCCAGCCGAACTCATCCCTCTCAAAATCGAAAGCCACCTGCCGGAACTGTATCGTAGCCAGGAATCCGTCGAACGAGTAAATCGGCATATCTCTCGTCGAAAGGTACACTGGCTCGGAATTCAGATTCGTGTCGCCCAGCAGCAAAGTGCCTAGCCGCACCTCCTGCATCACGAAACTTCCTCCCAGGTTTGTGAACGCCTGAGCACGGTCCGAATGAGCAATCCACGGAACATGGGACGCCAGCAGCATCACCTTCTCGGCACCCGTATCTACAAGCATCCGAACCGTATTCGATCCCGCCTTCAGGTCCACGCACAGCTTTGCATTCGCCAGGTGGAACGGGATGGTGGAGGGCATCCGATCCACGTGTCCGAAGAAGATTTTCCTGCTGTCGTAGTCGATGCGGAAGCTACTGTGCGCCAGCACATCGAGCCCCACCAGCGCGTCGATCCGAACTCCGGCGCGCCGCGAAACGTCGGACAGGTCCTCAACAAGACTACGCAAGTGCGTTGTGTGAATCGGCCCCACCGCTATCTCGGGCACCCGCACTGCCATGCTCGACACGGTCCGGTCGACTGCATCCAATTCCTCCATGTGTCCATTTAGGCCCAGTCTGCGAGCCACTTCGCGATCGATGACGGTGGGATAGGCTCCGGTGTCGATCACTAAATTGCGTTTTTCTAGCTGCCCGATCGAGCCCTGAACAACGATCAATTGCCGGGCGCAGATCTTAAAAGACAAAACCTGTTCACCGCTACTCGACTCCGCAAAAACAGCAGAACAGGTGAACAATAAAGGGAAAGACAGTAACAGAACGGCGTGTCGCGCCATAGCCCCACTCCCCTCAAGCAAACTGTTGAGAAGAAAGACGCACCGCTCGCCGGTTCGATCTGTACCCCTTCTGAATTCTGAGGCGATTGTGCGTGGCTTGCAGGGTGATGACATGTTCACGAACGCAACCATCTTGAAACGTGCTCGAAAATAAACGGAACCAAAGCCGCCGCTGCTTCGTCCATACCAAATGAGTGGTGCACCGATGCGGCCGGTCTCGTGTCGCGTATTTCGGTTTGGACTCTTTGAAGCGGATGTCCACGCGGGAGAGTTGCGTCGGGACGGTGCAAGAGTGTCTTTGCAGGATCAGCCTTTCCAGCTTCTGATCGCGCTGCTTGAGCGGCCCGGCGAATTGGTCTGGAGAGAACACCTCCGCCAGCAAGTCTGGCCACAGGATACTTATGTTGAGTTCGATCACGCACTGAACACCGCGGTCAAAAAAATCCGGATCGCTCTGGGCGATTGCGCGAGTTCCCCGCAATACGTCGAGACCATCCCCAAGCGCGGCTACCGTTTTCTCGCCCCGGTGGAAGTGATCGACGATTCATCGTTGAAGTGTAAGGAATTCTCCAAGACCGTACGCCCGCGTCAGGGGCTGAAGGCTAATCCAGCTACGATCGTGCTGCTTGTGATCGTGCTGCTGTCGCTTGTTTTATTGGGCACACGTTGGAGAATCGCCGCCCGAGACTCCGCCGACAAACGCACCGTCCTTGCCGTGCTGCCGCTGGAAGACTGGAGCGACGTTGGCAGTTACGCCCTCCTGTGCGAAGGAATCACGCAGGAACTGATCACGCAATCGGGGCATGCCGATCCGGCGCACCTGACCGTCGTTCCTCGCGCAACTTCCGCGGTGTATCGCCACACTCCAAAAACGGTCGCTGAAGTGGCGCATGCACTGCGCGCGGACTACCTTCTGGAGGGGAATCTCCGTGGGGATGGCCGGCACGTTCGCATCACTATGGAACTGATCCGCGTCAGCGACGAGTCCCGGATATGGGGTGAGAATTTCGACCGGGAACCTGGAAATTCGCTGGCGCTCGAGTCTGAGATTGCTTCAGCCATCACCGAGAAGGCAAAGCCAGCGCTCCTGGCTTCTCCTCCTCCCCGTTAGTTTCGCTTCTCCGGCGGCCTCTGATGCTTGCCGAACGCGGTAAAATATTGGCCATGTCGCGCAGTTGCATTTCGTTGTTGGTCGCGCTTCTGCTTACGACTGTCACCGCACAGCAGAAGTCGAATCCGGCAAATATACCGCCTAACCAGGCGCCCCCTCACTCCGACCAGGATCCGGGTCAACCTGTGCTGAAAACTCGTCCCGGATCCGGCGAACAGAGTTCCAGCAAAGAAGTTGTCCCCGACCTGACGCCTCCGCAGAACGATGCAAAAGACCATCCCGACAGCAACAACGCCCTGCACGAAGCTGAAGATGCGGCTGGTCTATATGAGGGCGATGAAATTGGCGGTGTGCAGGAGTTCCGGGTCTGGAATCCGCACAAGGCGGAGAAGGACGTGGAGGTCGGCGACTTCTACTTCAAGCGCAAAAACTATCGTGCGGCCCTCGACCGCTATCGTGAGGCGCTGTACTACAAATACGACGACGCGGTGGCTACCTTTCGACTCGGTGTGTGCCAGGAAAAAGTGGGGGACAGCGACGAAGCACGCAAGGCCTACGAGGCTTATTTGAAAATCTTGCCCCAAGGCCCGTTCGCGGCGGAAGCGCGTCAGGCTCTCGACCGACTGAAACGTGCCGACGCCGGACCCGACGCCGCAGCAAAGTCGCCTGGAAAAAAGTAGAGGGGTGATTCTCCTGCTCTTTTAACCCTGGGAAATCTCCACCAGCAGCACGCTTCTGAGGTTCCCTCGGCGTCTCTGTGCCTCTCAATCTTGCTGTCACCTACGACTTCTCAACCCGCAGAAATTCTCCGCTCGTCGCATTTACGGCAATCTTGAGTTTGGCGTCGCTTCTGCTAGTTCCATAGATGACATGCCAGATGAGCTGATTGTTCACTCGATCCCACTCCAGAATATAAAGCACGGGAGTATCCGGAGACTTCTGCAAAATCTTGTCTCCGCCGTGATCTTGTGCGACCGTGAACGCCTTGTCAGAATCTGTTTTCAGGAAAGCGATGTCAAACGCCGTGGTCGACGCGTTGCTGGGGTTGTAGGTGTCTTCGATCCCCGGATTGACGCCACGATCGGAGCCTTCCGAGCCCGACCAAGTGTAGGGCTTGGTGCCGCGCTGGGCAACCGAGGCAAAGCCTGCGTGCCAGATCGCCGACTTGCCGTCGCGGCCATTCGAGTCCGCATTCGGGGACGACTCGAGGCGGTAGGGCCGCGCGTCCGGCCCCCAGCCGTGGGCTGAGATATAGAGCTTTTGCAGCGCGCTGCGGGCCGTCAGGAGTTCGGGTGGCTTGGGCTGCGGCTTGGCGGTCTCGGTATTTTTCGGAGCTTCCGAGGAGCAGGCCGTCATCAACACCAGACCGAACATCGCCACGAGCAGCTTCTTCATAAGCTACCGTCCTGTAGTAGTTTTGAGATGTGGAGATTGCAGCGCTCATTCTAAACGAAGGGACCAATGACTTTATGGATTTCTATCTGCAGAGACTCCAGGATGCCATCGGCGCGGTCACCGCTAACATGAGTCCCGAGATGCTCGGGTGCCGCCCGCGACCCGACAAGTGGAGCGCTGCGGAAATCCTCGAGCATCTGTATCTGACGTACACAGGGACGACAAAAGGATTTGAAAAATGCATCGCAGCAGGAAAGCCGCTGGCGCGTGCTCGGACCTTGGCTGACCGGATGCGCACCGCTCTGGTCGTTGGCATTGGTTACCTGCCCGAAGGCAGGCAATCGCCCAAGAACGCAATGCCTCAGGGCATCGCTGGCGATCGCGTGCTCGCGGAGTTCGCCGAGAAGATCCTCAAGATGGATGCTGCCATCGCCGAAGCCGAAGCCAGGTTCGGCAGCCAGGCTCCGCTGCTGGATCATCCGATCCTGGGACCTCTCCGCGCCTGCCAGTGGAGAAAGTTTCACTGGGTGCACGGGCGACATCATCTGAAACAATTGCAGAGATTGCGGGAGAAGCTATGAGCTACGAGCTGTGAGCTTCGAACCCCGAAACCGAAAGGGCGCGGCGCGATTCATAAACGCTTCATAGAAAGAAAACTCCCGGCGCATCGGCCGGGAGCTTGCAAAATCGTGCTTCTCGCTCGGCGAAAGGTATTGCGGAGCACAACGTTGTGTGAACGTTTATTCGCGCATAGAAGAGGGAACGCCCGCGCGGCGTGCCTGTTCCTGCAGATCCTCAAGTTTCGTCTTCGCCTCTTCAAGCTTCTTCTGCTTGTCGACGATCTGATCCTTGTATTGCGTATCTTCTTTGTCCCACGCAACGGCATTCCGCAACCGGTTGCCGGCGTCCGCATAGAACGCGGCAGCTCGCAAGCGGTATTCGCGGTTGGCTACATCGACCTCTCTGGCCAGCATGTCGACCTGGCTTTGCTGCTGATGAATTCTTTCCTGCCACTCTTTGAACATCTTCTGTTTCTGCGCCTGTTCGTCGGCAGGCTTCTTGTCCTCGCTCGGTTTCTTGTCTTCGGCGCTTGCCGTTTTGTCAGGCGAATTGCCGTCGCTGGAGGCCGGACTGGCGTTGTCGCCCGGGGTGGGCGCCGGTTCGCCGTCGGTTGTCGGGGCGGGGGAAGCCGCGGCTTCAGGCTCTTGCCCCACCACCGACAGCTTGTCGTTCATCGGGAGATTGTCGTTGTCGTATTTCTTCACTGCTGGCACCTGCTGACCCTTGTGCTTGCGGGCTTGGCGCGCGTAGTCGCCCAGAGGTGCGTCCTGTGCGGCGGCCGGCGAGGCCAGCGCCGCCAGACAAATTCCGATGCTTGCCAACCATGCGATGCGCTTCATATTCATTGTCCTCACATCTTCGCGCCGGCCGGGCCGCCGCGAGAGTTCCTAAAATCGTGCCGCAGCCGCGGCTTGAGATTTCTTGCTTTCCGCCAGAAATCCACCAATCGTGTGATCGAGATGCTTGGCTTCGTCGGCGATGTCGGCGGCCAGTTGGGCAGCCAACTCCGGATCGCGATTCTTCGCCAATTGCTGTGCGTACCCGGAGATGGTGATCAGCGACGTGCGCAAGGCCAGAGCCATTTCTGCGGAAAGTTCGCCGCGCAGTTCCATCTGCCGCCGTATGTTCGTGATTTCCGTCCGGTTGTTGATCAGGCAGGCGACGCCCAGCGGAGACCCATCCGCTGCAGCTACCCGTGACGCACTCACTTCAAGAATGCGGCGATCGCCGGCGGGAGTAAGGTGCTCGACTTCCACCCGCTGCAAGGCAGTTCCATCGCGCAGCGCTGCCGTTATTTTTTCGGCCAGCAGGTCGCTCCCGGGACCAGAGATCAGCGTCGCGCGGCGGAAAATGTCTTCCGCGTTCATGCCGGTGAGCGAAGCGATCCCTAGAATGCTCTTGGCTGCCTGATTCGCTTGTCGCACCAGCCCGTTCGGCGCGAAGAACAAGACGCCGCTGGAAAGATTGGACAGCAGCGCTGCGCTGAGGCTCTCCGAACTGCGCGCGCGCCGGTTCTCCTCGTCACGCAGGGTCGCCAGTTCGTATTTCTGCTGCTTCAGCTGCTGAATGACCGCGTGATACGTATGCATAGGAAGGTGCGCAGTGCTTTCCGCCACGCTGGGCATCGACCCCTCGTCGCTGATGCTCCTGCGAACCCGTCGCATCATGAGCCAGGCCATCACAAAGGAAAAGCCGGCAGCAATTAGCAGCACCGCCATCTTCAAAACAATTGGATTGGTCAGCAGCTTCACAGCAGCCTCCAGTACCAGTCCAGGAATTGTTTTCCGAAGAACAGTGCGAGTATGGCCATGCTGCCCAGGAACACCCCGAAAGGCATCTCATAGTGCCGGTACATGGC
>Ga0307469_10000889_pt1 | contig 11013 bp, 11 predicted proteins | sample atmos_gasesAM2C__FD_203084 | JGI IMG/M metagenome (GOLD analysis project Ga0307469, IMG submission 203084) | Hardwood forest soil microbial communities from Morgan-Monroe State Forest, Indiana, United States - atmos_gasesAM2C_515 | ecosystem: Environmental > Terrestrial > Soil > Temperate...
CGCAGGACACGCATAGGGCATCTGGCCAGAACATAAGCACGCTCGATACCAATCAAGGAGGTTGGCCAGATCGGAAAGAGCATGAGAATAGAGCCTTTGTTTGTAATTACTTGCGCCTGACGGACACGCTTTGGTTAGGGCATTCTCCATGTGTTCGCAGGGAGGGCAATGGGAAAGTCCTTTCTCAAGCGAGAAAACAGAATCCCTTGTTGAGCTGGCACTGGAGGGTGTCACATTGCTAAAACCCTGACCGCATCCTGCCGCCATGGCCGACTGCGCCAATATGGAATTGGGCGCGGGCAATGATTTGACTCCGAGGAACGTGCGGCTTACACTCGGCGTGAACAATTCGACTGGCACGGGCAGATTGGAAGGCCGTGAAAATCGGCCACGGTCCCGCCACTGTGATCGGCCGCGGCAACGAGCCGAAAGTCAGGAACGTCCCCGAACCGGTAGAAGCTGACACTCTTCGCGAGAGAGGGTGTGGCCACGAGCCTCGCTCCATTCGCGAGGCTTTTTTGTTGCCCGAACTCGGAGGGCGGATTGCGATTGCGTCAATCATGGCGCCTGCTGATTTCTGCCGCGGCCGGCATTGGTGCGCTTCTGCTTTGTGGCGGGCAACTCCACGGAAAAAGCGCGGTGAAGAGCGCCGTAGGGAGAATTGTTACGGATGAAACTGGGCGGCGCGTGATGGTTCCGGCGGAGGTGAAGCGCATCGTGACGCTCGCGCCGGACTTGACGGAAACGATTTATGCGCTCGGGCTGGATGAGCGGCTCGCGGGCGATACGGAAATCTGCGACACGCCGCCGGCAGCGAAGACGAAGCCGCACGTGGGCACGCCGATCAGCCCGAACCTCGAGGCCATCGTGGCGTTGCACCCAGATTTCGTACTGGCGACGACTTCGATCAATCGCCGCGAGACAGTGGACGCGCTGCGGCGGCTCGGCATTGCCGTGTACACCAGCGATCCACACACCGTGAGCGGCATGCTGGACTCGATCGCGCAGATCGCTGAGCTGACCGGCGCAGGCGAGCGGGGCGCTGCGGTGGTGGGGCAATTGCGAGCGCGCCTTTACGCGCTCCAAACGCGGCTGGCAGATCTGCCTCTGGTGCACGTGCTGTTCGTCGTGTGGGAGGACCCGCTGATTACTGTGGGGCAGAACACGTTCATCGCCGACGCACTACGCTGGGCTGGCGCCGAGTCAATCATTCTTTCGAAGCAAAATTGGCCGCGCGTGGGACTCGAAGAAGTGATGCGGCTGCAGCCCGAATATATCGTTCTTACGAGCAACCACATGAAAGCGGAGGGAAATGAAAGCGCCGACTTGCAGAAGCGCCCGGGATGGAAGGAACTTCGCGCTGTCGAACTCGGACACGTCGCAGTGATCAGCGAAGGAGTGGACCGCCCGGCGCCGGGATTGATTGATGCGATTGAGGAGTTGGCGCACGTGCTTCATCCGGATGCGTTCAAAGTGAATAGCGAGCACGGAAAAGTGAATGGGGAAATTGGCGCGCGATTGCATGCCGCCGCCGCAATGGCGAAGGAGCAGTGCCCGTGCGCCCTCTGACGCCGAGCCGCATCACTGCCATTTGCGGCCTGTTGTTTGCCGTCTTGTTTGCAGTGGTAGTGATTGCCTTGCGGACGGGCGCATATCCGATTTCTTTGCGCGACATCGTGACGACGCTTTTTCGTGAGGCCATCGGCCGCCGCGACGACATCCCACTGGAATTCTGGCAAGTTGTTTTTGGATTGCGGCTGCCGCGCATCGCGCTGGGCATCATGGTAGGCGCGGCGCTTGCAACCGCTGGCGCAGGCTTTCAAGCGCTGCTGCGCAATCCACTCGCGGAGCCGTACGTGCTGGGAGTGTCGAGCGGCGCGGCGCTGGGCGCGATGCTGAGCCTGATGGTGGCGCCTCACATTGTGGGCGTGATCCAGGCTGGAGCATTCGTAGGCGCGGCTGCCACTACTGCCACGGTCTATTTTCTCGGCCGGCGCGGCGGACAGCTCGATAGCGCGACGCTATTGCTCGCAGGAATTATTTCGGCGTCGTTTTTGTCGGCAGCCATCATGTTTCTGGGGACGACAATGAGCGGCCGCGATCAGCGCGGGATGGCGTTCTGGCTCATGGGCGATCTTGCCTCGCCGCCGTCTTTCCATCTGGGCTGGTTGTATCTTGTGCTGCTCATCACCATCGGTTCAATCTACACCACATCTTCCGACCTGAATTTGATTCTCACGGGAGAGCAAGAAGCCCGGCATCTGGGCGTGAACGTGAATCGCGTGAAGCTGGTGGTCTACATCGCGGCGTCGCTGCTAACGGGGCTGGCGGTTTCCGTGGGCGGGGCCATCGGTTACGTCGGACTACTGGTGCCGCATGCGATGCGTATGCTGTTTGGCACAGACTACCGGCTGCTAATTCCGACATCTGCGATTGGTGGAGCGATCATCATCGTAGTGGCGGACGTGCTGGCGCGCACGGTAGTGGCACCGACGGAATTGCCAGTGGGGGCGATGACGGCGCTGGCGGGCGCGCCGGTATTTATTTACTTGATGCGGCGGAGAGTGCGATGAGCGCAGGCGCAGGGAACGGAGCAACGATGGCCCAAAGGCCCGTGCCTTACGCCGTGGACTCCGGATTGCGACTCAAGGTCGAGCAGGCGAGCTATGCATACGCCGCAACGGACCGGTCGGCGCCGAATTTCACGCTGGGGCCGACATCATTTGAAGCGCAGCAGCGCGAACTTGTTGCCATATTGGGGCCGAATGCGAGCGGAAAATCCACGCTCCTGAAATTGCTCGCCGGTGTGTTGAAGCCGCTCTCCGGGCGCATTGAAGTGGACGGCCAGGAAGTGGGCGATCTCGATTTGCGCGTGCGCGCGCAGCGGATTGCGCTGGTCCAGCAGGAAAGCGAGTTGCTGTTCCCGTTGCGCGTGTGGGAATACGTGCTGCAAGGCCGTTACCCGTATGGGCGGCGGCTACGATTCGAATCGGAAGAGGATTGCCTGCTCGCGGGAAACGCGCTCGCGCAGGTGGGAGCGGATGGGCTCCGCGACCGCTGGATGGACCGGCTCTCAGGCGGCGAAAAGCAACGCGTGATTCTGGCTCGCGCGCTGGCACAACAACCGGCGCTGCTGCTGCTCGATGAGCCGACGCAGCATCTCGACATCGGCGGGAAAGTAGAGCTGCTGCGGCGGCTGCGGCGATTGGCGGATGAAAACCGCTACACGGTGATCGTGGTGACGCATGAGCTAAATCTCGCAGCGGAATTTTCCGATCGCGTTGTGCTATTGCACAAAGGCAAGAGCTTGCGAGTCGGCACGCCTGCAGAGGTGTACGAGCGTGACTTGCTCGAAGAAGTTTTCGTGGCGCCGCTGGAGGTCGAGATGCGGACCAGCGGGCGTCCGCGGGTGATTTTGAGAGGCAGTCACTAAGGCCCATAGTTTTCCTTTGATGCAACGCGGAGGCGACTGGGAGTGTCCGGGCCGCATCTGCGAACGGCGTGCAAGCAATTTGGCGCGCCGCCCACAATCACCGGAGACTCCGCGCACGGGAAGACGGTGAAAAGCCGTCGCCGCCGCGCGACTGTAAGGCGGAAAACTTTTCGGCGCGCGCCACTGTCACGCGCAGCGAATCATCGAGATTCGTTGCCGGGATGGGAAGGCCGCGCTGCTGTCTCGACCTCGTTGGGACAGGCCTCGACTTGTTCGGGGCAAAGCCGCCAAAGCCAGGAGACCGGCGGAGTCTCAATCCTGACTCGTACGCTCCCCGCGTACTCATCGGGACAACCTTCAACTCCCGCGCGAGAGGGAGAGGAGGAATAAATGAGACTGCGACTCTTTCCGGCCATTGTCGCCGGAATTCTGTTCGGAACGTTTTTTGCAATTCCCGCCTTCACAGCAGCACAAACCGACGCAACAATCAACGGAACATTGTCCGATCCAAGCGGCGCCGCTGTGGTGGGGGCTCGGATCAACGCGCTAACACTGGATTCAAGCAGGAAAATGATCAACACCCAGAGTGGGCCGGATGGAAAATTCGTTCTCGTTCTTTCGCCCGGGCGTTATCGGGTGAGCGTGAAGCATCCGTCGTTTACTCCGGCCGAACAAGAATTTGCGCTCGCGGCGGGCGAAACGCGGATGTGGGACGTCCGGCTGGCGCTCGAACCGCTTTCTTCGAAGGTGGTTGTGAGCGCGACGGCGGAACCAGCGCTGGCGGAGACGCTGCCGGTCCCGGTAGATGTGATCACCAAGCGGGACGCAGACGAGCGCGAGGAAATCTGGCTGGCGCCGATGCTGGCAACAGCCCAGGGTGTAAGCGTTGGGCGTACGGGTGCGTACGGCGGACTCGCGTCGATATTTTTGGACGGAGGAAATTCAAATTTTACGAAGGTGCTGGTGGACGGCACGCCCGTGAGCGTGCCGGGCGGCGGCATAGACTTCTCGAACTTCACGCTCGAAAACGTGGACAAAATTGAAATCGTGCATGGCGCTTCCAGCGCGCTGTACGGCTCGGATGCCATGACCGGCGTGGTGCAGATCTTCACCCACCGCGGAACCACCAGGAAACCGGAACTCACTCTCGAGGGCGATGGCGGCACATTTGGGACCGGCCATGGCGGCGCGCAACTCAGCGGCGTGCTCGGCGCGTTTGATTACTCCGCTGCTGCGAGTTATTTTTCGACCGGCGGCCAGGGTGCGAACGATGCGTTTCGCGACACGACGCTTTCCGGAAATTTCGGCTGGCGATTTTCAAACACTAACGCTCTTCGCGCTACGGTGCGCAGCGATGCAAGTATTGCCGAGCTGCCGGGCCAAACGCTGCTGGGAGCGCCCACGCCCGGTACGAGCAATGATCTGAACGGCATCTCAGCAAATCTGCGGTGGGACTTTTCGGCCGGCGAGCACTGGCAGAATCATCTGATGGGGTACGAATCGCGAAATCAGGATTTGAGTATTTCTTCGTTCGGGTCATTTCTGACGAAATATAATCGCGCGGGCGTAGAGGAGCAGTCCGCGTACCAATTCCGAAACGGGAGCGTGACTGCAGGGTACGTGTTTGAAGAAGAGACCGGCCCTGCGCCCACCCGGCAAAATCAGGCGGGCTACATCGAGGCGCGCTATCAATTCGGCAAGCGTCTGACGGCGATTGCAGGAGGCCGCGCGGAAGCGAACGGCGCATTTGGAACTCGGGTGGTTCCGCGCGTGGGAGCCTCGTACGCGTTGCGCGAAGGGCAAAGTTTCTGGGGCCCGACGCGATTGCGCGCGTCCTACGCGCTGGGCATCAAGGAGCCCGAGATGCTGCCAGCGGGTTGCGGTCCGGACCTAAAGCCCGAGCGCAGCAACACGTTCAATGCAGGTGTGGATCAATATTTTGCGTCCGACCGCGTCCATGTGTCCGTTACCTACTTCCACAACGATTTTCGCGACATCGTCAGCTTCGCATTGCTGTCGATCAACCCGAACTGCCAGGCATTCGGCGGAAGCTTTTTTAACACCGACGAAGCATGGGCGCACGGCGGATACGTATCGTATGAAGCGAAGGCCACCGGATGGCTTCGCATCGCGGGAAATTACACTTACGACGATACGCGCGTGATCAGAGCCGGACCAATGGAGACGGACCCCGCGATGATCGTCGGCAGCAGGCTGTTCCGCCGACCGCTCCACTCCGCAAACCTGATGGCCAACGCGCACTTCCGCAGGATGAACTGGAATTTTGCTGGCAACTATGTGGGGCGCCGCGCTGACAGCGATTTCATCAGCACATTTATCAACGGCGTCTGCCAGCCGGGGCCGGGAAGTCCCTGCATTACGAGTAATCCAAGCTATGTGCGGTGGGATCTTGCGAACAGCATCGAGCTTGGATACGGATTTTCCACGGTGGCGCGCGTGGAGAACCTGTTCAACAATCACTACCAGGACGCCGTCGGCTTCCCAGCACTACGGTTGAATTGGCGGCTCGGAATGCGGTATGTGTGGGGCCGCGAATGAGGACTGGTTGAAGATCTCCGAATCGGACTTCCTGACGACTCGTGCCGGTTGCTGGACTGCGAGTCAGGCGCCGGAATTTTCTGTCGTAAATGTGCATGCAATACAGATTCCGGCGCCTGCTGCAAGAATCTTCCCGGAATTGGGACCGCGCGATTTGCTCGCTCCCGGCGCCTTCTGGAAGATTTTGGTCGGATTTCGCATCGCCATCGGGAAAATACTCGGCTGGGATTAGAGTATGGCTCTTAATCAGCCTCAGGCGATTGAAGCGGGAAAATATTTTGGCTTTTTCCACGTCATATATGTTGACCCCCCGCGCGAGGTGGGTATGACGGTTGAGAACCGGCTGACCTGCGCTTTGATGTGCTGGGTTTTGAGGGAGAATTCAAATGGGACGACGGTGTTCAACGTTACCTGCGCTAATCTCAAGCGTCGCCAGGGGCGGTTCTATTGGCAGATTATCCGTCCATTTCATGACGGGCTCATCGAGGGTTCACTGCGCGAGTTGCATCGGCGCTCTCAAGCCCGCTGAAAAAGCCCGCTTGAATGGACAGCGACGCGACACTTCCCGAAATAAGCTGTGTTTGCGGCTGAGTGCTATAATGCCGGTTTTCCCAAGAGGCGGAGATTGAGCCGGACTGCACAGGAAACGCCGCGGATTGCTCCCGAAGTGATGGCGCGCTACGAGCCCGTCATGGGACTCGAGGTGCACGCACAACTTAAGACGCAGACAAAAGCGTTCTGCGGCTGCTCGACGCGCTTTGGCGATCCGCCGAATTCGAATGTGTGTCCCGTATGCCTGGGACTGCCGGGCGCGTTGCCGGTGCTGAACCGCCGTGCGGTGGAACTGGCGGTGCGAGCGTCGCTCGCGCTGCACGCGAAGATTCAGGAGCGCTCCCGTTTTGCACGCAAGAATTATTTTTACCCGGATTTGCCGAAGGGTTACCAGATTTCAATGTACGAGCTGCCGCTTGCAACCGGGGGATGGCTTGAGTTCGATGTCGCCGGCACGACAAGACGTGTCGGAATCACGCGCCTGCACATGGAAGAAGACGCGGCGAAAAATCTGCACGAAGGTTTTCCGGACTCCGACCGCTGCAGCTACATTGACTTCAACCGCTGTGGCGTGCCGCTGATTGAAATCGTCTCGGAGCCGGATCTTCGGACGCCGCGGGAAGCGTACGAATATTTGTACACGCTGAAACAGATTCTCGAGTACACGGACGTGAGCGATTGCAACATGGAAGAGGGCTCTTTGCGCTGCGACGCGAATGTGAGCGTGCAGCTTCGTGGCGCAAACAAATTCGGCACCAAGGCGGAAGTGAAGAATTTGAATTCGTTCAAGTTTCTCCAGCATGCGCTCGAATACGAAATCGAGCGGCAGATTGTGGTGCTCGAATCCGGGGGAACGATTCCGCAGGAAACGCGTCTCTGGAACGTCGCGGAAGGACGGACGGAACCGATGCGCTCAAAGGAATTCGCGCACGATTACCGATATTTCCCCGACCCCGATCTTCTACCCGTGGCGACATCGGACTCGTTTGTTGCCGAGGTGCATCGCAGCATGCCCGAATTGCCGGATGCAAAGCGCACGCGATTCCGGGGTGAATACGGGATCACTCTATACGATGCAGGTGTGCTGACATCCACGCGAGCGCTGGCCGATTATTTCGAAGCAGCCGTGCGCGCCGGCGCCCCAACAAAAGCGGCGGCGAACTGGATTTCACGCGAACTGCTTCGCCTCCTGAACGACGCGGGGAAAGATATCGCGGAGTGCCCGGTGGCACCGGCAGCGTTCGCGGAACTGCTTCGCATCATTGAGCTCGGAGAGATAACCACGGCGAGCGGAAAGGCAGTACTCGCAGCAATGTTCGGCAGAGGAAAAACTGCGGCTGAGATCATCGCGGCCGAGGGTCTGGCGCAAATTACGGACGCAGGCACGGTTGAGAGAATTGCACGCGCCGTGGCGGCGAAGAGCCTCGAGAATGTCGCGAAATACAAGTCGGGCAACGAAGGCGTGTTCAAATTTTTTGTCGGCCAGGTGATGAAAGAAACGCGGGGACAGGCTAATCCACAGCTCGTCAACGAAATTCTAAAAAAGGTGCTGAGCGAATCCTAGCCTTCATATTCCAGCACACGCGGAGAACATTAGATGCTCAAAGAGGGTGACAAGGCTCCTGACTTCAAGGTGACCGGAGACGAGGGGCAGACCATCTCGCTGAAGGATTACCGCGGGAAAAATCTGCTCCTGTATTTCTACCCAAAAGCGAATACGCCCGGTTGAACGACAGAAGCGTCCGAGTTTCGCGACGCGATCAAGAAATTCGAAGCCGCCAACACCGCCATCCTGGGATGCAGCGGGGATTCCGTCGAAGCACAGACGAAATTCAAAGTGAAGCACAAACTGAATTTCTCTCTGCTGGCAGACACTGAATTCCAGGTGGTGGAAGCGTACGGCGCGCGGCGAATGAAAAGCTTTCTCGGAAAATCATTCCTGGGAATCGTGCGCATGAGCTACTGGATCGGACCGGACGGAAAAATTCGCAAAGTGTGGGACAACGTCACGCCGAAGGGCCATGCGGCGGAAATTCTTGCCGCTATCCAAGCGGGCTGATTTACAAAGACACATTAAAGGACTCTCCGTCCTGTTCGATGAGCGCGTTGTCAATCAGGCGCGTTCCACCGACGAATGCGGCCAGCAGGATGTAGCAGGCACGCCGCAGCGTCACGACGGGCTCGAACGTTTCCACATCCACAATCTCAGCGTAGTCGAGCGCCACGCCCGGCTCGCTCTCGATGACCTTTCGCAAAGCCACCATCAGATGCGCAGCATCGCGCTGCCCCGCAGCGACTTCGTGGCGGACAGCATCGAGCGAGCGATAGAGCACAGCGGCGGCCGCGCGATCAGCGCCTTTCAAGTACACGTTCCTGGATGAAAGCGCCAGGCCATCCGGTTCGCGCACAATGGGACAGGCAACGATGTGCGCGTCGAGATCGAGATCGGCAGCCATCTGCTGGATAATGCGCACTTGCTGGGCGTCTTTGCGCCCGAAGTAGGCGAAGCGCGGCTGAGCAATTTCGAAAAGCTTCAGGACCACGGTTGCGACGCCGCGGAAATGGCCGGGACGCGAATGCCCTTCCAGGTGGTCGCTCAATCCTTCGACGAGGACGGCGGTGCGGAAGCTGCGAGGATAAATTTCCCCCAGCGACGGCGCAAATAAATAATCCACGCCGAGCTTTTCGAGTGCGGCGCGATCAGCTTCCAATGTCCGTGGGTATTTTTGGAAATCCTCAGATGGGCCGAATTGCTTCGGGTTGACGAATATCGAGACCACCACAGGCGAGCATTGTTGCCGAGCTGCGCGGACCAGAGAGAAATGTCCTTCGTGCAGCGCGCCCATCGTGGGCACGAACCCGAGGATGCGATCTTCGGCACGCGCCTGTCGCGCCACCTGCTTCATCCAGGCCACGGTGTGGATTACTTCCATTGTGAGTTTGTGTTCCGGACCGCGTGCATCAAGCGGAGGCCTTTGTAGCGCGTTCACGGTAGAAGTAAATCATGTCGGTCGAGATGGGCTTTGCGCTCAATTGGCGCAGCATCGTCGCGACCTGCCCGCGATGATAGGTGCCATGATTGACGAGGTGCTGCAGCATCTGCCAAAGTGGGGCCGCTTGCGGCACACCCTGCGTCGTTTTGTGCTGGATGATGCGCTGGATATCTTCGGTCGTGAGCGAAGCAACGTAATCAAGGAGATTGCGCTCCACTTCATCCCAGCGGTGGCGCAGGGTTTCGAGGTTTGGGAATTCAGCCGCCGGGGGCAGCGCATTGTGCGAGCGGCCGTGCCAGCGCTCGAGCCAGAGCCATTCGACACCGCAGATGTGAGCGAGTGTGTCCCGAACGGAGCGGAAGCTGGAGCCGAGGTCGCGGGTGAATTGATCTTCGCTGAGGGCGGCGCAGGAATCGAGCGTGCGAGAGTTAGCCCAGCAATTGTAGTCGTAGAGAAGATGGAAATCTTCCACGTTCATGGAGGCGTCCTCCTCAGCACGGGATGGCTTTCCGGTGAGGTACGCGTGCGCTCGAGTCAGGAGCGCTGGCGCTCGAGCAATTGTTCACGTAACTCGGCCGGCGAGTGATACGACTCGGCGTCCGAGGGAAAGCGACCGGCGCGGACGTCGTCACAAAATTCCGCAGTCGCGCGGGAAAGTTCCAGGGCCAGGTTTGCATACTTCCGTGCAAATTTTGGCATGTGTCCCAGCGTGAGTCCGGCGAAATCGTGGAACACAAGCACCTGTCCATCACAATCCGGGCCTGCGCCAATGCCGATCGTCGGGATGTGGAGTTTCTGCGTGATCTGCGCGCCCAATTCGCGTGGCACGGATTCGAGCACGATCGAAAACGCGCCCGCAGCTTCGACTGCGCGCGCGTCGCGCTCCAGTTGCCGTGCGGCCTCGCCGGTCTTGCCCTGGACGTGGAATCCGCCGAGCGCGTTCACTGATTGCGGCGTTAAGCCGACGTGCCCCATGACGGGAATTTCCGCTTCGACCAGGCGCGCGATCAACTCGAGCCGGCGCTCGCCGCCTTCGATTTTCACCGCTTCCGCGCCGCCTTCCTTCACCAGGCGCACAGCATTGCGTACGGACTCTTCGATCGAAACATGGAAACTGCCGTAAGGCATATCGGCCACCAGCAGGGCACGCTTCGTGCCACGGCGGACAGCGCGCGTGTGGTGCAGCATCTCGTCGAGCGTCACCGGGAGCGTGCTGTCGTAGCCCAGCACGACCATAGCGAGTGAATCGCCGACGAGCAGAATATCCACGCCGGCTTCATCGAGCACGCGGGCCGTGGGATAGTCGTACGCCGTCAGGCAGGTGATTTTCTGCTTTGTTTCAAGGGAACCATCGAGGGAATGAGACTTGCGGGAGAGAATGTCGGGCACGGTAACTTTCCCGTTGCCCGCACGCGGTGCAACACTCATTTTGGCCTCCGGTGCCGCTCCCAAAACTCGGGATGCAGCCCATCAACA
>Ga0307469_10000890_pt1 | contig 11013 bp, 6 predicted proteins | sample atmos_gasesAM2C__FD_203084 | JGI IMG/M metagenome (GOLD analysis project Ga0307469, IMG submission 203084) | Hardwood forest soil microbial communities from Morgan-Monroe State Forest, Indiana, United States - atmos_gasesAM2C_515 | ecosystem: Environmental > Terrestrial > Soil > Temperate forest...
TGGGCACGTTCTCGTGCAGCTTGCCGTCGCGGCCTTTGATGGTGATGGCGGCGGGAAGCCCCAGCATGTCCCAGATCTGCTTGATCCAAGGCCCCGCGCCGATGATGACCTGGTCGCAGTCGATGTTACCCTCGTCGGTGATCACCGTGCGGACGGCGCCGCTGCCATCCTTGCGAAAACCCGTCACCTTGACGCCGGTGAGTATCCGAACGCCTTCGCTTTCGGCCTTGTGGGCGAGTCCGTAGATCGAGGCGGTATTGTTGGCATAACCGCCCTTTTTCTCGTGCAGCACTGAGGTGATGCCCTTGGCCTGCCAGTCGTTGAACAACTCCTTCATGTAGGCCATCGACTCCTTCTCGCCCTCGATGAACACCGACTCGTAGCCGATCTCCTTTTGCTGCTTCGCGATGCTCGCCACCTGCTCGTGCATCACCTCGGGGCTGATCTGCATGTAGCCGACGGGGTGGTAGCTGAACGCCTTGGGGTCGCTCTCCCACACCGAGACGCTATGTGCCATGAGTCTGCGCATGGCCGGTTGGTAGTAATTGTTGCGGATGACTCCGCAAGCGATGCCCGAAGCACCCGAGGCGATACCTGACTTGTCCAGCACGAGAACGTCGGCCCCACTGCCGCGGCCCGACTGCCGCAGAGATTCCGCCAAATGCCAGGCCGTGGAGAGCCCGTGGATTCCCGCGCCGACGATCAGGTACTTGCTGGCAGTGGGGAAAGCCATGAGTTGCTCCAAGCATCGGACGGTTGCCGGTGGGACTTGACGCGGGCGGGGGATAGTGGCACAAGCGTGTGACCGATTTCAAACCAATTTGAACCAGTCGTCGGCTCATGGTCGCATGATGTCCAAAAGTGGTCAGACCAGTTTTTCAGCGGCTGCAGCTTCAACCGCCGATGTGAGCGCCGAGGCTCGCGAGGCCGCGACCGACGCCGGCACCGCGATGACGGATCCCGTTCGCGGCTCGGCGTGGATCACAGGTCAGCTTCGGGAGGCGATTCTGGACGGGCGCTTTGCGCCGGGCGAGAAGCTGCCGGCGGAGCGCAAGTTCGCCTCCGCCTTCGGTGCCTCGCGCGCCACCATCCGCACCGCGTTGAGCCGGCTCGAGACCGAGCGGCTCGTGACGCGCCGCCTCGGCGCCGGGACCTTCGTCAACACTGACGTGCTGGCCGACAATGAGGAAGTGGCAGACCTCACGAGTCCCCTCGAGCTCATCGAGGTGCGTCTCGGAATCGAGCCGAACATGGTGCGGCTCGCGGTGCTGAACGCCACGCCTCGCGACATCGACCGACTCGAGAGCCACATCGCCCGCATGCAGGCCGCCGCCGGCGACAGCGAGAGCTTCACGCACTGGGATATCGAATTCCACCAGCTGCTTGCGGAAACAACCCGCATTCCGCTCATCGTCTGGATGTACCGCAAGATCAACGATGTGCGTACGCACAGCCAGTGGAATGCCATGAAGTCCAAGGTGCTGACGTCCAAGCGGATCGCCGAATACAACGAGCAACATCGTTCGCTCTACGAGGCGATCCGCATGCGCGACATCGAGGGGGCCGTGGCGATCATCACCAACCACCTGCATTACGCTCGTCGTCAGCTGCTCGGCGCCCATCTCGGCGAGCAGACTTAGCGGGGATCGACCGCACAATTCATCGGCGCAGCAGATGCGCATCGCCCGCCGGCGCGTTGCCGTGGTCATAAGGCCTGGCGAGCACCATGTAGAGCGTGCCGAGCACGAGCACGGCCACCGTGGTCACCATCATTCCGTAGTTGCTGTACCACGGGTCCTGGGGGCTGCGCGGCCAGAGCATGTTGATGATCGCGAAAATCCCATAGCCGAGTGCCAGCAGGTTGGCGGGTAAGCCCCAGCGGCCAAGTGTGAACGGGCCGGCGGGCTTCCAGCCCTGGGCCCGGGCGTAGAGTGCCCCGAGCACCACCATCTGAAAGGCGATATAGATGCCAACCGCGGCAAAGCTGATGATCGTGCTTACCGCGTTCTGCAGCCACAGGCCGCAGAGCGCAATGGCTGCGCCGAGCACTGCAGCAGTGAGGAGCGCTGCCACCGGCACGTGCGTGCGCGGCGAGATGCGGCTGAAGTACTGACTTCCGGCGATCATCTGATCGCGCGCGTACGAGAAAAGCAGCCGGCTCGCGGCCGCCTGAATGCTGATCAGGCAGGAGATGAACGACACGAGCACCACCACGATCACCGCACGGAAGGCCGACTCGCCCCCGGCGGCGCGCAGCAGGGTCGGAATCGGATCCGTGTCCTTGCCGGCAACAACTGAGCGTATGTCAGGCACTGAGAGGATGAGCGCGAGGCATACCAGCATCGCGGCGGCGCCGCCCACATAGATGGTCATGCGCATGGCTCTCGGAATCTGGCGGCTCGCGTCCGGGGTCTCTTCTGCCACATCGCCGCAGGCCTCGAAGCCGTAGTAGCAGAACATGGCCGCAAGCGCCGCGGCCAGGAAGGCGGGAAGGTAGCTGCCAGCGCTCGCGATCCCATAGGTGTTGAACAGCGTGCTGAGAGGATGATGCCGCACGAAGAGCAAGAGCCACGCACCGACGGCGATCGCGCCGATCAGCTCGCAGACGAACCCGAACATTGCCACCCGCGCAAGCGTCTGCGTGCCGCTCACGTTGCAAAGCGTCGCGAGCGTGATCATGCACAGCGCCACGATCGTCGTCGTCGCAGGCTCCGGCGTAAAACCGAGCAGCTGCGCGAGAAACGGCGCGCCGCCGGTGGCGACCGCGGCAATGGTGATGATGAGCGCGAGTCCGTAGACCCAGCCCGCCATCCACGCCCAGCGTTTGCCGACCAGGCGCCGCGACCAGGGGTAGAGACCGCCCGAGATCGGAAACTGCGACACGACCTCACCGAACACCAGGCACACGAACAGTTGCCCGATGCCGACCAGCAGGTACCACCAGAACATCGGCGGCCCGCCAGCGGCAAGTGCAACGGCGAACAGGCTGTAGACGCCGACCACCGGCGAGAGATACGTGAAGCCGAGCGAGAAGTTCTCGAGCTCGCTCATGGTGCGGTCGAACTTCGAGGTGTAGCCGAGCGCCTTCAGCTGCGCGGCATCGGCTTCGAGCGTCGCGCGGGTTGCGTCGTCCATCGCAGCCACTGCACGGGCCGTCTCGCTCATTCCTCGGCTCCGCTGGCGTAGATGATGACGGAAAGCATGCGAATCGGCATCTTGATGAGCCGCTCGGGACCGTGGGCGATCTCACCGCGAAAGGTGAGGGAGTCGCCTTCCTTGAGGTGATAACTCTCCTTGCCGTGCCGGTAGCGCATTTCGCCTGCGAGGATGTAGATGAACTCGGTGCCGGCGTGCTGGAAACCGGGGAATACCTCGCTCTTGTCGGTCATCGTGACGAAGTACGGCTCGAACTCCTTGCGCGGTCCACGGGGCGCGGCGAGCAACTGATAGTTGTGGCCGCGCCGTGTGCCACGGCGCACGACCTCGAGGCCCTGACCGGCGGGGGTATGCTGCGCGAGACTTTCGGGCGAGCCGATATCCTGCAGCAGCAGCGCAGGCCGGATACCGAGTACCTCCGCGAGCGCGACGATCGTCTCGAGGCTGGGACTCACGCGTCCGGTCTCGAGGCGGCTCAGCATCCCCGGGCTGATGCGCGCCTGCTGGGCGACGTTGGCGAGGGTGAGCCCGAGCTCATCGCGGATGCGCCGCGCCACGCGGCCGATGCTTGCGGCGTAGTCGAAGCTGCCGGCCGGAACCTGCGGCGCTGTACGCGTTGCAGGCGGCTTGCGCCGCGTCCTCAGCGTCCCCCGGTTCTTCGTTGTTCGATCGTCCATACGAGCCGCCGCCACTTTCTACGTCGCGGATCGCCGCGCGGGTCAGCCGCCGCGGTGATCTGGTCTGGGTCTCGCACTGCGTGTCCGTATTCTTACCATGCAAGTCTCTTGCGTGCCAGTAAACCATGTGATACCTATAATTCACACCGCATAAGCTGCATCCATTCCGGGGGCTGACGTGATCCGGCGGGCACCGACGCCATCGCGTCCGCCACGGGAAAAACAACCTCTGGCGCTCTCGAGACGCTGATGCCCCTAGGCCTCATCAGGTTCGCTCTCTCGCGCCGCCATCCCGAGCCGCGGATGTTCACGTTTCATCCGCAGCTGAAGGGAAGTTATGAGGTGGTCATCATTGGCGGCGGCGGCCACGGCTGCGCGGCGGCCTATTACCTGGCGCGCGACCACGGCATTCGCGATGTGGCGATCCTGGAGAAGGGTTACCTGGGAGGCGGCAACACCGCACGCAACACCACCATCATCCGCTCGAATTACCTCACGCCCGAGGGCGTGCAGTTCTACGACGAAAGCGTGCGGTTGTGGCAGGACCTCTCCCAGGACTTCGATCTCAACCTCTTCTACTCGACGCGCGGTCATTTCACGCTGGCGCACACGGATGCCACCCTGCGGACGATGCGCTGGCGCGCCGAGGTGAATAAGCACTTCGGCGTCGAGAGCGAGGTCCTCGACCGCGAGGCGGTGCACGAGGCGCTGCCAATGATGGACATGACCTGCGGCGGGCACGCGCCGGTGCTCGGGGCGCTCTACCATGCGCCCGGCGCGATCGCCCGCCACGACGCGGTGGCGTGGGGCTACGCGCGCGGCGCCGACCGGCGCGGCGTCGAGATCCATCAGAACACCGAGGCGCTCGCCATCGAGCTCGAGGATCGCGGCTCAGGCCCCGAGGTCGCCGCGGTGATCACCAACCGCGGTCGGATCGCGACCCGCAAGGTGCTGTGCGCGGTCGCCGGCTCGACGCCACGCGTGCTCGCGATGGTGGGGCTGCGCTCGCCGATCTACATCCATCCACTGCAGGCGATGGTCTCCGAGCCGCTGAAGCCCTGGCTCGATCCGATCATCGTCTCCGGCTCGCTCCACGTGTACGTCAGCCAAAGCGCACGCGGCGAGCTCGTCATGGGCGCATCGCTCGATCCGTATGAGCTGCACTCCACGCGCTCGACGCTCGATTTCGCGGAAGCGCTCGCCGCGCACATGCTCGAGCTCTTCCCCTTCCTGTCCGAGGTCAAGATCAACCGACAGTGGGCCGGCATGGCCGACATGACTCCCGACTTCGCGCCGATCATGGGCCTCACTCCGGTGCGCGGGTTCTACCTCGACTCGGGCTGGGGTACCTGGGGCTTCAAGGCGACTCCGGTCTGCGGCAAGACCATGAGCCATACCGTCGCGAACGAAGCCGCCCATCCGCTCATCACCGGCTTCGCCTTCGATCGCTTCGCGCGCTACGCGCTGACGGGCGAGAAGGGCGCGGCCGCGGTGGGGCACTGACATGAAACTCATGACGTGTCCGATCAACGGGCGGCGGGCGATCAGCGAATTCGCCTGCGGTGGCGAGCTGCGGGAGATGCCCGACCCGGGGAAGGCCAGTGATCTGGCCTGGGCCGACTACGTCTTCAACCGCAGCGGTGTGCCGGGAGTGAAGAAAGAGTGGTGGTGTCACACCGCGAGCGGTGTGTGGTTCATCGCCGAGCGTGACACGACGAGCGATACCATCCTGCGCACCTATCTCTATTCGCCGCCTGAGAAACCGCCGGAGTCGACGGCATGAGGCGCCTCCCGAAGGTCGAGGGCGAGCTCATCGATCGCTCGGAAGAGGTGCACTTCCTCTTCGAGGACAAGCCCGTGCGTGGCTACCGCGGCGACACCGTGACCTCCGCGATCGCGGCGAGCGGGGTACGGATACTCGGACGATCGTTCAAGTACCACCGCGTGCGCGGGATTCTGAGCGCGGCCGACCACGACGCCAACACGCTGATGCAGGTGCGGCTCGCCGAGCAGAGCGTCCCCAACGTGCGCGCCGATGTCGTGCCGGTCGAATCCGGCTGGCAGGTGAGTGCGGTCAACACGCGCGGCGGCTTGGAGCACGACCATCTGGCGGTGCTCAACCGGCTGAAGCCCTTGCTGCCGGTCGGTTTCTACTACAAGGCGTTCCACAGCAAGCGCCTGTTTCCGCGCTGGGAGCGCATGTTCCGGCGCCTGAGCGGGCTCGGTACGGTCGATCTGCACGCCGCCCGGCGCGCGACGCCGAAGCGTTACGACTTCTGCGACGTGCTGGTGATCGGCGCAGGACCTTCGGGGCTCGCCGCGGCGCTCGCAGCCGCGACCCGCGGGGCGCGCGTGCTGCTCGTCGATGAGAATCCGGCCGCCGGCGGCAGCGGCCACTATGCGCGCGGCGGCACGACCGCCGAGCTGAAGCAGACCACAGCGCTCCTCGCCCAGGTGCGCGCTGACCTGCGGATACGGCTCCTGACCGGCGTCTACGCGGCCGGCTACTACGCGGATCACTGGGTGGCGCTCGTCACGAGCGCGTGCGTGGTGAAGGTCCGCGCACGTACCGTGGTCATCGCGCAGGGCGCTTACGAGCAGCCCGCGGTATTCCGCGGCAACGACCTGCCGGGAGTGATGCTGGCGAGTGCCGCGCAGCGGCTGCTCTACCATCACGCGGTGGCCGCCGCGCGGCGCGTGGCCGTGCTGACGGCCAACGCGCACGGCTATGCCGCTGCGCTCGATGCACTCGGCAACTCCATCGAGGTGGCCGCAGTGCTCGATCTGCGCGACGCTGCGGGGGCGCTCGCGGCGCCGGCCGCGCAGGAGTTGACGCGGCGCGGAGTCGCGCTGCACTACGGCGTCATACCCATCGAGGCCGCGGCGAACCGTCGCGGCGAGGTCGCGCGCCTCCACTTCGCGAGCACCGCCAGCGGATCACGCACGCAGCACCACATTGCGCTCGATGGGATCTGGATGAGCGTTGGGTTCGCGCCGGCCAACGCACTGCTCCATCAGGCGGGTGCGCAGTTCAGCTACGCGCCGGCGCTCGCGCAGTTCCTGCCTGCGACGCTCCCGCCGGGGGTGTATGCCTGCGGCAAGGTGAACGGCGTTTACAGGTTCGATGAGCGGCTCGCCGATGGACGCGCGGCCGGGGAGGAGGCCGCAGCAAGCCTCGGTTTCGGCAGCGATCCCGGCCCGCGGGTCCAACAGCCCGCGCTCGAGAGCCCGAATCACCCTTATCCAATCTTCCCGCATCCGCGCGGCGGGGAATTCGTCGACTTCGACGAAGACCTCACGGTGAAGGACCTCGCGAACGCCTGTCAGGAGGGCTTCGACAGCAGCGAGTTGCTGAAGCGTTTCTCAACGATCGGCATGGGGCCGAGCCAGGGGAAGCATTCCAACATGAATGCGCTGCGGATTCTTGGCAGGATCCGCGGCGAATCGCTCGAGGCGCTCGGTACCACCACCGCGCGGCCAATGTTTCATCCGGTGCCACTGGCGCACCTCGCGGGGCGGGGATTCACCCCGGAGCGGCGCACAGTGCTCGATGAGGAGCACGCCGCACTCGGTGCGGTGTGGATGCCGGCGGGCAACTGGCGTCGCCCGGAGTACTACGCGGTGCCGGGCAAATCACGCGAGGAGGCGATCGCCGCCGAGGTGCACGCGGTGCGCACACGGGTCGGGCTCATCGATGTCGGCACGCTCGGCAAGATCGAGGTGCACGGCCCGCGGGCGGCCGAGTTCCTCGAGCGGGTTTACACCGCGCGCTACGCCAACCTCACCGCCGGCATGACGCGCTATTGCCTGATGCTCGATGAGTCGGGCGTCGTCGTGGATGACGGGGTGGTCGGACGGCTCGGCCCGGAATCGTTCTACTTCACCACCACGACGGGCAACTCGGCGACGCTGTTTCGCGAATTCGGGCGGCTCGCGAGCTGGTGGGGGCTGGCGGTGGGGCTCGTCAATCTCACCGGGCACTACAGCGCGTTCAATCTCGCTGGGCCCGATTCCCGCGCGCTGCTCGCCGAGCACACGCCGCTCGATCTCAGCAATGAGGCCTTCCCGTATCTCGGCGTCCGTGAGACCACCATCCTTGGCGCGCCCTGCCGCATCATGCGCGTGGGTTTCGTGGGCGAACTCGGTTACGAGATCCATCTGCCGGCGGAGTACGCACTCGATGTGTGGCGCGCGCTCTGCGCCACCGGCGCGCGCTATCAGCTGCAGCCCTTCGGCGTCGAGGCGCAGCGCATCCTGCGTCTTGAGAAGGGTCACATCATCGTAGGTCAGGACACCGACGGTGTGACCAACGCCCTCGAGATCGGTGTCTCCTGGGCGCTGCGCATGGACAAGGCCTTCTTTATTGGCCAGCGCAGTCTCGCGATTCTCGCCAAACAGCCGCGGCGGCAGTCGCTCGTCGGCTTCACCCTGCCGCCCGACTCCTCCCGGCGGCCGCGCGAGTCGCATCTCATCATCGATCGGGGGGAGATCGCGGGCCGGGTCACGAGCAGCTGTTTTTCACCTTCTCTCGGGCGTTGCATCGGGCTCGCGCTCGTGACGCCGGCGGTGGCCGCAGGCCGGGAGCTGCGCATCCGTATAGATAAGGGTGAGGAAATCGCCGCCGAGATCGTCGCGCCGTCTTTCTACGACGCTAAGGGTGAACGGCAACGGCCGGCGCCAGCCCCCGCCGTGACCGATGCGCTGCGGCCGCGCGCGGCACTGCTCGCGCAGCGGCGCAGTCCGATCGAGGCTGCCCTGGCAAGCGCCCCGCCCTCCCGCTCGGGAGGGAGCACGCGCCTTAAGTTCGAGGACCTCTCACCGCGCGAGCGCTTTGGCTGCAAGGGCCCGGGCGCGGAGGCGTGGCTCGCCACAGCCGGGTTCGCCGTGCCGCTCGCGCCGAATAGCGCACAAGTTGACGCGAGCGGCGTGCTGGTCGCACGCTTGGCCACCGCGGAGTTCCTGATCGAGGCCGTGGAGGGTGGGTCGGAGCCCGTGGCTGCATCGAGGAGGCAGCTCGTATCAGCCGCCCGGCCGGCGCAGGTGTACCCGGTGACGCGGTCGGATCTGGTGATCGGCATCAGCGGCGCTGCTCTCAACCTGCTGCTGCGCCAGATCTGCAGCGTCGATTTCGCGCCGTTGCTCGAGTCGCGCGCCGCCACCCCCGTCACGCTCACCTCCATGATCGGGGTGAGTGTCGTGGCGCTGGTTCGCGTGGGGAGGGATGGGGAGGCGGATCTCACGCTGTGGGTGGACCCGAGCTTTGCGCATTATTTCTGGACGACTCTGCTCGAGGTCGCTGCCGACCTCGGCGCGGTCGCGGTGAATGAATACAGCGGGGCTCCCGCGACTGTCTCGGCGTCGAGCCACGCAATACATCAGAGGGGATAGGGTTATGGCACGCGATCCGAAGCACGACGTACTGTTCCAGCCCATCAAGATCGGGCCCAAGACTCTGCGCAACCGGTTCTACCAAGTGCCGCACTGCATCGGCGCGGGCTCCGACCGGCCGGGCTTCCAGGCGGCACACCGCTCGCTCAAGGCCGAAGGGGGCTGGGCCGGGATCAACACCGAGTACTGCTCCATTCATCCCGAATCCGACGATACCCATCGCCTCTCGGCGCGCATCTGGGACGCGGGCGATGTACGCAATCTCCGCGCCATGACCGACCACATACACAACTACGGCGCGCTCGCCGGGATCGAGCTGTGGTACGGCGCATCGCACGCCCCCAACATGGAATCGCGCGCGACGCCGCGCGGCCCGAGCCAGTACGCGTCCGAGTTCGAGACCCTCACCTACTGCAAGGAAATGGATCTCGATGACATCGCCATGGTGCAGCAGTATTACGTGGATGCGGCGCTGCGGGCGCGCGATGCAGGTTTTGACATCGTCTACGTTTATGGCGCGCATTCCTACCTGCCGCTGCAGTTCCTCTCGCCCTACTACAACAAGCGCCGCGACGGCTACGGCGGCTCGGTGGAGAACCGCGCGCGCTTCTGGGTCGAGAGCCTCGAGAAGGTGCGCAAGGCGGTCGGCAAGGATTGCGCCATCGCGACTCGCTTCGCCGTCGATACCCTCTACGGATCGGCCGGCGTCGAAGTCGAGCGCGAGGGCGTGAAGTTCGCGAGTATGGCGGACCCTCTGGTAGACCTGTGGGACATCGACGTCGGCGACATCGCCGAATGGGGCGAGGATGCCGGTCCCTCGCGCTTCTACCTGCAGGGGCACCAGGTGCCGTGGACCAAGATCATCAAAGGTGTTGTGAAGAAGCCGGTGCTGGGTGTCGGCCGCTTCACCGATCCGGAGAAGATGACGGAGATCGTCACCAAGGGGATCGCCGACATCATCGGCGCTGCGCGTCCGTCGATCTCCGATCCCTGGCTGCCGAAGAAGATCGAGGAAGGCCGCTACGACGACATCCGCGTGTGCATCGGCTGCAACGTGTGCATCTCGCGCTGGGAGATCGGCGGCCCACCGATGATCTGCACCCAGAACGCCACCGCAGGCGAGGAGTATCGCCGCGGCTGGCATCCGGAGAGATTCCCGAAGAAGACTTCCGAGGACTCGATCCTCGTCATCGGCGCGGGGCCTGCGGGATCGGAGTGCGCGCGGGTGCTGCTCGAGCGCGGCTACGCCGTGCACCTACACGACACCGCGGCAAAGATCGGCGGCCACCTCAACCAGATCGTGACGCTCCCGGGGCTCGGCGAGTGGGGCTATCACCGCGACTATCGCGAGCTGCAGATCGGCAAGCTGGTGAAGAAGAACAAGCAGGCGCAGGTGGCGCTCGGCCAGAAGCCGATGACCGCCGCCGCGGCGCTCGCTTATGGCGCAGAGAAGATCGTCATCGCCACGGGCTCCAGCTGGGACACCGATGGCACCAACTGCTTGACGCACGATCCGATCCCGGGCGCCGATGCTTCAAAGCCGGAGCAGCTCACCCCCGAGCAGGTGCTGGAGGGCAAAAAGCCGATCGGCAAGCGCGTCGTGATCCTCAATGCCGATACCTACTTCATGGCACCGAGCTTGGCGGAGAAGCTCGCGCTCGCGGGACACGAGGTCACCATCGTGACGGGCGTGCATCTTGCCAACTACATGCATTTCACGCTCGAGTATCCGAACATGATGCGCCGCCTACACGAGCTGCACGTCAAGGAGCTCGCCCACACCTTCTGCTCG
>Ga0307469_10000891_pt1 | contig 11013 bp, 6 predicted proteins | sample atmos_gasesAM2C__FD_203084 | JGI IMG/M metagenome (GOLD analysis project Ga0307469, IMG submission 203084) | Hardwood forest soil microbial communities from Morgan-Monroe State Forest, Indiana, United States - atmos_gasesAM2C_515 | ecosystem: Environmental > Terrestrial > Soil > Temperate forest...
TATCGACAAGGAACAGCATGTAGTAACCCGGAGGCGCGATATTCGCATTGGCGGGAGCCTGAACGCTGAGTCCGCCTGCGACGGCCTGGAACGGCAGGCTCAAGTACCGCTGATTGGCGTTGAAGTGATGCGTCACGGAACCCAGCGGCAGCAGGGAGACGCTGGCTATCCGCGCGGCGTCGGGCGTGGCAACCGAGAAGGCCGAATTGTAGGCAACCGAATTCGGCGCCGACGTCATGACCGGCCTCGTCCCTTTGAACAGATACGGCGGCGAGAAGATCTCGGCGTTGAGCATGTCGTCCGCTGCCCCGCCGCCGAAGCGCCCGCCGCCTGCAATCAGGACGCGGCCATCCGGCAGCAGAAGCGCAATCGAGTGGTAGAGCCGTGGGATGCTCAAGGGTGCCAACGTCGCCCAGGTCTCGGTGCTCGGGGACCAGAGTTCCGCTGGAAACACTGCCTGTGATTGGTCGAAGGGATCGGTCGTTCTCGAGCCACCGGTAGCCAAAACGCTCCCGTCCGGAAGTACGGTCAGGTTATGGTAGGCCCGCGGGAATGCCATCGGCGCCGTCGCACGCCAGGCCGGTTGCGCCTGATTCATGTCCAGCACATAGGTTGTCGCGGCAGTTGGGACGAACGGAGCTTCTGAATCCGCCGCGGTCCCGGATTTCATGAATTTGTTCAAGCCATACATTGCCGAGCTATGTCCATCGACCACGACCGGGTCCACGACGGTCCATATCTGGGTGTTGATGTCGAGAACCTGCGTCGGAATAGCGGTTTCGAAGGAGCCGGTTTCCAGGACTCGTCCGTCCGGAAGAACGAAGAGGTGGGGATATTCGGGAAGGGCATTTGCAGCGCCGGAAAGCTGCGACCAGGTGTTGAGGGCTGGATCGTAGATCTCTGGAATGTCCGCGACGCAAGTCGAGCATCCGTTGTCCCCGGCCACGACGAGAACGCGACGATCGGGAAGCGCAATCGCCGTGGGATACCAGCGACCGAATACCATGGACATGACCTGGGTCCAGGTAGACGTTGTCGGATTGAAGATATTCGCATCGGGGATTCCGACGAAATTCTGGATGTGGCCTCCCATGACGAGAAGCCGGCCGTCGGAAAGCAAGGTGTGGCCGGCACAGAATATGTTGTCCGGCGGGTTCCTGCTGGTGAAGGTGTTGGTCGAGGGGCGCCAGACGAAAGCCGCGGCATTCTGTTGGGGTCCGTCCCATGTCAGCACATCTCCCGTCGGCAGCAGGGTGGCGTGGATTGCGACGAGCGGCCAATCGGCCGGGGCCAGCCACTGGCCGATGTCCGCCACGGTGGTTGTGTGTACCGTCACCGCTACGGGGGCGCTGGTGGTGACGTTGCCGGCGATATCGCGGGCGGTGGCGGTGAGACTGTGGCCTCCCGCCGTGCTCGTCGTCGTATCCCAGAGAGTCGAATACGGCGGATCGAGAGCTTCGGCGCCCAAGGGGGCTCCATCGAGGAAGAACTGGACGCCCGCAACCGCCACATTGTCCGCAGCGGAGGCGGCGACGGTGACCGTGCTCGTCAAGCTTGCATTGGGTGAAGGCGCCGTTATGGCGACGGTCGGCGGCGTGGTGTCCGGCGTGGGATTGGGAACATCGGCGGCTCTGAACGCTGCCATCTGCATGACCCAGTAGCTGGCGCCGTTGAGCAGCGTGGAGGCGCTGTAGCTGCCTGCGGCGGTGACGACCCGGTCTTGGGCAATGTCCCCGTCGTCGGTGATCATGCGCTGGGTGAAGGAGGCGCTGGGTCCGCTGGTGGAGGTCCCTACGGTATTGCCGGCCACCAGGAGCGCGTTCGGAATCGATACGTTCAGAGCGCCGCTGCTGCTGGTGGCGCTGGAGCCGCTGGAGGCCGCCACCGCATGCAGCGGGCTCACCGGATCCAGCCCGCTGTACTCCAGCACCCGAACGTCCGGATAATTGGCCGCGGCGCTGAAGCGCACCGTCACGACGTTGCTGTTGGCGCTCGCCGCCGCGATATTCGCAGCAAAATAAATCGACTGGCTCGCCTCACCGGCCCGCACCGTCGGGCCGATGGCGAGGTTGTAGGGGTTGCCTTTGGAGTCGTTGATCGAGATGACGCTCACCGCCGAGTCGTTCCAGCCGACGATCACGACGTTGAGGTTGCCGGCGCTCTGCGCCCCGGGAAATGCCACCGTGACGGTGGCCTGCGGCGTCTGCGGAGCCGAGGAATTGCCCTGAACGAAGCCGATCGGCGCCGAGGCAGCACCACTGCTGACGGTCAGAGTAAAAGTACTGCTGGCGATCGCCAGCCCGTCGCTCACCGTCAGCGTGATCCCCGCCGTTCCGGTCTGTCCCGCGGCCGGGGTCAGCGTCACCGTGCGGTTCGCCCCGCTCCCGCCCAAGACGATGTTCGCATCGGGTATCAGCGTTTGATTTGACGAACTCCCGCTCAGCGTCAAACTCCCCGCCGGCGTTTCCACATCGCCCACGGTGAAGCTGATCGGCCCCACTGCCGTCCCGGACGTCGTCGTCTGATTGCCGATGCTCGTGATCGTCGGTGCGTCATTCACCGAATTGACCGTCAGCTGGAAACTGGCGCTGCTGCTCAGCTGTCCGTCGCTCACCGTCACCGTGATCGTCGCCGTCCCGAACTGGTTGGCCGCCGGGGTCAACGTCACGGTGCGGTTCGCCCCACTCCCGCCAAAGACGATGTTCGCGTTCGGCACCAGCGTCAGGTCCGACGAGCCCCCGCTCACCGTCAGGCTCCCGGCCGCAGTCTCCGCATCGCCCACCGTGAAGCCGATGGTGCTCGAGGGCGTGTCCTCGTTGGTCACCTGGGCCGGAATGTTGGAGATCGTCGGCGCGCTATTGGTCGCATTGACCGTCACTTGAAAACCCGTGCTCGTGCTCAGCTGTCCGTCGCTCACCGTCAGGGTGATCGCCGCCGTTCCGGTCTGTCCCGCAGCCGGGGTCAGCGTCACCGTGCGGTTCGCCCCGCTCCCGCCCAAGACGATGTTCGCGTTCGGCACCAGCGTCGGGTTCGACGAGCCCCCGCTCACAGTCAGGCTCGCTGCCGGCGTCTCCACATCGCCCACGGTGAAGCTGATCGGCCCCACTGTCGTCCCGGACGTCGTCGTCTGATTGCCGATGCCCGTGATCGTCGGTGCGTCATTCACCGAATTGACCGTCAGCTGGAAACTGGTGCTGCTGCTCAGCTGTCCGTCGCTCACCGTCAGCGTGATCGTCGCCGTCCCGAACTGGTTGGCCGCCGGGGTCAACGTCACGGTGCGGTTCGCCCCGCTCCCGCCCAAGACGATGTTCGCGTTCGGCACCAGCGTCTGAATCGAAGAGCTCCCGCTCACCGTCAAATTCGCCGCCGGCGTCTCCGCATCGCCCACCGTGAAGCCGATGGCGCTCGAGGGCGTGTCCTCGTTGGTCACCTGCGCCGCAATGCTCGAGATCGTCGGCCCTGTATTAGGCACAGCAGCCTGGGTTTTGAACGCCGCCATCTGCATGACCCAGTACCCGCCCGCTGTACTCGCGGTGGCGCTGTAGCTGCCTGCGGCGGTGACGACCCGGTCCTGGGCAATGTCCCCGTCGGGGTCGGTGATCACGCGGCTGGTGAAGGATGCGCCGGGTGCGTTCGTATGGGTCTCAACGACGTTGCCGGCCACCAGGAGCGCGTTCGGAACCGACACGTTCAGAGCGCCGCTGCTGCTGGTGGTGCTGGAGCCGCTGGAGGCCGCCACCGCATGCAGCGGGCTCACCGGGTCCAGTCCTCTGTACTCCAGCACCCGAACGTCCGGATAAACGGCGGCGGTGCTGAAGCGCACCGTCACGACGTTGCTGTTGGCGCTCGCCGCCGCGATATTCGAAGCAAAATAAATCGACTGGCTCGCCTGACCGGCCCGCACCGTCGGGCCGATGGCGAGGCTGTAGGGGTTGCCTTTGGAGTCGTTGACCGAGGTGACGCTCGCCGTAGAGTCGTTCCAGCCGACGATCACCACGTTGAGGTTGCCGGCGCTCTGCGCACCGGTAAATGCCACCGTGACGGTGGACTGCGGCGTCTGGGGAACGGAGTAATTACGCTGGACGAAGCTGATCGTCTGGGCGGCGGTCGACAGCGGCCACGCCTGGAAACCCAAAGCGGCGAGAACCCATAGCGCCGCCCGGGCGTACGGTCGGAATGACACTAATTACCCTCCCTACGATTTGAATACTACTACGCACTACTACGTAGTGCCTCCGCCGCAAATTTCTGCCGGGTCCGGGTATATCCCCGGTTATTCGGCTCTTTCTGCTTGTCCTAGCCCGGGTGTTATACCGCAAGCCCAAGGGAAATGTAAAGAAAATGTTCGCCGGCGCCGACGGGCGGCGATATCGTGTCCATTGAATTTCCTATCACTTTTTCAGTAAGGTATGATTGGCATGATTGCTGCTCCTGTTGCGGCCGGCGGCTCGGGGCCGCGACCCCACGAGAACAGCCTGAGAAGGTCGAATGGCCCAAAAGGCGGAGGCATCGCGTAAATCCATTTCGGTGTTGACTGAAGACCGATGCAATTGAAAGAGCATCTTGCAGCAGGAATCTTGACGAACTTTCGTCATGAGGAGGGATGATGAACACGATCTACTTCGATGCTCAACTGTCCGATGATTCGCGCAGGGAGCAGCTGTTTGACGGCCAGTTGTTCGTCTACTCGGCGACGCCGGGCTCTCGCAAGCTGATCGAGTTTGCGCGGGAGTTGATCAGGGAAGCCTTCGGTTCGCTCGACCCGCTGACGGCCCAACACGACATGCCGGTTGAAAAATACGCCGCCCTCCTCGCGGAACTCAAGCCGAAATTCATTCACCACCCGGAGGCGAAAAAGTTCATCCCGGAGATACTCCAGGACCTCGGCTGCGATCTGAACAAGACGTACTTCGACGTTCCGCGAATGAGAACCGCGACGAGCGACGACTATCTCACCACGGGAATAGCGTACGCATTCCACCCTCACCGCGATACCTGGTATTCGGCACCCGCTTGCCAGGTCAATTTCTGGATCCCGATCTACGAGATCGAATCAGGGCGATCGATGGCTTTCCATCCGCACTATTGGTCCAACCCCGTACGCAACAGCTCCGAAGGCTACAACTACGGCGAATGGAACAGGACGAGCCGCGCCAACGCGGCTCAACACATCAAGACCGATACCCGGGTCCAGCCCAAGGCCCTGGAGCCCGTGGCGCTCGAGCCGCAGATCAGGGTGATCACGAAGGTGGGCGGGATTCTGGTCTTTTCGGGCGCCCATCTGCATTCGACCGTTCCCAACTTTTCGGGAAAGACGCGATTCAGCATCGATTTCAGAACGGTTCATATCGGCGACGTCACCGCCTTCCGTGGCGCACACAACGTGGACTCGTCGTGCACCGGAACGTGCATGAACGATTATCTGCGAGGAACCGACCTCGCGCACGTACCTCAAGATCTGGTCGAGGCATACGAGCCGGGACCCAAAGTCCTCGCGGGGCGCCTCAGGCATCCGCAATCGGCGTAGCGCAACCCGGGTCGTGACTGCACCATTTCGACTGTCCGGAAGGCGGGTACTGGTAACCGGGGCCCGAGGCTTTATCGGATCGCACCTCTGCGACCGGATGGCGTCCGAGGGAGCGGAAGTACACGCGGTTTCGAGATATCCGGTCAAGGAGGGCGCGCGCGGATCGCGTTGGTGGCAGAGCGATCTCCTGGACCCGGAGAATCTCAAGAGTCTCCTCCGTCAGGTGCGTCCGGACTTTGTATTTCATCTCTCGGGGCACGTCTCGGCGGCGCCGCAGATCGAAAACGTGCTGCCGGCATTTCACAGCCTCCTTACGAGCACCATAAACCTGCTCACGCTCTCCTCCGATCTCGGTTGTACCCGGCTGATCGTCACGGGCTCGCTCACGGAGCCGCCCCCGGGGAAGTCCGACACTGCGCCAAGCTCGCCTTACGCGGCGGCCAAGTGGGCGGGGGCCGCGTTCGCTCGGATGTTCCACTCACTCTATCGGGCGCCCGTCGTCATTACTCGGCCGTACATGGCATACGGACCGCGACAACACCCGAGCAAGCTCATCCCGTACACGATAGCCTCGCTCGCGCAAGGGATCGCGCCCAAGCTCTCCGGCGGAGCGCGGGCCGCGGACTGGATCTACATTTCGGACGTCATCGAAGGCATGGTTCGAGCGGCCACGGCCGCCGATGTGGAAGGCTGCACGATCGAGTTCGGGTGCGGCAAATTGACATCGATAAGGGACGTGGTTCGGCGCCTCGTCGCCATCATGGGCTCGCCGATTCAACCCGCGTTCGGCGCGCTCCCGGATCGGCCTGCCGAAGAAAATCGTGTCGCCGACGTCGGGTATGCCTATGCGAAGCTGGGATGGAGACCTACGGTCTCTCTCGACGATGGGCTCGCCGCGACGGTGCGCTCGTTCAGGAACGAGTCCAAAGCGACCGGTGAGAGGCCGGCTGCAACGGCCAGCTAGCGATTCCGGTAAAACCAAAGGTCCATCGATGCAAAAGCAGGAAACAAACGCCATACAGGCCGCATGCCGGTTCTGCGGAACCCAGCTGCGCCATACCCTCGTCGATCTCGGCATGTCCCCCCTGTGCGAGAGCTACGTGAGCCCGGAGAAGGCGAATCAGATGGAGGCGTTCTATCCGCTCCACGTCTACGTTTGCGAGAGCTGTTTTCTCGCCCAGCTCGAGCAGTACGTGAGCCCGGAAGAAATCTTCAGCGAGTACGCCTATTTCTCCTCGTACTCCGACAGCTGGCTCGCGCACTCAAAGGGCTACACGGACATGATCGTCAGCCGGTTGGGATTGGGCAAGAGCAGCACGGTCATGGAGCTGGCAAGCAACGACGGTTATCTCCTCCAGTATTTCGTGCAGAAAGGGATCAGGGCGATAGGCGTCGAGCCCGCGGCGAATGTCGCAGCCGTTGCGGAGAAGAAGGGTGTCCGGACAGTCGTCAAGTTCTTCGGCCGCGATTCGGCCAGGGAGCTCGCCGCGCAATACGGCCAGGTGGACCTGCTGATCGGCAACAACGTGCTGGCGCAGGTCCCCGACCTCAACGACTTCGTCGGAGGGATGAAGACCGTGCTCAAGCCGAACGGCGCGATCACGATGGAGTTCCCGCATCTCATGCGCCTCATGAGCGAGAACCAGTTCGATACGATATACCACGAGCATTTCTCGTATTTTTCCTTCATCGCCGCGGAGAAGATCTTCGCGCGCCACGGTTTCAGCTTGTTTGACGTCGAGGAGCTACCGACGCACGGCGGATCGCTGAGAATCTACGGGCGGCACGAAGAAGACAAGGCAAAGCCGATCGGCGGCCGTGTCATCGAAATGCGCAAACGGGAACTGGACGCCGGGTTTGCCCGGATCGAGACGTACAGCAATTTCGGAGAGCAAGTGAAGGAGACGAAGCGGAAGCTTCTGGAATTCCTGATCGCCGCCCGGCGGGAAGGCAAGTCGGTCGTCGGATACGGGGCTCCGGGCAAGGGCAATACGCTCCTGAATTATTGCGGCATCCGCACGGATTTCATCGACTATACGGTGGACCGCAATCCCTACAAGCAAGGCAAGTTCCTGCCCGGCACGCATATCCCGATTTTGCATCCCGACAAGATCAGGGAGACCAGGCCCGACTATTTGTTCATCTTGCCGTGGAATTTCAAGGACGAGATCATGGCGCAGATGTCTGGAATACGGGAATGGGGGGGAAAGTTCGTCGTACCGATTCCCGAAGTAACCGTCTATTCCTGAGGCCGGCTGGGTCGTCGAAGTGAAAATATTGATCACGGGCAACACCGGGTATGTCGGCCCTTCCGTCCTTCGGCGGCTTCGGCAGTCCCACGCGCAGGCGAGCCTGATCGGCCTGGACAAGGGGTACTTCGCGCACTGCCTGACGAACGCGGACGTCCTTCCGGAGTGCAGAGCCGACGTCCAGTATTTTGCCGACGTGCGGCGGCTCCCGCCCGAGGTATTGAAGGGCGTCGACGTGGTCGCGCACCTCGCGGCGATATCGAACGACCCCATGGGCAACACTTTCGAGGAAGTCACGTTCGATATCAATTTCCGCGCAAGCGTCGAGCTGGCGAAGCAGGCGAAGCGGGCCGGCGCAAAGGCGTTCATCTTCGCCTCCAGCTGCAGCATGTACGGGCTCGCCGACGATACCCCGAGAACGGAGACTTCGGCTCTGAATCCGCTGACTGCCTACGCAAAGTCCAAGGTCCGCACCGAAGTCGAGCTCCAGAAGCTCGCAGGCGGGACCTTCACCGTCACCAGCCTCAGGTTTGCCACCGCCTGCGGGATGAGCGACCGGCTGCGCCTCGACCTCGTGGTCAACGACTTCGTCGCGTGTGCGGTGACCTCCGGCAACATCAGCATCCTGAGCGACGGCACGCCCTGGAGGCCGCTCATACACGTCAAGGACATGGCCCGCGCGTTCGACTGGGCCATCGGCAGGGACAAGGCCCATGGCGACTTTCTCGCGGTCAATGTCGGGAGCAACACCTGGAACTACCAGGTAAAGGAGCTGGCCGAAGCGGTCGCAAAAGTCGTTCCGCGCGTCAGCATCTCGATAAACAAGAACGCGCCGCCGGACAACCGCTCGTATCGGGTGGATTTCTCCTTGTATGAGCGCCTTGCGCCCCGCCACCTACCGCAGGTCGATCTGCTCACGGCCATCGCCGAGCTCAAGGAGGGCCTCGAAGGGATGGGCTTCAACGATCCGAATTTCCGAAGCTCCAAGTACATGCGGCTCGAGGTGCTCAAGCGACTGCGCGAAAAAGGGATGCTCGACAGCAATCTGGACTGGACCGGCAAGTGACCCGGACGGATTTTCTCAAGGGTGAGCCTTGATCTTCGAAGAGACGAGTCTGCGCGGCGCCTACATCGTCAAGTCCGAGCCGCACGAGGATCACCGCGGTTTTTTTGCCCGCTCATGGTGTCAAAAGGAATTCGAGGAGCACGGACTCAACCCGCGCCTGGTCCAGTGCAATATCTCGTTCAACCTCAGGAAAGGCACCTTCCGCGGCATGCATTACCAGGCAGCGCCCCACGAGGAAGCGAAATTGGTGAGGTGCACGATGGGTGCGATATGCGATGTCATCGTCGACTTGCGCCCGGATTCGCCCACCTTCAAGGAACACCTGGCGGTGACGCTCTCCGCGGAAAACAGGAAAATGCTCTACATCCCGGAGAAATTCGGGCACGGTTTCATCACGTTGGAGGACGACACCGAAGTCTTCTATCAGATGTCCGAATTCTATTCGCAGGAAAGCGCGCGGGGGTTTCGATGGAACGACCCGTTCTTCCGCATCCGGCTGCCGCTGGAGGTGACCGTCATCTCCGAGCGGGACCGGGACTATCCCGATTTCCGCCTGCAAACATGACCGCGATTGCCGTATCCGATGTCAAGACTGGCATCCAACCCAATGACGTCGGCGAGTCGATGTACAAGCTTGTCGGGGACCTGTACCCGATCTGCCGCAGCATCACCGGCAATGGTGTCCGCGAAACGCTGCGCAAGGTGGGCGAGCACATCCCCCTGGAACTGCATGAAGTTCCGACCGGGACACGGGTGTTCGATTGGACGGTGCCGAAGGAATGGAATATCAGAGACGCCTACGTCAAGAATTCCGATGGAATCAAAATCATCGACTTCAAGAAATCGACTTTGCACGTTCTGAATTACAGCACCCCCATCCACAAGCGGATGTCGCTGGCGGAATTGCGTGAGCACCTGTATGCGCTTCCCGATCACCCCGACTGGATTCCGTACAAGACGTCCTACTATCAGGAGCGCTGGGGATTTTGTCTCACCCAGAATCAACTCGACGATCTCGAAGACGGCTCGTATGAAGTGGTGATCGACTCTTCTCTCGAAACGGGGAACTTGACGTATGCAGAGTGCCTGATCCCCGGGGGAAGTCCCGACGAGGTGCTCATCTCCTGTCACATCTGCCACCCTTCGATCTGCAACGACAATCTTTCCGGAATCGCCCTCAACACGTTTCTCGCAAAACACCTGCACGGGCGGCCGCTACGGTATTCGTACAGGTTCATCTTCATTCCGGGGACGATCGGCGCCATTACCTGGCTGGCATTGAACGAAAATGCCACCTACAAGATTAAGCACGGGCTCGTGGTCGCCAACGTCGGCGATTCGGGCAAGATGAATTACAAGAAAAGCCGGCGCGGAGACGCCGAAATCGACAGGGCGGTCGCCCATGCGCTCAAGGATTCCGGCAGTCCTTACGAAATCACCGACTTTTCACCCTACGGTTACGACGAGCGACAGTTCTGCTCTCCCGGTTTCGATCTCCCGATGGGTTCGCTCACGAGAACACCGTGGGGCCGCTATCCCGAATATCATACGTCGGCGGACGACCTCAGCCTGGTTCAGCCCAGGTATCTCGCTGATTCGTTCAAGACGTATCTTTCGGTGCTCGACATACTCGAAAACAACAAGCACTACCTGAATCAATACCCCAAATGCGAACCGCAGTTGGGCAAGAGGGGGCTTTATCGGACCATGGGCGGCAATGTTGAAAGCAAGGAAGCCGAGCTTGCCATGCTCTGGGTCCTGAACCTGTCCGATGGTCGGCATTCCCTTCTCGATATCGCCGAGAAGTCCAAGCTCGGATTCCCCGAAGTGAGCGCGGCGGCGCGGGCGCTGGAAGGATCCGGCCTGCTCTCGCCGCTGCAGTCGCTGCCTTAGTTGACCTCCAGGACCAGAACCCAATCCCCGTCCCCGTCCGCGTTGGTGCCGGGCGTCGCGAAGTCGTGCGAGCCCGCGTTCGCGAACGGAGAGCCCGCGATGTTTGCGAACGTGCCCGCGGTCGGATCGTACCAGCGCGCGGTAGCGGGTCCGCTCAGTTGACTCATGTCGACCGTGATGGTCCGGGCGGAAGGCACGTAGGCCATCACCAGCTTGCCGCTCGGCGTCCGCGCGGCCGTGACGTAGTCACTGGCGCCGAGAGTGCCACTGTCCGAAAA
>Ga0307469_10000893_pt1 | contig 11009 bp, 6 predicted proteins | sample atmos_gasesAM2C__FD_203084 | JGI IMG/M metagenome (GOLD analysis project Ga0307469, IMG submission 203084) | Hardwood forest soil microbial communities from Morgan-Monroe State Forest, Indiana, United States - atmos_gasesAM2C_515 | ecosystem: Environmental > Terrestrial > Soil > Temperate forest...
ATGCCACGCCAGCCGCTCGATGCGCCAGAGAATCTGTCCAAACAGGCGTGACGTCAAGTGGCTCTCGGCGAGCTGCAGGACGAAGGACCGCGCATGCCGGATCAGGCGCCCACCAGTCTTGAACAGCCGCTGTTGCAAGCTCGTCAGTGACCAACTCTGGATGGCGAGCGGCAAGACGAGCCGCCGCAGGAGATTGCCGAGGTTGTAGGCGATGACGCCGAGGAGCAACCGCACCTCGTTGGCTCTGAAGCGATGACAAGAGAGGCGCGTCCAGTGGGTCGCGGTCTTGCCCTCCTTGATCCACTGCTCCGCGGTTCCGCGCTGGTTGTAGAAGCGGACGACGGCCCTGTTCGTCCCGGTCAGTGTGGTGACAATGAAGCCTACGCGGGGGAACAGCTCGCCGAGGTGGTGCTCAACCTTCGCGATCACTCGCCGTGGACGGTCCCAAGAGGCGGCCTGGTACTGAAAGCTGCGGTAGCGGACCAGGGGCGCGTGACTCGGTCGGCCGCGGGGTCGAGTGAGCAAATCTTCGATTTGCCGCTCCAGCACGTCATTAGCTGGCAGCCGGATCGCGTAGCGCACCCCGCGGCGTTCCAGGGCCTCGTAGAGCGCTGGCATCGCGAATGCGGCGTCCGCCCGGACCACGACTCTCTGCCGGAGCCGGCGATACCGATCGATGATGGGCAGCAGGACTTCGTCCCATCCTTCCGCGCTGTGGACATTCCCGGGCCGTAGCTTCGCCGCAAGGCAGTCGCCCTGTGGATTGAAGACGAAGAGCGGGTGATAGCAGACGCACTCGAAGTGGCCGTTGTACGAGGACTGCTCCTGCGCGCCGTGGACCGGGCTTTCGGAACTGTCGATGTCGAGGATCACCCGCCGCGAACACGGGCGCGTCGCAGGATGCTGGAGCAGATCCGCGTTCAAGCGAGTCAGTCCCTGGTAGTTCCGCTCCTCGGCGAGGACATCCGTCTCGAACCAATGCAACGTCGACGTGAGCGCGACGCTTGTGTCTCGCCGCTCCCGGGACGCCAGCATTCTGAACGTCGGATCTTCAGCGAGCCGCTCGGCGTCGTTCGTGTCTTCGTACCCCGCCAGGCGACTATAGATCGACTGCCGAAACAGGTCGGCGACGGGGAACTGGCGGTTGCGCCCCGGTGCGAGGATCGCTGAGATGGCGCTTGATGAGCGGGCTCAAGCCGAGGCGTTCGTCCAACTCGCGAGGCAGAAGCAACCCCGCATCGGACGTGACCGTGGCACCGCGGAACTCGACGCGAAGTTGAGGGTTGAACGAGAGGCGAATCGGGCCAGATTCCGTGTCACCCACTGGATGATGCCCTCCGCACCAGCGAGGCACCCCAGGCTCCGGCATTTCTTGCGGGCGCTGAGCGATTATGGCTCGGTCGATTCAGCTCTCAAAACGAAAATGCCGGTTAAGATACTAGTCGACGCGGTGGCCGCACCACTCGACGTAGCCTGAGAGCCGCGACAACCGGGATCTCCCGCACCGCGGACACGGCCGCTTGGGGCGAGGCTGGCCGCGCTCGTCAAGCCAGGTGGGTGGGTTCACCGAAAATCACGGGGCTATCACGTGAATCAATCGTGACTATGTCCGCAAGGTAACGACGTGCAGGTCATTTCGGCGGATCTCTTCCGCACGACGCACCAACTCCTCTTCATTGTCCTGCGTACGGATGAAGCGACCTGACAACGTGTCAGCCTTTCCCGAGACCAGGAATAGCAGCATCTGTGCGCTACGTTCGATCGGCACGTCTCGGCCCTGACTCAGCGCCGAATGGAAGAAGGCCTGGACCGCCTTCGGGGCGTTGGGTGAGGTGAGATAGTCCACCATGGACGTGCGAACCATCCCGGGATGGAACGCGAATACCGTCACTCCGTATGCCTGGATGTCCGCCGCCAGGCACTTCGTCCATTGCGTCAACGCTGCTTTCGTGGCGCAGTAAGCATCCATCTGTGGGAGGCGACCGAACCCGGCGCCGGTGGAGACGTTGACGATCCGTCCCCGTTGCCGCTTGACCATTCCTGGCAATACGGCCCGGGCATACAGGAACGGCCCGCGCACGTTGATCTCGAACGTACGCCACCAGTCTTCGAGATCAACCTCCCAATCGTAGCCGAGAGGACCCACGGCGCCGGCATTGTTGACTAGAATATCGACCATCCCAAGTTGCGACTCAGCGGTCCTCACTACATGGGCGACGGCTTCTGGCGCGGACACATCGCCGGGAATCGCCAGCGCTCGCCCACCGGCACGCTCGACCATTTCCACGGTCTCCGCCAAGGGCTCGGCCGTGCGTGCCGTCACGGCTACATGTGCTCCCGCCTTCGCGAGCGCAATTGCAAATGAGCGGCCGAGCCCTCTGCCTCCTCCGGTCACGAGGGCAACCTGACCAGTCAGATCGACCAACGGTTTGCTGGAGTCCGCGCTCATGTGGGAGTCTCCTCGGCGGTTTTGCGTCCGTGAGGACCGGGACGGTTGACGAGTAAATGGGCGACAGAGTAGCATAACGTCAGCATCAAGAGCAGGCGGCGAGCAGCCGCCTCACCAACCCGAGCCGTACCGGGTGGTAACCGGGGTCAGGTCAGCGATCACCGGGGATGCGGCCCAAGAGGGCAAGGACGGCGCGAGGCCAGCGCTAGCTGGCCATCCGCATTTCTAGCCCCCCCGCCGCATCGAGGCCGTGCCCGCCCGCCAGAACACAGGGGGACACGGTCAATGCGGAACACCTTCAAGGCTGACCTCAGCAACCACGGCAGCATCTTCGTCCACGAGCTGCGCACCGACACGGCGGTCGCCTGGGTCGAGGAGCCGGCGCCATCCGCGACGGGCTCGTGGTCGGATCAACGACCAGCTCCAACCGACCCGAAGTACTGGCTCGCATGCGGACTCGAGACCCGCGACGTGGGTCACCAGCGACCGCGTCGAGCTAGAGAGCAACGCATGAGCTCGGTGTCCGCGCGCGAGGCGTTGAAACTCCAGCTGCTCGAGCGCTGGTCATCACTCCTCCTGCACACCTTCGCGAGCATGATGGCCGACCATGCGACGACAGAGCCGGCGCGGTTGGAGTTCATCGCGTTCTACGTGGCACTGGCGAAGCTTCACGGCCACGTGAGGGGCCTACGCGCCGAGTTCGACCAGCCGGCGCACGACGTTCACACCTAACCCGGAGGGCTACAATGCCGAAACTGCCGAAGGGCCTGTATCCGCGAGGCAGCATCTTCTGGACGAAGGTCTACCAGCACGGTAGGCCCATCTACCAGAGCACCGGCACCAGCAACCTGACCGAGGCGAAGCGTATCCTCGACGTGCGCCGCGGTGCGGCCCAGCGCGGGGAGTCTGTGCTACCGCGAGTGGACAGGGTGCGCTGGGAAGAAGCGCAGGCAGACCTGATCGCGTACTACGAGGCCACAGGCAAGCGCGAGGTGGCCGAAGCGAAGAGCCGCGTGGCCCACCTGGGGCTGTACTTCACCGGGTGGCGCATCGCGCGCATCGACACGCCGGCCATCCACGGCTACGTCGTCCATCGCAAGCAGCAGAAGGCCGCTGCCGCGACCATCAACCGCGAGCTGGCTACACTCTCGAAGGCACTCCGTGTGGCCCACCAGAACAAGAAGCTCACCGGCCATCCGTCGCGCATCGAGAAGCTACTTCTTAGAGCGGGAGCAGTTCGAGGTGGTGCGGAAACACCTGCCCGCCTACGCCAAGCCAGTAGTCACATTCATGTACCTCACGGGGTGGCGGATCAGGAGCGAGGTGCTGCCCCTTCAGTGGCGGCAGGTGGACTTCCAGGCCGGCACCGTGCGCCTGGAGCCGGGAACCACCAAGAACAAGGACGGCCGGTCGTTCTACTTGCCCCCCGAGCTGCGCACCTGCCTGGAGGCCCAGCGCGCGGCCACAGAGGCGGTTCAGCGCCAGACGGGGCGTATTATCCCGTGGGTGTTCCACTGCGAGGGGACACCCATGAAGAGCTTCTGGAAGGCATGGAAGACTGCCTGCAAGGCCGCCGGGGCTCCTGGGCGGATCCCACACGACTTCCGCCGGACGGCCGTCAGGAACCTGGAGCGCGCCGGGGTGCCGCGGTCAGTCGCCATGAAAATGGTTAGCCACAAGACGCAGGCGATCTACCGGCGATACGCCATCGTGATCGATGCGGACCTTCAGGAGGCTGCAAAGAAGCTCGCGGCGGTCAGCGCGAGTGGTGACAATCTGGTTACAGTAGCGCCTGCCCGCCCGTAATCCTGCCTGCTAAGTAGTTAAAAACTGGTGGGCTGGGACGGGATTGAACCGCCGACACCAGGATTTTCAGCCCATTGCCCGGGAGGCGCCAACCGGCCGGCAGCGGTCGCCATCGTTGCGTAGCAGCAAGTTAGCTCCTGCCGGCGGCGCCCATCTGACCGTTGCCTGCTGATCGCTTCCGATAGTTCCGGCCAAGTACCGGCCAGGTCACCAGCTCACGCCGGCGCCCAAACAAGACCCGCTTCGTGGATTGTCTATCCTGTGCGCTCCGGTAAGTAGGCGAAATCACGACCCCACCCGAGTCACTTGGCCGTGACTTAGCCGCATGCCGATGCCCCTCCAAGCCTTCGATCCGCCTCGGTCACGCCCGAACGCATCCCGCAAGTAGCTCCGGCGATCTGCCGATGGACACGCGGTCAGACCCCCGCCCGCCTCCCTCAGCCCACTCGCGCCCCGACGCGCCCCGCGATTCGACGGGACCCGGGGAAAGAAAAAATTGGAGCGGGGATGAAATGACTCACCGGCAAGATCTGACTGACGACGCGGAGCGCAGTCGGTCGACCCGCCTCATCCCTCACTCCTTGAGGAAGGCTCGAAATTCCTCACTGTCGAGGTAAGCTCGAAATCCGCGCCCTACGAGCTTCCATCGGTCATGTGCGAGAGGCGGGCAGGCATTCGTCAGCCGTTCACGCACTCGCTCGGCCTCGTCCACGCTGACGCTCACGCAGTGGACCTTGGTGACCTTCTTGACGTGCTGTCGCAGAAACCCGTGCAGATCCTCATCCTGGCCGCTCGTGCCGATGATGAGATACTCCTCGCATTGGCCAAGGAACTCCTGGAGTGCCTTGAGATGCGAGATCGGACAGACCAGGTCTACGTGGCCCTTGCCGGCGAGTGGCGCGGTGAGAACCGGATATAGAGGAACTCGCCGCTCAGAATGAGTCCATTCACGCGTGTCCGTTCGTGAGGGGTTGAAAATCGTTTCGATTCGAGGGCCAGTGGGGTCGAACCCGGGGAGTAGCGAGAACAGGTTCCCCGGGTACGACAAGGGCATGCCCCAGTGTACGGAACCGTGCACCTTGGCCACGATGGCCTGTCGCTCGTCCGCCGTGTAGTCGGCCATGCCGCGGATCAAGAGCTTCTCATCGAATCGGCCCAAGGACATTTCGAGATAGTCGTCATAGTTAAGATCGATAAACGCGAACCGGGCCTGTGTCGCGAGGAGATTCGCGACCAGCCGAAGGTGCGTCCCCGGAAGCGCACTACGGCCAGTGAATGACGTAACGACCTGATTCATCAGATCTCGCAGATACGGAGGCACCTGCTTGAAGTGATTCCGGATCCTCGGGTCAGAGTGTTCTGCGTATTCACGGAGCTTCGACTCGATGTTCACAGCGCCCGTCCGGACCAATTCCCCGAGATCGGCTGAAATCACGTGGGCGCCCGGATACCGTTCGAGGATCGGCCAGAAGGCTTCGCGCTGCCCGAACAGTTCGCGCGCCAAGGGCGGTTGCCACGCCTGATTTCTGGGCGGCCCTGTCTCATTCCATGCATCCGCCGATGCGCCAGCGCCGAGAATGACCGCGATTCGTCTCATTGTCTCCGGAACCTCGACCATCCACCCGGCCCTGGCTCGACGCGACTCCTCGTCTCGATCCAGAGGCGAACGCCCGTGTCCCCTTTCCCCGTTCCGGGGAGGGGACGGCCAAGACTGTACCTAATCGTGGATGGGCCCTTGATCCTTATGCGTTTGCTGCACCGCGATCTCCACTTTCCACCTCTGCTACACCTCGAACGAGCAGTGAGCGGCGGAAGGACCGGGAATCCCTCGCGGAATCGTTTCTTATTCCTGGCGATCCTGCTCAGTTGGACATACACATACGTGCACTCTCGCCGCCATCCCGGGTGGTCGCATGTGCCGTTCCTGCCCCGTCGGGTGACTCGGCCATTAGTCTCCAGCCACGCAGACGGGCTTCTATCCACACGATAGAGGACCTCTGCCGGCCCCGAAAGCTCCAAGCCATAGGTCCACCCGACGCGGACCTTCCCGCGCAGTACCCGAATCGGTGGCTCTGATCTTGTTGATAGCCCACGGCTGAACGGTATATTCCCCAGTATCTTGTCCCGGCTGAACGATACGAGCGTCAACACAATTGACGTGGGAAACCCGACCCCTTCAAAGCCCGGAAGATCGCCGCTCCATCACCACCGTGGCATCAGTCGGTTCGGAGTAGTATCTGGGCGTTGTTCGGATGATCCGAAAACCAAAACTCTTGTTCAGGTCGACGATGGCAGTATTCCGCTTCCGGCAGTTCGTCACGATCCGGTGGAAACCATGGAATCTGGCGTATGCAATCTGCCACGACTTGAATAACCGTCCGAGGCCACTCCGCCGAAACCGAGGCAGAATGCCCGTGGTGCTGATGTAGAGTGACCCCTTCATAGCCGGATTTGTTCCGTCTGCTCGGATGTCTTCCTGGAAATCAACATTCGCCTCGAACGCACAGCAACCCACACTCACTCCCTGCACCACCATCCACCATGACTCGTATGTCTTCCACTCGTTGGTGCTGAACAAGTCGGACTTCTGGAAGACTTTACGATCGAAAGCTCGCAGCCTGGGCACATCGTTAGGTATGACCGCTTCCCTGAATTCGGTCTCCATGCCTTGGATTCTACTCTGCGGGGAAGCAACTGGGTCCCAGTGCTGTCGCATGACAAGGTGACCCGGGTAATGGACATTCGGCTATCTCCTGCGCGCTATCGCCGTTGATCCTAAAGGGCATCTGAAAATCCGGTCACCACGGGCACACCCACACCCGCGCTGTCACCAACTCACTTCTTGACCCCTGCCGGTCCACGGGCATAGGCTCTCGCCACCTGTCCGACCGGCCCGCTCCGATCCGCTGGGAGGGCGCAGCATGCAGTGTCCCCGGTGCCAGCAGGACAATCCGCCGCCCGCCAAGTTCTGCCTGGAGTGTGGAACGCCCCTCAAGAGTTCCAACGAGAGCGGCCCGCCCGGAGCGTCCTATGAGTTACTGCAACTCGCGCTGAGCGAGGGTCTGGAGCGCGAGAATGCCAGTAGCGAGATTCTCCGCCTCATCAGCAGCTCTCCCAACGACCTTGCCTCCGTGTTCGACACGATCCTCGACAACGTCCTGCGGGTCTGCGACGCCCAGCTCGGTGTCCTCCTTCTCTATGACGGCGACACCTTCGCGATGGCGGCCCACCGGGGCGCGCCGCCGGGCGCTGAGGAAGCGTACCGTCGATTCAGGGCGGGACCCACGACCGGTCTTGGCCGGATGCTCGCTGAACGCCAGCCGGTCCACATTCCAGATATTCGTGCCGAGGAGGCATACCGGCAGGGAGATCCCCTGCGTGTGGCCACGGCCGATCTTCTCGGCGCGCGCACGTTTCTCGCAGTGCCGCTCCTCAAGGACAGTGCGGTTCTCGGTGCGAGCGTAATCTATCGGCGCGAGGTTCGGCCCTTCGCCGAGACGCATATCGCCCTCCTCCAGACTTTCGCGAACCAGGCCGTCATCGCCATCGAGAACGTGCGGCTGTTCAACGAGACGCGTGAGGCGCTGGAGCAGCAAACCGCCACCAGCGAGATCCTCCAGGCGATCAGCGGGGCGCAGACCGATGCGCAGCCCGTCTTCAACGCGATCGCGCGAAGCACGGTGCGCCTGTGTGAAGCCTCTCGTTGCGCCGTTTGGCGCCCGGAAGGCAACCTATTCCGCTGCGTCGCTCGGTGCGAGATGACGTCAGGGGGCAATGTCGTCAGCCTCTCACCAGAGGGTGTTCTTGAAGCCGACAGCCTGCCCGGTAGGGTGATTCATGAACGCCAGATCTTGCAAGTCAATGATGTGCCTGACAATCCCGCCGTTCCACCGAAGTATCGGGAGATGGCTCGCGTCGGAGGGTATCGGTCCCTGATGGCCGTACCGATGGTGCACGAAGGGCTCGCTGTCGGTGTGATTACTGTCGTGCGACCCGTCTCTGCCGAATTCAGCGATCAGCAGATTCGCCTCGTCAAAACCTTCGCCGACCAGGCCGTGATCGCGATCGAGAACGTGCGGCTCTTCACGGAGCTGCAAGAGAAGAATCAGGCGTTGACCCAGGCGCATGCCCAAGTGACCGAGGCGCTGGAGCAGCAGACCGCGACGAGCGAGATTCTGCGCGTCATCTCCAGCTCTCCGACCGATGTCCAGCCGGTGTTCGATGCCATCGTGGCAAACGCGGCTCAACTGTGCAGTGCGGAATTCAGTGCGGTGATGCGCTTCGAGGGTGGCTTGCTCCATCTCGTGGCGGTCAACAATATGTCTCCGGCCGAGACGGCGGCATACCACACAGTCTATCCGAGGTCGCCAGGGCGTGATTTCGTTGTCGGTCGGGCCTTTGTCGAAGCCCGACCAGTGCACGTCGAGGATATCGAAGCAGATCCTGATTACGATCCGCGAACGCGAGAGATAATTGGGCGCGCGGCGAGGTATCGGACGATTCTCGGGGTGCCCATCCTCCGGGACGGCGTGCCAATCGGAGTTATCGGATGCGGTCGACACGAGATGAAGCCATTCACGGCTGCGCAGATCGAGCTGGTCAAGACCTTCGCCGACCAGGCGGTCATCGCGATCGAGAACGTCCGGTTGTTTACGGAACTCCAGGAAAAGAACCGCGCCCTCACCACTGCGCATGCGCAGGTGACCGAGGCGCTGGAACAGCAGACGGCAACGGCCGCGGTGCTGCGCGTAATCGGAAGCTCGCCCACCGATGCGCAGCCGGTGTTCGAAGCTATCGTGAGCAGCGCCCGGCGCCTCCTCGGCGGCTTCGGCGGTGCCGTGTACCGTGTGGCCGGCGACGAGATCCACCTCGCGGCCTATGTCTCGACCAGTCCGACCGGGGACGCGGCCCTCAGGAGTAGCTTCCCGCGGCCCCTTGCCGTCTTCTCACCTCCGGGCGAGGCGATCCGTGGGCGCGCCCCCGTGGTGTTGACCGACGTCGACACCGATGGATGGGTCCCCGATGATATCCGCGAGCTCATACGCAAGGGGTGGCATCGGAGTGGGGTATGGGTGCCCATGATGCGGGAGGGGGTGGCGCTCGGCGCAATCGGTGTCACGCGGAGCGAACCCGGGAGCTTCACGGATGAACAGATCGCGCTCCTGAAGACCTTCGCCGACCAGGCCGTGATCGCCATCGAGAACGTGCGGCTGTTCAAAGAACTGGAGGCACGCAACGCGGAGCTGACCGACACCCTCGCCCGGCAAACGGCAACCGGCGAGGTACTGCGCGCCATCAGCCGCGCCCAGACCGACGCCCAGCCCGTGTTCGACATCATCGCGGAGAGCGCGCAGCGGTTATGCGGCGCCGGCTTTGGCCAGGTGGCTCTCTACGACGGTGCCTTCCTACACATGACTGCGTTCCACAACGTTAACCCCGAGGGAGTGGAGGCGCTCCGACGGCGATTCCCGGCGCCGGCGGATCGCGGCTCCGCGATGGGACGGGCACTCGAGACGCGCGCAGTTGTGCAGATCCCGGACGTCCTCGAGGATCCGACCTACGCGTTCAAGACCGAGCTTCAGACCATGGGCTTTCAAAGTCTTCTGGTGGTCCCCATGCTGCGCAAAGACGAGCCGATCGGAGCGATCGCCGTCGGACGGCTCGAACGGGGGGCGTTTCCGGACAAACAGATCGAGCTGCTCAAGACCTTCGCCGATCAGGCCGTCATCGCCATCGAGAATGTGCGCCTGTTCAAGGAACTCGAGGCCCGCACCGCTGAGCTGACGCGGTCGGTCGGGGAGCTGACAGCGCTCGGCGAGATCAGTCAGGTCCTCAGTTCGACGCTCGATCTCGAGACGGTGCTGACCACCATCGTCTCGCGCGCCGTCCAGCTGTCGGGGCTGGACGGCGGTGTGGTGTTCGAGTACGACGACGGCACCGAGGAGTTCGTCCATCGCGCGGCGACAGAGACGGGCGGAACCCTTGCCGAAGCGCGGCGGACGACCCGGGTTCGGAGGGGAGAAGGGATGGTCGGGCAGACCGCCATCACGCTGGAGCCCGCCCAAGTACCCGACATCACCGAGCCCGGCGCGTACGACAGTCGGCTGCGCGGGAACCTGATTGAGTCTGGCGTCCGAGCCATCCTGGCCGTGCCGATGGTCCGCGAGGGCCAGCTGATCGGGTGTCTCGTCGTGTCCCGCAATCGCGCCGGCAACTTCCCGGCCGAGACGGTCGAACTGCTGCGGACCTTCGCCACCCAGTCCGCGCTGGCCATCCAGAACGCCCGGCTCTTTCACGAGATCGCCGACAAGAGCCGGCAGCTCGAGGCCGCCAGCCGCCACAAGTCGGAGTTCCTGGCCAACATGTCCCATGAGCTCCGCACGCCGCTGAACGCCATCATCGGGTTCTCGGAAGTGCTGGCCCAGGGGATGTTCGGGGCGATCAATGACAAGCAGACCGAATACCTGCAGGACATCTTGGAGTCGGGACGCCATCTGCTGTCCCTCATCAACGACATCCTCGACCTGTCCAAGATCGAGGCCGGCCGGATGGAGCTCGAGCTGAGCGAGTTCGACCTGCCGCAGGCGATCCAGAATGCGCTGACGCTGGTCCGCGAGCGGGCCCTGCGCCACGGGATCGCCCTTCACCACGTCATCGATGACCGGGTCGCGGACATCCGAGCGGATGAACGCAAGGTCAAACAGGTTCTCTTGAATCTCCTGTCGAACGCGATCAAATTCACGCCCGAGGGCGG
>Ga0307469_10000894_pt1 | contig 11000 bp, 3 predicted proteins | sample atmos_gasesAM2C__FD_203084 | JGI IMG/M metagenome (GOLD analysis project Ga0307469, IMG submission 203084) | Hardwood forest soil microbial communities from Morgan-Monroe State Forest, Indiana, United States - atmos_gasesAM2C_515 | ecosystem: Environmental > Terrestrial > Soil > Temperate forest...
TTTCCTACAGGTTTTGGCGGAGACAGTACTTGTCCAATCCGGATGTCGTGGGCCGCACTCTGCAACTTGATCACAGGAACTTCGAGATCGTAGGCGTCGCGGCGCCGCGATTCACTTGGTATGGCGGCGACGTCTATCTCCCGCTGAAGCTGTTGCGAGATCCGGGGCGCACATCTATCGTCGATCTGCTTCTGCGGCCCGGCGTCAGTCGCGCCACAGCCGAAGCTGCACTGCAGCCCCTCGTGGAACAGTTCGCTAGTTCCAGGCATACTGATTTACCGGATGTCTTCAGGGTCCATGTGCATGGGCTGAACGACTGGGTAGTTAGCTCCTTGGGCGGGACACTGTACTTGCTTTTTGGCGCGGTGATGTTGCTGCTGGTGATTGGATGTGGAAATGTCTCGATTCTGCTGCTGGCACGGGGTACGGCGCGGCAACATGAATTGGCTGTGAGAACCGCAGTCGGCGCGGGCCGCTTCCGAATCATTCGCCAATTGCTCACGGAGTCGCTCCTTCTCGCGGTGATTGGCGCGTTGCTCGGTGTTCTAGCTTCTTACGGCGCTCTGGTACTGACGCTGCGTCTGGTGCCACAAACTACGTTCGCCTCCGAGGCCGTGATTCGTATCAACCTCCCGGTTCTGTTTTTCAGCGTCGCGGTCGCGCTCGGAACGGGTGTGCTGTTCGGGTTTTGGCCAGCGCTGCAACATTCGCGTACGCACATCGGGGAGATCATGCAGTCTGGCGCGCGCCGGTTAGCCGGCAGTGTCCGCGGACGCAAGGCCCATAGCATGCTGATCACCGCGCAGGTAGCGCTGACATTATTGTTGCTCGCAGCTGCGGGCTCCTCAATGAAGGCGTTCGCCCAGCTGATCCACCAGCCCCTCGGTTATGACCCGCACAACGTGATGGCGATAGGAATTCCTTTACGCGCAAGCTCCTACGGCACTTGGCCGGCGCGTGCAGCCTATTTTGAGCAACTGCGAGAGAAAGTGGCGGAGACACCGGGCGTGATCACAGCGGCGATTTCCACCGATGCGACGCCGCCGCGGAATGGATGGATTATGGGATTTGAAGTTTTGGGCAAACCCATGGCCCCTGGTGCAGGGGCGCTTTTTGATTCGAGTGGGTCTGAGATCGGATCGGTCAACCTGATTAGCCCGGAGTACTTCGCGGCTTTGCGCATTCCCGTGCTGCAAGGACGGATTTGGAGCGACGCCGAGAATAACAAAGGCGCACATGTAGCCGTGATCAACCGTACGCTCGCGCAGCGCTACTTTCCGAATGGCGATGCCATTGGGCACTCGCTGAGATCGGGAGGTCTCGAAGGCAATCCCGCCACAGTGCTGTCGCCGCCAAATATCGGAGCTACCTGGTTTCAGATTGTGGGCATCGTCGGGGACGCCCGCAATGATGGACTCCGAAGTGCCCCTAGACCATCAGTCTACGTGCCCTATACATTCAGCATGGCAGAGGACACGGAGATTCTGGTTCGCTCTGAGGTTCCGCCCCTCACGCTGCAACATGCCGTGCGCGAGCAGTTGAGGTCCATTAACCCGGATCAGATCAGTGGCGCTTATGATCTCGAAACTCGCCTCACTTATGAACCCGAGTGGCAGCAGGAGCATGTCGCGGCCTGGATTTTTGGCATTTTTGCCTGGCTCGCCCTGGCCCTCGCTGCCGTAGGGCTACATAGCGTCGTGTCCTACACAGTGGCACAACGGACCAACGAATTCGGGATTCGTATGGCGCTGGGCGCGCAGCGTGCGGACGTGCTGCGAATGGTCTTCAGGGCGGCATCGGTAAGCCTGGGCGCCGGAATCTTCGCAGGTGTCGCCCTTTCGCTGGCACTAAGCCAAGTGATCGCGAAGTGGGCGCAAGGGAACCCGCGCGATCCCGTCATTCTCTTGGCCGGAACGATTATCCTAGGCTTGGTGTCTTCGCTGGCCTGCGCGATACCGGCGCGTCGCGCATCTAAGGTCGATCCAATAGTTGCGCTACGTTGCGAGTAGCCGCGCCTCCCGGACCGTAAACCTCTCAGTTGACGAAATCAGGGGTTAGCACAAGCTTGCGCCGTCTGTTCGCCTCCCCTTCCGCGAACAAACCCGCCCCCACGAGCCTGGCAATTCGACCATTGCGTGCTGACGCCAGCCTTGTCGAAGACGCGCTTCGCGGTCTGTTCGGCTTCCGTCACCAGCCCGAGCGGCAGGTCGGCAGAGAACGTGACAATAACATTCAAGTGTGGATCGTCCTCGGCTAGCGCGCCGCTGGTCAGCAAGCTTTGCCAGCACGACACCTAGAACAAACATTCTTAGCTGCGGTCATAGTCACCCCCAATTCCTGAGGGAACCGTCGCTCCGGGAGGGGCGTATCGCAAAGGTGGGGTAATCACGGGACGGGAAAATGTGGGAAACGAGTTAATCGCTTGCACGTCAAATAGTTGCGGGGCGAGGTAACGAGGAGAGAGATGGCGCTGGGTGCTAGAATCCCGACCGGGGCAAGGTTTATGACCGTATCCGGTGCAGAGACGCCAACGATTCGCTTCGGCATTTTCGAGCTGGATCGGCGAAGGGGGGAACTGCGCCGGAATGGTGTCCAGGTCAAGCTGCAGGAGCAGCCCTTCCAGATACTGCTAACCCTGCTCGAGCATCCCGGGGAGGTAGTGACTCGCGAGGAATTACGCAGCCGTCTCTGGGCCGAAGACACCTACGTCGATTTCGATCACAGCCTGAACGCGGCGGTGCGGCGATTGCGCGACGCGTTGGGCGACTCGGCGGAAAATCCTCGCTTCGTCGAGACGGTGGCGCGTCGCGGCTACCGCTTTCTGGCACCGGTTCATGCCAACGGACACGCGCTTGCCGTCCCGCAACAAGCTCCAGTCGTTTCTTACCGCTGGTGGATTTTTGGTACGGTGGGCATGGCGCTCCTTATTGTTGGAGTCGTGGCCGGCTGGCATGCTGGTCACGCGACCGCTCCCCCGAAGGTGTTAAGGGAGCGCCGGCTCACGGCAAACGCTCCTGAGAACCGAGTCACCGACGGCGTTATTTCTCCCGATGGAAAGTACCTGGCGTTCGCCGATGCACGCGGTTTCTTTCTTCGCCAGATCGACACGGGTGAGACGCACTCGGTTCCACTGCCCAAGGACTTTCAGCCCAAACCAAGCGCATGGTTCCCGGACGGCGTACACATGCTGGTCACATGGGTGGCGGGTCCTCAGGAAACCACCAGCATCTGGTCGATCTCTGTGCTTGGCGGAACGCCGCGCAAGTTAGTCGACAATGGTTTCGCGCCGGCCATCTCTCCCGATGGGTCGCAGGTGGTTTTTCTCGCCGGCAAAATGGAAAGTACGCTGGCCTTCTTAATGAAGGCGGACGGCACTGGTGTGCACACCATCATTCCCGACGACAAGCTCACATTCCTTGGACCTCCGGCATGGAGCCCGGACGGCAATCATCTGATGTACGCACGCGGATGGTATACGCCCAGCTATGCGCGAATTGAATCGCGCATCGAAGTGCTTGAACTGAAAACCAGGCGCGCTCAGGTCGTGCTTTCGAAGACTGGCCTGGGCAGCACCGTCGCATGGACACCCGACAACCGCCTCATCTACACCCAGCAGGAATCGATCATCAGTCCTGACGATGCGAATCTGTGGATAACGAAACTGGACTCCGAGGGCCGCGTGCGGGGAACAGCATCGCGCCTCACCCACGGCGCCGGCTTCGCGTGCATGCCGAGCATCACGGCCGACGGAAAGCGCGTGGCATACTTCCGCCAGTCGATTGAACCGGACGTATACGTTGCTGACGTGATGGCCAACGGCGCAAAACTCGGCAACCAGCGGCAACTGACGTTCGATGAACGCTCGGACACGCCGTATGCGTGGACCCCCGACAACCAATCAGTGATCTTTGTCTCCAATCGCAACGGAAATTACAACATTTTTAAACAGAACGTGAACGACACGGAGCCGGAGATTCTCGTCAGCGGATCCGAGGACGTCGCGATTCCGCGCCTAACACCCGACGGAAAGAGCTTCCTCTACGCGCTTCTGCCGAAACCGGGCGACACATCGACCGACGTTCGCCTGATGAAAATGACGATGGGAGGTGGACCCCCGCAAACCGTGCTGGTGCTCCCCGAAGCGACCAACCATCAGTGTGCGCGGTTGCCGTCGATGGTGTGCGTGATCAGCCGAATTAAATCGGGCCGCGAAGTTTTTCATTACTTCGATGTAGACAAAGGGCTGGGCGCCGAGATCAAATCCGCCGAAGTCGAATCGACGAGCTCGTTCGACTTCAATTGGACGCTCTCTCCGGACGGAACCATACTGGCGATGGCGCGCAAAGAAGGCGGCAAGGACGAGTCCCTGATTATCCTGCTCTCGTTGCAGGATGGATCGAAGCGGACACTGCCGGTGCCGGGCGACTGGCTGGGCATCGGATCGATCGATTGGGCCGCCGACGGCCAGAGCATCTGGGCGCTTGCGTTCGCGGCCAACGGGCCACAGCGTTTGCTGAACGTCGGTACTTCCGGCCAAATTCGCACCGTGCTCGAAGAAAACAGGATGAAGCTGGGTTGGGCGATTCCGTCGCCCGACGGGAAGCACCTCGCCATCTGGAAAGCCAACGGCGGCTCCAACGTGTGGATGCTGGAAAACTTCTGAAAAGTTGAAATCAGATACGATGGATGCATCCTTCACGAAGTCTGGATTGTTAAGCAGACTTTAGATTTCCACTACGATGACGGCTTTGAAAGTGCGCCGGAAGACCTAAACGAAAACGGGGAAGTTTTCCAACTTGTTGTTGCCAAGGACGGCAAAGTGTTGAGCGTTGGCCGGGCGTTTCACTCCATTGCGAAAGGCTCACAATCTCATCCCGCAAGGCATCACGTGGGACGATCACAGAATCCAGCCTCTCTTCGGCGGGAGGGAGTATCGCCTCTCGGAATAATGACAGTTGAGATTCTCGAGGGTTTTCATCATGACATCCCTTTTTATAGAACTCATTGACTCTCCGTACTACCGCGTCGCCCAGGCATAGGGGGGAGCCGAATTTTTCCCGAAAGGTAATACCCCCCAAGGAGGTGACGGGCTGTTATCAGGTTGATACTGGATCCTGGCCAGCGCCCGGTGTCGCCGATTCCCACGCTCAAGTCAACATTCGCCCACTGGCTATCGGCAACATAAGTGTGCCGAGAGAAGCTTTGTGCCAGCTATATAGCACACGCTTGCCGGTCAAGCGGCCCTGGGGTGATGAATTTTCGGCAGCGGGGCATGTCGAGACTGCCGAAACCGTTTTGCTACATAGCCATACGGGCCAATTCCCCCGAGTTGGGAGCCCTGCTGAAAAACCAACACGCGGTCAGACAAACCCAATTGAATCAGCATGAACAACTTGCTACCAGAAATTGTAGGCAGAAGTCCACCTCCCTTCCATCTTCCATAAGCGCTCCGACCTCCCGTGCCGAGTGCTCTGCAATATCGATTGGAGTGCTATGTCGTGCTGCGGGCGAGACATTTGATCGCCCGTCTGAGAAAGTCCGAATTTTTCTTCTTGACCTCCGGCAGGCACTGATATATAGCAGATACCACTCGTGCTGTGGGGTTGTGGCCTCGGATTGCGATTGCTACAACATCGATTTTCTACCGGGATAAAACATCGTTGCGTGGACCGGAGGCAATATGCGTAGAGCCTTGGTGTTGGCGCTAGTCTCAGTGTTCTTTGTGTCCGTATCGTCGACTCTTTTTTCTCAACAAGTCACGGGAACAATCAAAGGCGTGGTCACGGATCCTTCGGGTGCGACGATTGCGAGCGCAACCGTGGACATTACTAATAAGGCAACCGGCCTCACGCGAACCGTCACCACAAACACTGAGGGGGAGTACTCCGCTCCCGACCTACCGTTTGGCGTTTATCGGGTCAGCGTCAAGCAGGCCAGCTTTAAGGAGTCAGTGACCGATAATGTTGATTTGCATGTGTCCAGCAGCGCAATTACAAATGTGACGCTTCAGCTGGGAAGTGCAACCGAGACGGTCACCGTGGAAGCCAATGAGATCCAGGTGCAAACCGACAACTCCCAGCTCGCCGGCGTTGTGGACGGTCAGCAGGTGCGGGAGTTGCCTCTCAATGGCCGGAATTTCGTAGCGCTGACGCAGTTGCAGCCTGGCGTTTCCGCCTCGAAAAGTTTTGACGCGGTAGGAAAAGGGCTCAAGGGCGGCGTCGACTTTGCCGTGAACGGGAATTCGATGACCAACAACCTCTTCCTGGTTGATGGTGCAAACAACAACGACATCGGTTCCAACCGCACGATCCTCATTTATCCCTCCCTCGAATCGATCGCCGAATTCAAGCTGCTCCGAAACGCGTACGGCCCGGAATACGGACAGGCCTCCGGCGGCGTCATCAACATTGTGACGCGGGGAGGCACCAACAACTGGCACGGCAGTGTTTTCTACGCGGGCCGCAACGACGTGCTGAACGCCTATAACTGGTTTGCCGCACAGCAGGCCTCTAATGATCGAGCAAAAGGCATCATTAATCCGGCCACTGGCACGGTTTACTCCAATCCTAATAAGGACAAGCCGATTCTGCGGCGCAACGACTACGGCTATTCACTGGGCGGTCCGGTCAAGAAGGACAAGCTATTTTTCTTTTGGAGCCAGGAGTGGAATCGGGAAGTTCGTGGCGTGCCGCGAACCGGTTGCGTCCCCAATGCCGCCGAACTCAACGGCGATTTTTCCGGCGGAATAACTTGCGGCGATACGATGGCGACAGGTTTCCCGGCGGCACTTCAGTTGGGCGGAGGCGGGAACCCGTACACGATGGATCCCACCCTGATCCTGCCTGCGATGAAGACGTACATGCAGCAATATCCTGCACCGAACCAGAACTGTCCTCTTACCGACCCCGGTACCGGTACTGCTAATCCCGCCTCGAATGGGTGCAAGAACTGGCAGGTGTTCCCCGGCACCCATCTCAACTGGCGCCAGGAGAATGCTCGCGGTGATTTCAACATGACCAAGAAGCACACGGTCATGTTCCGCTATACGCAGGACTCGTGGGTAAATCCCGCTCCCAATGCGGGTTATTGGGGGGATGACGGCTTCACGACGCTGGAGAGCAGTTGGTCCCAGCCTTCAAAATCAATCGTAGGCAGAGTCACCTCCATAGTCGGCGCCCATCTGATCAACGACGCCGAATTTTCGTATTCGAACAATCGTATTCTCGTCACGGCGGGCGGCACGAACGCGGGCTTGTTGGCCCAAATTAACACCGCATTCCCAACTCTCTTCCCCACCTCTGTAAAGAGTCACCCGCTGGGATTGCCAGTCATTAACACGGGCAACACAGGACAGGGTGGTAGCCCGCCCCAACTGCTCGCCCCCTGGAGCAACAATGAAGACTTGTATGGCGTTCGCGATGACCTTTCCTGGGTCAAGGGATCGCACACTTTCAAGTTTGGCGTGTTCCTGGGCTTCAACGGAAAGAACGAATTTAACGGCGGTGGCGGCGCCGAGCGGTTCAATGCGGGCACGGCGGACACCAATGTGCAGCCAGGAAGCCCTGCGGGCGGTAAGACGGGCATGGCCTTCGCCAACGCGATGATTCCCGGCAACATATATAACCTCGGCGAAAGTTCCACCGACGTCTACATAAACATGCGTTGGCGCGACTACGAATTCTATTTTGGCGATTCGTGGAAAGTGAACCGCAAGCTGACGGTGGATTACGGGTTCCGCTATTCGCTGTTGTTCACGCCCTACGTGCCGACCGGCAACTCTACGAACTTCCAGCCTAGCCTGTACGACCCGAACAAACCGGCAACCGATGCCTGCAACGGATTGTGGGTGGTGCCTGGAAAGGATCCGTGCGGCAAGGCTAACGCTGTGTTCGGGTTAAACCTGAGTGCTGGCACGCGCGGGCCAAACAAGTACTTAGCGGACCAGAATTATCACCTGATTGCTCCCCGCCTCGGAATTGCTTACGACCTGTTTGGCGATGGAAAAACCGCGATTCGTGCCGGCCTCGGCCAGTTTTTCCAGCGCGATAAAGTTGGCGGAACCTCTTACATTCTCGCCGCCAATGCCCCATTTTCGTTCAGCGCAAGCAACATCGCCCGCACTCTGGACGGTGCCTCGTTGACCTCGATCGCTGGTCTTGCGGGTTCCCCCACGGGTGGCAAGGACCCGTCCAACGCCACGCCCAATTCGTGGCAGTGGAACATCGCAGTGGAGCATAGCCTCTACAAGGACACGAGTCTGGAGGTCGCTTACGTCGGCAACCGGGCCGTTCATCAAGTCACCACGAGCGACATAAACGAGGTCCCGCAGAGCCAGTGGACGGCCTGCTCTTTCCGGAGCAGTTGCCAGTCCCTGCGCCCCTACAATAACTATGACTTCCTCACCTGGTGGGCTCATCTGGGCGATGCCCACTACCATGCTTTGCAGACCGTATTCAAGAGCCGGTTTAACCGCGTCCTGGTAAACCTTTCCTACACCTGGTCGCACTCCATCGGTAACGTGCCGTTTGATGAAGCCAATGGTTCGGTCGGCTCTCAGACTCTGACCAGCGGCTTCAATCCGAGCTTCGATCGAGGCAATACGCAAATCAATCGTCCCCACATTTTCGTCGGCAATATCATCGTGCCTTTACCGGAACTGCGGGGCAGCAATTCTTTGGTCAGAGGAGTAGCGGGAGGGTGGCTGATCAGCAGCATTTTCACGGCTGAGTCTGGACCGTCAACGACCATCTTCCAGAGCGCTATATCGGAAAACACCACAAACCTAATAAATCCCGTCAAGTGCACCGCCCTGAACACCCCCGTGGGATGTAACCCGGACGCTGGGACGCTCAATTCAGCCTACGGCACGGGAGCGGACAGCCCTGGATGGAATCCTGGTGCCAACCACCGCCCCGACATCAGTGGTACGGACTGTAACGCGGGCCAGAACGGTCCAAGTGTCTTCAATAATGCCGCCTTCACCCTGGTTGGACATCAAATCGGCCAAGTCGGCAATGAACCAAGTGGTTACTGTCACGGTCCGAAATATGTGGACATCGACCTCACCGTTCAGAAGACCTGGAAGATGGGAGAACGCCTGAATTTGCAATTCAGCCTAAGCGCGTTCAATTTACTCAACCACCCCAACTTCGGGTACCCCGGCGGGGCACCGGGCGGTCCGGTCGGATCGGTTAATTGCGGACCCGCGATCGCCGGCAAGTACGATGCTTGCAGCCCGACAAATAGCGTCATCACGTCTGAGAGTGCGGGTTCCAACCTCAAGCTCTCGTCAATCATTCCCAACAACGACCGCGAACTCCAGTACGGTTTGAAGATCACCTTCTAGCCGCACTGTTCGCGCAACTTGCAACCAACCGGCAGGACTTGACAATGTCAAGTCCTGCCGCTTACCTTGTCCTCGGAATCCACCGGATCTCGTTGTGCCCCTTTCTTCTTTTCGGTTGCGGCGATCTAAAGCCGTATCCTGGTCGGGCCGTCTGCTTGCAGGTCGATTTTCTGCTGCGTTCATCCTGATCGCGTTGTTACCTGTCTCCGGATCACCGTTAGGCGCGACAGCGCGCACCAGCCAGGTGGAGATCAGTGCGGGCTCTCAGGAGCTAAAGCGCAGACTTGAGGTGCAGCGCGCCGCCGTGCAGTCGGCGAATCCTGCCACGATCATCGAAGCCAGCGAGAAACTGGTTGCTTTGGCGCTGCGTCAAATGGGGAAGTGGAGAGTGCAACAAGCAGCCTACCCACAAGCAGTCGAACTCTACCGGAACTCTCTTTTGCTGGAAGACAGTCCGGAAACTCGTGCCGATCTAACGGCTGCAGAGGAGCGTGCAAAGCAAGGCCGTGCGCCGGGGCCGCTGGATTTGGAGAGCATAGATCCCGCCGCTGCTCCCGTCGTTAAGTCTGGACATCTCACTCCCGCCCAACAGCAGCGCGGCCAGACCCAAGAGAAACGGTTGCGCCAGATTCTGGGCACCACCTACAACGACCTGGGAGCGGCGGAGGCGCGAGAGCAGAAGTATCTGCAGGCTTTGATCCATTTCCATGAGGCGGAGCGCTGGAGAGCTTCCACGCCCGGCCTAATGCGAAACATAGGCCTGGCGGCCGCCAAAGTTGGGGATAACGTGGAAGCGGCCCGCGCTCTCAAGATCGTGGTAAAGCATGATCCCAAGGACCGCGTCTCAAGCGCCCTACTTGCGATTTCGTTGTTTGCCACGGAACGCTACGCGGATGCTGCTCAGGTTTTCGGCACGCTGGGCGACGCGTCACTGGCTGATCCCAACATGGCCTACGCCTGGGCGTTTTCGCTGGCACACTCCAACCAACCAAAGCAAGCCAACGCAATTCTGGGAAAGCTGACATCCCAGCAGATGACGGCTGAAATGCTGGTCTCGATCGGGGAAGTCTACAATCATCTCGGCGACTATGAGCACGCGCTGTCCTGCTTTCGAAAGGCAATCCAGCAGGACCCGTCGATCAAGAAAGCTCATGACGATGCGGGGAGCGCGCTGATTCGCCTGGACCGTCCGGCGGAGGCTATCGGGGAGTTGCAAGCCGAACTCAAAATAAATCCGGATGAGCCCGACACTCAGTATCGACTGGCCTACGCGCTGCTGCAGACCGGGCAGGAGGAGCAAGCGATCGAAGTGTTGCGTACGCTGATTGCGGCTCACCCGAATCACGCACGAGGGCGGTACGATTTGGGAAAAGAGCTGCTCGAGACTGGAAAAACCGAGGAGGCGATTCAGAACCTCGAAGCCGCTGCGAAACTCGATCCGGAGCGCGCTTACATCCACTATCAACTTCAGTCCGCATATCGAAAAGCTGCGCGCACCAACGATGCGGATCGCGAACTCCAGCTTTACCGGCAAATTAAAGAGCACGACCGTGGCCGCACTCCTCCGCCGACCGAAGCTGGCGGTGTGCCTGACGTGGATCACTAGAAGACATGCGGCCATTCCATAAGCGTCTTTCCTCGACGTTCCTTGCGG
>Ga0307469_10000895_pt1 | contig 10983 bp, 7 predicted proteins | sample atmos_gasesAM2C__FD_203084 | JGI IMG/M metagenome (GOLD analysis project Ga0307469, IMG submission 203084) | Hardwood forest soil microbial communities from Morgan-Monroe State Forest, Indiana, United States - atmos_gasesAM2C_515 | ecosystem: Environmental > Terrestrial > Soil > Temperate forest...
TGGCAATCCAGCAAAAGCCTGAACCGCTCATCCCTCGGGACATGATTGTTGGCGCGAAAGAGCGCGTGGACTCTCGCGGGAACGTGATTCGAATCCTGGACGAGGACGATCTGCGAACGAAGATACGGTACCTGGTCAACCGGGGAGCGCGAGGATTCGTTATCTCGCTGCTGTGGGGATTTCTCAATCCGGTTAACGAAAAGCGCGTGAAGAAGATTATCCGGGACGAGTACAAAGAGTTTCACATCGGGTATTTGCCCGTCGTACTCGCGGGGCAGGTGGTTGGCAAGCTCGGCGAATACGAACGAACACTGGCCGCGATTTTAGACGCGTACCTGCAGCGTTCGATGCAGATTGAACTTTCGGCGATGTGGGACAAACTCCGCGAGCGCGGCTACAAGAAACCTCTGCTGATGATTCAGAGCTCCGGCGGAATCGCCGAGGTGTTTCGAACGACGGCGAGCCGGACGTTTAATAGCGGACCGGTGTCGGGGTTGATGGGAGCGCATCACGTCGCAAAATCGCTCGGTTATCACAACGTGATCATGACAGACATGGGCGGCACCAGCTTTGACGTCGGGCTGGTGGTGAAGGACAGCGTTCGAAGCTACGACTTTCGTCCCATCATTGACCGCTGGATGGTGGGTATCACGATGATCAAGACGCTCTCGATCGGCGCGGGAGGCGGCTCGATCGCCTGGCTTAACAAGCTGTTGCAGAACCAATTGCAAGTGGGACCGAAGAGTGCGGGCTCGATGCCGGGACCGGTTTGTTTCAATCGCGGCGGGAAGGAGCCGACGGTCACCGACGCGGACGTCGTTCTGGGCTATATCAATCCGGATTATTACTTTGGCGGAAGGATGCGCTTGAACAAGAACGCGGCGATCCAGGCGATTCGCGAGAAAATTGCCAAGCCGCTGGGCATTGAAGTCGATCAGGCGTCGGAAGTCATTCGCAAAATTGTGAATGGGAATATGGCGTCGGCGATCATGAAAGAAGTTCATCTGCGGGGATATAGCCCGGAGGAGTTCGTCTTATTCGTGGGCGGAGGGGCGGGCGCGACGCACGTTGAGGGGTACAAGGCGGATGTAAAAAAAGCGGTGATCTTTCATTTCTCGCCGGTGTTCTGTGCGTTCGGCTCTTCCACCATGGACATCATGCACGTTTATGAGGCATCGAAAAAAATCACTTTGCTGGAACCGGGCACGCAGAAGCCTTCGGAAGAATACGCGGCGTTCAATCGGACGGTGGAGAATTTGATCGAGCAAGCGAAACGGGATCTGGTCGCCGACGGGCTGAATGCGCAAGACGCAGCGTTTGTCCTTGAACTGGACATGTTGTATGGCGGGCAATTTCACGTAAAGCGAGCGCTTTCTCCGCGAATGGAACTCCACAGCGTCGCGGACGTTCATGCAGTCTGCACCGCGTTTGAGAAAGAGTTCAGCGAGGCGTTCAGTCCGTTTGTGGTGAATCCAGAAGGCGGGGTGTTTATCGAAAGTTTTATTTTGAAGGCCATCGTTGCGACGAAGAAAATCGAATTGCCCAAGATGAAGCTTGAAGGAAGAGATCCGAGCGGAGCGCGAAAAGGGGAGAGAGCCGTGTTTTGGCCAGAGGCAAAAGCTTACAAAGCGACGCCGATATACGCGTATGAATTGCTGCGGCCGGGGAACGCGATGGAAGGTCCCGCAGTAGTGGAAGGAGAATACACGACGCTGGTCGTTCCGTCCGGGATGAAGTTTTCCATAGACGAGCGGGGGCTGGGGATTTTGGAAGGTTAGGCCAACGGTAAAAAAGCGAGAAGACAGATGCCAATACCTACACTAGAGGAAAAGCTTGCATGGCTGAAGCCCGCGCAGGCGTCAACTTACGAAAAGGAATGTGCGAAGACGCTCCGGCAGGGTGACTATGAGATCGGAGTACAAGTCACCAACGATATTCTTGACGAAGCGATGGAAATTTTCGTGCGGTCATCCCGAAGTTACTTCGGCGTTTCGGGCGATTCCATGGTGGCTATTTTCACCGCGGGGGGAGACCTCATCAACGCGGCTTGCGGAACGTACCTGCACGCCATCATTCAGCCGATCGTGATCAAATTCATTCTCAAGTATTACTCCGAAAACCCAGGCATCCGCGAAGGTGACATCTGGTATACGAATGACGCTCTGTATGGCGGGATCCATAATCCTGACCAAGTGGCGCTCATGCCAATTTTTCACAAAGGGAAGCTGCTCGCGTGGACGTCTGCGGCGCTGCACACCACCGAAACCGGCGCCATCGAGCCGGGCGGCATGCCGGTCAGCGCCAAGTCTCGATTCGAAGAAGGGCTGAACATGCCGCCGATGAAGATCGGCGAGAACTATCAGTTGCGGAATGATTTTCTGGAGTTCTATTCGGTTTACGGCCTGCGTGCGCCGGCCATGTTTATTTCCGACTTGCGAGCGCGATGCACGACGGCGGACCGGGTCCGTGTTCGGCTGCTGGAAGTCGTGGAAAAGCGCGGTGAAGAGTACCTTGTCGGTTTGCTGCGTAAAATGCTGGATACCGCGGAGTCGGGCGCCCGCCAGAAGATCAAGTCATTGCAGGAGGGAAAATTCCGTGCCGTGGTGTTCAACGACGCCATCGGCTGGACGCCTGCGCTGGTGCGAGCGTGTTACCTGACGCTGATCAAGAAAGGCGAAAGACTTATTTTTGATTTCGAAGGAACGTCGCCGGAGAATCCCTCTTCGTATAATGTGCATTCGCAGGCTGTCGTCGGACACATCGCGAATTTCATGTACGAATATGTGTTTCATGACCTGCCGATCTGCAGCTCAACGTTTGCGCCGATCGATTTTCTCTTTCCGCCGAATATCATCCTTAATCCGGACAAATCCGCGGCGACAAGCTGTTGCGTCTATATCGGAATGCAGTGCCGGAACGCGACGCATAACAGTTTCGCCAAAATGGCTTTTTCAAGCGCAGGACTTTGGCGGCAGGTGACGGCCGCGCCGGGGAGCCAGCATACCGCGCAGATCTGCGCGGGGCTGTCGCAATGGAAACTGGCGGTTTCGGATGTACTGTCATTTTCGTTGAATACGCAGGGGCAGGGAGGACGGGTCGCTACAGACGGCATCGACTCATACGGATTCGCGTGGTGCGCGTTTGGCCGGGCTCCGGATTCGGAGCAGGTGGAGAGCGAACTGCCGCTCACCGTGCTGCTATCGCAACACTGGAGAGATTCCTGCGGCCACGGGCATCATCGAGGCGGGTCCGGGGCCGTGCAACAATGGATGATCCACAAAGTCAGCGACATGGTTTCGCTGTGCATGGGGAACGGGAGCAAAGTCCCACTGGGACAGCCACTGTTCGGAGGCTACGCGTCGTCGCCGATTCCGGGAATCAGTGTGCGCAAGCCGGCGCTGCTGGCGCAAATGAAAAAAGAAGACCCCGAGTTAACAATGGATCTGCGGGACATGCTGGAACACAACACCATACACGGAGACTGGAAATACGAACTTGTCGCCCGGACCCCCAAAGTCTATCAGGAAGGAGATTTGCTTTTCGGATTCAGTGGCGGGGGCCCGGGTTATGGAGATCCTTTGGAAAGAGAACCCGAATCCGTGATGGAAGATCTGAAAAAGAATATCATTTCCGATTGGACGGCTCAGCAGATTTACAAGATCGCCTATGATCCAGAGCGCCGAAAGGTCGATGTGGAGAAGACAAAACAGCTCCGGCAGGATGAGAAAAACGCGCGCCTGGCGCGGGGCGTGTCGTTCGAACGATTCACGCAAGAATGGAGCAAGAAGAGTCCGCCGCAAGAAGCACTGCAATACTACGGAACCTGGCCGGATGCGAAGTCGACGGGGCCGGTTTTCAGGCCATAAATGATGGAAGATCGTCCCACACCAAGGCAGATTGCGAAGGGATTGCTGAACGGGATACCACCTTCTCGACCGCTCCTCCTGCCGATTGTTTTTTCTCTCGGGGCAAAGGTGGAAAATGTTCCACTGGCGAGCTTCCTAGAAAACCCCACAAAGATTTCCAGTTCACTTCGACAGATGCAGAGTCACCTTCGGCTGGATGGCGTTTCCTGCTATTTCGATTTTTATCTGGAAGTGGAGGCACTAGGCGCGAAGGTGGAACGCAGAGAGGACCTTGAGTCGGCACTCATTCATTGGCCACGACCAATTGAGCCCGGGGGAATGCTAGAGGGTCTCTGTTCGCCAGAGGAGGCAGCGCAGAAGGGCCGAGTTCCGATTGCAACAGAAGTGCTCCGCCGGATGAATGCACTCCCGAACCGTGATTTTTTGCTAATGGCGGGCGTCAACGGTCCGATGACGCTGGCGAGCCAGATTGTGCAGCGCGAAGGAAATGGAAAAGTCCAATTCGAGGATTTGTCCAGTTCTGTGCAGGATTATGCGGCTTCCGTGGTAACGCAGATAGCCGGCGCATTCCTGGTGGCTGGAGCCGATCTGATTATTATCCAGGAACAGATACTTCCTGCACTCACATCACAAACCTGCGAAGCGTGGGCTAATCTGCTCGCGCCAACTATCAATGTGATCCGCTTCTATGAAGCACTGCCCGTGCTACTGGTTTCTCCAATGCGTTCCGTACTTCAGAATTGGGATGCAATCGTTCAACAACGCTGGGATTGTGTGGTGTCCTTGCCCTTTGAGGCGCTGGCATCGAGAGAAGCAGGAGGATCCGCGCCGACGAACAAGATGACGATGGGCATCACGCTTTCTTCGGCAACGTTCGGCCCAGAGGGATCTGACGGCGAAGAGATCCTGCCAATCCTGAAGCCGGTGGTGTCGCGGCTGCGTCCTGCGGTGCTGACGACCTCCGGCGACGTTCCGGCCATGACGGAAATGAAGCGCTTAGTGCAGATTCTCGGGGAGGTACCTCGCGCGTTTTAGCGGGTCTAGGTAAACTGGGCGAGAGAGTGCTGAAGCAGATGGGCGGGTCGCGCGGTGGCACGACAAAGGGAACGTGAATCATGACGAAGGAATCAAACGGAACATTCATCGCTTACGACGATATCTGGCTGCTGGATGGGGTGAGGACCCCGTTTGCCGACTACAACGGAATTTTGGGGCTCGTTTCACCCATCGACCTGGGAATCAAGGCGGCACGCGCGCTGTTTGCACGCAGCAAAATCGCCGCGTCAGATGTGGGCGCCGTCATCGCCGGAAGCGTGGCGCAAGCGAGTTTCGATGCCTACGTCCTGCCGCGACACATCGGGCTTTACTCGGGCGTTCCGATCGACCGGCCCGCTTTGTTGGTGCAGCGCGTCTGCGGGACGGGCATGGAAGCGATCGGCCAGGCTGCCGACGCGATCACGCTGAAGAAGATCGAACTGGGTCTCTGCGCCGGTGCGGAGTCCATGAGCCGCAATCCAATTGCCGCCTTTACTCATCGGGGCGGATTTCGCATGGGCCAGGTGGAGTTCAAGGATTTTCTTTGGGAGGCGCTTCTGGATCCGGCGCCAGGGCTCACGATGGGCGAGACGTCGGAAGCGGTCGCGCGGAAGTACAACATCACGCGCGAAGATGCGGACCGTTTCGCGGAATTGAGCTTTTCGCGAGCTGTCGCCGCGCAAAAGAGCTGCTTTCTTTCGGGCGAGATCGTACCTCTCGTCGCGGAGAAATTTGAGTTGCCTGGCTACAATACGCGCGGGATACAGCTTCCTCGAGGGGTGGAAAACCTTTCTACAGACACACACATTCGCCCGTCTTCGTTCGAAGCGCTCTCAAAGATCCGGCCAGCCTTTGGAGGAGTGCAGACGGGCGGAAATAGCTCCGCCATCGTGGATGGCGGCGCGGCCGCCTTGGTTGGCTCGGGAGCGTATGCAAAATCGCGAGGTTGCAAGCCTCTCGCTCGCATCGCCGGGGTCGCTACTGTCGGAGTACCTCCTGAAATCATGGCTATCGCGCCGGCGCCGGCGATTCGAAAACTCCTTGAGGGTACGGGGCTGGCACTGGATAAGATCGATCGCTTCGAGATTAACGAAGCATTTGCCGCACAGCTTATCGGCGTCGAGCGCGAATTGCAGCTCGATCGGGGCAAACTCAACGTCAACGGCGGCGCGATTGCCATCGGGCATCCGCTCGCCGCGACGGGCATCCGGCTGACGCTGACGCTTTCGCGGGAGCTTCGCCGTTCGAACCTTCGCTATGGCATCGCGTCAGCTTGCATCGGCGGCGGCCAGGGCATTGCGCTCCTGCTCGAGAATCCTAATTAAAGCAGCGGACGGATATATTTCGCCGAGGTCAGGGCTGGCGTTCGGCCTGAAAGAGGGAATTGTGCATGTTGACGATGCGCCACCGCCCCCCGCTGCGGCGGCACATGGCCATGCCGTGTCCACGAGGATGCTCCTCGGGGGTGACAATGCTGTAGTCGTAGGTGTACCAGAGAGCGTCACCGAAGACACGAATGTCATGCACTTCCATGCGGTACTCGACGTCCGGAGCGAAGCGCAGATAGCGTTTCTGTAGATACTCCATGACCTGCTCTCGCCCGCGAAATTCCCCCACCGAAGTATAGAGAACGACGTCGGGCTCAAAGCAGTCTGACAGTTGTTCTGTTTTTCCAAGATCGAAGGCGGAGTTGCAATCCTGCATTTGTTTTGCCATTTCTGCGTAGCCGGCCTTCGCATCAATGGTTTTTCCATTCAGCAATCCGACATGATGCTGAAGGTCGATCGTCAGTCCCATCTGCTGAATCAACTCGACGCCGAAAATTCCGTCGATCGCATGGCCGCAACCTTTGCCAATTGCGCTCAGGTCCACGGCGGGGAGCCTGACTTCGCGCAGCTTGTGATTTGCAAGCGTGAGTTCCGCGATCGAAACCTCACCGGCGTTGGTGAGGGTGGTGCCAGTCCACGAGGCGATGTGGACTTTCCTGGATTTGACAGACAAAAAAGAGTTTAGATTGGCCAGGGAGCTGGCTGCGGTATCGACGAGAAAATACTTTTCGGCTCCATCGGCTTGCAATTTAACCATTGGCAATCTGTCGCAGGGTTCGAGTGTGATTTCGTCGACGGGATGTTGCAAGCGTTCGCCGCCACTTTCCAGCAGGGCAGCTTGTCCACATTCGGGACATTCCGCCGGGGGCGCGGGCCGGTGGTCCTGGGCGCTTAGAAATGGGCTAAAACTTGTGAACAAAAAGAGGATGGCTAGAAAGCGACACTGAGCACGACCGGTCGTGCTAGTTTGTAATAGAAACCTATTCGTAAGAGCGGAAGGCATGACTAGGCTGCCTTCCGGGAATTCTTGCGTGGAATGCCGCCGCGCTGACTCGAACGGCTGCGCGCGATCAACTGTTCGAAAGCCGCACGCCCCAGGCGTTTTGCCTGGGGGTCTTTGAGCAGCTTGTTGCTATGGTGAAAGGCCATGGCAATGCCCATCATCTCGTAGGCGAATTGCTGGGGATTGACGTTTTCCCGGAACTGTTTCTCTTCGACGGCGGTTTGCACGACTCTGGCGATGGTCTTTTGCCAGTCGGCCATTTTCTCGACCAACAGGTCTCGGACGGGGCCCGGCCGATCGTCGAATTCCTGGGCAAGGGCCATGAGCATGCAGCCGCTTTTGCGGTCACGGCCGCGAATCCAATCGAAGTAACCGTCAAAGAGTGTGCGAACGCGCGGCTCGCCCCGAGGCTGGGCCAGCGCAGGCAAAATAACTGTTTTGGTGAAGCGACTGGTAATTTCCCGCAGAACTTCGAGCTGAAGCTCTTCTTTCGACCGGAAATGCGCGAAGAGGCCGCTCTTCGAGCGGTTAAGGGCGGAGGCCAGAACGCCCAGGGTCAAGCCTTCGAGGCCTATCTCATGGGCGATGGAGAGGGCGCGGTCGACAATTTTCTGGTGGGCGTGGAGGTCACGTTTCACGGCGAAATAGTAGTACGACCGGTCGGTCGTGTCAACCCAAAAATTCTCAAGTTTCGCGAGCCATGGTGGCGCCGGGTTTTAGCGTTTCGCAGGCAAATAGGGCACGAAGCCGCGCGTTTTCATGCGCAGCCGGTAGACGGAAGTCGTCGCGGTGATATACAGGGTGCGGTAGTCCTTATCGCCCCACGCAAGATTCGCCGGCTGTTCCGGAGTCACAATCGTTCCAATGTGATGGCCGTCTTTGTCCCATACCCAGATTCCGTTCGGGCCGGTAACAAATAGATTTCCGGAGTCATCCACTTTGATCCCGTCGGGGACTCCATCTTCCTTGCCGCCTGGCTCCTCGCCAAAGATTCGGCCGTTGGTCAGCGTGGCGTCGGTGGAGAAATCGTAGACGCGAATATTACGCTGCTCGCTGTCATCCACGTAAAAGCGCTTGCCGTCGGGAGAAAAAGCCAAACCATTGGGCTGCGAGAGCTCCTTGGTCAAGAGCTGCACTCCACCTTTCGCGTCGAGCCGGTAGACGCCTTGGAAGGGAATCTCCTGCTTCTCGCCCTTGGGCAAATCCATCGTCGGGTCGGTGAAGTAGACGGCGTCATCGGGTCCGATGACGACGTCATTGGGGCTATTGAATTTCTGTCCTTCGAAACGATCCGTCAGGATGGTGTACTTTCCATCGGGAGTGATACTGACGATGGCCCGAAGCACGCTGGCGCAATCGAGCAAGCGGAGCTGGCGGTCAAACGTGCTTCCGTCGGGATCGCCGAGGGCGATGAGCTCCTCTTTGTGGCCGTCAGGATAAACGCGAAAAATCTTGTTGATTTCCTCGTCGCTCACATAGAGAAATCCGGACTTGTCCCAGACGGGTCCCTCGGTGAAGCCGAACCCGGTCGCCACGGTTTCGAGTTTGGCGTCGCGCGCGACAAGCTTCCAGAACTCGGGGGAGTCGGCTCGCAGTTCGAAGGCGCGCCGGGGCTGATGATCTTGCGCCGAGGCCAGGCTGGCCGAGTAGAACAAAATGAAAACAAAACAAAATGCTAGGTTTCTGAACGAAGAATTTGTCACGGGTTAACCTTTCGATCGGAACACGTCAAGAAAAGTTTGAACTGTGCGAACTAATTTCGCTCCTCAATCGTTGTTTCTCTGGCTGCGCTTCGCTCGCACGTTCGAAGTGGAGGCAGTTTTGCCGCCTCTCGCGGACGTAACGAGAAAACTGATCAGGTCGTCAATCTCGTTCGGGCTCAACGTCGAGCCATAATTGGAGGGCATTAGCGGCTCGCTGGAGCGAACAAGGGATTGCAACTCCGTCCTCGTGAAGAGGTGGAAGGCGCCGTCGAGCGTCTGGAGTTGAATCGAAAAGTTATCCTCGTTTCGCAGAACACCAGAAAATGTCTGGCCATCGCGCGCGATTACTGTCGTCAGACTGTCGGCCGCGCCTTTACTCTTTTTCTGTTTCATGATAATCGCCGCGCGGATTTCTTCAGGCGCCCTAGTGCGGCCATACGTGGAAAGGTCGGCGGCAATGAAGCCGCCTGCTCCCTCGACCATATGGCAATCGGAGCAGCGCGCCTTGCCGAAGAAAAGCGCTTTCCCCTGTTGCGCGTCGCCAGAGACCTTCGCGCCGCCGAGATTGCCCTGAAGCAATCGCAGATAATTCACCAGCGCATGGATTCGCGAACTATCCAGAGTGGCGAAAGAAGGCATTCCACGCGCGGGGATGCCGCTTTGAATGATTTGGAAAAGTTCGGTGTCAGAACGCCGCCGAGCAGAAGGACGGGTGGCGAGATCGGGAGCGCGTTCGCCGCCGCGGCCGTCCAAACCGTGACACCCCGCGCAACGCGACTCAAATGCGTGGCGTCCTTCGTCGTGTCCTTGCTTTGCGTCAGACGCCTGGCCCGGAAGGCGCGGCGCACGGTGTCCCCAGGCGAGAGATGCGGCCACAAATAACAGCATCGGCGCCAGGAAGGGCATAAGCTTGATCAGGCCACGCGGAGCTGCGCTCGACTCAGGGTGCTCACAGAGCATAGTGTGATCTTGAGGACCGTCCTCGTTTCCACGTGAGAACGATCCTTGCGAAGTTTGATGGCTTTTCCGCCTTAGAACCGGAATTTTGCCGCAATCTGCATAACGCGAGGCGGGTTTGCGGCTTGAACTATCCCAAACGCGCTCGAATCGATGCTCCCGCTGATACTTTGAGACTGAAATTGAGCATGATTGAAAACGTTGAAAGCCTCGAATCGGAGCTCCAGCACCTTCGATTCCGTGAGCTTGGTATCTTTCAACAACCCCAGATCCCAGTTATTCAGACCTGGGCCATGGAAGAACGACCGATTGGCATTGCCGATCTGCCCCAGACTCTCCTTGCTGAATAGCGAGGTGTTGAAGTAGGGAATGGGCTGGCCATTGGCATCGACTGTTCGCGGATTTGTATTGTTCAGTATAGCGCCCGGAGTGAAATTAGGGCGATCTGTCCCGCTGGAACCCGCCAAAGAAATGTCGTGGCCTTCGGAAATGCCAATGGGCAAGCCGGTCGCAAACGTAGTTATGCCAGAGATTTGCCAGCCACCCGCTATTTTATTTGCCCAGCCATTGGTTGCATGGAAAAGCTTGTCGAACGGCAGGTTCGCGGTGTAGCTGCCGACGAAATTAGACTTCACATCGAACAGGCAGAGTCCTCTGCTGACGTGTGGATCGTACGGATTTACCGGGTCTTCGAGGCCGGAGGAGTTCGTCAAGCATTTTGAGTAGGTATACCCCAAGAGGAATTCTCCGTGGCTGCTGGTATGGCGAAGTGTACCCTGGAAGGAATGATACGCGGAATTCGCCATCGTTTTCTCATAGGCGTTGGATCCGAATGGAACAAGAACGTCGTTCGCCTGATTGAGTCCCGCAAGGAGGCGGGTGCTGGCAAAGGAATTTATCCCCGGGTAGCCAGGAGCGGCCACACCGGGAGCCAAAATGAAGGGTCCGGCATCTTCATTGTGCGGGCTGCAAACCGCGCTGCCGGGAGCAAGATTGGCCGGGTTGCTCAAGAAAAGGCAAAGGTTGTGGTCGGCCGGGTTGGAATTTACGAACGCGATGAGCTTGTGCCCCACTGTGCCGACATATCCCGC
>Ga0307469_10000897_pt1 | contig 10969 bp, 7 predicted proteins | sample atmos_gasesAM2C__FD_203084 | JGI IMG/M metagenome (GOLD analysis project Ga0307469, IMG submission 203084) | Hardwood forest soil microbial communities from Morgan-Monroe State Forest, Indiana, United States - atmos_gasesAM2C_515 | ecosystem: Environmental > Terrestrial > Soil > Temperate forest...
CTGGCTGTCCTCCAAGGACGAATCTCCCAGCGAACCCACGCAGTCGTGCCACCTTCACGGTCCCAACGGTCTTCGTCGGCTCGCAATGTTTCTCCCTCAAGAGCCCGGCGATGCATTTCTTTCCAGCGCTGGGGAATGTCAGGAAAAAGTTCCCAATGCGAACGTCCAAGTACCTGCGAACTAGCGACTCCGTAGTCTGCACACCAGCGGTCGCTAACTTGTAGGTAGCGCAGGTCCCGATCGAGCATCGCCACTCCCGCTGGCACGCTCTTGACAAAGACTTTCAGCAGTTCTTCCCGCGATTGCAGCAATGCCGCCTGCGCTTTTAAATTGCGGTTCACTTCCAAAAGCGCCTCTTCTGTCCGCTTGCGCTCAGTTACGTCCATGTTGACGCCAACCACTCGGAATGGCTCGCCAGACTCATTCATAAGGACCTGCCAGCGCCCCGCAATCCAATGAAGACTGCCGTCAGGCCAGACCACGCGCCATTCTCCCGTCGTCTGTTGTCCCGTTTTCAAGGCACAATCAACCAACTCTATAACTCTTGCCCGATCATCGGGATGGATAAGATTTTCGAAGGCCGTTTGTGTTTTCTCAAAGTCGCCCGGTGGCAAACCGTACATTGCCTCCATTTCCGGCGTCCAAGTCAGAACTCCCGTCCGAACATTCCGTTCAAAAGTTCCAATGCGAGCCGCCTGTTGTGCCAATCGCAGCCGCTCCTCGCTGGCCCGTACTACTTGCTCAGCCTCTAGTCGTGCCTCCAGAACTCCCTGCTCGCGAACACTCTGCTCTCGCTCGCGCTGCGCTTGCTCCTTTTCTGCAATTACTGAGGCCAATGCAACACCGGTCACTGAAAGCACGGCAAAAAACGCATCCAGCAAAACAGCGTTTGTGAATGGAGTGCTGGTGGCGAAAGGGCCCGAGCCCAATGCTGTCTCTACAGTCGCAATTGTGGCAATCAAAAGAACCGACAACCCGGCTCCCATCACTCCAAAACGGATCGCGGCCCACATTACAAATGGCAGCACCGCGAAAGCCAGAACGTGCAGCTTTACCGGAATTAGACCCGGATCGCCAAAAATTAGGAAGCACGCGACTGTGAGTACACCGAAGAGAACGGCAAGTTCTGTCATCCGAGCCTGGTGCTGACTACGTAAAACATTGGGGAGTGTTAATACCAAGGGGGTTATTAAAAGCACCCCGGTGGCGTCGCCCAACCAATAAATCAGCCATGCAGAGCCGAATCCGGAGTACGCATGTACTTGTGTCGCGTGGAGAACCAAGGTTCCGATTGATGCGCTCACCAGGGCGCTGCCTAGCGCACCCACCACGACTAGTGCGAGTGGATCACGCAAGCGAGATAGAGATTTGTCAAATTTGGCAACGCGTTGGAGAAGAAAAGCACCACTGAAAGCAGCTAGTGTGGCTCCGGCGGATTGACCGAGAGCCGCCAGGTGAGTAACGGGACTAGAGAGTGCAATTAAGAAAGAGCCTAAAGCAATGGCAGGCCAGATTCGATACCCACACACAAGGAACGCAGCCAGCGCAATCCCGTACGCAGGCCATACAGGGCCAAGGTTGCTACTTCTAATATTGGTGGTGGCTTGGCCAAGCTTGCCCGCAATGCCATAAGCGACGAGGAAGACTGTGAACTGGACAAGGTACGGCTCTCGGAGAATCGACAACAGCGATCGAGTGTTGGTCGCTTGGGTAACTCGGTTTGCTTTCTTAAGGAGTACACGTTGCAATATGGCTGACCCGTTGGAGTATGGCAACGCCATGGATCATCCTCCTGGACCTGATCACTATTTGGAGACACCGTAATACCCGCATTAGACACAACGTCATACTCGCAATTGACCGCCATTGCAAGTCGTTTAAATCGTCGCTGATAACCCAATTGCTTGTGTTCACAGGTTTGTGGATCGGCGAGCTGCTCGCTTTGGGTTGGCGGGACGTTGATCTAGAGCAGAAGGTGCTTCGTGTGACACAAACAGTCTACGACGGGCACTTCGATGAGCCGAAGACTCAGCGTAGCAAGCGATCAGTGCCTTTGAGTGCGAAGTCGATCGAGGTTCTCTCCACCCGTAAACCGGCGGGCGTGGATCCCGAGTCTTTGGTCTTCGCGACCCGTACGGGCACCCTGTTTGAGCGGCACAATGTCGTCAACAAGCAGGCTTGCACGGGACCAAAGGCCTCACTACGCCCACTCAACGAGTGTAATGGAGATATTTCAACATCTGGCCCACCGAATTAATCATGTGGAGGCGGAAGCGTCAAAGGCTCAGCTAAAGTGAAGCTCAGTGCAGATTCGGCCGGAAGTTCGATCTGCTTGTTTCCCGTCATGGCTCCACCAATAAAGCCCGCACCCGCGCCCACCAGCGCGCCAATGCCTGCACCCTTGCCTCCTCCCGCCAAACCTCCAATCAATGCGCCGCCGGCTGCGCCACCGCCAGTAGTAGCCGCTGTTCTTTTGCCCTTACCCTTTAGCGTGCTGCTAACTGGGTTGGTTTGGATCTCATACGTATGATCTCCCAGCGAAATGTTCGCGAGCGTCAGGGATAATTCGGCTTCACCTTTTATTTTTCCTTTCGACTTGGCAGACACAATCGTGCCCTTAATTGTTGCTCCCGTAGGCAGTGCTCTCCTTCCCCCGACGCTCACGGGTTGAGCCAGTGTGGCGAGGAACGTTTGACCCGCCTGGCTGGTCTTCGAACTTAGCGCCTGCTGTGTTCTGACGGTGAGAACAGTTCCAGCTGGTACCACAATTGGCCGAGGCTTGGGTTTCTCCACGGGAGGAGGCGCGGAGGCCATGGCGGGCGCAACTTCCTGGGCGGGTGGCAGATCTGGTTCAATCGTACTCTGATCGTCAACGCTGGCGATGCCCGGCTCTTGGCGAGCGATCTGCTCCACCTTCTGTTGAGCCGCCGGACTTTTAACCTTGCCACTCACTGTGACCTTACCGTTCTTGGCCCTGACTTCGACCTTCGAGTCTTTTGTTTCTGGATCGGCGGCGACCTTCTCCTGAATGTCCTTAGCAATCGTGTCGTCTTCGGGACGACGCGAACACCCGATCGAAAGGGCTATCAGCACAGTCAAGAGAACAATTGAAATAGCCGGATATTGCACCTTGCGCATACGCTCTCCTTGAGATGAATCGACTCGGTTTGCCTTCTTGGGGCACGACAACGTCATCGCAATTGGTTGCTTGGCTCCCGCGACCTTGCCAACCGGATACTCCTGATCGCATCTGCTACGGCCTTATTCATTGCTTCCACGAAGATCTCTCGACCGGGCCAAAGGTCAGGGCGTGATCAACTTCGACGGCTCTCAGATCGGTGACGGTGTGCGAAATGGCATACCCCATGGCCTTTCCCTTTGCGTTTTTGATCGGCAGAGAAAGCACGTGCACCGTCCAGCAGCCGTCGTGACGACTCGGGTAGAAGTCGAAATCTCCAGACATCATCACCGCTGCCTCCAGTGGATCTCTGGCGGACGCATTGGTTGACGAAGTGGATTCTTGGGAAAATGCAATGCAAGGTTTTTCCATCGGCGCGTTTTGTGGTTCGGCCGCTACGGCCACTAACAAAACCAGAGGAAGCAGCCGTTTCATCACCCGTCTCCAGGAAGTTTCTGAGGCGCGGATGCAATGGTCTTGTGCCGGACTCAGAGACCGGTTTTTGCCAATGTTGGTAATCGAATGCCGTGATCGAAAAAACAATTCGTATGTCTTCACCCGATTCCAGGTGAGCAAGACACTTTTGTGCCTGACTGCCTTGGTTGGCAACTGACAGAAATGACAGTTGCCGTTTGCGCCGTCTGTTCGTCTTTTTCGAGGCCGTGGCGAATGGCGCCGATTAGCGTTTGATTAGCACATCCGCGCTGCTCCCAGAAAGCAGGTGCGTTTTCTAGTCGTCCACATGAAAAAGATTCCCGCTTCACGGCTAGAAGAAAATGCCCAATCCAAAGATCGGCCCGTGCAAAGTAGGACTGATGGTGAGCGTCCTGCCCTGCACCGTGTCACTGTCGCTAAAATGCATGCCGCCGTACCCCATCGCAATCCCGAAGTGACGAGCAAACTGCCACTCGGCGCGGCCTGTGGCGGTCACGTCCACGTCTGAACCTAAGCCGAATCCCCCGCCATCGCCGTGGATTAGAATCCGCCACTTTTTGCCAAGCTGTCGACGGTAAGTAAGACCAATGAGAGGATCCCAATAACCGGGGGAGCGGCTCGCGCTTGATGACTCGACGGTGGCATGAATGTCAAAGGCCAACCGGCGGACTCCGCCCTCCACATAAAGGTTGGGAAGCATTTCACGCCCTGCCATCGCGTTCCCGAAAACGAAATCGAGTTTGACGTCGACGAATGGGTTTTTGCGTTGAGCGGAGAGAGCTGCCCACATAAACTCGGCGTCGGCAGACCACTTACCCTTTTCGAAACGCGCACCTCCAAAGTATGCGCCATTAAGGGAACTAGATGTGCTTCCGGACGGACCGGGAGTGGCTATAGGTTGGCCCGGAAGTGGGGGAAGAGTAACGCTGGCACCGAATATAGGGGCCCAGGCCAACACCGGATAGATCGCGATGTGCCAGCTGTAAGGCTTCTGCGCAGGCGTGCCCGACGTTTGCGGAGGCGGAGAAGGTGCTTGGCCATCAGTCGCTAGCTGGAGTGGAGCAACGGTCTCCTGCTCCATGGTCCAGGAGATGTTGGCAGAGCCATTTTTCCCGCCACCGGCGACCGTAACGGCCTGCGGGAGCGCTGGGGGGCAAAAGATAAATAGAAGGAATAGAGACCACCATTTTTCTTCAAGTTCCACAGGCACCTCATTAGAACCGATAGCAGCAATCCTTCCTGATTGGCAGCCATGCCGAGCCCCGTTGCTTAACTAGGAGGGTGGCAATTCAGAATCGGCCCTCGGTGTTGCCCGGGAAACTGTCACAAATGACAGAAAGTCTCGCCGTGTGAGCAAGACCCCGCCAGGACTTGAGTCAGATCCAGCGAAAAAGGATAGTAACTGATGTAAACAGATGGGATGAGAAGGGTGGTCGGACGGGACGCGGAGTACGCTCCCAAGTTATCGACGCGCTCGAAGCACAGATAAAAAGGAGACCGGCAATGAAGAAGGTGAGCACCGCAGCAGCGCAGCCGAGCAGGAAAATCTCAAGCACAGAAGCTACGGGGCTGACCCGGGTTGAGTTCGCACTTCTCCCCCGGCGCCGAACCACAGGTCGGGCACCAGACAGCATGTGCCTGCTTCAGAGTAGGCTCCTCGATTACCGCAGCTTGGGGGTCTCTCCCCCTAGCAACCTTTCGCTGGGCCCGTGCGGAGACGGTTCCTTGCGCTGGCGGAGGCTAAACTCACAGCTTCCGCTCGTTCTTCCCACCACGTTCGGTTGTAAACGTTCTGCGTTACATCCGCAGTGGCGTGCCCATGTTGTCGCGCGTGACCTCGGGTCGGACGCCCACACTGCTCATCAGGGTCGAATGCATCGTGCGGAACTGCGAAAATCCACAGTCACGGGCAAACCTACCTTCTTAAACGCGAGCAGACTCATTCGGAGATTTGAACTGCAAAGTCTCCCGGCCCGCCTCCAAAGGGTGACACCGAGCTGTTGTCTTATGAACAAGACTGACTCTTGGAATCCGACGCGATATTTCTAGGTTGTCGAGGTTGCTCCGAAAGGTACCGCACAGAACGGGCGGGGGCGCGGCCCAAGTGTGCCGCGTATTCCGAACAGTCGGTGCGAAACGTGGGAGAGGGCGCCCAGTCTGCTCGGGCAATGTTCTAAAACACCTGCTTCATAGCTCCGTTCGAGTAAGCATTTCAGCGGGAATAAACTGCTGAATGCTCCTTGCAGATTCCTTGGAAGATGTGGCTGTCCATCCCGCCCTGAACGGTACCCAGAGAATAGCCGCATAGAATATCCACATCGTACGTCTTGACTATCCGATCCGTGAGCCTTTCGACCTGAATCGCCGCCTCTGTGTTACCTTGTGCCCACAGGAGTTGAACACCTTCTCCGAAAACTGCAACGCGGGCTTGCTCTCTCTTCGCAGCCGCTGCCACTGTCACGATGAGATCACCAAAAAGCTTCAAAAATCGAGCTCGATCAGGCGTCCGATTGATCATGAATGCCGAGAGCGCGTCGGCAGCATCCACCGAGATGTATCTTCCCTTGTCAATAGCGGTGGCAATATCCACGCCACGTGCCTCCAATCTTCGAAGAAGGCTGTTTCGGTGTGACTCGGTCGCTACAATGATCGCTCCCTGTTCGGCTTTGAGAGCAGTCCCGATGAACTGTGTGAGATCAACTAGCAGAGTTGCATCGTCAGGATAAAACCCTACCTCGTGGCGACGGGGAATCTCCATGTTTTGTCGGGGTAGCTGTCCGGAAGCCTTCGTGCCCAGTGCACTCCCGGGCATCGGTGCACCCGGAGCCTCGCGTAGACCGAGACCGTCAAGTCTGCGTCCGACGAACCTCGCCCCCCGCAGAACTGTCTCGACAGCGGTCGGTAGTTCGCTTCCTGCATCCATCTTAACCACGTAGCCCAATGCGCCCGTACCAAGGGCTTCCCGCACCACATCGGCAGAAAATTCTTGGCTTAGAAATAGTATTTTGGATTTGGGTGAGAGCTTGCAGATTTGTCGAGCGACTTCGATCCCGTTCAGCGATGGAAGCCCGATGTCGAGCACGATTAAATCCGGTTGCAGTTCTTCCGCTTTCTGAATTGCTTGGAGTCCGTCAGTGACCTCGCCAACGACCTGCAATTCCGTTCTTTTCCCAAGTGTTGAACAAACAAATTTGCGGAATTCCTCCGAATCTTCGACCACGAGAGCCCGGATTGACAATGTATCCAAGGAGTCCCCTTTTACAATGTCAAACCCGACTCTGAGAGGTTAGTTGTCGGTGGTATTCAGAATCGCATATTCCGCAATTCAGGTCGTTTCAATTCATGGAGTGCTTATCCGGCCATTGCGCGATATTCGTCAGTTTTCAACGGAACGCGAGCGCGAATCGTAGTGCCAGCTCCCGGTTGTGATTTCACTGAAAGCTCACCGTGGACCAATTGCAGCCTTTCGCGCATGCTGATCATGCCCAGACCGTGGCGAGTGAAAGCTTCTTGTTCTTCAAAGCCATTTCCAAAGTCCGCCACTGTGAGTTCGATCGACTTTTCTGTGCCCTGGAGATTCACGGTGAAGCTCCGAACACCGCTGTGCTTCACGGCGTTCTGCAGCCCCTCTTGTAAAACTCGGAACAAACACAACGAGACTTCCTTCGAAAGAGTGGGTGGCAAGCCTGCATGTTCGAACACAATCTCAACCTTAGTCTGTTCGGAGAGCTCTCTGCAGAAGCTCTTAGCCGCGGTGGCCAGGCCAAGGTAATCGAGTTTCGAAGAATGTAAGCGGTGGGATAGTCCCTGCACATCCTGGGCAATTTCTGTGATACGCGCCCGGGTATGGCGAACTAGCTCAGTAACTTCATTGGTCGAAGCATCATGACTCCATCGATCTAATGAGATCGCTAACAACGCGAGGCGCTGATTGATGTCATCGTGAAGCTCTCTTCCAATCCGGGTGCGCTCCGCTTCATGCGCCTCAATCAACTTGCGCCCAATGGTGGCGAGACTCTCCTCGGCGAGCTTCCGTTCCGTAATATCTATGCAAGAACCGATGTAGCCAGCGAAAGCGCCATCCGGGTTAAATCTTGGTACACCATCGTCGAGAACCCAGCGATACTCTCCATCTTTTCGCCGCGCCCGGTACTGCAGTTCAAACGACTCTCTTCGGTCGAATGCTTCGGTGTAAGTTTGCAGACAGCGGTTCGAATCGTCCGGATGAACTCCTTCCACCCAACCGTCGCCAAGTTCCGCCTCAAGTGGGCGGCCTGTGAAGTCCAGCCACGTCTTGTTGACGTAGCTGCATTTGCGGTCCGTCCCGGCTGTCCAGATCATTACCGGTGCGGTATTTGCAACCAGACGGAAACGCCCCTCGCTCTCGCGCAGCTGGGTTTCTGCACGTTTTGCCCTTGCCCTCTGCCATACCAGCCCGAAAATTAGTAGCGCTTCAGCCAAGATCAGAACAAGGCCGGCGATGATGTACCACTTGTAGGATTCCCAGACGTTGTCCTCGTGGAACCGCACAACAGTTCCTGCTGGCAACCGCTTCGCGTCGAGTCCCCAGCGCCGCATTTGCCTCCAGTCGACCATAGGAACTGTTGCCTTGCTCTCCTGGAGGGGAAGGTCTTGAAGGCGTTCTCCCTGCAAAACGCGAAGGGCAATTTGGGCGGTCTCGAGGCCTAGAATTTCGGGATCGAAAACAACCCCACCAACAATTCCCAAACCAACGTTGGTGGCAGTCTGGTTGTAGACGGGAACCCGTGCCTCTTTTGCGATCCGAGTGAGCACCTCATGGCTGAGTAATTTGTTTCCCGTTGAATCCTCGTACATGGAAAGAAACAAAATCACCGTTCCGTCGGGAACCCGTGCAGCGGTTTTCACGAAGTCCTGCACGCCACCGACATCCATATAGGTCAACTTCACCCTCTTCCCAAGCGGATCGAGCTGGCGTTGAGCTTCCAGCTGCCGCCATCGGTCACTGTCGGAGGCTCCGGAAATAACGAGTATTTCTCGGGTCCCAGGTTGCAGTCGGAGTATAAGTTCTACGGTTCTGCCTAGGTCAACCTTGGCCAGCGCGCCCGTAATGGGTCGCCCTGGTTCCCAATTGTAAAGGGCGTCCGAGTCTCCGTAGGCGACGATGGGAACACCTGGAAAGAGTTCCTCCCCATAAATGCGCATGAAATTGATTGCCGGCCGGGCGACCGCAATGATCACGCTGAGTTTTCTTTTCGCATATCTACGGCGGAGAAAATCGTGAACGGCAATTTGGGTCTCACCTTCCGGCCATCTCGCCGTATCAAGAAACTCTGCGTAGAAGTCCAGACGTGGGCCCAGTTCTCGCTCTAAAGTTGATCGTATGATCTCATCTACGATGACATTGGAAGCTAAGTCCGGCCTGCTGCCATACAGAGCCAACACCGCCATTTGGGGTTCAGCGGCAGGCGCATCCGCCGCAAAACCAGAAACAGACAAGACAATCACCAGCGGAACGAGCAACCGAATGCAAAGCTTCCTTTGGTTTTGAGGAAGACACATGCTAGAACTCCACACGTGCGGCAGCTTGGAAAGCTCTCGGACCGCCGGTTCCGAATGCCTGTCCGGCACGTGCACTTGGCTGAGCGTAATTTGGTTGATTTAGCACACTGCTATAGCCAGTCAGATTTGCGACGTTAAAAAGATTGAAGACTTCGCCAATCAGGGCCAAGGTCACCGTTTCCCTGATATTAAACCTCTTAGTCAAGCGGACGTCCTGCGAGATGAAGCTGTCGCCGGCCGAAATCTTTCCAGGCAGCACGATCGGGCTGATGACCTGATTAAACGGCGTACGCGGCCTGATCACGCTTTGCGTGCCATCGGGATTCGTAATAATTCTCGTACGCGCTTCAACCGTCGCATTGTATTGCGCCACCAGAGCTCGCAATTTGGACTGGCTAAGACCCTGTCCGAGCAGGTTGTGACCGTTGATTCCCGGTAGCAAGGTCGTGCTGATGCCGTCACCGTCCAGGTCCAGTCCCGATAATGTAGTGTCGAGCGGAGGCGCACTGTCAGTCTCCGAAATAAGCGCTACCGTCCACGCGTTGCACAAGGCGCGCAGAACACGCGATTGAGCGTGCACGTCCGGGATTTCGTAGACGGCACTGACGATCAACATGTGCCGTGGCGTGCCGACATTTCCGTAATCGAGGGCGGGATTATTGTATTGCGTGACCGCAACGAAACCGGTGTTCTGAGCTAACGCATAACTGCCGGTAAACTGCAGTCGTGAAGAGAATCGCTTGTCCAGTTTTATCTGGAGTGCTTGATAACGGGAGTTTGCATCACCGCCATAGACAGTGATGGCCCCAGTAGAACATTGGTCTTGCGGGTTAAGTGCCGCAGCTTGCGCCGGTGTGCAGAGTGGAATCACGGGATCGCGGACAAAAGAGACAACACCAGTATTTGGATCCACTCCGGTGACACGAGGGCGATTGAACCGGTTTCGATCCACGGAAAACACACCCTGGAAGCCCCCCATGTGCACGTAGCGACGCATGACATAGTCCGCACTAAAAGTTAGGCTGGGCGTCAGTTCCTGTTGGATCCCCGCACTTACATGAATTGCGTAGGCCGTGGTGTGATCGGGACCGAATAGCTGATCAGCCTGTTTGATGACTTGGACCGTGCTCACCGTGGGGTCGGTTCCATCGCCCAGCTTGGACGCGAGGGTGGAACGGATGGTCGGAAGGATTGGAAGCAGATCTTGCCCGCGAAAAGCCGTGGGCGTGCTTAGAAAACTAAGTCCCACGACTGAACCGTCGATCGGAACGCGTTCATTGCCCGACGGTCCGAGCGCGCCACGTTCGAGAAGGGGGACAAAAAAAGAGACTTTGTCGTGATAGATACCGCCGCCGCCACGTACTACAGTTTTGCCCTTGTTCAGCACATTCCAGGCGAGACCGGCCGAAGGATCGATCACACTGGCGCCGCGATGCGGTGGTCGCAAGTCACCACCGAATATGGGAGCGAGATAAGCAGGTCGTTTCAAATCCTGGTTATAGATGTTTGTCTGATAGGAGTAGGCTGCTCCAAAAGTCAGAGTCAAGCCACGCCGCACGGACCACGAATCCTGCACATGAAGTCGCCACAAATTGCTGTGGGATCTGCTATCCGAGTGGTATGGTCCGGGGAAACTAACGTTTCCAATTCCCGTTATGAAGCTGCGTAATGGCAGTTGCAGAATGTCTTCCAGCGTGGGGGGAGGCGCTGTAGGATCTCTCAAGCTAGCAGGCAAAGCGTTGTAAAGCGATGGTGATTGCAGCAGATTTGTCGGTCCCCACAAGGTGATTTGCGCCGGTTCATAGATCCCTCGGT
>Ga0307469_10000898_pt1 | contig 10967 bp, 10 predicted proteins | sample atmos_gasesAM2C__FD_203084 | JGI IMG/M metagenome (GOLD analysis project Ga0307469, IMG submission 203084) | Hardwood forest soil microbial communities from Morgan-Monroe State Forest, Indiana, United States - atmos_gasesAM2C_515 | ecosystem: Environmental > Terrestrial > Soil > Temperate...
AAGGCGACTCGACCGCGCTTGAAAACGTGATGCTGCCGCTCGTCTTCGCTCGGGTCCGTCCGGCGGACCGGAAGGCCAGAGCGGCTGAATGCCTCGAACGGGTCGGCTTGACCGAACGGCAGAACCGTCTGCCGAGGCAGCTCTCCGGCGGAGAGCGTCAGCGCGTCGCCATCGCGCGCGCACTCGTCAACGATCCGGCGGTGATCATCGCCGACGAGCCGACGGGCAACCTCGACACCGCGCGCGGTGATGAGGTCATGGAGATGCTCGGCACGCTCAACGACGAAGGCGCGACGCTCCTCGTCATCACCCACGACCAGCGTGTCGCGAGTCAGGCGCGCCAGATGATCGAGGTGCGCGACGGGACCGCGCATAAGGCACGGAGACGGTAGTGCGCTTCCGCGACTACGCAGCGCTCGCGTTCCGGAGTCTGCGGCGGTCGCGACTTCGCAGTGGCTTGACGATCTCAGCTCTCCTCGTCGGCGCGACGGGCGTCACGATCATGCTCACCTTCGTGACGAGCGTGAAGAACTACATCGTCGACCAATTCGTGCAGAGCGGTCAGGTGCAGCAGATCGCGGTCGCCGAGAACACCAACCTCACCTACGACCCGTCCGGTCAAGGCGGCGGCGGACCGGGGCCAGGGCCCGGCGGCGGAACCGTTTCACGGATGACTCCGGGTCTCGAGTCGAAGATCACGGCTCTCCCCCACGTCACCGGCGTCTCCGCGATCTTGTCGGACGATGGTCCAGGTTCGGGCATCGAGTACCTCGGCTTCGGCGCGACGCGCCTGCAGGCACAGTTCTTCGCGTATCAGGCGAACGGCGTGATCCAACCGCCACTCCTCGCAGGGCAAGACCTGCGCTCGACGGATTCGTCCGGTGTCATGCTCGTCTCGCAGGACTACGCCGACGCCCTCGGATTCAAAAGCAACTACGCGGGCCTGATCGGACAGACGATCGACCTTCACACCCGCCAGGGCTATACGGGCGTCGGTGCATCACTACCGCACGTCCTTCCGCCGCCGCAGCAGTGCAGCCCGGGCGAGCACCGCGTCGACTGCGGACCGACCGGCTCTCTTCCCGCGATCGTTCTGCACGCTCGGGTGCTCGGCGTCGTCAGCCGGGACTTCCAAGGCGGCGAGACGACGTATGTTCCGCTCTCGTGGATGGTCGGATTCGCGAACGACGCACAGCCACAGGGCCTGCAGTACGCGAGTCCGCCGAGGAACAATCAGTGCCGCCCCGGACAGCCCTGTCAGGCGAACCCGTTCAATCCGCAGTGCCAGCCCGGCGCGCCCTGCGGCCAACAAGGTCCTGGCATCGTCACCGGAGGCTGGACGCGCGAAAGCAACGACCGGTTCATCACGGACCGTGGCGGTTACCGATCGATGCTCGTGAAGGTCGACGCTGTCGACGATGTGGCGACGGTCGCGAAGTCGATCGACGGACTCGGCGTCAACGCGGCGACGGGTCTCGCTGCGCTCGATCAACAGAAGAACAAGGCGAACACGCTCGGCGCGATCCTCGGGTCCTTAGGTCTCGTCGCCCTCGGGATCGCAGCGCTTGGCGTGATGAACACGATGATCATGTCGGTCCTCGAGCGGACGCGTGAGATCGGCGTCATGCGCGCTCTCGGCGCGAGAAGGTCGACGATCCGACGACTCTTCGCCTTCGAAGCAGCATCGCTGGGCTTCTTCGGTGGCGTGTTCGGCGTGGTCATCGGATACGTCTTCGTCATCGTTGCGAAGCCGATCATCAGTCGAGCAGTGAAGTCCGGGAAACTCGCGGGAGCGAGCTTTGCGGTTCCGATCTGGCTCGTCATCGCGGTGATCGCCGGGACGACGCTCATCGGACTGCTCTCAGGATTGATACCGGCGCGCCGCGCGGCCAAGCTCGATCCGGTCGAGGCTCTCCGTTACGAGTAGGACGCGATCAGGGCGTGCGCCCCGTCATCGCGAGTAGCTTCGTCTGCTCGTTCGCATCTGGCGGGACGTTCACGCTCGGAGCGAAGTGGCCGTTCTGAAGGATGAGTTCATCGGGCCGGTTGAGCGCACGGACGAGGCGGCGCACTTCGTCGACGTCGAGCGCTTCGTCCTGGCCGGTTGCACGGGCGAGATCCCACGTGTGGATCAATATGTCCCCGATCCCGTATGCACCGACCGCTTCCTCGAGCGTCCATCCCTCGTCTGAAGTCCGGCTCCGAAGCGACCGAGCCGAAGGATCGTCGAGCGCAGACTGGATCGCGTCTCTGACGATCTCCCACACGCCGACCGGGTCGTCGTCGACCGACGGGACTGTCGGGAGCTCGATGCCTCGTGCACCGAGGAAATAGCTGGGCATCCACGCCGCGATGTGACGGACGATGTCACGCGCCACCCACCCCTCGCAGGGCGACGTGCTACCCCACCCGGCCGCGGACACAGCTTTCGCTCGCTCGCTGAACTGTGCCGCGACGTTCCGGAAACGGTCGGCGACATCGCTCATCGGATGACTCTACGTCTGAGCGTTGCGCTTCGTCCGGGGTCATTCCTGTTGGTCTAGTCCCCGCTTCGTGCGCGAGATGCGGGCTGAACCGAACAGCCTCGCCGGTGAGGACCGTCCGCATGGTCCTCGGGGTCCATGACGAAAGTCCCTGTTTCTACCGACTCTGACCTGGTTACTCAGCGAAGGAGTCGCGGCTCATGAAGCGAAGCTTGCGGGGAGTGCTCTCGGCGGTGCTTGTCGTCTCGGTCCTGATCCCGGCGCTTGCGCACCAAGCGTCCGCGGACGTTTCACTCAACGGCGTCGTCACCGACTGGGCCAACCTGCTCCCGTCGCTGCCCAACGCGAACGACCCGACGGACCCGAACATCTGCGCCAACGGCTCCTACACGTGCGTCGACCACACGATCAAGAAGATGTCCGACGCTGCCGCACCGCTGGTGAGCTCCTGCAACGACGACGCCGTCTTCGCGATGACCTACCTCCGGACGACGCAGACCTACAAGTGGGCGCGCGACCAGCAGGGCTTCTTCCAGGACACGCCGTGGGTCAACTACGAAGACTCCGTCTTCGGGTCCTTCTACTTCCAGGCGTACCAGGGCTGGTACTCGACCCCCAAGAAGACGGCGTGGGTTCCTCAGGCATGGCAGATCGCCTTCAACGCAGCGGACAACCACCTCGTCACCGCGACCGGGAACCTGCTCCTCGGGATGAACGCACACGTCAATGCCGATCTCCCGGTCGTCCTGTACGAGATCGGTCTCGTCGCACCGGACGGATCCAGCAGGAAACCCGACCACGAGAAGGTGAACGAGTTCCTAAACGATGAGGTGAACGCGCTCCTCGTCGAGATGGCCGGACGCTTCGACCCGAGTCTCAACCCGCCGGCGACGCCGGGTGGCGTGGGCCTCGATGCCCTCATGCAACTGCTCATCGGGTGGCGAGAGCAGGCGTGGAACGAGGCTCAGGCACTCGCCGACGCGCCGGATGCTGCGTCCCGCCAGGCCGTGTACGACTCGATCCAGCAATCCGCGGCGGCCGAAGCGCAGACGCTCGTCCTCGCGGAGTCGTACACGCTGAGCACGGAGACGCCGGCAAGCCGGTACGCGTACTGCATGACGCACCACAACTGGCGGACCAACGTCGCCTACCCGTGGGGGTTCCCGACCAACTAGGGAGCGACCGTCACAGATCGCCGAGCTCGTGGCCCAGCGCCACCCAGTTCGACGCCATCAAGCTCTGCGCGTGCGAGAGCGACATCGAGCCGGCGCACACGGCGCGGTGCGAATCGTTCTCGACGCGATCCTTCTCGTAGGAACCCGGGTGCGTGTCGTGCGGCTCGGGCCACAGGTTGCGTGGACTTGTCGGATCACCTCCGAGCTCGAGCGGGATCAGGTGATCCTCTTCGTAGTCGCCGAGCCTCGTATCAGAGTAGCCGTACTCGCGGATCTGTTCGATCTTCAGTCGCTCGGTGTACGACTCCGGCGGGCGCACCGTCCGGGTCGAGCGGTGACACACGATCGCGAGGCTCGTCTCGGCTACAGCCCCCGGAGTCAGGACGTGGTTCGGCAGCACGCCTTCGGCGAGCGCGGGTGTTGCCACGGGTTCGGCGTCGCCCACTGAGCTTCCGGTCGTCGTGAGCGGCGTACTCGTCGGCGTCGGTGACACGAACGTGATGGTCTGCGGACGCTTGCTCGACGCTGCCACCGCCACGAGCGCGACGGCGAAGATCACGCCGGCAACGATGTAGACGACGACACGTGTGTTCATCCAACGGACGCTACGCCGAGGCGACGACGTCGGTGACGGCTGAGTCCGAACCGCGAGACCTCACCGGGCGCAGATGACGTACGCCGTTCCCGCCTGGGGATCGCCCTGCGTAGACAGCGCGACCGTCCAACCGCCTCCGGCCGACCCGTCGGCCGCGTTCGCCGGCTGGGAAACGTCGGCGAGGACGAAGTCGCCGCCCCATCCTCCGGCGCTCGCGCGGTAGTGCGCAGGACAACTCACGTGGATCTTCGTGATCTTGTTCGGGTAGACCACGGCGCTCTTCGTCACCCGCTTCACATGAAGATCTGCCGTCGGGATGCACGCGGTGTAGAGCGTCCACGTCGAGGCCGCCGTCGTGAAGCCGCTGATCTTCCAAGTGGTCCCGGCTCCGTAGGTCGGAGCGTTGACGGACATCGACTGGTCGCTCGAATTCGGCGAGACGAGCACACCTCCGCCGAGCAGGTTCTGCCCGCCCCCGCAGCCGTAGATGGCTTCCAGTCCGCTGTTCGCCCCCACGCTCTGTGGGTGGTTGGTGTAGACGACGTCACCCGCCGTCGGCCCGCGGAGACAGACCGCCGTCGCGACGAGCGTCGTCGCCGATCCGGTGCCGTCGTATCCCCCGAACGTCACGAAGGTCGGATCGCCCGGTCCCGCCTCGTTGATCTTGCTGGACGTACCACCGCCGATGGCTCCGCCCGCGCCCGTCGTGGCGGTGCCCGTCGGGCATGACGGAAACGCGCTGATGCCACCGGGCCCCGTCGTCTGTGTCTGCGTGACGTAATAGAACTTGCCGGCCTTGCGGGTCTTGGTCCCGGTCACGGACGAGGCGGCGGGAGCGCTGCCGAGGATCACTGCTATCACAGCGAAGACCAGGAACAAGCGCCGCATCGGATCCGCCTTTCGCTCGGGCCGGGATGGATGCTACCGACGGTTGCGACAACGTATCCCGTAGCCTGTGGCGATGCCGCAACGCGACGCACAGGTCGTTGTCATCGGTGCGGGTCTCGCCGGGCTCACGGCGGCCCGCGAACTGACCAAAGCCGGTATCGACGTCGTTGTCATCGAGGCGCGCGACCGCGTCGGCGGACGCACGCTCAATCACGACCTCGGCGAGGGCAAGGTCGTCGAGGTCGGCGGCCAGTGGATCGGCCCGACGCAGGACCGCATCGCGGCCCTCGCGGCAGAACTCGGTGTCGAAACGTTCCCGACGTACACGGCCGGACGCGACCTCGGGCCAGAACTCCCACCCGATGCGATCGGCGACCTCGCGAAGCTCACCGAGCTCCAAGCGATGGCGGACACCATCCCGCTCGAGTCGCCGTGGACGGCCGATCTCGCGCACGAGTGGGACGCGCAGACCTTCCACACGTGGATGACCGACCGCATGAAGGATCCTGCGGCGCAGGCGATGGTCGAGCTCATGGCGGGCGCGATCTTCACCGTCCCCGCCGCGGAGCTCTCGCTCCTGCACGTGCTGATCTTCATCCGTTCGGCGGGGAGCCTCTTCCCGATGCTCACCGACATCGAAGGCGGCGCGCAGCAGGACCGGTTCGTGGCCGGTTCACAACGCATCTCGGAGCTGATGGCCGAACAACTCGCCGAGCGCGTCGTCCTGTCGAGTCCGGTGCGTTCGATCGCACAAGGAAGCGACGTCTTCGTTGCGTCCGACCGCATCGAGGTTCACGCGAAACGATGCATCGTCGCGGTTCCACCGACGGTCATCGATCGCATCGCGTTCACGCCCGCACTGCCCGCGGACCGCGCGCAGCTGCAACGTCGTTTCGCCGCGGGGTCGGTGATCAAGATCAACGCGATCTACGACGAACCGTTCTGGCGTACCGAAGGGCTCTCCGGACGCATCGTCGATCCGTCAGGTCCGGTGACCGTGACGTTCGACAACTCACCGCCGGACGGATCACCGGGAGTCCTCATGGGGTTCGCCGAAGCGGACGAAGCACGACGACTCCTCCGCATGACGCCGGACGATCGGAGGCGCCTCGTCCTCGACTATCTCGCCACGTACTTCGGACCGAGAGCCGCACAACCGATCGATTACGTCGAAGGCCGCTGGGACGAAGAGGAGTGGACGCGCGGCTGCTACGGCGCGAACCTCCCGCCGGGAACCTGGACCCGCTATGGACACGCCATCCGGGAGCCGGTCGGTCTCGTGCATTGGGCCTCGGCCGAAACGGCCGTCCGGTGGATCAACTACATGGACGGCGCCGTCTCATCAGGCGAGCGCGCAGCCGCCGAGATTCTCGCGGCGGGCGTTTAGCGCAAGGCGCGCGGTGGGTACGACCGCGCCGTGCGGTCGACCTTGTTCGCCTTCCTGCTCGCAGCCCTGCTGTCCGTGGCTGCGCCGGCCTTGGCCCAATCGAGCGCACCCCCTGCCGGCAACGGTGGGCTGACGGTCTGTTGCGGCGGGACGTTCGGCTACATCGGCGGCGGCTCGGGCTCGGTGTCCGGACACGTCGTCGGACCGGCGGGTATCGGAGCGCCGGTCACGCACGCCGCGCCGACCAACACGAGCGCGCTCACCGACAACATCACGCACGCGGCCAAGCTCCCGGTGCTGCAGCTGCACTCGCGACCCGCGTCAGAGCACACGGGCCCGCTGGCGTGGGTGATGCTCGCGCTGACGTTCGGGGGCCTCGCGTTCGTCTACCGGAAGCTGCCTCGTCCGGCCTGATCTACGAACGCCGTTCGAGATCCGTGATCGCCTTCCTGATGAACGGACCTTCTTCGTTCTGATCGAGCGAGACCGGCGTGAGCGGATCGACCCACCACGACAGATCGCTCGCCGACACGCCGTCGACCGTCGTGTGCGCTGCCGTCCCGTCGCCGGCGACGACCTGCGCGTGTGACGCATGCGGAGCGGCAACGTCGGTCACCGTGAACGCGAGGTCGTAGCACGGACCCTTGCACACGGGGTCACTGTCCTCTTCGGGACAATCCCCCGAAGCCGGACAGTTCGGCGCGTGGAAGAGGAACGTTGTCGACCTGCCCGCCAGCCGCCACACCGGGACGACCATCTCGGCGCGGCCCGCGTGCTGTGCGAAGTCGAGTTCATGGTCTGCCGGACAATCGACGAAACCCGGGAGATCACATTCGCGAGCGTCGACGAACATGCGGAAGTTCGTTCCGTCGGTGAGGTCGACCTCCGATGTCTTGAGCGTCGATAGCGCGTACGTCGTGGGCTTCGCCGGTGACGAGCTCGGGACGTTGTCGAGATCGCCGAGCCCCGCGTTCTTGATCTCGCTGTGCAGCGTCCGCCACTGTCCCGTCACGTCGAGATACACGTTCCACTCGCCGTTCGGCGACACCGCAGCGACCTCTGGGTTCATCTGCTCCGACCCTGCGTCCTTGTCGAGGTTGTTGAAGATGTCGAGCCTCGTGAGGGACACGCGGAAGCGGTGTACCGGCGCCGCGCTCTTCGACCACCACACCTGATACGTCGCTCCGAAGTCCTGGAGCGACATGCTCGGCTTCTTCTTCGAGAACGGGATCTTCACCGTGATCGAATCCTTCGATGCGGTCACGGTCGCGGCGGGTGCTTCGTGCGACGCACGCGCGATCTGCCGCCACTGCAGCTTCGCACCGGACGGAGGCGTGCCAGGCGCCTTCAGGACGTAGGAGTAGTCGTGTCCGGTGACGTCCTGCAGTTCGGAACACCCGCCGTCCGCGGTGACGCGCTTCGGTTGCTCCGTCGGGTTCGTCGGTGAGAGCGCGCACTCCTCCACCGCCTTCGCACCGCCGCCCTGGTTCGAGATGTACACGTCGAGTTGTGACACCGGTGCGGGGCGCATCTGTCCCGGCGGGACGAACCCCCGCGGCGTCCGCCACGTCGCGAGCTCGGAGATCGGGTGGATCTCGGCTTCTTCACCGCCGATGTGCTCGACGCCCGTGTCGCCGAGCGGGTCCCCGGGCAGCAGGTCCGACTCGGGGATCTTCCGGCTCCCCTCCTGCCAGTGACCGCAGTCCCAGATCCACGAGCCGGTTTCGCGTACGTGGTCGCCGGGCGAAGGCCAGACCCACGTCGGGACGTACAAGGGCTCCCACTCGGTGTGGATCTGCGGAGGCGTCTCTTCGTTGTTTCGCGACGAGAGGAGGTCTTCGTAGCCGTGGTCGGGCGCGACGTCGATGTTGAGGTCGTAGGTCTTGTGGCTCCCGAAGAGGTCCTGTCCCGCGGTGTGCGAAGCGAGGACGGTGCCCTCGAGTGAGCGGATCGTCCGGGTGCCGTCGCCGGCTCCGACGTAGACCCATTCCGGCGCGACCTCCATGGTCGACCGATGGACGAGGTCGACGGCCGCCTCGCTGAGGAGCAGGAGCTGCGACCGGTTGCACCCGTCGCTCAGGGGCTGGCTCAGGCTGTCCGGGTGCCCGCCGCCGGGCGCGGCGGCGCCCAGCGCGAACGCCGCCACGGCCAGGAGTGCGACCTTTCCCCTCAACGCCACGAGATGGTAAACGCTCGAACACCCGTACTGAGTTCGACCGTTCTTGCGCTCGCCGCTCAGAGAATGGCGGGATGGCCAAACGCGTGTGGACAGCGTGCCTCGTCCTCGCTGTCGTAGCCCTCGGCCTGTTCGCACCACGCGCGGAGGCGGCTCTCCCGGCGCCGTCGTGGTGGAACGGGTCCTGCGATGCGAACCATTGGAACTCCGTCGCGGCGTCGAAGGGCTGGCGTGGCACGGGCGCGCACGCGCTCGGTGCGTCCTATCTCGGCGTCGCCGTCTGCGGACCACGTCCGTCGGCCGATCACGCGCCCGACGTCCAATGGACGAAGTCGGGATGGGGTGAGTACGAGTGGGAGTGTCCGGAGCTCACGATGCGCTTCATGGCCCTCGCCTACGGCGTCGGCGCGTACAACGCGAACGGCAACAACGTCGTACGCAACTACTCGACGAGTGACGGTGGCGGCCTCGTGAAGGTGAACAACGGCACGAGTGGGAAGCCGCCGCTGCCGGGCGACGTCGTGTCCTTCGACAACTCGAGCGATCCCGCCGGACACGCCGCCGTCGTCGCGGGGAGCAGCGTCGACTCGAGCGGCAACGGAACGGTCAAACTCATCTCACAGAACGACACCTCGGACGGATGGCGAGCGCTCTCCGTCAGCAACTGGCGGCTCGGATCGTTCAACGGGTTCGTCCCCTACGGCTGGCTGCACGACCCGCAAGGTCGCGGCGGCACCGGGACGAACCATCCACCCTTCGGCGCGTCCAAGGCGACGGCGTCGAGCGGCCACAAGATCGATGTCCGCGGTTGGACGATCGATCCCGACACGCCGAAGTCGGCCGCGCGCGTGCTCGTGATCATCACCGGCGACAAGCCGGCGTCGTTCCGTATCAGGCTGTCCGGCGTGGCGAACCTGGCGCGTCCCGACATCGCGACGAAGTACCCGAGGGCCGGGCAGTACCACGGCTTCGACCTCGCGACGACGATCAAGCGCGCGCAGAAGGTGCAGGTGAGGACCGTCGCGTTCGACACGACCGACGGTTCCCGCGCGCTGATCCGCTCGGTGTCGCTTTCGGTTCCTTAGAGCCGATACACGCGGACGGCCGTCTCGCGGAACATCGCCGCTCGTTCTGCGGTGTCGAACTCCGCAGCGATCTTCTTGAACGAGTTCCACAGGACGTCGTAGGTGCAACTCACTCTGTCCACCGGGAAGTTGCTCTCGAACATGCAGCGCGCCGGCGAGAACACGTCGATCGCGTGCAGGTACCAGTCGCGCGTCGCCGCGACGAGCTCATCCGACGTCGCCGGACGATCCCGCTTGTGGAATCCGAAACCGTTGATCGGCATCACGAGACCGCCGAGCTTCGCGACGACGTTCTCGCACGACGCAAGCTCGGCGACGTTCACCTTCCACGCCTGGAAGATCTCCGTCCGCTTGCCTTCGTAGGGTCCGATACCGAGCGGGCCGCCGAAATGATCCAAGACGATCGTCGTCTCGGGGAACGCGCGGGCGAGATCGGTCAGCTCCGGGATCTGCGGGTGGTAGAGCCAGGCGTCGAACGTCAACCCGCGGGGCGAGAGCTCGCCGAAGCCGCGGCGGAACGCATCGCTTCCGAGCATCCCCTTCGTCGGGGACGAATGCGAGTTGCGCACCTCGTCGCTCGGGTCCCAGCCCGCGGCGTGACGGATCCCGCGGAAGCGTGTGCTCGCTTCGGCGTGTGCGTCGAGCACGACGCCGACGTGGGGCCCGAGATTCAGATCGGCGAACGACACGATCCCGGCCGCGACGCGCGTCGGCGTCGCTTCGGCCTCCGCCGCGATGGCGTCGACGAACTCCGTCTCCCCGACCGGACGAAGCTCCACCGGACCACGTTCCCGGTAGCTCGCCGCGCACTCGACGAAGACCGTCGCCACGATGTTGTGTCCGAATCCGGTGTCGGCGAGCAGGTCGTCGAGGACGTACCGCGACTCCGGACGGTCCCACAGATGGTGATGCGGATCGACGATCTCGAGATCCGGTTCGAGGACGTCTTCGGAGCTCACGCCCAGGGATCGGCGCGACGCGTGAGCTGGATGAGCTTCTTCACGGCGTCCGTCAGCTCCCAGTCGCGGAAGGGTTTCGTCAGGTAGCCGGCCGCGCCCCTCGACTTGGCGGCGGCCTTGAACTCGGGGTCGTGGGGGGGGGGGCCGACGAGGACGGGGGGCTGCGCCGCCGGAGGGGTGGCCGGGGGGGGGGGGGGGTGCGGACCACCCCACCGGGCC
>Ga0307469_10000899_pt1 | contig 10961 bp, 5 predicted proteins | sample atmos_gasesAM2C__FD_203084 | JGI IMG/M metagenome (GOLD analysis project Ga0307469, IMG submission 203084) | Hardwood forest soil microbial communities from Morgan-Monroe State Forest, Indiana, United States - atmos_gasesAM2C_515 | ecosystem: Environmental > Terrestrial > Soil > Temperate forest...
CCTCGTCGCGCACGTAGGCGTAAGGAATGTGGCGCTGATCGAGCGAGTAACGCGCCCAGCCGATCGTGTCCGTGTCCGCCCAGGGAACCCAGAGCCCGAGACGCGGCACGGGAGCCTCGTGGCGCGTCACCTCCGGCACGGCCGCGGCGCTCACAAAATCGAGCCCGAGCTCCTTCGCGATGTCGCGCACCGCCGCCGCGAGACCCGCCTGCGGCGCGAGAATCCACGAACCCGCCGGGTATGGATGGCCGGCCACGGTGAACGGGCGCTCGGCGATCGCCACCTTGAAACGCGACAGCCGCCAGCGCGCCTCGAGCATTTCCTCCTGCCCCGTATCCCCGAGCAGGAAGACAGGCCCTGCGCCGTCGACCGCACCCTGGGGATGGGGCGCCTCGTTGAGGGGTGTGAGGCTGAGCTCGCGCACCTTAGGGTCCGCGGTCGCCACGGCCGCGAGGTGATAGTTGACGGGCAGCGCCCAGGAGATGTCGTCGTAGGCCTCGCCGGCATCCTTGGGGTATTCCTGTGGAGTCAGCAGGTCAACCGCATAGTCGCGGTAAGGCTGGTCGAGCCGCACCACATAAGTGCCGGCGGCGAACGTGCCCTCCTTGAGGGTGAATGGCGCGGAGGCGCGCTGCACCTCGATGCCCTGCGCGAGGAGGCGCGCCACGAGCTGCGCGACACGCAGGGGATCGCCCTGCGCGTCGGGAATCACGAAGCCGAAGGGCGGCTGATCGAGGCCGCGATGGTAGGAGTGCAGGCCCTTCAGGTAGTAGTTGCGCAGCAGCTGCGGCGCCTGCAGCGCCATGTCATCGAGTGCCGCGAGGAGCGCCGTCTCGTTGTAGTTGACGTTGTCGCGCGCCGACCAGGTGAAAGTCCCCTGCGCCGGAGGCGGCAGCGGCCGGTACCATTCCACGGAGGTGTCCTGGCTCGGCTGCTCCGGGACGAGCGTCTCCGCGGTACCGTTGCCGAAGGTCTCGTAGCCACGGCCGTCCGCGTTGTGATTGGTGGCGATCGCATCCAGATAGAGGTGAGCGAAGTCGTCGCCGAAGTTCCAGGTCCACACCCCCGGCATCCCGAGGCCGGTGAGCGTCTGCACCTCGTGGAAGCTGAGCTCGAGCCGCTCGTCATAGGTGAGCGGATCGACGTGCCCGTTGACGGGCCCGGTGCCGTTCCAGGTCACGAGCAGCGCCACGCTCTCGTGCAGGTCGTGGATCACCTGCGGATGCCACGCCCACATCATGCGAAACACCGCCTGCGTGGTCGCGTGCACCTGCTGGTGCGCGTCGCGGTTGATGTCGACGAAGGCGTATTTCGACCAGTACGGCGGCGCCTGCCGTGGAAGGTGCGCCAGGTCCGTCTTGCCCTTGAGGTAGCGGTAAAACCACTCGACCTGCCGGTCGCGGCCGTCGGGATTGGAGACCGGGTTGATGAGCACCACGAGCTTTGCGCGGATGCGGGCGATCATCGGCTGCTCGGAGACCGCGAGGCGATAGGCGAGCTCGAGCGCCGATTCGGTGGAGCCGCTCTCGTCCGAGTGCAGCCCGGCGTTGATGTAATAGATCGGGCGGGCCGCGGCGATCAGCTGCTCAGCGGCTGCGAGGTCGGTGCGGCGCGGATCCGCCAGCGCCGCGGTCGCCGCCGTGAGCTTGTCGAGATCGCGGATGCCCGCCTCGTCGGCGATCGCGAGCAGTACGATGTCGCGCCCCTCCTCCGATCGTCCGATGGTGAAGAGCCGCACGCGCGGCGAGGAAGCCGCGAGCGCCTGGCTGTAGCCGTAGGCTGCGGCGGAATCAACCAGCTCACCCGGCGCTCCAGGGATACGATGCCAGTAGGCGCGCGGCGAGACGACGGTCGAGGAGGCCGGGAGCGAGGCGACCCAGGGCGAGAGAAAGCGCGTCTCGGTCGTGGCGCGGGCGATCTCCTCCGCGGACCCGGGCTCCGCGGTGTCGGGAGAGGCCGGCTGCGCCGGCAGCGCCTGCCGGGCCAACACTGCCAGACCCAAGGCAACGAGCCACTTATGACGCATGGGCGCTTCGCTTCGCGGCTCGCGGCCGCGTCCTCCCCGGAGGCTCGGGAGTATAGCCGCTCATTCTATTGAACATTCGCTCAACGAGAGGCAGACTCGTCCGGCGATGGCACGCGACCCGCGATATGACCTGCTGTTCGAGCCCGTGCGGATCGGACCCGTCACTGCGCGCAACCGCTTCTACGCAGTGCCGCACGCCGCGGGCATGACCAACTCCATGCCGCACATGCGTGCCGCTTTCCGCGAGACCAAGGCCGAGGGCGGCTGGGGCGTCGTGTGCACCGGCTATGTGTCGATCGACCCGGGTTCGGACGATACGCCCCTGCCCTACGCAACGCTGTGGGACGACGACGACGTCCGCTCCCACGCCCTGGTGACCGAGGGCGTTCACCGGCACGGGGCGCTCGCCGGCATCGAGCTGTGGCACGGCGGGGGCTCGGTGATGAACCGCCTGAGCCGCGTTCCGCCGATGTCGCCGTCCGGAACCTCGTGGATGGCGACGCACGTGCCCTTCATGGGCAACCAGCGCCCGCGTGCCATGGAGGCAGGCGACATCCGCTCGCTCCTCGCCGCCCAGGCGGCCGCGGCGCGCCGCGCCCGCCAGGCGGGATTCGACGTCGTCTACGTTTACGCCGGCATGGGGTACCTGCCGTACGAGTTCCTGCTGCCGGAGTGGAACCGGCGGAGCGATGAGTACGGTGGGAGCCTCGCCAACCGCGCGCGCATCGTGCGCGAGCTCCTCGAGGTCACCCATGAGGCGGTCGGAGGGCAGTGCGCGGTGGCCCTCAGGATCAGCCTGGAAGAACTGCGCGCCCGGCCGAGCGAGCGCGCCGCCTCCGAAGCGCACGAGCTGGTGGAGCTCCTCGCCGACGTTCCCGACCTCTGGGACGTGAAGCTCGACTCCTCGCCCACCGATTGCCCGCCGTCACGCTTCGCCCCGGAGGGCTCGCACGAGCCGGTCATCGACTTCGTGAAGAAACTGACGGCGAAGCCCGTGGTCGGCGTCGGCCGCTTCACCTCACCTGACACCATGGTGAGCCAGGTGAGGCGCGGCGTGCTCGATCTCATCGGTGCCGCCCGTCCCTCGATCGCCGATCCCTTCCTGCCGCGCAAGATCGACGAGGGACGCGTTGAGGACATCCGCGAGTGCATCGGCTGCAACATCTGCATCTCGAGCTGGCACGACAGTGTTCCGGTGCGCTGTACGCAGAACCCCACCATCGGCGAGGAGTGGCGCCGCGGCTGGCACCCCGAGCGCATCGCCGCCGCGGGGAGCGCCGCCTCGGTGCTGGTGGTCGGCGCGGGGCCCGCGGGACTCGAGTGTGCCCTGTCGCTCGGCCGCCGCGGCTACGAAGTCACCGTCGCCGAGGCGGGTGATGACATCGGCGGCCGCCTGCGCTTCGAGACGCGCCTGCCCGGGCTCGCCGCCTGGGGCCGCGTGCTCGAGTGGCGCCGCGGTCAGCTCGGCAAGCTCCCCAACGTGACCATCTACCGCGGCAACCACCTCTCGGCGGACGACGTCCTCGAGCTCGGCAACACCCACGTGGTCGTAGCTACCGGCGCGCGCTGGGCGCGGCTCCTGTACTCGCCCCTCGAGGTGGCCGCGGGAGGGCTCGAGGGACCGGGCGTCCTCACCCCGGATGACCTGGCCCTTGGGGCGGTGCCCGAGGATCCGGTGGTGGTCTACGACTTCGACAACTACTACCTCGGCGGCGTGCTTGCCGAACACCTGGCCCGCGGCGGACACTCCGTGAGCTACGTGACACCGGCCGGACACGCCTCGGCGTGGACCATCATGAGCAACGAGCAGCCACAGGTTCATCGGGCCCTCGCCGCCGCGGGGGTGGCCCTTCACACGCTCGCGCGCGTCACGGCCTTTGCCGGCGGCGCCGTCACGCTGGCCGATCACTTCACCAACGCGGAGCGCCGCCTCGAGTGCGGCTCGCTCCTCATCGTCGGAACACGCCTCCCCAACGACAGCCTGTACGCCGACCTCAGCGCGCGCGGCGGCGAACTCGCCGAGGCCGGAATCCGCTCGCTCAACCGGATCGGCGATGCGCTCGCGCCCGGGGCCATCGTGCACGCGGTCTACAGCGGCCACCGCTACGCCCGCGAGCTCGATGCCGATCCGGCGACCCTGGGTCATCGGCGCGATGCGCCGCTCGCGAGGCGCGCGTGAGCGCCGACCCGCGGCCGCCGCGCGTCGCAGGGCTGGAGCCGGCGTTGCCCTCCAGCTGGTACAGGTCCGAGCGCATCTTCGCCCTCGAGAAGGAGCGCATCTTCTGCCGCGACTGGATCTGCGTGGCGCGCGAGGAGGAGCTCAGCGAGCGCGGCGCGTGGCGCGTGCTCGATGTGCTCGGCGAGAGCCTCCTCCTGCTGCGGAACCGGGAAGGGAAGCTGCGCGCCTTCTACAACGTCTGCCGGCATCGCGGCTCGCGACTGTGCCGCGATCCGGACGGCCCGCAGCCGCAGGCGCAGCTCCCGGGCGGCATCGCCGCCGGGCGCATCACCTGCCCCTATCACCAGTGGACTTACGACTTCGACGGTCAGCTCGTGGCCGCGCCGCACCTCGCCGCCGAGCCGGGCTTCGACAAGTCGCAATTCAGCCTCTACCCGGCCGCGGTCGAATGTTGGGGAGGCTTCGTGTTTCTCAACCTCTCGCCCGCAGCGGCGCCGCCGCTCGCCTCACAGCTCGCGGGAATCCCGGAGCGGCTCGCGCGCTATCCGCTCGCGGAGCTGCGCATCGGCCGCACCATCCGTTATTCAGTCGCGGCCAACTGGAAGGCGCTGTGCGAAAACTACAACGAGTGCTACCACTGCGGCGGCGTCCATCCGGAGCTGTGTGCCGTGGTGCCGGCGTTTCGCGAGCGCGGCGGCGCCGGCCTCGACTGGGCGCGGGGCATTCCGCACCGGCCCGGCGCCTATACGTTCACGACCTCCGGCACGACGCGCCGGCGCGCCTTTCCGACCTTGAATGACGATGAGCGCGTGCGCCACAAGGGCGAGCTCGCCTATCCGAACCTGTTCCTGAGTCTCGCCTGCGACCACGCCGCCGTTTTCATCCTCGAGCCGAAGAGCGCCGCGCGCACCGACATCGTGTGCCATTTCCTCTTCGAGCCCTTTGAGATGGACAAGAGCGACTTCGACCCGCGCGATGCCACCGATTTCTGGGATCTGGTCAATCGGCAGGACTGGGCCATCTGCGAGGGGGTGCAGCAGGGCATGAGCTCGCGCGTCCACGAGCGTGGCTACTACGCTCCCATGGAGGACTTCAACCTCGACATCCGCCGCTACGTCCTCGAGCGGATGGGCGACGCGGCCCCCGCCGAGTGAGCGGCCCGGCAGCCGCCGCAGTGCCCGTGCCCGCGCCGCCGCGCGTGCGCGTGCGCTGGAAGATCTTCGCGTTCATGTTCGCCTTCGGCGTGTTCGCCTACCTGCAGCAGAAGGGCCTGTCGGTGGCGGCGCTGCGCATGATGCCGGAGCTCGGCCTCACGCAGCAGCAGATCGGGTGGCTGCAGGCCGCCTTCATCGCCGGCTACAGCCTGATGCAGTTCCCGGGCGGGCTCCTCGGCCAGCGCTTCCGCCCCCGCCTGGTATTCGCGGCGCTCGGCTTCGGCACCTGTGCAGCGGCGCTGGTGGTGCCGCTCGCGCCGCTCGTGCTGGTGGGCGCCCCGCTCTTTCTGACGCTGCTCCTCGGCCGCTCGCTCCTCGGTGCGCTGCAGGCGCCGATATTTCCGGTCACCAACGGGGTCTTCGAGGCGTGGTTTCCGCAGACGCTGTGGCCGCTGGTGCAGGGCCTCGCCTCCGCCTGTCTCGGCGTCGGTCTGGCAATGACGGCGCCTCTCGTTGCCCACCTCATGGTGGCCTCCACCTGGCAGCGGGCGCTCCTGTGGACGAGCGCGCCGATGCTGGTCCTCGCGCTGCTCTGGACCTGGTACGGCCGCAACACTCCGGCCGAGCATCCGTCCATGAGCGCGCAGGAGCTCGCCGAGATCGGCGCGGGCGCGGCGATCCATCACGAGTTCTCCTGGCCGCGCGTCGGGCGGCTGCTGCTCAACCGTGATGCGCTGGCGCTCACCTTCTCCTACATCTGCGCCAATTACGTCTTCTACTTCATCGCCGACTGGTGCTTCCTGTACCTGGTCCAGGAGCGGCATTTCGAGACCCTGGAAAGCGGCTGGCTGGCGGCGGCGCCCGCCATCGTCGGCGCGCTCGGCGCGAGCGCCGGCGGCTACCTCGCGACTCGCCTGGGGATTCGTCTCGGAGTGCGCCGCGGCCTCTCGCTCGTTCCGCTCGTGTGTCTCCCGGCCTGCGCGCTGCTGCTGCTCGCGGGCGTGTCAGCGGCCAGCGGCTATGTCGCGGTGGCGGCAATCGCGCTGGCCTTCGCCTGCGAGCAGGTGAACGAAGGTCCCTACTGGGCCGCCATCATGAACGCCGCCCCCGGCGACACCATGGCGGCGGGCGGCATCCTCAACACCGGCGGCAACGTGGGCGGGCTGATCGCCGCCCCGGTCACGGCGTATTTCTCCGGACACGGCGCCTGGACGCCGCCGTTTCTCATCGGCAGCGTGTTTGCGCTGGTCGCCGCCGCCACCTGGCTGATCGTCGATCCCACTCGTCACGCGGCGCGCTCGCGCCACGCCTAGGGTGCGTGCGCCTCCGCCAACACCGGCCGGCCGCCCAAGGTCCCGCGCGCGGTGGCACGGGCCCCGTCCACTCCCTCGGGCCACGTGAGCTCCAGTGCACCCGCCCCCTGCGGGGTCTGCAAGTCGAGGCGCGCGTGCACCGTGCCGGTGCCGCCCGGCCAGTCGATCTGCCCCGTGGCGCTGACATCCGACGTCCAGCGGAGCCCGCGCAGCTCGAGGCGGTAACCCACGTGTACGGCCGTGGCCGTAAAGGAGCCGCCCCGCAGCCCGACACCCGCTCCGGAGCCATTGTCGATCGCACGGGCGATGGCGTCTTCCGCCGTAAACAGCGCCGCGGTCACGATGCGCAGGCCGTCCTCGCCCGTATGGTTGGCGGCGGCGGCCCGCGCCGGGGTCAGCTCCTGCGCGCTGCGCGCGAAACGCGGCACGAGCCGCACGGCCGGGACGGCTGCGGCGCAGCTCTCATCCCCGGTCGCGAGCGTGTCGATGAAGCGGCGCACCAGCTCCGCCGCACAGGCGCTGCGCGCGCGCGGCAGCGCATTGACGTGGAAGCTGTTGGCGATGACGACGTGGCGAGCGTGCGCAAAGTGCGCGGCGACTACTGCCCCATCGGCCACGCTCGTCATGTTATCGAGCTCGCCCGAGACGACGAGCGCCGGTACATCCGGATAGCTCGAGGCCGGGAACACGAGGGGCGCGGGCGGGAAGACCGGCGGCGCCGGCCATTCGACGCACTCGTCGATGAAGGCATAGTCGAGCGGCATGCCGCGGTATTCTTCGATCGTGAACGGGGCGTAGGTGGCGGGCGCCCGTGCCTCGCGCTGGGCGATGATCCGGTCGCGCGCCCCGATGCGTCGCGATGGCGGCAGGCGCATATCGAAGATCTGCGGAGGATCGTGGCAGGTCACGGCGGCCGCGAGCCCGGCGCTGAAGAGTGCCGGGTTGCGGGTCGGGTCGCGCGAGTCGACGCTCCCCAGGGTCTCCGCCATCAGCCGCAGGAGCGGCGCCGGATCACCGGCGGCGAAGGCGCGCGCGGCCGCGTCGAGCTCGCGCACCGTGGAGAAGGCAGGCGAGCCGCCGAACATCACGATCGCGAGCGCGGTCGCATCGACAGTGAGCTGAAGGCTGCGGCCGTCGCCGTAGCGGACGGTCGCGACCTCGGGCTGGTTCCGCAGCCTCTCGAGCGTCGGCATGATGTGATCGAGGGAGCTGCCCGGCAGCGCGCCGCAGGCCGGCGAGCGCGCGCACGCCAGGTTGAACTTCTCGCGCATCGCGGGGGCGTAGTGCGGATACCAGGGGAAGTCGGGTCCGTCGAGGGGGTCGGCGCCATCGAGGACCACTGAGCGAAGCTTGTCGCGGTGGAGCAGCGCAAACACCTGCGCGAAGTAGCTGCCATAGGAATTGCCGTACAGACCGACCCGATCGATCGCGAGCGCCTGCAGAATCGCCGCCAGGTCATCGGCAGCGAGCGCCGTGCCGTAAAACGGCGCCGCCCGGCCGAGCGAGCGCCCGCACGCGCCGATGTTGCCCTCGGTGAGTTTCGGGGCGTTCTGCAGCTCGTGGCAGTCGAGCGCGCCCGAGCGGCCGGTGCCGCGGTTGTCCATGATGAGGACGTCGTAGCGGGCGCGCAGCGGAGCGAACAGCGCCAGATAATCCTCGCGCGACCCGGTGGCCGGATACCCCGGGCCGCCTTCGGTCGCGACCAGCGTGCCGGCGGCCGCGCCGGGCGCGCTGTGCGGGTAGTACTCGAAGTAGACCGGAAGCGTGCCGGGTACGGCGCCGCTCGGATCGAGCGGACGCAGCATCACCCCGCACCACGGCGCGGGGGTCGCGCACCGCTGCAGGGCGAGGCGCCCGACCGTGAGAGTCGCGGGAGGCTGCGCCTCCTGCAGCGCCACGGCGCCCCGGGCCTCGGCGCCGGGCAGCGCAGCGGCTGCGTGCGCCGTCAGAGCGCCGAGAAGAAAGTGCCTTGCGCTGCGCAGCACGGACTGCTTCTCCACCGTCGGTGCCTGCTATTGTAGCGATATCCGGGGCGCCGCCTGCGTCCCGAACGGTCCCAAGGGGGGATGATATCCATGTCGAAGCCTTTCGCCGTCAGGTCAGTCCTCGGCGTCCTCGTGCTGGCACTCATCGCCTGCCCGCCGCCGGCGCGCGCAGACGCCGCGCCGCACAAGACGCGCAACGTCGTGCTCATCGTGAGCGACGGCCTGCGCTGGCAGGAGATGTTCACCGGCGCCGACCCGCTGCTGCTCAACGAGAAGAACGGCGGCATCTGGGACAAGGAGGCGGATCTCAGGCGCACGTTCTGGCGCGACGACGTGAACGAGCGCCGCAAGGCGCTGTTCCCGTTCATCTGGACCACGGTGGCCGCGCACGGCCAGATCTTCGGCAACCAGCTGAAGGGCAGCGTCGCACGCGTCACCAACACCTTCTGGTTCTCTTATCCCGGCTACAACGAGATGCTCTCGGGCCATGCCGACGCGCGCGTCAATTCCAACGAGTTCGGACCGAACCCCAACATCACGGTGTTTGAATGGCTGAATGGCCTGCCGGAGTTCAAGGGACAGGTGTCGGTGTACGCCACCTGGGCCACGTTCCGGGACATCTTCAACGTCGGCCGCAGCCATCTGCCGCTGCAGGTCGGCTGGGACCCGCCCTATAAAGGCAACCCGGGCCCACGCGAGGCGGTGGTGAACGAGCTCTACCGCACCAGCACGCAGCTCGAGGACACGGATGTCTACGACTCGTTCCTGCAGATTCCGCTGATGGACTCGTTCGCGAAGGCGCAGCCGCGGGTGCTGTTCGTCGGCTACGGCGAGACCGACAACTGGGGACACATGGGCCGCTACGACCTGCTGCTGCACGCCGCCCACTCCTTCGACCACTACGTCGAGCAGCTGTGGAATACGCTGCAGAGCATGCCCGCGTACCGCGATCAGACGACCTTCATCCTCACCGCCGATCACGGGCGCGGCAGCGGACCCAGCGAGTGGAAAGAGCACGGCGTCGAAGAGAAAGGCTCGGACAACATCTGGATCGCGGTGATCGGCCCCGACACCGCGCCGCTCGGGGAGCGCACGCAGACGCACGAGGTGCATCAGGCGCAGATCGCCGCCACCATCGCGGCGCTCCTCGGTCAGGACTACCGCAAGGCGGCGCCGCAGGCGGCGCCGGCCATCGAAGAGGTCGTCGGCAAAGGGCGTTAGGCCGTGGCGACCCCTGGCGCCAGGCCGCCCGCCTGGCACCTCTATGTCCCGAAGCTCTACACGGTCGTGCGCCGTGGCTACGGCGCGGGCGATCTGCGCCACGACCTGGTGGCGGGACTCACGGTCGCGATCGTCGCCCTGCCACTCGCAATGGCGCTCGCGATCGCCTCGGGCACGACCCCCGTGAAGGGATTGCAGACGGCCATCGTGGCGGGACTGCTCATCTCAGCGCTCGGGGGCTCGCGGGTGCAGATCGGAGGACCTACCGCGGCGTTCGTCCCGGTCGTCTTCAGCGTGATCGAGAAGTTCGGGTTCGGCGGGCTGATCCTGTGCACGCTGCTCGCCGGGCTCATGCTGATCGCGGCGGGGCTGCTCAGGATCGGCACGCTGATGAAGTACATGCCGCAACCGGTGATCACCGGCTTCACGGCGGGAATTGCCGTCAGCATCTTCCTCAGCCAGGTGAAAGACCTGCTGGGGCTGCACATGGGCGCGGTGCCCGCCGATTTCCCCGCGCGCCTGGCGGCCTACGCGCAGCACCTCGGTGACTGGAACCCGGTCGCGGCCCTGGTGGCGCTCGGGAGTATCGCGCTGATCGCCGCCGTGCGCCGCTGGCGGCCGGCGTGGCCGGGGTTTCTGATCGCGGTCGGCGCGGCGACGCTCGCCGCCGCGCTCCTCGGGCTCCACACCGAGACCATCGGCGCGCGCTTCGGCGCTATCCCGGCGCAGCTGCCACAGTTTGCGCTCCCCCACATTCCGCTCGAGCGCACCCGCGAGCTCTTCCCGAGCTCCTTCACGATCGCTTTCCTGGCCGGCGTCGAGTCGCTCCTCTCCGCGGTCGTCGCCGACGGCATGATCGGCGGCCGCCACCGCTCCAACTGCGAGCTGGTGGCGCAGGGCGTCGCCAACGTCGCATCGGCTCTGTTCGGCGGCCTGCCGGCGACCGGGGCGCTCGCCCGCACCGCCACCAACGTGCGCTCCGGCGCGCGCTCGCCCATCGCCGGCATGCTGCACGCGGCCTTCCTGCTGGTGTTCATGCTCGTGCTCGCCCCCTGGATGAGCTACATCCCGCTCGCCGCACTC
>Ga0307469_10000900_pt1 | contig 10960 bp, 12 predicted proteins | sample atmos_gasesAM2C__FD_203084 | JGI IMG/M metagenome (GOLD analysis project Ga0307469, IMG submission 203084) | Hardwood forest soil microbial communities from Morgan-Monroe State Forest, Indiana, United States - atmos_gasesAM2C_515 | ecosystem: Environmental > Terrestrial > Soil > Temperate...
AGAGCCGCTGACCGTGCTCGTCAAACTCAAGCGTGAGGGACTGATCCGTCACATCGGTCTGAGCAACATTTCTGCCCAGCAGTTGGCTGAAGCGCAAGCCATGATAGAGATTGTCTGCGTGCAGAATTTCTACAATGTGGCCCAGCGGAACGACGATGCTTTCATCGACGACCTGGCCGCCCAAGGCATAGCGTATGTTCCGTTTTTCCCGCTCGGAGGTTTCACTCCATTGCAGTCGTCGGCTCTTGACGCAGCGGCAGCGTCGCTCAAGGCCACAGCGATGCAGGTTGCGCTTGCGTGGCTTCTGCAGCGTTCGCCCAATATCCTGCTGATCCCTGGAACATCTTCCCTCGCGCATCTTCGCGAGAATCTTCAGTCTTCGCTGCTTCAGATTCCTCCCGAAGTGATGGCCGCTCTCGACGCAATCGGCACCAGGCCGACCAGATCGACATCGAGAAGAAGTGCTGCAGTGCACCAGGGGACAGTCGATTCCGGCTAGAAAAGATGCCCTTCCGGAATGACAAGAAACAGATGGTATGATCGCGGCGGGAGTCGCCAATGGAACCGACAGAATCCAAACTTCCGCGTGAAGCCATCGAGCTCTACAACGATTTCATTCACGGTGAGATTAGTCGCCGCGCCTTTATCGATGGCATACAGCGACTAGCGGGCGGTCTCGCAGCAGCCACGGTTATCAATGCATTGATGCCGAATTATGCGCTGGGCCAGCAGGTTTCCCGCACTGATGACCGAATCAAGGCCACTTACGAGACCGTTCCCTCCCCCAAGGGCAACGGAAGCATCAAGGGCTATCTCGTGCGTCCGATCAGTGCCGACACCCGCTCGGAGACGGTCACGAAGTTGCCCGGCATAATCGTGGTCCATGAGAATCGTGGTCTAAACCCGCATATCGAGGACATCGCGCGGCGGTTTGCCCTGGCCAACTTCATGGCATTTGCGCCCGACGGCCTCACATCCCTGGGGGGCTATCCGGGAGACGACTACAAGGGCGGCCAGATGTTCAGCAAGGTCGACAAGGAAAAGATGTCCGAGGATATGGTGGCTGCGGCCTTGTGGTTGAAGTCCCGCCCTGACTGCACGGGAAAGATCGGCGCTACCGGCTTCTGCTACGGAGGCTCGACCGCCAATATGCTAGCGGCGCGGCTGGGAGTCGACCTGGCGGCAGCGGCGCCATTTTATGGCGGTCCTCCCGCCCCAGAGGACATCCCGAAAATTAGGGCGGCGCTGCTGGTGCATCACGGAGAACTCGACACCCGGCTGGCAGCTACGTGGCCGGCGTACGACAAGGCGCTGAGCGCGGCGAACGTTCCGCACGAAGGCTATATTTATCCGGGCGCAGGACATGGCTTCAATTGCGACGCAACCCCGGAACGGTATAACAAAGCCGCGGCCGACCTGGCCTGGCAGCGCACGATCGACTGGTTCAACAAATACCTGCGTGGCTGAGGAGGTCAACGATCTATCTGGAATTGCCAGTCATGAGATTCGCTTGTTGTCAGCCGAGAATCAGTTGGGCGGCGCGGCCCGCAATCATGTGGGCCGACGCGTTTGTTCCCGGCCCGGTAATGATGTGTGGCATCACCGAGGCGTCCGCCACCCGCAAACCCAAAATGCCGTGCACGCGAAGTTCTGGGTCGACGACTGCGAGTTTGTCCACGCCCATTTTGCACGTACCAACTGCGTGTCCAAAACTCGCCGAGGCAAGTCTGGCAAGTTCCCGGATATCCTCGGCGCTCGCCTTGGGCCCTGGAATGAGTTCGCTCTCGCGCAAACTGTCGAAGGCATGCTGGTTCCCGATTTCTTGCGCGGCTTCGATGGCGCGCACGATGGCCGCAAAATCTTGATCTGTGCCGACATAGTTGCCATCGATCACAGCGGCATCCTGAAAGTTGTCGCTGGCCAAACGGACGGAACCTATGCTGGTGGGCTGCACCAGAGCTGGCGCGATCGTGAACGCCTCCGCCGGAGGGTTTCCAAAGCGCGACGCCACTTCGGGCGTCACCACCGGTAGTTGATGAAGCACAAGACTAATGTCCGTGTCACCCGAAGGACCGCTCGACAAGTAGGCCTCTGCCTCGACGGCGTTGCTGTCGACGGGCCGATCCGGCATCTTGCCTTTGTACTTGAACAGCACGCCGGAGACGAGAACATGGTCCTGCAGATTCTCGCCAACGCCGGGCAGGTTCTCGACGACCTCGATTCCAAAGCTGCGAAGCGCCTTCGCCTCTCCGACACCTGAGAGCATCAGAAGTTTCGGGCTATGGATGCTGCCCGCGGCGAGGATCACTTCCTTATCGGCCGCGATATCCTTCATGGCGCCATCGGTCATTACTTTGACGCCCACGCAACGAGTACCTTTGAAGTTCAGTTTGACTACGTTGGTGTTGAGCAGCAGAGTGAGATTCGGCCTCGACAACGCTGGGCGCAGGAAAGCGCGAACGGCACTCACCCGAGTCCCATCCGCGGCGATGTTCATGTTGATGTAGCCGGCGCCGGGGCGCATCGGTCCGTTCACGTCATCCAGAATGGGCATGCCCATCTCGCGGGCTGCGTCGATGAAGGCTGGCGCGGTTGGATGAGGATCTTTTGGGCGGCGGATTTGGATGGGGCCGCCGGCTCCCCGCCATTCATTGGCGCCGCCTTCCCAATCCTCCTGACTCTTGAAGACCGGAAGCACGTCGGCGAAGGCCCAACCTTTGGCTCCGTTCTTCGCCCACCTGTCGTAGTCCCGTTGCATGCCTCGCATCCACACCATGGCATTGATGCTGGTGCCGCCGCCAAGTACGTGGCCGAGAGCCATGTGGAATTTGCGATTGTTCAATCGCGGCGACGGGTTGACGGGCAGATGGTAGTCGAGCGGGCCGCCGACATTGTAAAACCAGATGCTCGGGTTCGCGATGGTCGGCGCATCGTCGGGTCCTCCTGACTCGATGACGAGTACTTGCGCGCCGGAGGCTGACAATTCCGCGGCAAGAACCGAACCGGCCGCGCCCGCTCCCACCGCGATGTAGTCATATCGCTTTTCTGCATTCGCTACGTTGGTCATTTTGAATCCCCAGGATTTAAAAGCTGATTTTCCGATAGCCGCCTCGAACGATCAGTCGCTATCGCGAGGCGGCGTTAGACCTCAACGTTTTTCCCCGAGGGATCGCTGTGGAACCGTGTCGTGCCCCCAGTTTTGAACGAGCCTGCAGCGCCATAGCTGTCCTCGAGAAACTGGACGTAAGCAACCTTGTCTCCCTCGAAACGCGCCAACCGACTAAACGGAGATGTGATTTCCTTCCCGGTGACGTTCGATTTGTAGGTAAAAGAGCCGAAGAATGCGACGCGGCTGCCCTGCTCAATCGTGTCAGTAACCTTGAAATCGAGTGTTTTCCAGAACCTCTGGATAGCCACAAAGACATCGGACAGCTCCTGAGGTCCCTTGTGAGTGCGGGCCCAGGGCATGACTTTCTTCAGTTCAGGGTTGCTGAAATTCAATGAAACGTAGGTGACGTCCGGCGTCATGAGTTGCCTGAGAACCTTGAGATTCGATGTGTTCTGCAAAAGCTCTTGAAGAACAGCAGTCAAGTTAGTCGACATGTGAGGATTTCCTGTTTTCGTTTTTTTCAGTTCATGTTAAACGGAATCATTGTGAAGCGATTTGATTTCTTCAATCGCCCGCGTTGCGGTCAGAAGGGATACTGGAGCTGGCCGCTGTACGAAGAAACGTGCTGAGCATTGTTGAGGGTTAGCAATTCGAAATCAAGCGGTACGGAGCGCTGCGAGTACTGCGACGAAATTTACGGCTGCGTCGCAGGCTTCGCGCCGAAGATGCCCTTGAAGCTTTCGCGGTACTGAGAAAAGACCAGCACCCACAGCACAGAGGCCAATAGCGCCGGAGCAATGGTCGCCGGCGCAAGAGTCAGGTGAAACGCAAGGATGTTGTAGAGCTCCGCCGCCAACGCTGTCAGTGCAAGTGGCACGAAGTAGCCCGAAAGCAACAGCAGCCCACCGAGCAATTGGATTGCGAAGAAGAATGCGGCAAAATGCGACTCGCTGACGGTGACAAGAAACTGAATCGCGAGCGGATTCGCCGGGGGCGGCTGGTGGATGAAGTTGAGAAATCCGTTCAACCCAAAGACCGTAAACATAAGGCCTAGTAGATAGCGAGCAACAATTGAAGTAATTCTCATGAGTGTCCTCTCTAGAAGGTCTGCGCGTGCGTCTGCACAGCCTGAAGGTGTGGTGCAAGAAACGCGTTTCGGTCATGCCCCTGGTTCAGCGCACTGGTTCCCCCTGCGGTGAGGAAGGTCGCGTCCCTCACGCCAAGAAAACCAAATACGGACCGCAGATACGGCTCCACGAAATTGAACGATGCTATCTGCGTCTGAGCGTCGTAGATCCCGCCCGTTGCGATGATGAAAGTCGCCTTCTTGCCGACTATCAGGCCCTTCGGCCCTTTCTCCCCGTAGGCAAAGGTTCTGCCGACACGAGCAATCTGGTCGATCCATAGCTTGAGCACGGAAGGCACACCAAAGTTATGCATGGGTACTCCGATGACGTACTCATCGGCTTGCTCCAATTCGGCGAGCAGGGAGTCGGAGAGCGAAAGCAATTCCTTCTGCTGCGGACTGCGGGCCTGTTCCGGCGTGTAGACCGCACCGACCCATTCCGCATTGATCGGCGGCATTGCTGTTGCGTTGAGGTCGCGGTCCATAACTCTTCCATCCGGGTGCGAAGCCTTCCATTGGGTGACGAACGCAGCGGTCAGCTCGCGGGAGACTGACCGGCCGTAGAGTGGGCTGGAATCGATATGTAACAGCGTCGACATTGAGAATTCCTTCTACACGACAATTGATTATTAATAGACATTTGTCGATTCAGAAAATAAACAAGTGTCGCTTAATCTGCGAGGAGGTATCCTTACTATTGGAATGGCCCAGCTTCTCCAAGCCGAGTCCGGAACGACGGATCCGCGCATTCTGCGCAGCCGCCGCATGCTCATGGATTCTCTCGCCAAATTATTGATAAACAAGGCTTTCGAAGACATCTCCATTCAGGAGATCGCGGACGAGGCGACGCTGAACCGGGCCACCTTTTACCTGCACTATCCAGACAAGAACGCGCTGCTGCAGGCGATGACAGAGTCCCGCTTCCGCGATCTGCTTGAGCGCCGCGCGATCACCTTTACCGACTGCAATGGAGCGCTGCGCGCCATTGCACTTGGCGTCTGCGATTATCTTGCTGAGACCACAGGCTGTCCCAGTCAGTTGGCTCGGATACCGCTCGAAGGCTCCATCATCCCGGTCGTCGAGGGGATGTTCAAGGAAGGCCTTGCCCAGCATGGGATTGCACCCGGTGTCGATGCAGCACTGCTGGCGACCACTGCGGCCTGGGCCGTTTTTGGAGCCGCGCGCCGCTGGTTTCAGACCCCCAACCGTATCCCCGCCGAGGAGATGGCAGCCAGGATCGAAGGCATGGTGAGTCCGGTTCTTTTCGGCGATGTCGCAAGCGAAATGGGCGCACGTGGAATCGTCGGTCAATCTCGATGCCACGCGGGATCCTGACCCTTACTTTATGTCACTCGACCTGGCGACGGCCCGCCATCCACAGACGCTGCTCGTCACACACTTCAGCGGTCAGCCCCTGACAGTGGATCATGGAGCCCCGCTCCGTCTGTTGGTGCCCGTGAAACTTGGTTTGAAAAATGTGAAGGCTATTACCAGGATTACGTATGTCGCGGAAGAGCCCAGAGACTATTGGGCCGAACGTGGATATTCCCGATACGACGGAATTTAGCCAGCTCTTTTTCGGCCTGGGGATGTGATCTACAAATTTTGAGAGCGGACGTGCTGGTACGGCAAAGTGCTGGCGCCACAAGTCGTGGAAGTCTTAGGGAGATTGATTTTGTGCAGGACATTCTTTGAATCGGAACTACCATCGCGTTCTTCGTGATCGCGATCGGCTACGTGCGGTCTTGCGACCGCATTCGGTGAGGAGAAGTGCTGCACTTCCAAGGGTCGCATGAGATTGCACGCCTGAGCGACGGAAACTAAGGCTCGTGGATTTCATGTGCGCATTCAGCGGACTCATTCAAGCATCCCAAGATTTGCCTTGACTCGATGTCTCGGTCATATGAGTCGGCAAGGTGAAATGAAATGTTGCTCCTCGTCCATCGTTGGGGGTCGCCCACGAGCGGCCACCGTGCGACTCCACAATGGAACGGGTGATGGCCAACCCCATGCCGCTGCCCATCGGCTTGGTGGTAAAGAATGCAGAAAAGATCTGATCCATCTTCTCGGTTGGCAACCCCGCGCCAGTGTCACCGACGGAAAAGAGCAATTGACCGTCCACGTCCGCTTGCGACTTCACCGTAAGGTCGCCGCCCGCGTCTTTCATGGCTTCGATGGCATTTAGCATGAGGTTCATGAACACCTGCTGTAGCTGCACACGGTCTACCATGATTTTGGGGAGTTCGGCAGAAAGCTCCGCGCGCATGGCAACCGAGTATTGATCGGCCTCACATTTTAGCAATGTGAGCATTTCCTGGATAATTCCGTTTACGTCGACTAACTCGGTTGTGGAGCAGACTTCTTGTAGAAGGAACGTATACGGTCGATGATCTCAGCCGCACGATTCCCATACTTATCGATTCGGGCTGCTGCCGCACGAGCCCGATCAAGGTTGGGTGGTTCGTGCGCCAGCCATTCAATGCAGCTGTTGGCACTGGTGATGGTTGCAGCGATGGGCTGCTTGATCTCATGTGCCAGAGAGGCGGCCATCTCTCCCAACGTGCTCACACTTAAACGTCTCGAGCTGATCGTCCGCGCCGCCGATATCAAAGGCCAAGAACAAATTGCAGTCGAAGGGATCGGACTGAGAGCTATGGCCGAAGATTTTGCTGCGCTGGGCCTTTCCGACGAAGAACGACTAGTACGACAATTCCCAGTCTACGACGCACTCTACGAGTATGCGCGTCAAGCACCGTGAAGGTACCCGTCTCGAAAGACCTGTTCATTATTAATACAGCGGCCTTCTTGCGTTCGTTCACCTTCGGCCTGACTGGCGTAGTTCTCGGCATCTACTTGTTCCGTGCCGGTCTCTCCTCGTTCAACATTGGCATGGTTGTCGCCGTCGGCCAGGTGGGGTCAGCTCTGGCAACGATCGGCGTTACAGCAAAAGCAGACCGTGCAGGACGCAGAAAGGCACTTGTGGCGCTTTCTCTCCTAGGCTCTATCGGTGCTCTTGCTCTCGCCTTCACACCCTCGGTTCCGGTTCTCCTAGCGATGGCCTTCGTGGGAATGCTGAACGGAACCGGCACGGACCGCTCGGCCGCATTTTCTCTTGAGCAGGCAATTATTCCAGGCCTTGTGCCTAACGCATCAAGGACTTGGGGGCTCGCCTGGTACAACGTTGTGCTCGACGCAGCGGGTTCGTTGGGAGCACTGGCGGCAGCGCTGCCGCTGCTCCTGTGGCGTTGGCTGGCCTTGCCGCTACTCGCCTCCTACCGCTTGGTCTTTCTTGGCTGCGGATTCCTGGGAGTCGTCGGAGCAATCCTGTACTCGTGCGTCTCTACTGAAGTCGAGGTCGCCAAATCAGAAACGGAGGGTCTCCCACGTCACATCTCACCAGCAACCAAGAAGGTCGTCACAAAACTTGCAGGTTTGTTTTCCCTGGATGCCGTCGGGGGCGGATTTCTGACGGATGCACTCGTGGCTTATTGGTTTTTCCGCCGCTTTGGAATCGCTGAAGAGAGCCTAGGCCTTCTCTTCTTTGCGGTGCACCTGTTGAATGCTGCCTCTCATTTGGGGGCAGCGTGGTTGGCACGCCGCATCGGGCTCGTGAACACGATGGTCTTTACTCACCTGCCTTCCAGTTTGTTCCTAGTCGCAGCTGCATTCGCACCTTCCTTGAAAGTTGCGGTGATACTGTTTCTGTGTCGCGAAGCTCTCGTAGAAATGGATGTACCCACACGCCAATCCTATGTGGCAGCAGTGGTTCTGCCGAACGAGCGGACGTTTGCCAGCGGCGTTGCGAATCTAGTACGCAATATTTTCTGGGCCGTAGGTTCGTCGGTTGCAGGTTTTCTAATGCAGAACGTGGCCTTTTCGGCGCCCCTGGTGCTTGGCGGCGGGGCCAAGATCAGCTACGACTTGCTCTTGTATCGTGCCTTTCGAAACCTTAAGCCCCCGGAAGAGCAGTCCACGTAGTCATGCTCAAGCTAGACAAACCGCAACCCGAAGCCATCAGGCTAGTTCGCGATTCTCGATGTCCCCGACGACACCGACGGCATTGGGCGTTGTGTGCCCTGTTAGCTACGGCAACTCTGGCAAGCGCCCGTTCAGACGATGGCCCTGCTGTAAAAGTTTCGGCTACTTCATCCGCTTCCATAACACTCGACGGGCTATTGAACGAACCGGCTTGGCGCGATGCGCCAGTAATGCAACTCACACAGCAGGCGCCAAAGCCGGGACAGGCGACCCCGTATAATACCCAAGTCCAGGTAATCGTCACCAACGACCGGATCTATTTTGGTTTTACATGCAAAGACCCGGATCCTCGCCACATTGCCATCCACACCATGCGACGCGATGGCGATCTGACGGGTGATGACACCGTCAGCATTGTGCTGGACACATATGGAGACCGGCGCACGGGATATTTTTTCCAGATCAACGCAGCTGGGACCCGCGTAGACGGTCTGATTTCCACTGCGGACAGTGTCTCGCTCGACTGGGACGGTATTTGGGACGCGCGCACCGCAAGGACACCTGACGGCTGGTCCGCAGAAATTGTGATTCCATCACGCACATTGAGCTTCACTCCCGGCCTTAATGATTGGGGATTGAACCTTGAGCGATTTGTTCCGCGCGAACGGCTCTGGCTGCGCTGGTCATCCCCGACGTTGGACTCATTTCTTTACGATCTAAGCCGTGCCGGTCGCTTGACTGGAGTTGGCGAAGTACAGCAAGGCAAAGGCCTTGAAATTACTCCATACGCTGTCGGGAAAACCAAGCAATTCTACGGTGCGGGATCATCGCGTTCGTGGCAGGGAGCAGTCGGCGGCGAAGTTACCTGGAAGATTACCCCGCAGTTGGTAACCGTATTCACAGCGAACACCGACTTTGCCGAGACCGAAGTTGATACCCGCCAGATCAACCTGACTCGATTTCCACTCTTCTTCCCTGAGAAACGTTCTTTTTTCCTCGAAGGAGCAAATCAGTACGATTTCGGCTTGGGCCTAGCACGCCAGGACTCGCCGCTGTTCATCCCATTCTTCAGCCGAAATGTCGGACTACTGGATGGTGCTCAGATACCGATAGATGCCGGTGTCAAACTCAACGGTCGCGTTGGAAAATGGAATCTCGGCATACTGGATGTACAGACGCGCGAAACCATCGTGTCCGACCAGGTCGTACAGGATCTTGGCTTACGCTCTCCCGTGGTGCCTGGCACGAATCTGTTTGCCGGTCGCATCTCTTACGACTTCAACGAAAACCTCCGGGTCGGGGCAATCTTGACTCACGGCGATCCCGAAGCACGCCGCAACAATACGCTGGCGGGAATCGACGCTGTCTGGCGCACACCAAAGTTCTTTGACAATAAGAACCTGCAGTTCGGCGCATGGACGGCTACCACTCAAGGTGACGTTGGCCCCGGCAGCAAAGTCGGTTGGGGACTAAGCGCCGACTATCCCAACGACCTTTTTGATTGCAATGCAAGCGTGAACCAATTTGGCATCGCCCTAGAGCCTCTGCTTGGATTTCTTCCTCGAGCTGGCACGCGTCGCACCGACGCCTTCTGCGCCTATCAACCTCGCCCTTCCAAAGACGGTCCGTTCCGCTGGATTCGCCAGGAGTTCTTTGAGAACGAATACGTTCGCTATACCGACCCCCAAGGCGTACTCGAATCCTGGGAATATTTCATGGCACCAATCAATGTCCGGTTCGAGACCGGCGATCGCTTCGAGTTCAATTGGAACCCGCATGGCGAAATCCTGCTGTCACCTTTTACAATCGCTCGCGGAGTAGTTATCCTTCCAGGCTCGTACCAGTTCACGCGTTATCGCCTCGAAGCGCAGACAAGTAGTCACCGGCCACTACAGTTTGGAAATACCACCTGGTTCGGTTCTTTCTTCGATGGCCACCTAACACAATGGCAAAACTATCTGAAGTGGACGTCTCCAAAAGGCCGAGTGCAACTTGAAGCCGACGTCGAAAACGATTTCGGGCACCTTCCCCAAGGCAACTTCGTGCAACGTCTGTGGCAACTGCAAGGTGCCTACGCCTGGAACCCCAATCTGGTGCTCAGCAGCTTCATTCAATACGACACTGAATCGCAGAATGTGGGCACAAATACGCGCTTGCGCTGGACCATCAAGCCGGGCAATGACCTGTTCATCGTCTGGAACCGGGGATGGCAGCGATTGATCCTAAGCCCGAACGACACCAGCATCGTGCCACAAAGTGATGTCATCGCCGTAAAACTCCGATGGACATTTAGGAGGTAGGCAATGCTGGCCCGAAGCAGTTTCGCTCCTCCCCAGAGGAACGTGTCAGGTCAGGTGGACCGTGGACTTGCTGGCGGGAGCGACGGGACTCGAACCCGCGGCCTCCTGCGTGACAGGCAGACATCTGAGTCGCTCAGTCAACAATCTCTTGATCTGGGCGCACGAGTTTCCTCTGAATCTCCACAAAAACTTCACAGCGTTTTCGCTGGAGAAAGTGCGACTGTAGAGCCACTCTGCAGAGAGGCGCGTCGGGCGAGCGTTGCCATGTACATGCTCTCGTCATAGGCGACCCGGTTTTTCCAGCAAAGGAATGCGACACGGATCCATTTGAAGACTAGTGCTCGCACCACGGCGTGGTGTCCCTTGCCCGGTTGGCGTTGTTGCTCATGGTAAGCGCGGGCCCACTGCGACTGCGCAATCGAGCGTCCAGCCCCCTCGTGAAACCTT
>Ga0307469_10000901_pt1 | contig 10955 bp, 7 predicted proteins | sample atmos_gasesAM2C__FD_203084 | JGI IMG/M metagenome (GOLD analysis project Ga0307469, IMG submission 203084) | Hardwood forest soil microbial communities from Morgan-Monroe State Forest, Indiana, United States - atmos_gasesAM2C_515 | ecosystem: Environmental > Terrestrial > Soil > Temperate forest...
CACCAAGCACCCGGTGCTGCACGCCGAGTGGCTGTATCTCGATCTCGCGCCGAGAGCCGGGGACTGAAGCCTTGCTCGCGTACGTAGTGCGCCGCCTGTGGCAGTTCGTGCCGACGCTGCTCGGCGTGGTGCTGCTGGTGTTTTTCCTGTTCAACTTCGTCGGCGGCGACCCGGCCTACCTGCTGGCGGGCAAGATCTCCAACCCGGCGCAGATCGAGAACATCCGCCGCCAGCTCGGCATCGACCAGCCCTATGCGGTCCAGCTGTGGATCTTCATCAAGCAGGTCGCGAGCGGCGATTTCGGGGCGAGCTGGTCGACCAACGAGCGCGTGTCGGAGATCTTCGCCACGCGGCTCGGGCCCTCGCTGACGGTGCTGGTGCCGCTGCTCGCGATCAGCACGCTGCTCGCGATGGCGGCGGCGATGCTGGTCGCCTACCTGCGCGGCTCGCTCACCGACCGCGCGATCATGATCGGGTGCACCGTCGGGCAGTCGATCAGCATCCTGGTGTACATCCTGGTGTTCCAGTATGTGCTCGCCTACCAGCTCGGCTGGTTCCCGGTGCAGGGCTGGGGCATCACCTTCGCCGAGAACCTGCTGCGCTACAGCGTGCTCGCGATCATCGTCGGCGTCGCGGTTTCGCTGGCCCCGGACATCCGCCTGTATCGCAGCTTCTTTCTCGACGAGATCAACCAGGACTACGTGCGCACCGCTCGAGCCAAGGGCCTGAGCGAGGGCCGCGTGATGTGGGTGCACGTGCTGCGCAACGCGGCGATTCCGATCGTCACCAATATCCTGCTCCAGCTCCCGGGGCTGCTCGCCGGCGCCTTCCTCATCGAGCGCTTCTTCGGCATTCCCGGCATCGGGCGCGAGGTGATCCTCGCCGTCGAGCGCAGCGACTTCCCGGTGATCAAGGCGGTCACCATCTACGTCGCCGTCGCCACGATGGTCGTCAACCTCGCCGCCGATCTGCTGTACAAGGCGATCGACCCGCGCGTGCAGCTCAAGTGAGCAAGTCACCGGGCGTCTGGCTGCTGGCCTGGCGCAGGTTCGGGCGCGACCGCCTGGGCCTCGCCTGCCTGGTGGTGGTCCTCGTCTATGGAGCGGTCATGGTCGCCTCCGCGGCCGGGTGGATCGTGCGCGACTGGTCGGAGGAAGCAGGGGTGAGTTATGCGCCGCCGACTTTTCTTGGGCCAGAGGCACTTTCCAGTGAGAAGTCCTCGGCCGGTGCGCTCTCGCTGGCTGCGTCCGAAGACTACGGCATCCCCGATCCGCTCGCCGACGACCTCGCCGAGATCGCGAAGGAGCTGGCCGGCACATCGGCGACCGAGACGCGCGCTGCCACCCTCGCGTTCGGCGCCGACAAATGGGGCCGCGACGTCCTGAGGAAAGCGGTGAAAGGGACCGAGACTTCGCTGTTCGTGGGCCTGGTGGCCGCCTCGCTCGCCGCTTTCCTCGGCACCCTGTTCGGCGCGCTCGCCGGCTATCAGGGCGGATGGATCGACGATTTCTTCAACTGGCTCTACAGCGTGTTCACGTCGATCCCGTACCTGCTGCTCGTGCTCGCCGTCGCGGCGGTGGTCAACCAGAAAGGCGTCTTCACGGTGATCCTGATCCTCGGGCTCACCGGCTGGACGGGAATTTTCCGGCTGATCCGCGCCGAGTACATGAAGCACAAGGTGCGCGAGTACGTGCTCGCGGCGGACGCGATCGGCGCATCCGGCGCGCGCCGCATGTTCGTCCACATCCTGCCCAACGTGAGCCACGTGGTGCTGGTCCAGCTGTCGCTGCACGTGGTGCTGTTCATCAAGTCGGAGGTGATCCTGACCTTCCTCGGCTTCGGCGTCGGCGTCGACACCGTGTCCTGGGGCAGCATGCTCGCCGAGGCGCAAAGCGAGCTGATCCTCGGCAAATGGTGGCAGATCGCCGCGGCGACGTTCGCCATGGCGGTGCTGGTGACCGCCTTCAGCCTGCTCACCGACGCGCTACGCGACGCGCTCGATCCGAGGCTGAAATGAGCCTGCTTGGCGTACGCGACCTGGCGGTCGACTTCCGCATCGACGAAGCGACGACGCTGCGCGCCGTGAAGGGCATCGGCTTCGACATCGCCGAGCGCAGCACCGTCGCGCTGGTCGGCGAATCCGGCAGCGGCAAGTCGGTCACGGCGCTCGCCATCATGGGCCTGCTGCCGCGCGAGAACGCACGCGTGCACCCTGCGAGCCGCATCGATTACCTCGGGCGCAATCTGCTCGCGCTCCCCGGCCGCGAGCTGCGGGCGCTGCGCGGCGCCGAGATCTCGATGATCTTCCAGGAGCCGATGAGCTCGCTCAACCCGGTGTTCACGGTCGGGTTCCAGATCGCCGAGGCGCTGAAGCAGCACCGCGCCCTGCCGGCGTCGCAGGCGCGGCCGCGCGCGCTCCAGCTGCTCGGCGAGGTCGGCCTCGCCGAGCCGCAGGCCAAGCTCGGCGCCTACCCGTTCCAGCTCTCCGGAGGCGAGCAGCAGCGGGTGATGATCGCCATGGCGATCGCCTGCGAGCCGAAGCTGCTCATCGCCGACGAGCCGACCACCGCCCTGGACGTCACTGTGCAGAGGCAGATCCTGGAGCTGATCGCCGGCCTGCAGGCGCGGCGCCGGATGTCGATGCTGTTCATCACGCACGACCTGTCGCTGGTGGGCGAAATCGCCGACCAGGTGGTGGTGATGCGCCACGGCGAGATCCGCGAGCAGGGCAGCGCCGAGAGAATTTTCTCCGCGCCGCAGGACGCCTACACGCGCGCGCTGCTTGCCTGCCGCCCACCTCTCGATCGCCGGCCGCAGCGCCTGCCGGTCATCGATGACTTCATGGGAGGAACAGGGCCAAGACCCGGCGAGCGCCGGCGCGGCCTGCGCGGCGACGAGCCGATCATCCTCGAGGCGCGCGGGCTCGCGAAGAGCTTCTATTTCCGCAACGGGCTCTTTGGAAAGCGCGAGCTGAAGGCCGTGAAGGGCGCTTCGTTCAAGGTGGCCAAGGGCAAGACGCTCGGGGTGGTCGGCGAATCCGGTTCCGGCAAGACCACGGTCGGCCTGCTGCTCATGCGGCTGCACAAGGCCTCCGGCGGCGAAGTGCTGTTCGAGGGCAGGGACCTGCTGCCGCTGCCGCCGAAGGCGGCGTACTCCTACAAGCGGCGCATCCAGATCGTGTTCCAGAATCCGTACGCCTCGCTCAATCCGCGGTTCACCGTGGGCCAGATCCTGACGGAGCCGATGCAGATCCATGGCGTCGGCAGCGGCGCAGCCGAGCGGCGCGCGCTCGGCCTGGAGCTGCTCGACAAGGTGGGTCTCGCCGCCGACTCGTTCGCCAGGTACCCCCACGAGTTCTCCGGCGGCCAGCGCCAGAGGATCGCGATCGCCCGCGCGCTCACCCTGAGGCCGGAGGTCCTGATCTGCGACGAGTCGGTCTCGGCGCTCGACGTCTCGGTCCAGGCCCAGCTGTTGAACCTCCTGCAGGATTTGCAGGACGAATACGCAATGAGCTACGTGTTCATCTCGCACGACCTGGCGGTGGTCCGCTACATGGCCGACCAGGTCATGGTGATGAAGGACGGCGAGATCGTCGAGATCGCCGGCCCGGACGAGATCTACTCGAGCCCGAAGCATCCCTATACGCGGCTGCTGCTGTCGTCCATGCCCAGGCGCGCGCAGTGAGACTCTGGGTTTTCTTTTTTCTCGTTCTGGGGTCATCCCCGGCGTGGGCGGCTCATGCCTATGCCCAGTTCGGCGATATCAAGTACCCGGCCGGGTTCGCGCATTTCGACTGGGTGAGCCCGAACGCGCCGAAGGGGGGCGACATCGATCTGGTCGCCGGGTTGCGCATTACCAATTTCGACAAATACAACCCCTTCACGCTGAAGGGCACGCCGCCGCCAGGGCTCGGTAGCCTCGTTTTTGAGACGCTGCTCGCCACGACGATGGATGAGCCGACTACGGCCTACGGACTGCTGGCCGAAGACATCGAAGTCGCCGCGGACCGGCTCTCGGTCACTTTCCGGCTCAACCCGAAAGCGGGCTTCCACGACGGCAAGCCCGTCATGGCGGCCGACGTCAAGCACAGCTTCGACATCCTGATGACCAAAGAGGCCAACCCGCAATACCGGGTGGTGTACGGCGATGTGAAGCGCGCCGTCGTGCTCGGACCGCGCACCGTGCGCTTCGAATTTGCGAGGGCAAGCGCGGAGGTGCCGCTTCTCGTAGGGGGGCTCGCCGTGTTCAGCCGGGACTGGGGAGCCGGCAAAGCCTTCGACAAGGTCGTGATGGACATTCCCATCGCCAGCGGTCCCTACCGGGTCGGCCGCGTGAACTTCGGCCGCGATGTCACCTACGAGCGCGATCCGAACTACTGGGGGCGAGAGTTGGGCGTGCGCCGCGGCATGTTCAACTTCGACCGCGTCACCTACAAGATCTATCGCGACAACGTGGCGCAGACCGAAGCCTTCAAGGCGGGCGAGTTCGACTTCCTGCGGGTGTTCTCGGCGCGGGAATGGGCGCGCATCTACACGGGCAAGAAATTCGACTCGGGCGAGCTCGTCAAGGCCGAGCTGCCATTCAGCAACGCCGGCGATTTTCAGGGGTTCCTCATCAACACGCGCCGCGACAAGTTCAAGGATGCGCGCGTGCGCGAGGCGCTTGCGCTCGCCTTCGACTTCGAATGGATGAGCCGCCGGCTGATGTACAACTCGTACATCCGCTGCCGCGGCTATTTCAACAACAGCGACTTCGAGGCCAAGGGGCTGCCGGGCCCGGACGAGCTAAAGGTTCTCGAACCTTTAAGAAACGAGTTATCGGAAAAGATCTTTAGCCAGGAAGTGCCGCAGCCGCCTTCCACTGACCCGCCCAACAGCTTGCGCGGCAACCTGCAGAAGGCGCGCGATCTTCTTGCTGCCGCGGGATGGACCTACCGCGACGCCGCGCTGCGCAATGCGAAGGGAGAGGCGTTCACCCTGGAATACATGGATAGCGGCGGCGGTGAGCGCGTCATGACGCCCTACATCCAGGCGCTCGCGAAGCTCGGCATCCGGCTCGACTATCGCCGCGTGGACTTCGCCCTGTACCGGAAGCGGCTCAACGCCTTCGACTTCGATCTGTTCACGCTGCGCGTTCCCGGCAACGAGGCACCGGGCGCCGACCTGCTCGACTTCTTCGGCTCGCAATCGGCCGACACCGAAGGCTCGAGCAACTGGATCGGCGTGCGTGACCCAGCGGTAGACGCCATAGTGAACCTGGCGATGTCCGCCGCCACGCGGCCGCAGCTCGTCGCCAGGCTGCGAGCGCTTGACCGAGTCCTGCGCCACGGCCACTACGTCATCCCGCAGTGGTATTCGAGCACTCACCGCGTCGCATACCGCGCGGGCAAGTTCGAGCAGCCCGAGGTGAAGCCGCTCTATTTCACCGGCGACGACTGGGTCGTCTCCACCTGGTGGAGGAAACGCTGAATGTGGTCATACATCCTGAAGCGGCTGCTGCTGATGATCCCGACGCTGTTCGGAATCCTCCTCATCACTTTCGTCGTCATCCAGTTTGTCCCCGGCGGGCCGGTCGAGCAGCTTGTCTATCAGCTGGAAGGCCGCGAAGGCGGCATGGAAGGCGGTGGCGGAACGGCGCGCGGTCCGGGGCTCGGCGGCTATCGCGGTCGCCAGGGCGTGGACGCAGCGCAGATCGAGGAGATCAAGAAGCTTTACGGGTTCGACAAGCCGGCGCACCAGCGCTTCATCCAGATGATCGGGCAGTTCGCCCGCTTCGACCTGGGGACCAGCTTCTTCCACAACAAGAGCGTGTCCCAGCTCATCGCGGAGAAGCTCCCGGTGTCCATCAGCCTGGGACTATGGACGTTTCTTCTCACCTACCTGATTTCGCTCCCGCTCGGCATCGCAAAAGCGGTGAGGGCCGGCACGGCGTTCGATACCGCCACCACGTTCATCGTGCTGCTCGGCTATGCCATCCCGGGCTTCGTCCTCGGCGTGGTGCTGCTCGTGTTCCTTGGGGGCGGAACGTTCGTGCAGTGGTTCCCGCTGCGCGGCCTTACTTCGCAGAACTGGAATGATCTAAGCCTCTTCGGCAAGCTCATCGATTACTTCTGGCACATCGCGCTGCCGGTCACGGCGATGACGGTGGGCGGATTTGCCGTCATCACCACGCTGACCAAGAACTCCGTGCTGGAGGAGATCCGCAAGCAATACGTGATGACCGCCCGGGCCAAGGGCGTGGAGGAGCGCAAGGTGCTCTGGAGGCATGTGTTCCGCAACGCCCTGATTCCGATCATGACCGGGTTCCCGGCGGCGTTCGTGGCGGCGTTCTTCACCGGGTCCCTGCTGATCGAGACGCTGTTCTCCCTGGACGGGCTCGGGCTGCTGTCCTATGAATCGGTGATCCGCCGCGATTACCCGGTGGTGTTCGGCAGTCTTTTCGTCTTCACCATCATCGGCCTGTTTACCCACCTGATACGCGACCTGAGCTATGTGTGGGTCGACCCGCGCGTGAAGTACTTCGACTGAGGATGCACTCGCCAGACAGCCCAGGTCGGCGCGCGTGGCGCCGCTTTCGCAGCAACCGCCTGGGCTATGCGAGCCTGCTCCTGTTCGCGGTGCTTTTCGGCGTGAGCCTGGTTGCCGAGCTGGTGTCCAACGATAAGCCGCTGGTCGCCCGCTACAACGGCCATTGGTACTTTCCGGTGGTCGAGACTTTGCCGGAGACGACGTTCGGCGGGGATTTCCCGACGCCGACCGATTATCTCGATCCGCGCGTTCGCGAAAACCTGGCGCGGCCCGGGAATTTCGCGCTTTATCCGCTCAACCGCTATCACCACAGCACGATCAACTACTTCGCGCAGAACCCCGATCCGTCGCCGCCCAATCGCGAGAACTGGCTCGGCACCGACGACCGGGGCCGCGATCTGCTCGCGCGGCTGCTCTATGGCTTTCGCCTCTCGGTCGTCTTTGCGCTGATTGTCGCGGCGCTCGCCACCACCTTTGGCGTGCTATACGGCGCGCTGCAGGGCTATTTCGCCGGCTGGACCGACATCGGCATGGAGCGCGTCAAGGAGATTTGGGGCGCGCTGCCGGTGCTCTACATGCTGATCATCTTCGCCTCGCTCTTTTCGCCCAGCTTCTGGCTGCTCGTCGTCCTGATCTCAATCTTCGGCTGGCTCGGCATGGCGGCGTACGTGCGCGCGGAATTTCTCAAGAACCGCACCCTAGACTACGTGCGCGCTGCGCGCGCTCTGGGCCAGAGCAACCGGATCATCATGTGGCGGCACATTCTGCCGAACAGCATCACGCCCGTCGTCACTCTGGTGCCCTTCGAGATGGCCGGCGCGATCGGTGCCCTGACCAGCCTCGATTTCCTGAACCTGGGCATGCCTCTGGGCACGCCGAGCCTGGGAGAGCTGCTCAGCCAGGGCAAGGACAACCTGTACGCGTGGTGGATCTCGGTTTCGACCTTTGCAGCGCTCGTGGTGATGCTGCTTCTGCTCATCCTCATCGGCGATGCGTTGCGCGACGCGCTCGATCCGCGCAAGCTGCTGGAGGGCGAGCAGCGATGAGCCTGCTCGAAGTGCGCAGCCTCAGCGTCGATTTCGGCCGCCGCCGGGTGGTGGACAGCGTTTCGTTCTCGCTCGACGCCGGCGAGAAGCTGGCCCTGGTGGGTGAATCCGCGTCCGGGAAGACAGTGACTGCGCTGTCTACGCTGAGATTGATCGAGGACGCGCGGCTCAGCGGCCAGATTCTCTTCGAGGGGAAGGAAGTGCTCGCGATGTCGGACCCGGAGTTGCGCGACCTGCGCGGGCGCGACATCGCCGTGATCTTCCAGGAGCCGATGACCGCGCTGAACCCGATCTACAGCGTGGGCGACCAGATCGTCGAATCCCTCGTTTTGCACACCGGTCTACGCGGAGCGCAGGCGTGGGCAGAAGCGATCGCCGCCATGCGCCGCGTCGGCATCGACGACGCGGAGCGCCGGGCGCACAGCTATCCGCATCAGCTCTCCGGCGGGCAGCGCCAGCGCGCGATGATCGCCATGGCGCTCGCCTGCAACCCCAAGCTCCTCATCGCGGATGAGCCGACCACGGCGCTCGACGCCGCGATCCGGCTGCAGGTCCTGGAGCTGCTGGAACGCCTGCGGGCCGAGGCAGGGATGGCGCTGCTCCTCATCACCCACGATCTCAACCTGGTGCGCCGCTACGCCGACCGCGTGGCGGTGATGGAAAAGGGAGTGATGGTCGAGCAGGGGCCGACCGCGCAGGTGATCCAGCGCCCGGGGCACCCCTACACGCGGAAGCTCGTCGACAGCCGCCCCGAGCGCGACGTCGGCCCGCCCGGCGTCGGGTGCATCGTCGAGGCGCGCGAGCTGGGAGTGGAGTATGCGACTCGCCTGCCGGGCATCCGCGGCTGGTTAAGGAGCGGCCGCTTCACAGCGGTCGAGGGCGTGAACTTCGATCTCGCGCCCGGCGAAACGCTGGGGATCATCGGCGAGTCCGGCTCGGGGAAGACCAGCCTCGCGCTGGCCGTCCTCGGCCTCATCGCGGCGCAAGGGGACATCAAGATCAATGGAAAACAATGGGCCGACCCCGCGGAAAAACGCCGGTTGCGCCGCGAAATCCAGGTGGTGTTCCAGGATCCGCTGTCGTCGCTGTCGCCGCGCCTCACCATCGAGGCGATCATCGGCGAGGGGCTCGAGATCCACGAGCCGCAACTCGACGCCGCACAGCGGCGCGCGCGCATCCTGCAGGCGCTGCTCGACGTGAAGCTCACGGAAAACGGCCAGGCCGAGCCGCTGTTGCAGCGCTACCCGCACGAGTTCTCCGGCGGCCAGCGCCAGCGCATCGCCATCGCGCGCGCGCTGATCGTGAAGCCGAAGGTGGTGGTGCTGGACGAGCCGACCAGCGCGCTCGACGTCACGATCCAGAAGCAGGTCCTCGAGCTTCTCGCCGGGCTGCAGAAGAAGTACGGGCTGAGCTACATCCTCGTCACGCACGATATCGACGTGGTGCGCGCCATGGCGCATCGCGTCATGGTGATGAAAGACAGCCGCATCGTCGAGAGCGGGCCGCTCGATGAGGTCCTCGGCCATGCCGAGTCAGACTAGGCGGCCTTCCGGTAGGGCCTGCCTTTCGCCTTGGAGCGCGGCTTGCCCTTCTTCGCCGGCGCGCGCACCTCGAGGGCAATGCGCTGCCCGCTGGCGAGCCGGCTGATGCGGTTCCAGCGCTTGATGTCCTCGACGATGACGCCGTAGCGCTCGGCGATCGAGTCGAAGGTCTCGCCGGGCCTGACGGTGTGGAAGATGCGCCGCATCACGATCGGGATCGGCGGCGCATACATGATCGGCAGCCTGCGCATGCCGCTCGCCGCGGCGATGTCGACCGGCACGACCAGCAGGCCTGGTACTTCGCGCCTGCGCGGCGCGATGCCGTTGACCTCCTTCAGCTGCCCCAGCGTCAGGCCGAATTTCTTCGCGATCGACTCGAGCGTCTCGCCGCGCTTGGGCTGATACGACTGCCACGACACCAGCGCCTTTTCGTCGTGCTTGGTGAGGTTGGCGTGGAACACGTCGACCTTGTCGGCGGGAAGCACGATGCGCGGCGTCATCGCGGCGCGGATCAGCGGCCGGCTGAAGCCGGGATTGAGGGCGATGAATTCCTCGACCGGCATCTCGGCGAGGCTGGCGGCGAGCTGCACGTCGATGTCCCGCAGCTCCGTATAGGCGGCGAAATAGGGCGCATTGGGGATCGGATCGAGGACGATGCCGAACAGCGCCGGGTTGGAAATGATGTTCTTCAACGCCTGCAGCTTGGGGATGTACATGCGAGTTTCCGCCGGCATCTTCAGGTTCGCGTAGTCCGTCGGCTTGCGCGCGGCGCGGTTCTTGGCGATCGCTCGCGCCACCCCGTTCTCGCCCCAGTTATAGGAGGCGAGCGCGAGCTGCCAGTCGCCGTGCAGCTCGTAGAGCTTGGTGAGGTAGTCGAGCGCCGCGGTGGTCGAGTCGACGATGTCGCGGCGCCCGTCGTACCACCAGTTCTGCTTCAGCTCGAAGCGCCTGCCGGTGCCCGGGATGAACTGCCACAGGCCCGAGGCATGAGCGCGCGAGTAGGCCATCGGGTTGAACGCGCTCTCGACCATCGGCAGCAGCGCCAGCTCGGTCGGCAGCCCGCGCTTCTCGATCTCCTCGACGATGTGATAGAGGTACAGCCGGCTGCGGTCGAAGACGCGCTGCAGGTATTCGGGGCGCGCGGCGAAGTACGCGGTGTGCTTCTCCACCAGGGCGCTGTCGAGGTCGGGGATCGCGAAGCCCTGGCGAATGCGCTGCCAGAGGTCCGCCGGACGCTCGGTGCGGTCGATCTTCCTCAAGCCGCGCAGCGGCTCCTGGATGGTCCGCTGCTCGCCCTCGAAGGGCGCCAGGCGCGACGCATCGGGCAGAGCGGCCGGCGGCAGCAAGGGCTGCGGGCTGACGGGCAGCGGTGTAGGCGGCGCCGGCGGCGCCGGGGAGGCCGTCTCCGCGGCGGCTGCCTGCTCGCCCGGCAGCTCGGGCGGCACGGGCTGAGACGCGCAGGCCTGCAGCAGCGCGATCAACCCCCCGGCAAGGACCTGTTTGTTCTTCAAAAGCGGTTCTTCCAGTCCCGTATTGCGGCGAATACTCTCACAGGATCGGCTATGCGTGCTCCGAGGTACTTGTTGGCCGACTCGACCACCGCGGGCTCGAGGCAGCGCAGGAAGGGATTGGTCGCCTTTTCCTCAGCCAGCGTGCTCGGCAGCGTCGGCTTGCCCGCCGCGCGCAGGCGCCGGTCGCGTTCCTCGCGCCGCTGGAGCGCGGCGTTGTCCGGCTCGACGGTTTTGGCGAAGCCGATGTTGGCGAGCGTGTACTCGTGCCCGCAATACACTTTGGTGTCGTCGGGCAGCGCGCGCAGCTTCTGCAGCGACGCATACATCTGC